>ERZ1292625.278-Hain-H41-01um-R1-278-length-86936-cov-23_pt1 | contig 86936 bp, 90 predicted proteins | sample MGYA00564400_ERZ1292625 | MGnify/ENA primary metagenome ERZ1292625 (study PRJEB36523, sample SAMEA6512639) | groundwater metagenome | collected 2019-01-08 | study: AquaDiva: Metagenomics assemblies of 32 groundwater samples | reverse complement strand
AGTAATCCTGGGATTATGGGAAAGTACGTCAACAACAGATTTCAAAAATGGTTTGTAATCGGAGGAACGGTGGTCATCACCCTCGCATCACTCTTTACAGCGTTTTACACAATTTTTTATTACAAATGAATAATTATAAAAACGTCTTCGTCACCGGTTCGATTGCCTACGATACGATCATGAATTTTCCTAATGAATTTCAAAATTATTTTCATCCGGAAAAACTTCATCAGATAAATGTTTCTTTTGTAGTTGATAAATTGGAAAAACAACTGGGAGGAACAGGGAGCAATATTGCGTACAATATTGCTCAAATTTTCAATTTTCAATTTTCAATTTTCAATAAAAAACCCTTGATTCATTTACTTGGTTCGGTGGGAAAAGATGGAAGAGAGTTCATTAATTTTTTCAAGAAAAACAAGATTGACGCAAGCGGGGTGATCGTTGATAAAGAATTATATACGTCGGCTGGTTCAGTCATCACCGATACAAAAAATAATCAGATCTGGGGATTTTATTATGGCGCTTCGGAAAAAATTCCTTACATTAATTTTGAAAAAATAGATAAAGACACCGATTTCTTAGTAATCTCTGCCAATCATCAAAATTCTTTTTTATATTTTCAACGTGAAGCAATTAAACATAAAATTGATTATCTATATGATCCGGGCATGACCTTGACTTGGATTACAGATAAAGATTTAAAAGAGGGCGTTATGAATTGTAGGTATTTAGTTGGAAATGATTATGAGATAGCGATGATTTTGAAAAGAATTAAGAAAACAATTACTCAATTAACGGATAACGGATTACGAATTATTACAACACTGGGCGAAAATGGTGTTAGATATGAACAAAAATCCGTAATCCGTAATTCGAAATTAGAAAATTTTATAATTCCAGCATTCAAAGTCGCAAAAATGGTCGACCCGACCGGCGCTGGCGACGCTTGGAGAGGTGGATTTGTGGCGGGATTGTTATTAGGTTATTTGACGAAAGAATGTCTAAAATTAGGAAATGTCATGGCCAGTTTTGCGATTGAGAAATATGGCACAGTAAATCACCGGCCTACGAAAAAAGAAATTAATAAGAGAATGAAAAAACTTTAAAGCGTGACACTGAATTTTATTTCTCCGTGGGAACCCTCCCCTTTTCGGGGACTCCCAAGTCGAAAAAAATTAAGCGTCCCGCTTTTACTTTGTCATTTTTTAATGCATTTCTCAAAATAATTTGTTATAGTTTATAAATCATGAAATCAGACATCAAAGATATTAAACTCGCTCCCCTAGGGAATCAGTTAATTAACTGGGCCTATTTACAGATGCCGGTTTTAGATTTAATCCGCAAAAGATTTAAAAGAAAACAGACTTTAAAAGGGGTAACATTAGCTGCTTGTTTACACGTCACTTCCGAGACAGCTAATTTAATGATTACTCTAAAAGAGGGTGGAGCCAAAGTATTTTTATGCGCCTCCAATCCCCTATCAACTAATGATGCGGTTGCTGCGTCGCTTGTTAAGGATTATGACATTCCAACTTTCGCAATCAAAGGCGAAGATAATAAAAGTTATTATTCACATCTCAATGCTGTCCTTGATGAAAAACCAAATTTAACCATGGATGACGGGGCCGATTTAGTTGGCTTACTTCATAGCAAAAGAACAGATCTATTATCTGGCGTCGTTGGGTCGAGTGAGGAGACAACGACCGGAGTAATTCGACTTCGGGCGATGGAAAAAGATAAGGCTTTAAAAATTCCGGTGTTAGCGGTCAACGACAATTTAACTAAGCATCTTTTTGATAATCGTTATGGCACGGGTCAGTCAAGTATTGACGGAATTATTCGTGCCACTAATATTTTATTGGCAGGAAAAAAATTTGTTGTCTGTGGATACGGATGGTGCGGACGAGGGGTGGCAATGAGAGCCAAAGGAATGGGAGCCCAAGTAATCGTTACCGAAGTTGATCCTGTTAAAGCCCTTGAGGCTTTGATGGACGGATTTTTGGTAATGACCCTAAAGGAAGCGATCAAACAAGCCGACGTCGTCCTTTCAACAACCGGAGATAAACATGTCATCGACGAAGAACATTTAAAAGTAGCTAAACCAGGTGTGATTTTGGCTAATGCCGGCCATTTTGATGTTGAAATAAATAAAGACGCCTTGAAGAAATTGGCCAAGAAAATTAGACAGGTTCGTCCGATGGTGACAGAGTATGATTTTGGAAATAAAAAAATTTATTTATTAGCTGATGGAAGATTGGTTAATCTGGCGGCGGCCGAAGGTCATCCGGCCTCTGTCATGGATATGAGTTTTGCCGGCCAGGCAATGGGCGCAGAATATATTTGGAAAAATAAAGGAAAATTAAAAAATAAAGTTTATTCTCTGCCTCAAGAACTTGACGGCGAAATTGCCCGCTTGAAATTAAATTCAGAAGGTGTTAATATAGACAAATTAACTAAAGAACAGAAAAAATATTTAAATAGTTGGAAAGAGGGAACGTAAATATCAAGAGAGATGGAGAGAGATTTAGCTCGTTAGGATCCATCCAGCAACCGTCCCGATTTAATCGGAAACGGTGCTAAAGCTAAAAAGGATATGCTCGACGGCGAGAAATTATTAACCTGCTGTTGAGCAGGATTTTTTTGTAATATGACTCAGCAACGTTAATTTTTCAGAAAACCAACAAAACTGAAAAATTTACTTTTGCCTGAGTCATAAAAAAATAGTGAGTATTAAAGTTATTAATTAATTTAAAAAGCGAAGACATCTATTTTTTAGTTAATCGCCAGGGGCCCCTATAGGGGTGTGGCGGACTAAAAAATACGGTGTCGAGCTTGATTTTTATATGAGTAACACATTTACTTCAGAGTCTGTATGCGCCGGGCACCCGGATAAAATTTGTGATCAGGTTTCTGACGCAATATTGGACGAGGCTTTCAAGGTTGATAAATATTCTCGGGTTGCAGTTGAGACGATGGTCACAAAAAATTTTATAGCTTTAGCTGGGGAAGTAACAACAAAGGCAAAGTTAAACTATAAAAAAATAGCACAACAGGTTATACGAGGCTTAGGTTATACAATTCCCAAATTAAATTTTTCTGATAAATCAGAGATTGTTGTGAAAATTCACACTCAGTCACCGGAAATTGCAGTTGGAGTCGATAATTTAGGTGCAGGCGATCAAGGAATGATGTTTGGATATGCAAGCCATGAAACTAAAGAGCTAATGCCATTGCCAATAATGTTGGCGCATCGACTGGCGATGGGAATTGATAAATTAAGGGAGACGAAACATCTCCCCTACCTCAGGCCGGATGGAAAGACCCAGGTAACCGTTGGCTATGAAAAAAATATTCCGAAAACGATTGAAAATATAGTCTTAGCGGTTCCCCATAGTGAAGAAATTAAATTAGATCAAGTAAAAAAAGACTTATATAAATTATTAATAATTCCAATATTAGCGGATTACGGATTTCGAATTAACATAAAACAACTAATTGTCAATGGAACCGGTGTTTGGCATATTGGCGGACCGGCATCTGACACGGGAGTGACAGGGCGAAAGATAATTGTTGATACGTATGGAGGAATGGCCAGGCAAGGCGGCGGCGCCTTTTCTGGAAAAGATCCAACTAAAGTTGACAGGTCAGCCGCATACGCTGCCCGTTACTTGGCAAAAAATATAGTTGCTAATAAATTAGCTGACCGTTGCGAAGTGCGGCTCGCCTACTTTATTGGAGCCAAAAAACCGGTTATGCAAGAAGCGGAAACTTTTGGAACTGAAAAAAAATCTGAAAAAATAATAAATAGTTTTATAGCAAAATTACTTGACACTTCTCTAAAAGGTATTATTGACGGGTTGGATTTAAGACGTCCAATTTATTTTAAGACGGCCGCTTACGGACATTTTGGCCGGAATATATTTCCGTGGGAAAAGGTAAAGAGTTTATAAAGTTATAAAGTTCATAAAGTTTTTAAAGTAACTCATACTAAAACGGTAAGTGTTGACATCAGACTCATAATTGTTTAATATTTTTAATATCCGTTAGTTTGATAATATGTTTAAAAAACTTGTTATTAATCTTCTTTTTTTGTTATTTTTTATTATTGTCGTTTCTTCTTTTCAAGAAGTTAAAGCAACATTAATTATTGATGAATTTTCCTCGGCTTCTACAACCGAGTGGGTGGAGCTTTTGAACACCGACCAAATTAATTCGGTTTCTTTAACCGGTTATGAAATCAGGAATAATTCGGGTACAACTCTAAAAACTTTGTCAGGCACGGTGCCGAGAATGGGATTTTTGACCTTTGAGTTTTCCAGCGGGAGCTTAACCAATGCCGGTGATTGTTTAATTCTTTGGAATGGTAGTTCTGGGATTTATTCCGTTTCCTATGGGACAGGAAGCTGTACCGGTGGAACAAATAGTATTGCCACGGCGCCTACTTCTTCCGAAACTGGCGCTTTAATTAATAATAGTTGGCAGATAGATACGACTCCTTCACGGGGTTGGTGTAACGATACGACTGGTGGTTGTCCAACTATAGCCACAATTGTTTCTTCGATGAATGCCAATGGAGTAAAAACGAATTTGGCTGATCAAAGTGATTTTTCGAGAATTACCGGACTTTACTTTCAAAAATCGGAAACAAATGATCCAAATGGTAATCCAATTGGTAAAATTACTTTTTTATCAGAAATGAATTTCACTGATCAAGATGCCTTAAGTTGGATGCAAAATTTAGGAAGTAATATTGATATGTCAACTAAGGGGAAAATCGGACTGAACGCAGAACTGATTAAAAATTTAACTTCAACAAATGCTTCTTTGACAATGTATGGATTGACTCTGCAAAATCCAACTCTTCAAGTAGCCAACACTGATGGTTCAGCCGGAGACAGCGGTATTGTCTCTGGTTTGACATATAGCGGCGGTGCTTTAACTTTTACCGCGGCTCACTTTACCACCTTTACCGCTGTTGAAAGTTCGTCAGGCGGTTTATCAGCTCCAAAAACGCCCACTTGTGAAAAAGAATCGCCAAATAAAGCACCCCATCTATTTCAAATTGATACAACAAAAAATTCCGCCAAATTATTTTTTTCCCCGGTTAATAACGCGGTTGATAACTATTACATTGCCTATGGTTTGAGCGAGGGAGACGAAAGATTTGGAGTAAAATTTGATAAAGGATTTTATGATGGAGTGATTAATTATACGATTAATGAATTAGCTCCTAATACAAAATATTATTTTAAAGTACGGGCTGGGAATGGTTGTGCGACCGGTAATTGGAGTAATTGGTTAACCGCCAAGACCGATGGTGGTTTAACATCCTCATCAATCAAAGAACTAGCTGTTGAACCAACAAAATCTGTTAGCTCACCTACTCTTGGGGTTTCAGATTATGTTCCGTCGTCTCAACCAGCCTCACAACCAACAATTAAAAAATCTTGGTTGGAAAAATTAATTGGTTTTTTTACTAATCTATTTAAATAAATTACTTTCTCCATTTTCTTTTCTTCTAAAAAAACTACCATATCTCAACTTCTAAACTAAAACAATAAATATTATTATCTTACCCACGGCCGCGAGATAGATATGTATATTGAATAAATTATATTGTTGTAGTAATTAAAATAACTATTTTTGTAGGTTATAAGCGGTAGACATTCATTTAAATTCCATTAACAATTAATATTGTTGGTTTAATTTGATAATTATTATCTATCTCGTACCTACGTGTAAGATAATAGTTGAGCTATAAAAAATGAAGAAAAAAGAAATAAAATTAAGAAAAGGCCAATTGTATTGGTACATTTTAGAAGTTATTGGTTTGACTTTAATATCCGGCGGTAATCCACTTCGTCCGATTATTCCATTGACCATAAAAGAAATTATTAAGACGATTAAGGAAATTAGAAATCTAAATATTGAGGAAGAAAAAATTAAAAAAAGTCTAAAAAATATAGAAAAAAAAGAGATAGTGAATCTAGAAGAAAAAAATGGTGAAGTTTTTGTAAGGTTAAAAGACAAGAATAATTCAACAATAATGAAGTATTCAATAAAAGCTCTTTTAGATTTTAAAAAGAAAAATAAGAAGTGGAATGGTAAGTGGTTTTTGGTTTTCTTTGATGTTCCAAAAATACAGAATAATAAAAGAGATTACCTTAGATTATATTTACTAAAAATTGGATTTGCAAAATATCAGCAAAGTGTTTATATTTTTCCATACGAATGCGAAAAGGAAGTCTTATTAATTAAAAAAATTGTCGAAGGTGCCAAATACATGAACTATATTGTTGCTGAAAAAATTGAGAACGAAGGTAAAATGAAAGCTCTTTTTAAGTTGTAAACATTATCTATCACGTACCTACGAGATAGATAATCAATGACGCATATAAACTTTTAGTTATTGTTTAGTAATTTTATTATTTATTTTTTTGCCAATCTCTTTTTTTCCCAAAGAAATGTTCTGGTATTGAAATTTGGGCAATGTGGACCCACCACTCTTGTAAAATCTTCAACAATATTGAAGCTGATAAAGAAAAAAGAAAATACTTTTTATCTAATAAAAAATTTAATTGCTTAAAGTTTAAAGAAAAGAAAATTAAAAAAAATATATTTTCAAAGAAGTTGGGAAAAAGAAAAAAAATCCTACGATCCTTTTTTATAAAAAATATAACTTCCCCAACAGTCCGGAAAATAAATAAGATCAACAATACATATCTATAATTTGGTAAATAAAACCAGCTAAAAGTCATTACGTTGAAATACCACCATAAGTCCAAAGCTTTATCATATCTTTCATATTTTTCTAAAGTAAGAGCGCCACGGGAGGCAAATTCTATATCGATAACATCTAAAAAAAATGATAAAATTATTGCTGTTAAGGGCCAGATAAATATTAAGGGAGCAACCAATATTCTCAACAGAACAACAAAATAATACATTAATTAAAGTATATGAAAAAAAAATTAAAAATTGCCATGTTTTTTTCCAGTAATCCGGAAAGGCCGGATGGGCTTCTTCATCATATATATTATCTTTCTCAAGAATTGACAAAACTTGGTCATTTAGTACATATCTTTGGACCAAATAGAAGGAGTGCTCTTCCATTCAAAAACTATAAAAAAATTATAGATTTGGTTGAGGTTCCCTTTTTTAAGGAAGCAACAATTTTCATAACCGTTAAATCAAAGAAATTTAACGATCCAATTAAAACAATTGAGAGTAAGGAAAAATTTGACATAATTCATATTCATGATCCTTATTTACCTTTTATTGCTTGGGAAATACTAAAAAAAACAAAATTACCAATAGTGGCCACCTTTCATACCGCCTGGGATGAAAACTCCGGTTTTAATATCATTAACGGTTTTATTCCGCTTTTCCAAGATTATTTTACTAAAGTCAGCGGATCTATATTTGTTTCAAAAATTGGAAAAAAAATATGGAGTTCTCTCTTACCGGCAAAGGTAAAAAAAATTGTCATCAATAATGGTGTTCATTCAAATTTGTTTTGTCCAGTTGAAAATAAAAATAAAAAAATAACCCTCCTTTTTGTTGCGAGAATAGTGCCAAGAAAAGGATTAATGATTCTTTTAAAAACTTTAAAAGAATTAATAAAAGACGTTCCAAACATTAAATTAATCGTCTTAGGGGACGGACCCCACTTGATAACATGTAAAGAATATGTAAAAGATAACAAATTAGGAAATTTCGTTGAATTTAAAGGATATATTACAGGAAAAAATAAAATTAAATACTATCAGAAAAGTGATATTTTTTGTGCTCCATATAGAAATGAAAATTTTGCCATCACTATACTGGAAGCAATGTCTTGTGGAATACCCATAGTTGGATTTGATAGTAACGGTATCAAAGAAATATTGTCTGGTTATCCGGACCGTGACTTGATCGTTCCCTATAAAGACACTAAATTATTTGAGGAAGCCATAAAAAGCTTAGTGTTAGACGATTCAAAAAGGAAAAGAATAAGGAAATGGTTATTAAAAAGAAGAGAGAAATATAGTTGGGAAAAAATTGCGAAAGAAACGGAAGAATTTTATTATAAGGTTTTAGAGAAATAATAAAGTCACTCCACTTCGTGATATTTATATAATTAATAATATGAATAACATAAGAAATTTTGCCATCATTGCCCATATTGATCACGGTAAATCGACGTTAGCCGACCGTTTATTGGAGTTAACAGGGACAGTTGAAGTCGGTCATCACGAAGCCCAGATGCTTGACCAAAATCCGATTTCACGGGAAAGAGGAATAACAATTAAATTGGCGCCAGTTAGAATGTTGTATGGTGAATATGTATTAAATCTAATTGACACGCCTGGCCACGTGGATTTTTCCTATGAAGTAGACCGGACTCTCGCTTGCGTTGAGGGAGTTGTACTGTTGGTTGATGCGACCCAAGGAATTCAAGCCCAAACAATTGCCAACGCTTATAAATCGATTGAAAAAAATTTAGTTATTATTCCCGTCGTCAATAAAATAGACATGGCCAACGCTGAGGTAGAAAAAACAAAAAAACAGTTAATCGATTTTTTGGGAGTTCACGATGAAGAAATATTTTGTGTATCGGCAAAAACTGGAGTTGGCGTTAAGGAATTACTGGAGACAATTATTGAAAAAATACCTTCTCCGGACGAAAACTTGATACCAAAATTTTTTATCGGAAAACAACAAACCGAAAAAAATTTGATATCTTCGTTTTCTTCCAACAATGAAGCAATGAAACAATTGAACAATGTGCAAGCTTTAATTTTCGATTCCTATTATGATTCTCATCGAGGCGTAATTGCTTTTGTCCGTGTGTTTGACGGGGAGTTAAAAAAGAGCAAGAAGGTCAGACTTTCGGCTGCCAATGAAACTTTTGAAGTTCAGGATGTTGGTTACTTTAAACCTGCGCTAACCTCACAAGAATTTCTTACAAACGGTGACATCGGTTATGTAGTTACTAATCTAAAAGATATTCATAAGGTCTCGGTCGGTGATTCGATTGTTCCCGTAGGGGACGAATATATTCGTCCCATTCCTGGATATAAGAAGGTAAAGCCGATGGTCTTTGCGTCAGTTTTTCCCACAGACACTGCTGATTATCTGAACTTACAGAAAGCTCTAGAAAAATTATATCTGAACGATTCTTCTCTTGAGTTTTCTTCAATTCATAGTACAGCCTTGGGGGCAGGATTTAGAGTCGGATTTTTGGGGTTACTGCACGCCGATGTGGTTCGGGAAAGACTGGAGCGGGAATTTGATCTTTCTTTAGTTTTAACTCCCCCGCAAGTAAAATTTAAGTACGAAAACAATAACTTTTTTGAACCTTATGTCAAAGCCATGATAGTTTGTCCGGATAACTACGTCGGGGTCGTTATGCAACTGTGTCAAAATTATCGGGGAAAATTTTTAAATATGGATAATAAAAATCAAACGGTTTTAGAATATGAGCTTCCGATGTCTGAATTAATTTCCGATTTTTTTGATAACTTAAAAAGTGTCTCTTCCGGTTATGCGTCACTGGACTGGGAATTTTTACGCTATCAACAGGTCAAGGCGGACAAATTGGAACTACTTTTAAATTTGGAGCCGATCGATGAATTTAGTGAAGTCGTCGTTGAAGAACGAGCTTATGAAAAGGCCAGTTTTTTGACATCCCGTCTCAAGGAACTGATCCCCCGCCAGCAATACGAAGTAAAAATTCAAGCGAAATACAAAGGAAAAATTATAGCCTCTTCCCGTCTGGCTCCTTTTCGTAAAGACGTTCTTATTAAAAGCGGCAAATTGGTTGGCGGTGGCGATTTTGGACGGAAGCGTAAACTTTTGGATAAACAAAAAGAAGGAAAAAAGAAAATGAAGATGATCGGGAAAGTCGAAATCCCCAAAGAGGCTTTTATGAAATTATTTAAGAGATGATTGTATCTTCGAAATTCTATAAATCGCAAACAATAGTACCGCACCTGCCAAATATTGAGTCGATGCAAGGAAACTTTTGTACAACGTTGCATCAATAAAAACTGCCAAAAGCGGATAAACCAACTCTAAGATAGTTGACACATTAGCTTGCACCTTTTTTAAACCACGGTAATAAATGGCAACCGAAACCATTCCCGTTGAGACCGCAATTAATAGAAAACGGCTCAACTGTGAAAAAGTAGGTGAAGCAAGACTTTTACTTTGACCAAGAACAAAAACCATTACCAACGCTAAAATACTAGTTAGAAAAAATCGTAGGCTGGTTATGTATATACTCGGTCTTTTAATAAGAGCGAGTTTCGAAAATGCGGTTGAAGATCCCCAAGCAAAAGCCGCACCTAACGCATATAATGCCGCAATTATTGTTCCAGTTCCCGTTGCGAAATTAATATAGCCATTTTTAAACGTGACAAAATAGGCGGCGATTAAAGCAATAATAGCCCACTTAATATAGGATTTTGTAATTTTTTCTTTAAGGACAATAGCAGCCGCCGAAATTGCAAAAATTGGCTGTAATTTTTGAATAAGATAGACAACACTAAAAGAAATGAAACTTGTTTTGAGAAGCGCGGTCGTAAACCACAACGTTCCGAATACTCCGCTGAACATGGCAATAAAAAGAAGTAAAAAGAATTCTTTTCGAATCAACCCTTCTTTTTTGAAAGTAATTATTAAATAAGGAAGTAAAATAAGCGCTCCAAATAAATGTTCGTAAAAAACTATTGTAATGGAGGGCAGAGTAAATAAACTTCTTCGAATAATACCATCAAGTGCCCAAAGTGAGGCGGCAATTATAATTAATAATGGACCGTAATTAAGAACTTTACGCATAGGACTTAATGAATTAATAATATTCGGGGGCACAAAAGAAGACCTCTCCTTCTTTCATCCCGACTGTACGGTCGCTGTAGGAGTTGCACCTACTCATGCTCGGTTATTCACCAAAGCTCGAAGAGTATACTTCCGATTGTGATTCGCACACTTAACCCCGAAGGAACAATTTGAAATATTATACTATTTTAATTAAAATAAAGTCAATGAAATTTGAAAGCACCCATATAACAGGAAAAGGCCGTGGCAAACCAATGGGGTTTCCAACAATTAATTTAAAGATTCTGGAAAATTTCGAATTAAAGAATGGAATCTATGCGGCCAAAGTAATAATTGAAGATAAAGTTTTTCAGGGAGCATTACATTATGGTCCGGTACCGACTTTTGGAGATCTGCAAAAAAGTTTAGAAGTTTATTTAATTGAAGCGGAGCAAGCAGATTACGAATTACTCGAAAACCTAGACGGAAAAATTATCAAAATAGAAATAATAAAATTTTTGAGAGATATAATTAAATTTAGATTAGTTGAAGACTTGGTTAAGCAGATTGAAGAAGATGTGAGGCAGATAAAAAAATTGACCTAATTAACCTAATTGATCTAATTTCTAAATAAATCCCAATTCTTTAAATCCCAAATTGGGTATTCGATATTGATCATTGATTAGATTAATTAGAAATTAGAACTTAGAAATTTATACCTCTCTCCATTTAATATTTTTATCATTTTTCATAAAAGTCAACTGTCTTTTAGCGTATTGTACCTCTTTGTTGACCCAATCGTCAATAGCTTTTTCTTTTGTAAATTTTTTATTTAAATATTTAATTATTTGTTGATAACCGATGGTTTTTAATCCCGGATCAGTTTCTTTGTAACCCATTTTAAGAATTTTTCTAACTTCATCTATTGCTCCATTTTTTAATCTCTCCTCTACCCTTTTTATGATAACTTGACGAAGTTCAGATTTATCTTTATATTTAAGGCCGATGAAGATTTCAGGGACACTCTTTATAAAGACAGTCTTATTTAAGACTGTCTTTGTTTTAGACTTGGTAATTTCAATTCTTCGTATCAACCGTCTTGGATTAAGTTGGTCACTGTGATTTAGATCATCAAAAACTTTTTTATTTAGTTTTATAAGCATTTTTTGTAAATAGTTAACAGACTTTGAATTAAGTTTTTCGCGGAGTTTAAAATCAGGCGGACTGTTGTTTTCATCAAATCCATAAAGCAAATGTTTTAAATAAAGATAAGTTCCGCCAACTAATATCGGGGTTTTTCCGCGTTTTTTTATATCTTCTATTATTGGTGTTACATGCTTTACAAAATCAAAAGAAGAAAAATATTCGTTTGGTAGAACAACATCATATAACCAAATTTTTGTTTTTGGGATATCTTTTCCCGTGATGATATCTAAGTATTTATAGATTTGACGAGAGTCAAAGTTAATAAGCTCACCATTGTGTTTTTTTGCAAGTTCTAAAGCGAGTTTAGTTTTTCCGGTCGCAGTTTGACCCGTTAAAATAATCATTTCTGCATTTTGGCTGCATCTATTAAGTTCTTATATAAGTAGACGACGTCAATTGGTCCGCTTCCACCTGGGGTTGGAGTATAAAAGGAGGCAATATCTTTGATTTCTTTTTCTTCATAATCACCCTTTAATTTGCCATTTTCTTTTCTGACTCCGGTATTAATCAAAACAACTCCTGGTTTAAGCATTTCAGGCTCAATGACTTTTTTCCCAGTTGACGTAATAATTAGGTCAGCAGTTTTAAAATATGATTCCGGATCAATTGTGGTTGAATTGGTACTTATATAATTTATATTTAGATTTCCAAGAGTTTTTCCAATAGGCATTCCTCCGGTCATGCCCCGGCCAACAACGACTACTTTTTTACTTTTAAGAATATTTTTGAACAATAATCGATCTCTTTTTAAGTCAATAAAAATGATATCCTGTTTTCTTTTACCATAATATACGTACTTAATAATAGTCATAACTGATAATCCCAATGGAAAAATAAATTCCGTTTTTCTCCTATGACCCTCTATTTCTTTAAGTAAAGGAATATAATCATAGATGCTATCTGTGGAAAGTTGAGCCGGAAGAGGTTGTTGGATAATAATACCAGTCACGTCTGGATTAAAGACCTCTTTTTTTAGTAAATTAGCAAAATCTATAAAATTTGGAGTTTTTGTTAAATGAATCAATTTGAAATTAATTTTCAAAGCTTTAGCCATTTCTGACTTTATCTTTACAAAAGAAAGTTGTTCAGGGGCGCTACCAACCAAAAATACTGACAAACCAACCTTTTTTTTAATTGTTTTGCGCTCTTTTTTAAGTATTGCAAGCAGATTATTGGCTATTTTCTTACCATCGATAAGCATGGGGACATTATATCATATTTTATACGCTAGTGGCACTGACAATTCGATCAGTTTTATCTGAAAATCTCATTAAAATAACACCTTTGGCTGTTCTGGAACGCGAAGGAATATTACTAATGTCCATCTTGACAATCTGACCTAAAGCACTGGTGATTATTAAGGTTGTGTCTTCCGGTTCAATGATCTCAGAAAATGCTACCGAACCTATTTTTTTATCAACTGACGTGATCTTGACTCCTTTACCACCCCGATGTTGCCCCTTAAAATTAGAAAGTTTAGTTTTTTTCCCTATTCCTCTTTCGGTTAGAACGAGAATGTCTTTTTTAAATTCTGCGTCAGAAAAAACATCGGCTGCGATTACCTCATGATCTTCCGTTGCTTCAATATCCATTCCCTTAACACCGATTGAAGCTCGTCCGGTTGATCTGATTTCTTTTTCTTTGAAAACGATCGCTTTACCATTTTTTGAAGCTAAAATAACATTTTTGGTCCCATCAGTCAATTTAACCCAGAGAAGTTCATCTCCTTTTTCCAAACGAATGGCAATGATGCCGTTGGTGCGAATGTTAATATAATCTTCAAATGATGACTTTTTAACTGTACCGTACTTTGTTGACATAACCACAAACATATTTTTAGCTTTATCCATCGTTTCTACGCTATAGCTAAGTATCGAAGTTATTTTTTCTTCTGGTTTAAGGGCAACAAGGTTAATGATGGCCTTGCCTTTAGAAATACGTGATCCGACCGGCACATCCCAAACTCGTGTTTGAAAGACTCGACCTTGGTTACTAAAGAAGAGCATATAATCGTGAGTCATTGCCGTCGTTATATAATATACATTATCAGTGTCTTTTGTTTCCATTCCGGAGACGCCTTTTCCACCCCGATGCTGTAATCGGAAAGTTTCCCGGGGAATTTGTTTGATATATCCTTCTTTAGTAAGAACAACAATCACTTCTTTGTTTTCAATCAACTGCTCATCGGTGATTTCTCCAGGTTTAAATTTCATTACCTGAGTTCGGCGCTCGTCTCCATATTTAGTTTTTAAATATAATATCTCGTCTTTAATAACTTTAAGAATTTTGAATATATCTTTAAGTAAGCTTTCCAAATAAGAGATAGTTTCTTTAAGAAGTGCCAATTCATCTTCAATTTTATTTCTTTCAAGTCCGGTCAGCCGCCTCAACTGCATTTCCATAATGGCCTGAGCTTGTAAAAGAGATAGTCCGAATTTTTTCATTAGCTTTTCTTTGGCTTCTGGTTCGTCTTTAGATTTTTTAATCACCGCAATCACCTCGTCAATATGATCAAGAGCGATTAAGTAACCTTCCAAAATATGAGCTCTCGCTTTGGCTTCTTTCAGTTCATACTCAGATCTTTTAACAATCACCTCAACTCGATTTCTAATATATATTTCCAAAATTGTTTTTAAGGATAAAGTTTGGGGAACGCCATCAACAAGAGCGACGATATTAACAGGAAAAGACGTTTGAAGATTGGTGAACTTAAAAAGATTATTTAACACTTTTTTGTATGAGGCATCTTTTTTTAATTCAATCACGACTCGAATTCCGTCCCGATCAGATTCGTCTCTAAGATCAGAAATACCAACAATCTTTTTATCATTAACCAAATTGGCAATTTTTTCAACCAACAGAGCTTTATTGACTTGGTAAGGAAGTTCGTTCACTATGATAGCCATTTTCCCCTTTCCCATATCTTCGTCAGTTACTCGAGCCCTCATCATTATTGATTTTCTTCCGGTTGCGTACATTTCTTTAATATCGGCAGCTCCGTAAATAAGGCCGGCCGTTGGGAAATCAGGGCCTTTGATGAATGTTAACAGATCCTCCAATGCAGTATTAAACATTAATTCCTTAACGTCTTCCATGGGTGATTTTTTTGCTTTTTTTCCGTCATTTAATTTAGCTTTATCAATCATAAAAACTAAGCCGTCGACCAGTTCAGTTAGGTTGTGTGGCGGAATTTTTGTAGCCATACCGACGGCAATTCCTTCAGCCCCCATCAGCAAAAGATTAGGAAGTTTGGCCGGTAAATAAATCGGCTCTTTTAACGATCCATCGAAGTTGTCTATAAATGGAGTCGTCTCTTTTTCAATATCAGTGACCATTTCATCTGAAATCTTAGCCAGCTTGACTTCGGTGTAACGCATAGCGGCCGGCGGATCACCATCAATTGATCCAAAGTTACCCTGACCTTTAATTAGGGGGTAACGCATAGAAAATGTTTGAGCAAGACGAGCTAAAGCCTCATAGACTGAAGAGTCTCCGTGTGGATGGTATTTACCTAAAACTTCTCCAACAACCTTGGCAGATTTGGAAAAGCGGGCGCTTGACGTCAGACCCAATTTGTACATTGCGTAAAGAATTCTTCTATGGACAGGTTTTAAACCGTCACGAACATCAGGTAGAGCTCGGGAAACAATAACTGACATCGCATAATCTAAATAAGCCCGTTTCATTTCGGCATTTATTTCGGTAACCTGGACGTTATTTGCCATAAATTATTTTATATAAGAAATGGTGCTAACAATAACGCAACAATATTTAATACTTTGATCATTGGATTAATCGCCGGTCCGGCGGTATCTTTATAAGGATCGCCGACTGTGTCCCCGGTAACCGCTGATTGATGAGCAAAGCTTCCTTTTCCGCCCAGATGACCTTCTTCTATATATTTTTTAGCATTATCCCAGGCCGCCCCGCCGGTAGTCATAGATATTGCAACAAATAATCCCGTAATAATACTTCCTAGTAAGAGTCCACCTAAAGCTTTTGAACCAAAAGCTAAGCCAACAATAACAGGGGTTAATACCGGAATAAGACTGGGAACAATCATCTGTTTTATGGCTGATTTGGCAACGATATCAACCGCTTTACCATATTCTGGTTTGGCTTTTCCTTCCATTATGCCTTTAATTTCTTTAAACTGTCTTCGAACTTCATTAACAACAGCAATGCTGGCTTTTCCAACGGCTTCCATGGCTAAAGCAGCAAAAATGTAAGGCAAAGCACCACCTATAAAAAGACCAATAACTACATAAGGATCTGCTAATGAAAAAATAACCTGTTGACCAAGTTCTTGAGTGTAGCTGGTAAAAAGAACTAAAGCTGCTAAAGCGGCTGATCCAATCGCGTACGCTTTGGTAATTGCTTTGGTTGTATTCCCGACGGCGTCAAGCGAATCAGTCACTTTTCTTATTTTTTCGTCAAGGCCGCTCATTTCAGCTATTCCACCGGCATTATCAGTAATCGGACCAAATGCATCAATTGAAACAATAATTCCGGTTAATGACAACATGCTCATTGCGGCAATAGCGATCCCATATAGTCCAGCAAAATAATAGGCTAAAATAGTTGAAAGCGAAATTACAATAATTGGAGCAAGGGTTGATTTCATGGACAAGGCTAACCCTGCTATAACATTAGTCCCGTGTCCAGTTGTTGATGCCTGAGCGAGATTTTTTACGGGAGAAAACTTCTTTGAAGTGTAATATTCAGTAATGACGACCATTGCTATAGTTAAAACTACTCCAATGATTGAGGTGTAAAAAAAATTAATTTTTTCCGGGAACATTAATACTGTAATTAAATAGAACCCGATTAATGAGATTATAGCGGTTACGGTCAAACCCTGATAAAGAGCCAGCATAATTTTTTTCCCGGATAATTTGACAAAAAAAGATCCGACGATACTAGCAAATATTGAAACTGTACCAATCAACAAAGGGTAATAAATAATTGTTTGATTACCTGGAAAAGTTAATTTACCAAGAATCATAGCAGCAATAGCCGTTACTAAGTAAGTTTCAAAAAGATCAGCTGCCATGCCGGCATCATCGCCAACATTATCTCCGACCAAATCAGCAATCACTCCGGGATTGCGGGGATCATCTTCAGGAATATTTTTTTCAATTTTTCCCACCATGTCAGTTCCAACGTCAGCGGATTTGGTAAAAATTCCTCCACCAAGACGGGCGAAAACTGAAATAAGGGAACTTCCAAAAGCCAATCCAACTAAAGGTTGAAGGCTGGCACTTTTGCTAAAAGTAGTTAAGAAAAGGTAAAATCCCGAAACTGCTAAAAGAGCCAGTCCGGCAACCATAAAGCCAGTGACGGAACCGCCAGCAAAAGCTAAAGAAAATGCTTTTTCTAACCCATTTTTAGCAGCTTGGGCCGTCCTAATATTACTTTTTACAGCAATTCCCATTCCGACGATACCGGCAATTGAGGAAAAAACCGCTCCAATTGCAAAACCAATAGCAGTAAATTTGCCAAAAATAAAATATAAAATTGCAAAAATAATTAAACCAATAATACTGATGACTATGTATTGACGCTTCATATAAGCATTAGCTCCTTCGTTTATAGCGTCTGAGATCTGATTCATTTTATTGTCCCCCCTTGGATGTTTAAGAATTTTTGCCGTAAGCAAAACTCCGTAAATAATAGAAAAAATTCCAGCCATAATTGCTGGTTGGGTTGAGTTCAAAAAGTTTATGAACATATTTTTTTGAAAACTTTTAATAAGGACTCTCCTTATGTTGAGTCGCTGACAAGGACAGTCCTTTATTTACAAATCAAGGTTCGCCATCCTGGCATGAGTGACGATAAATTTTTTTCTTGGCGGTACTTCGTCCCCCATCAACATTGAAAAAACCCGATCGCTTTCTTCAGCTTCAGTAATTATAATCTGTTTTAAAATTCTTTTTGCCGGATCCATGGTCGTATCCCAAAGTTGGTCAGGGTTCATTTCTCCGAGACCCTTATAGCGCTGAACGTTGGGTTGACTTGCTTGTTTAGTCAGCAATTGAGCCACAAGTTTATCTTTTTCTTCATCTGAATACACATAATGAACCTGTTTACCCTGCTGAACCTTAAAAAGAGGCGGTTGAGCCGCATAAAGATGTCCTTTGTGAATTACGTCCGGCATATGTCTAAAGAAAAAGGTTAAAATCAAAGTTAGAATATGTTCTCCATCAACATCGGCATCGGTCATAATAATGATTTTGTGATAACGAAGGCGCTCGTAATTAATATTTTCTCCAATACCCATCCCCAAGGCAATAACCAAATCCTTGATTTCTTTAAAAGCTAAAACACGATCCAAATAAGCCCTTTCGGTATTAAGAATCTTACCTCTTAAAGGGAGAATGGCTTGAAATTTGCGGTTGCGGGCTTCTTTAGCAGTACCGCCGGCCGAATTACCCTCGACCATAAATATTTCACAGAGCGACGGGTCCTTTTCCTGACAATCAGCTAATTTTCCAGGTAAGGTGGCCCCTTCTAAAGCTCCCTTTCTCATGACGGCTTCTTTAGCGGCTTTGGCAGCCAGCCGGGCTTTTTGAGCTAAGAAAATTTTTCCGAGGATCTCTTTACCGGTTTTTGGGTTTTCTTCAAAATATGTTTCGAGGGATTCAAAAACAGCTTGTTGGACTATGGTTTGGACTTCAGAGTTTCCGAGTTTGGTTTTAGTCTGTCCTTCAAATTGTAGATTAGTAGCCGGCATTTTTATGTATATAATAGCCGCGAGTCCCTCTTTGACATCATCCCCGGAGAAAGTTTCACTATTCTTATCTTTTTCTCCTAATTCTTTTTTGGCGTAGTTATTTATTGCTTTAGTGAGAGCGGTTTTAAATCCGGTCAAATGGGTACCGCCTTCATGAGTATTAATGACGTTGACAAAAGAGTGAATATTTTCATTTAAGGATAAATTGTATTGGATGGCCACTTCAACCTCTTTATCATCAACTTGTTTATGAATATAAATAGGATCATGAAGTACTTTCTTGCCTCGGTTCATATCCCGAAGCAAAGAAATTATTCCTCCATCAAAAAAATAAGCAAATTTTTCGGCTGTTTTTTTATTAAAAATTCGGAAATAAACATTGTTAATCAAGTAAGCTCTTTCCTTAACCTGTTTTTTAAAAATACCATGATTTATTTCTATAGTTTCCTTAAAGATTTCGCGGTCAGGCAAAAAAGAAACGGCTGTTCCTTGTTCAAAAGTAAAATTTAAAATGGATTTTTCCACTTTTTTAACCGGCATAACCGGTATGCCTCTTTTATATTCCTGTCTATAAATTTTATTTTCCCGCTTAACTTCGATAATAAGGTGTTCGGATAAGGCGTTGACAACCGAAGCGCCTACGCCATGAAGGCCACCGGAAACTTTATAAGCACCGGCGTTAAATTTACCTCCGGCGTGGAGTTTAGTCATGACAAGCTCGAGGGCGGAAACATTATATTTAGGAACTTTATCAACCGGAATTCCCCGGCCATCATCGATGATTGTCATGTAGTTATTGTCTTCAATTCTAATTTCGATTCGACGACAAAAACCAGCTAAAGCTTCATCAATTGAGTTATCAATAATTTCGTTTAAGCAGTGATTAACACCGTATTGGGCAGTTGTTCCTATATACATTGCCGGTCGTTTTCTAACCGGTTCAAGTCCTTCAAGTACAACTATTGAATCGACTTCGTAATCAGTTTTTTTTGTAGACGCCATAAGTATAAATTATACCAAACACCGACTTCCTTGCCCCGCCTTGCGAGCGGGGCTTGAGTTATAAAAAATTTATTTTAATTCTACTTTCCCTCCGGCTGCTTCAACTTTTTTCTTAGCTTCTTCAGCAGCGGGCTTTTTCACATCAACCAACAAATCTTTTGGTGCTGATTCGACTAATTTTTTCGCATCCATGAGTCCCAAATTAGGTAGAATTTCTCGAACGGCTTTGATTACTCCTAATTTATTGTCTCCGGCGGCGGTCAAAACGACGGTAAAGCTGGTTTTTTCTTCCTTGTCCGCCGTAGCAGTACCTGCGGAGGCGGAAGCAGCCGCGGTTACTGGCATAGCCGAAACACCAAATTTTTCTTCTAAATATTTGGCGAGTTCCGCCATCTCAACTACTGTCAAAGTTTCGATCTCTTTAGCGATTTTATTCAATTTTTCAGATAATTTTATTTCAGACATTTATGATTTCACCTCCCTCGATTTAGCATTCAAAATATATACAAATTTATTAGTGTTAAATTTTAAGGAGTAGACAAACTTGCTCATCGGACTTTTCATACTGCCAATAATCGTTCCTAATAATTCTTCTCTACTTGGGAGTTGGGCAATTTGAATTGATTTTTCAGCATTGTATATATTCTCATCCAATAATGCTAATTTAAAACTCAAAGTGGAATCTTTTTTAGAAAATAAGTAGAGAGCTTTAAGTCCCTCATTCCAACGATTTGATAAAGTTACCAATGCAGTAGTTTCCTTTAAAGGAAAAAATTGTTTTTTTAAGTCATGAAAAATGGTTTTTTTTAATGCTATTTTATTAATGGATTTTTCAAATAAAGTATTTTTAATGACTTTAATTTGAGAACCAGTTTTTCTCAAATCTCGACGGAGTGACTCTAAACTTTTATGTGTCGTCTTACCCATTTTAACCAGTAGAAAATTAGGATTTTTTTCTAATAACTGAAGAACAGAGTCGACCTGATTTTTTTTAAGTTGAGTAACCATATTTTTACCATCTCCCTCGACTTCGCTCGGGATGTTCGCTGGGAAATTATTTTAATTTTAAACCCAGTGTCTTAGGTGCTTCATTATATCATTATTCCCCCAAAAGTTCACGCAAAGATTTAACATTTTTTTCTTCTTTATTATCTTTTTGTTTTTTACCGGCATTGGTGCTTTTATATTTTACTGCAAAGGCTTGTTTTTTCTGGAATGAGTCCACCCTACCTTTTCTATCTAAAAATTTATGTTCTCCAGTATAAAAAGGATGACATTTATAGCAGGCTTCTACACTAATATCTTTTTTAGTTGATCCGGTCGTAAACGTATTCCCGCAAGCGCAAACGGCCTGAGCATCGTCGTAATAAGTTGGGTGAATTTTTGCTTTCATAAGAAAATAATTATATCAGACAAGAAGTCAAATATTCAACGGATTATTTTATTATTTGTAGAGACGTGATTAATCACGTCTCTACATGGGGAAATATAAATAAATTAATCTCTATCACGGTAATTCAACAGTTCCGGTGTTTTAATGGCAATGTAAATTGTGGCGATGATTGTGGCGATTCCACCAAAAGCGACGGACAGTGGCGTTCCTATTAAATAAGCAGCTACACCTGCTTCCATTTCCCCCAGCTGTGGTCCACCCATATAAAAAACCATATTGACAGCTGTCATTCTTCCCCGAAGACGGTCTGGAGTATTAAGTTGACGGACAACATTTCTGATAACAGCAGAAATAAAATCACCAGAGCCTGATAGAGCGATAAAAAATAAAGAAAGATAAAAATTTCTAGATATTGCAAATAGCATCATATTAAATCCATAAAAACAAACACTAAAAATAAGCAGTTTCCCTTTACTTTTTATCCGGTTAATAAAAGGAAAAAGCATTCCGGCAATAATAGCGCCGATTGAAGGAGCGGCGTAAAGAAGACCTAGTTCTTTAGGTCCAACTTTAAGTATGTCAACAGCGAAAATTGGCATAAGAGTTGATGCTGATGCAAAAAAAGTGGCCACAAAATCGAGAAACATTGATCCATAAATAAGTGGTGTTTTAAAAACAAAATTAATTCCCTCTTTAATTCCTTTAAAATTGAAATCAGGTTGTTTTTCAAAACTCTTAGTTATAGGTTTCATCAATATTAAAGCGATTAGAACTGCCAAAAAACTAAAAGTATTAATAAGATAGACTGATTGAACTCCAGAAAAAGCAATGATAAATCCACTAATAGCTGGACCGATAAAATTGGTCGAGCTATAAAGAATATTATTAATATTGACAGCTAAAGAAAAATCTTCTTTTTTAACAATGTTAGGCAATATTGCTTGACGGGCTGGTATTTCAAAAGATAAAAGACCGGCCTCTAATCCGACTAAAAGATAAATCAGTAAAGGGGTAATTTTTCCAGTAATTGTTAGCATGGCTAAAGCAAAGGCATTAAAGATGGAAAAAACTTGGACAAAAAAAATAATTTTTTTCCGATTAAAAATGTCGGCCGTTATTCCTGATATCATTGAAAAAATTAAAACAGGAATAAATTTTGCTAAACCTAAAATACCTAATGAAAGAGGCGATTTTGTTAATTGATAAAGTTGCCAGATGACGGCCACGTCTTGCATAAAAGTGCCGGAACGGGAAATAAACATCCCAATTTGAAGAAGAATATAATCACGATTTTTTAATAAAGATATCAGTGATTTTTTATTCATGATGAAGTAAATACTTTATCCCACTTACCTTCTTCAATAATATCTTCAAGATTATGAAAGCTTTTTTGGGTCCGATGATCGGTCAGGCGATTTTGGGGGAAATTATAAGTCCGGATTTTTTCAGCCCTATCCCCTATTCCGACGTTGGTAACATAAGAATTTCTCATTCCTTTTTTCTTTTCTTCCTCGAGTTGATAAAGTTTGGCGTTTAATAAATCCAAGGCAATTTTTCGGTTAGCTTCCTGAACTCTCTCCCTGCTGGCGGTCACAACAATCCCCGTAGGACGATGTATTAGTCTAACGGCAGTTGATACTTTATTGACATTTTGACCTCCGTGTCCACCCGATCTATAAAACTGCCAATCAAGATCATTGGGATTGATCCGAAGATCCGATTGAATAATTTGAGGTAGTACAACAATAATACAGGTAGAAGTATGAATTCTTCCCTTTCTTTCCGTGTCCGGAATTCGCTGTACCCGATGGACACCGGTTTCGTTTTTAAATAAATTAAAAGCTTCCGGCCCGTTAATCTTAATTGTTTTTTCATCCAAATTAGAATATTTAAATCCCTTCTTTTGAGCAAACAATAAGTAAGATGCCAAAAGTTCTTCCATCCAGAGTTTGGATTCGTCACCTCCCACGCCAGGCAGGGCTTCGATAATGACAACGTTGGGATTTATTTGCATATTAATTTTATTAAACTGTTAAACAGCTAAACAGTTAAAACCTAAATAAACGATTAAACACTAAACTACTAAATAAAAAAAGTTTAATATTTAAAGTTTTAAATGTTTATTTAACCGTTTAAGTTTTAATACTTAACTGTTTAACTAATTCTTCGATTGTTAATGTTTGCTGTTTTCCCGTTTTCATATTTTTAAGTACAACAATCCCTTTCTCTACTTCCTCCGGGCCAATAATAATTACATAAGGAATATTTTTCTTGTCCGCATACTTAAGTTGTTTGTCAATTTTTTCTTCAGCTGGATAGACTTCCGTTGTTATTTTATTTTTCCTTAATTCACAAGCTATATTTAAAGAATTACCCAATAAATCTTTATTAAAAACAGTCACTAATACTTGATTAGATTGGTTTTTGTTAGAAATAATACCAAAGTATTCAGCAGCTTCAACCATTCGATCAAAACCAAAAGCGATTCCAACTGCAGGAATTTCATTTCCGCTCAATTGACCGATTAACTTATCATAACGACCACCTCCACCACAAGAACCAACATCATAACCTGGCAACGATACTTCAAAAATCATCCCCGTATAATAATCTAGTCCCCTTGCCAATACTGGTTTAAAATCAATAACCTCCTTAGGAACTCCGAGCATGACAGAAAAATCAATAATTTTCTGAAGTGATGAAGAAATTTTTGTATTTACAAGTGAATTAATAGCGTTTCTTGCTTTTTCTTTTGATTCAATACCTTTATCAACAAGTTCTTGAGCCACTTTTTCCGGTCCGCCTTTATCTATTTTATCAATGGATTGGATTAAGGAAAATATATTTATTTTAGAATTCGTAAAAGATTTTAATGTTTCAAATAGTATTTGACGATCATTAATTAGTATTTTTATTTTAGGATACCCGACGTTTTTAAAAGCAAAAAAAGTCGCGGCAATTATTTCGCTATCTGAGATTGGTGAAGTTGTGCCAAATATATCGATATCACACTGGGTGAATTCACGAAAACGACCTTTTTGAGGTTTGTCAGCTCTGAAAACATTTTGGATCTGGTATCTCCTAAAATATTTTGGAAGAACATTTTGATACTGTGAAAGTACTCTGGCTGAGGGCACCGTTTGATCATATCTTAAGGCGACCTCTCTATCTCCCCTATCTTTGAATGAATAAACTAATTTATCAGCTTCTTTTCCATATTTTCCCAACAGAAGAGTGGCATATTCTAATGTTGGTGTTTCTAATGGTTCGAAACCGAACAGTTCAAATACTTCAATTATTTTTTTTAAAATATAATCACGCTTTCTTTTTTCTTCAGGCAAAAAATCCCGAAAGCCTTTAAGAAGTTGTGGTGTAATTTTTTTATCCATATTGGACAATTATAACAAATGCGAGTACAGAACTAATTCACTATTGGTAAACTGCAGTCTCAAGTTTTTCGATTCGTTGATCGTGATCCTCTATCATGTCTCTATAACCTATAACAACTTCAATATCTTCCCGAAGTTTGATTATTTCACTTAAAATACTGTCTTTAAAATTAATTAAATCATCTTTAGTCGCATAATTTTTCAAGTCATCTTTGGTAGCAAATCGCTCTGAATCACCTTTGGTAGTAAAACTTTTTGCTAACGCTTTTTCGATTTTTTTAACATCTGCATCTGTGATCATAGGTTTTAATTTAAACAAATAATTAATAATTATTCAATCTTAAAATACTATAAAGTCTTGTCAACCGCTTATAACCTACAGAAGTGTATGTTTAGATTGATGCAAAGATTAATTATCACTGATAGATACTCTCCAACTATTTTGTTAAAAGCTCAACTGCTTTTTCAAGTTGTTTGTCAGTTTCTTTAGAAATTGTATTGCCATCCTTGATTTCATTTATAACCTTAATTTTTGGCTCAATTCCCTTACTGTTAATCCAATCCCCATTTGGCAATACCCATTTAGCAACAGTAACATGCAATCCTGCCCCCTCTTTAAGATCAAGGGCTTCTTGGACCGATCCTTTTCCAAAACTCTTTTCTCCGACTAACTGAGCTCTGTTATAGTCTCGAAGAGCACCAGCCATGATTTCAGAAGCTGAAGCAGAACCTTTATTAATTAATACGACCAAAGGAATTTCCTTTAATACTCCTATTCTTGAAACTCGATATTCTTTATCACCGTATAAAGTTGCTTCTTGTTTGACCACTAATTTTCCCCACGGTAAAAATTCTGAAGCAAGATAAACTGAACCGTCTAAGTATCCTCCTGGATTATCACGTAAGTCTAACACTAATCCTTTAACCTGTTTGTTTAACCATTTACTACTAATATCTTGAACAGCTTTATTCCACTCGTCATTTGTATTATCCCCAAATTGATTGACCTTAAGAATTGCGATGTTTTTTTCAAAACTAAGCTCAACAGAAGAAACAATAATCTGTTGTCTAACAATAGTTACTTCAATTTCTTTATTATTTCTTTCGATCGTTAATTTAACTTTTGTATTTTTTGGTCCTCGAATTTTAGAAACTGCTTGGGACAAAGTCCATTTAATCGTCGCGACGCCATCAACTTTGTTAATATAATCCCCTGGCTTGATTCCAGCGGTTTCAGCCGGTGATTTTTTCAACGGGGCAATAATTATAATTCGATTATCTTTTAATCCGAGTTGAGCACCTATACCTTCAAATTTGCCACCCAGATCATCCTTAGTTTGTTTATTTTCGTCGGGGGTTAAAAAAAACGTATAAGGATCTTCGACCGAGGCAACCATGCCTTTGATAGCCCCAAAATACATTTTTTTTGGATCTAATTTTTTTTGGTCAACATATCTTTCCTGTAATTTGTTCCAGGTCTCCCAAAAAAGGTCAAAGTTGATGTTAGGGGTTAGAGCGTAGGGTTTAGGGTTTAGGGAAGAATTAAAACGGCTTTTATATTCCCCCATCTTATAGCCACTTCCAAAGACAAGGACGATAAAAGATATAACCAAGAGAACGTTAGTTAGTTTATTATTTTTCATTAGTAAAAGTAAATAATACTTGAATTACTAAGTATTGTGCAATAAGTAAATTTTATTTTAATAATTTTTTTATAATCATTAATATTTTTTAATTGTGCGAATGGAGTTCCCGACTCTTCGCTTAATTTAGATAAACTCAAAAAACCCTGACAGCCAAGCGCTTCAGCTTTAGTTTTATAATAAGAAGTTATATTTTCACAAATAACAATACTGTTAGAAATATTTTCTGAGTTAAAATCGGAGTTTTCGTCTGAATAAAATGTTTTGCCGCCAAAATTTTGACTAATATTTTTTCCAAGAAATTGTTCGCCTTTATTTACTTCTATCAATAATTCGTTTTTTTTAATCTTGTTTACTTTACCCTTAAAATATGAATTAACAGTATTTTCGGTTTCAGTTTTACTCAATATAGTTATTGAGCCGTCGGAATGATTAATTTCTCTAATTAAGCCTGAATATTTAGAAACGATTTTTTTTGTTGTAAATATTCCCTTATTAATAGCTAGTGTTTCGCCTTTTTCAATTGACTCACCGACAAACTTTTTTAAATAATGAAAAATTTTTTCTGGAAGAACATTTAAATTTTTAGCAATAGAAATATTTATCACTTGTTCGACTTTTTTTTGCAAAAATGGTGTTTCAAAATCCACATCCTGGCCTTCTTTTAACAAACAATGATCAGAAATAGATAAAGGAATATTTATAAGCATAACAATTCATTATATGAACAAAATTTGCTCAACGCAAACCCTGATAAGATACGTATGGAAGTAAAGCTAAATAACGGGCATATTTTAACTCCTTGGTTAGAATTCTTTGGTGTTTAGCACAAACATTGGTTTTATCCCGGTTCAAAATTTTCTTTCTTGGTGTAATAAATTTTTGTAAATTATCAACTTCTTTAAAGCTTGGCATCGCTTTAAATTGACAAAAAAAACATTTATTCATACTTATAAGTTTATAAAGTTATAAAGTTCATCAAGTTTGTCAAGAAAAATACTTGATAAACTTGAAAAACTTGAAACTTGATTAACTTAGAACGGAATATCATCCGGATTAACAGTCTCTTCTTTTGACGATTCCGATTTGGTTTCTTCGGTTACAGACACTGTTTCAATTTTTTTATCTTCTACAACTGCTTCTGCCATCTTTCTTCCTTCACCAAAGACTATAAAATCATCAAGGACAATCTCAGCGATTGTTCTCAAAATACCATCTTTTCCAGTAAAAGTTCGGTATGTCATCCTACCTTCTGCAAACACTTTTCTGCCTTTATTTAAAAGTTTTCCGCAAAGTTCAGCTAATTTTTGCCAGGCAACCACCCTGTGATATTGAACTTCTTCTTTAGCTTGGCCGTCGCTTGATGTCCAGCTGCGATTAGTGGCAATGCTAAAAGTACAAACCGCCGTACCTGTTGGTGTATATTTTAATTCAGGATCGCGAGTTAGATTCCCAATTAAAACAATTCGGTTTAACGATCGGCTCGACATATTTTTTACTCTCGGATTAATAACAAATACCTTAAAATTTTTTCGTTAAGATTAAGTTTATTTTTTAGTTCCAAAACGTTTTTTTTATCGATCTCAAACTGAAAGTTGTAAAAAAGAGCGGTACGATTTTTCTTAATTACATAAGCTAAGGTTTTTTCACCCCATTTTTCTTCTTTGGTGACTTTGCCTTTATACGATTCGATTAAATCTTTAATTGTTTTTAGCTCAGTTTCTTCCTTAATTAGGAAAGTTAGTTCATATTTCATGGGTTCGATAAACTCACCATGATCCTGAATTTAATTGAAGGATCATATATTTATCTGTAATATAATACTAATTAATATGGAGAAAATCAACGGTAAAAAAAAATTGTTGTTTTATTGTTTCATTGTTTCATTGTTTTTAATTCTTGTTTATAGCCGGTTTATTGGTTTAGACTGGGGTTTTCCTTACCCAATGCATCCGGATGAACGCAACATGGCCAATGCAATCCAACAGTTAAGTTGCGAATTTTCAAATCTTCGAGAATGTTTTAATCCTCACTTTTTTGCTTACGGACAGTTTCCGCTTTATTTAGGCTATTTGGTTACATATTTTTTAAAATTCTTTGATGGTGATTTAGGATTTCCAATTGGTTTTCAAGAAGCGGCTATAAGTTTGAGAATAATTTCAGCAGTGGCTTCTATAATTTCAGCAATAATCATTATAAAAATTATAAAAGTTATAAATAAAAAAGAATCATATCTTCTATCACTTATATCCTATCTATTAATTATTTTTTCTCCCTATGCAATTCAGTTTGCCCATTTTGGTACGACTGAATCGCTGTTAATGTTGTTTTATAGTTTAATTATTTATTTGTCAATGCTAACATTTGAACGCCGTACAACTGACGCAGTTGTATGGCTGGGTTTAGTTTCAGGGTTGGCAGTGGCTACGAAAATATCTTCAGTGTTATTCTTAGCAGTTCCAACAATTGTATTGATGTCAAAGATTAAAGATCAAAAATCCAAATTAAAAATGAAATTAATAGACTGGATCCCCGTCTTCACGGGGATGACACTTTTGACTTTTGTCTTTTTATTTTTAACTTTTATTTTTGCACTAGTTTTTTCTCCCCACAACCTCATCAGTTTTAAGGATTTTATCAGCTCAATAAATTATGAGTCTGACGTAGCATTAGGAAAATCTTTAGTTTTTTACACTAGACAATTTTTTAATACACAACCTATTCTGTTTCAGTTTGAAAAGATATTTCCTTACACCCTTGGTTGGCCAATATTTATTTTAGGAAGTTTGGGTTTTTTGGGTTTAAGTTGGAAAGACAAAAAAATTAATTTACTTCGCTTTGCATTTTTAATCTATTTTATTCCGAGCGCAGTAATTTATGCAAAATGGAGCCGGTTTATGGCACCAGTATTACCTTTAATGTTAATTTTATCAATATTGTTTTTATTTAAATTAAAGAATTGGCTGTTTGACAATAGTTGGATTAATTCAAAATTTAGAATTCAAAATTCAAAAGTTAAAGTTAAAAGTCAAAAGTTTTTTATTTTTTACTTTTTAATTTCATTTTTGACTTTTGCCTTTTTACTTTTAACTTGTATCGTTCCAGGGATAGCTTATCTTCAGGTTTATCAAAATCCTGATGTACGCTTTCAGGCTTCAGATTGGATCTATAAGAATATTCCTAGTAACTCATATATCCTTTCAGAAACAGCGAATGTAGTTGATATTCCTTTAGAAGTTTCAAGTTATAAAGTTCATCAAGTTTATCAAGTTATTTCATTCAATTTTTATGATCTGGATGAAAGTTTAGCTCTACAATTAGAATTAAAAGATCACCTTGAAAAGGCAGATTATATTTTTGTTCCATCAAGAAGAATTTTTGCAAATCATTCAAAGAAAAAATATCCGATTTTAAATAAATATTACGAGGATTTGTTTTCCGGAAAATTAGGATTTGAAAAAGTGGCCGAGTTTTCTGCGGGGTTAAATGATGAAAATGCCGAAGAAACCTGGACGGTGTTTGATCACCCTGTGATTAGGATCTATAAAAAAGTTAAATCTTTTTGATGGTGTATGTTTCCCCCTTGTCCTCTATTTTATATCCTGCCTTTTCAATTTTAACTCTTAATCTATCTGATATATCAAAGTTCCTGTCTTTCCTTGACTGAAGTCTTTGGTCGGCCAATTTGATAATATTTATTGGAACTTTTTTTTCGATTGTTTTACCTAAATTTAAACCAAATACTTTATCAAAATCCATGAGCAAGAAATATTTTTCATCATTTGAAATGTCTGATTTTATCATGTCCCACATTAAGGCCACTGCCTGAGGAGTTTGTAGGTCACTTGAAATTGCTTCTAAAAATTGTTTTTGAAAAGTAATAGCTTTTTGAGTTTTGATCGTGTTTAGTTTTTTTTGTGATTTTAAATTTAGGGCGATTTCTTTCAACTTTTTAAAAGCTTCTTCACTAGCATGTGCCGATTGCCAGGTAAAATTAAGCGGTTGACGATAGTGAGCTTGTAAGAATAGAAGTCTAAGTGAAATCGGATCAATTTTATTTTTTTCAATATTTTCAATCGTATAAAAATTACCTGAAGATTTACTCATTTTTTGTCCATCCACAGTCAAAAAATTATTATGAAACCAATATTTTACAAATTGTTTATTTGTGGCCGCTTCAGATTGGGCAATTTCATTTTCATGATGAACTGGCACGTGATCAATCCCACCCGAGTGAATATCAATGGTTTCCCCTAAATATTTCATACTCATAGCTGAACACTCGATATGCCAGCCGGGAAATCCCTCTCCCCAAGGTGAAGTCCAGTGCATCGTATGATCAACGAATCTCCCGACAGTTTTAAACCATAAAGCAAAATCGGCCGGATGTTTTTTTTGAAAATCAACATTTACTTCTTTTCTAACAGCTTGAATTTTTTCTTCCAATTTTTGCCCGGATAATTTTCCATAATTTTTGAATTTTATGACATCAAAATATAGTGCTTCCTTAGTTTCATAAGCAAATCCGTTTTGTATCAATCTATTGATTAATTGAATCATTTCTTCAATATGATCGGTGGCTTTGCAAGTAATATCAGGTCTAAATATATTTAGAGCATCTGTAGTTTTGAAAAAAAATTCCGTATAAAATTTGGCCACGTCCCAAACTGTTTTTCCATATTTTTTTGCTCCCTTTTCCATCTTATCTTCCCCACTGTCATCGTCCCCGGAAAGATGGCCAACGTCGGTTACGTTCATCACATGATTAACTTTGTAACCAAGATAAGTTAAGACACGTTTAAGGACATCATTATTAGTATAAGTTCTCATATGACCAATATGAGTAAAATCATAAACAGTTGGTCCACAGGCATAAAAAGAAACATTTGGAGGGTTTAGAGGAACAAATTCTTCGATTTTGCGGGTTAAAGTATTATAGAGTTTCATATCAAATCAATTGTAGCAGATTTTATAAGCGGGAGATTTAATTAAATTTTTGAATTTAAAACAGTTTATCTTTCAACGGCCTTTCGTAATGTTTCATCTTTTGCAACACAAATTCTTCTTAAGGTTAAAGCGCAGATTAATCCAAAATAAGTAGGCTGACCTTCTTGGGGTTTTTCCCAACCCTCGACAATTATATCTCTGCGGAAAACATTAACCATTCCTCTAGTGTGACTGTACTCTTTAGGTATATAATTTCCGTGACAAGGCAAATCGCATGCTACAGCTTCTCTGCCAATTGTTTGTAGAGTTCTTTGTCTATCTGCTTCTTCTACACTAATTCTAGTTATAGGAGGATGCCCTTCTTCCCATTCCACTCTTTTTTTGTTCTCTGCCTCTGATTTTTCTAATACCCTACGCCATGCTTTAGCCATACTGACGTGTAATATAGCAAATATTCTCAATATTTTCAACGGAAAAGGGAATCAGTCTCACTTCGCTCTTCGAGCTCCGGCGGACAAAGTCGGGGTGGTGGGAATTGAACCCACTGCCTTTCGGTCCCGAACCGAAAATTCTACCGATGAACTACACCCCGATAAAAAAATACTACCAATAAACCAATATTACAAATACTACCAATGAATGATTAAATAAACAAATAATAAAATAATTAAATTATTGTTTACCGCTGGCGGGTTTGTTCTCTACATGTTGTTGTTCAACAGTTTTTTTGCGTGATATAAATCCGCGTTTAGCTTTTCCTGTTGGTATCACGCCCTGTTGGCTCTGAATTTTTTTTTGCTGTTCTTTTCTTTTTTTCTCCTGTTCGTCATACTCTTCTTGTCTCTTTTTTTGTGTTTCTTCCATATTTTTTCGCTCTATTATTTTTTCATCTTCTCGCTTCACAATTTGGAATAATCGATTTCTTAAAGCTTCAGCCTGAAGTTTATCTTTATCTTGAAATTTATTTTTTAATTTATCAAAATCAACAGGAGTATGATTATTACCACGCTTAACCTCGGGTGAATTTGACTTATTAGATTCATGAGACTTATTGGGGGAAAAAGGGTTAACAATTTGGGCAACTGACTTAACAGTTTGTTTAGCAGTTGAAACTCCTAGCTCTGTTAATTGTTCGAATGTGTCTTCTAAAATACTTCCTTTAGTCATAATATGATTATTAATTATTTTATTACGGATAACGAATTACGAATTAAAACAAATCCGTAATCCGCAATTCGTAATACTTTAATTTTCCAATTCAAATCCCCAGCATCGCTCTCCCCTTCTTACTCATCTTCTCCATCGACCAGGGGGGATCAAATGTTAGTTCCAGAGAAATATCCCTTTCTTTAACTCCTAACTCTTTAATTTTATCTTTAACCTGCGTCTCAATAAGCGAGAATAACGGACAACCAATGGTAGTCAAAGTCATTATCACCTTAACTTTGCTCTTGATTATTTTAATATCATAAACTAAACCCAAATCAACAATTGAAATATTTAACTCAGGATCCATGACCTCAGTTAGTTTGCTTAAAATAGTCTTTTTATTTAATGTCATGTCTATAATTATAACAATTGGTATAATAACTATAATGATTACTTATAAACTTCACTTTATTCCCTTAGGCGGTATCGTCGGCGTTACCAAAAATATGTATGTATACGAGTCTTATGAGAACGAAAAGCTGAAAGACATAGTTGTAGTTGATTGTGGAATTGGTTTTCCTAAAGAAAAAGAATTAGGGGTTGATTTTGTTATTCCAGACATAAGTTACTTGATGGATAAAAAACAGTTTATTAGAGCAATTCTTATTACTCACGGTCATGAAGATCATACTTCAGCCCTCCCACTTCTTTATGATGATTTAGGTCGCCCGCCAGTTTACGCTAGTTTATTGACGTCAATGTTTATTGAAAATAAATTTAAAGATAAACATAAAAAAATTTTGGTCAATCGAGTTGATTTTAATAAAGAATATATTTTTGGTGATTTCCGAATTTCTTATTTGAAAATGACTCATTCAATCCCAGACACGACTCATATTATAATAAAGACGCCAGTTGGGACGATCTATCATGGCTCAGATTTTAAATTGGATCTAACTCCTCCTTATGGCCCAGGTCCTGATTTTTATAAAATTGCTAAGGCCGGTCATGAAGGCATTTTATGTTTGTTATCTGACTGTCTGGGGAGTGAGCGAGAAGGATTAACGCTTTCAGAAAACATCGTAGGTCAAACTTTTGAAGATGAAATGAGAAAAACTAAAGGCAAATTTATAATGACGACATTTTCTTCAAATATTTCCCGTATTCGTCAATGTGTAGACGCAGCCATCAAATTTAACCGAAAAATCTGTTTCTTAGGTCGATCGATGAGAGAAAATACAAAGATAGCTGCCAGCATTGGTTATTTACCAATTCCGCAAAGTTTATTTATTAAAGAGGAAGAAGTCAATCGGTTTCCAGCCGCAAAAATTTGTTTGATTGTGGCCGGTTCACAAGGCCAATATGGATCAGCTTTATCAAAGTTGGCTGATCGACAAAATAAAAACATTGCGATTAAATCAGGAGATAAGATAATTTTTTCATCAGACCCTATTCCAGGCAATGAGAACGGTGTTTATGAAACGATCGAACAGTTATCTGAAGAAGGGGCCGATGTTGTTTATTCTGACATTGCAGACCAACTTCATTCTTCAGGTCACGGTAATCAGGAAGATCTTAAATTCTTGGTACGATTTACTAATCCAAAATATTTTATTCCAATCGGTGGGACAATCAGACATCAAAAGCAGTATGAAAACTTGGTTGAACAATTAGGTTACGCTAAAAAAGATGTTTTTTCTCTCAATGAAGGAGAGACGGTCTGGTTTGTTAAAAACAAAGCCTATAAGGGTGATAAAGTTGAAACAAAAAATATCTACGTTGATGCATATGGAATAGGAGATGTTGGCAGTGTCATACTTCGAGACAGAAAAACTTTAGCAACTGATGGAATTGTTTTTGCATTAATAATTGTTGACAATAAAGGCCTAATAATAGGTAAACCAAAAATTTTTTCCCGAGGCTTTATATTTGAAAAAGAAGAAGGCAGGTTATATTTACAAGCTGAAGAAATGATAGCCAATCACCCATCCTTCGCCAAGGCTACGGAGGGCAAGCAGTTTGATGCTGGGAAGATGCAGTACGATGTGATTAAAAATCTTGAAGAGTTTTTTAGAAAAGCAACCGGAAGAAAGCCACTTATAGTTGCCGAAGTTATTCAATTGTAAAATATTTAATTATTAATTTTAATAATTTGTTTGTCATCCCCTCGTAGGAGGGGATCCAGTCTATAATTACATTTTAAGAACAAATAAGGTGATTTTAGTCTGGATTCCCGCCTTCGCGGGAATGACATATATCTTATAAATAATATATGTCATCACTTCCTAATAGCTTAAAAAATATATCGTTGTTTCTAGAGAGATTACCAGGTATTGGGGAAAAGACAGCTAATCGTTTAGCTTTTTTTTTGCTTAATTTACCGGAAGAGGATTTAAAAGAATTTGCAGAGAATGTTTCTGATTTAAAATTAAAAACAAAACTTTGTAAAAATTGTTTCAATTTTACGGAAAATGAAGTTTGTGAGATTTGTGAAAATAGCGAACGCGATCATTCTATTATTTGCGTTGTAGAAACGGTCTTAGACTTGCTTTCTTTTGAACAAGGGCGGATTTATAACGGGGTTTATCATGTTCTTCATGGAAAGATTGATCCGTTAAATCGCGTGGGACCAGACGATATCAAAATCAAAGAACTGTTAGAAAGGGTTAATCGGTTAACGAGTTCGCGGGTTAACGAGTTAAAAGAAATAGTCCTAGCAACAAATCCAAATATGGAAGGTGAGGCAACGGCGGTTTATATTAAAAATAAATTAAAAACAATTACGGATAACGGATTACGAATTACAAGATTAGCTTATGGATTACCGATGGGGGCGAATCTGGAATACGCCGACTACATGACTTTGAAAAAAGCTATTGAGGGGAGAAATAGGTTTTAAAGCAGTTTTTTGAGTTCTTGTTCAATCAAGGGGGCGATAGAAATTTCTCTTAATTTAGAAAATTTTTGTTCCGGCTTTAAGGAAATGGTATTGCTCATAAAAATTTTTTCAAGAGGACTTTCTGAAAGAATTATTTCTGCATTTGGAGAAAAATCATGATGAACAATACAGGCAAGTACCCGTTTAGCTCCCCTCTTGAGACAAAATTCGGCCGCATGAACCAAAGTACCACCAGATGTAATAATATCATCAACAATAATACAGGTTTTATTTTTTACTTCACCATACAAATTAAGAGCTTTTGATTGGTGTATTTTGTCAAGATTACGTCGTTTTTCAATTACAGCAATATCTACATTATTGGTATGGAAAAAATTTTCTGCAAATGTTTGGGCCCTTTCCACTCCACCCTGATCAGGAGATACGACCGCTACTTCTTCAGTATTTTTGTTATTTTTTAAATAATGAGCCACTTCGCGGCCAAGAATTGAAAAAGTGGAAAGATTTTTAAAAGGAATTGAAAAAATCCCTTCAGTTCCATCGTCGTGAAGATCAAAAGTGTAGACTTGGTTAAAGCCGATGGTTTCGAAAAAACGGATGATAACATTTACCGAAACAGCTTCGCCGGAACGGTGCTCACGGTTTTGTCTGGCATAACCAAAATAAGGAATAAAAGCAATTATTTTTTTTGCTTCCATTCGTCTTAAGGCATCGGCAAAAAAGAAGAGTTCCATCAGGTGGGTGTCAGTTGGATTGGCGGTTGGTTGAATAATTACACAAACATCGTCTTTTACTTTTTCTTGAATTGTGACTCTTATTTCTGAATTACCAAAGCGAGTCACTTCTGATTTAGAAATAGGAACATTGAGTAGTTTTGATACCTCAACAGATAATTTAGGATTAGCGGAACCAGAAAATAGTTTAAACATATAATTAACCCTGTTGCTGCTGGCTTGATATTTCTATTAATTTTTTTGCTGCCAATTCTTGAGTTTTTTTAACAGCTTCATTAACAGTTTCGGCAATTCTATTTTCAATAATTCCGTCAACCTCAATTGATTCAATTATTTGATCTCCGCGTATAACTATCTTAACGCCATTTTTCTCAACCACTACTTCCTCTTGCTGCAAAGCTGCCTGCATTTTCTGTGCTTGCTGTTGTAACTTTTGTAAATCTCCTAAAGCTCCAAAGGGGTTTAACATAAGTATAAAAAAATATTAAATAATAAATCTCAAATAACAAATAAATTTTAAATATTAAATAATAAATACTAAACTGTTTATTATTTTAAATTTATATTTTAGTATTTATTTGTAACTTGGAATTTAAGATTTATAATTTTTTGCTTTCTACCTTATTGTAGAACTCGATAAGGGCAATTTCAACTGGTAAAGAATCAATAGGCGTATTTCTTAAATTTTGATAAGCTTCAATCAATAATTTCATTAGTAAAGAAATCTCATTCAGGTTTAAAGTTGTTTGGTTATCTTCATTTTTTATAACGTCATTCTTAATAAGAAGTTGTGAATGCAATTGATTAAGAATATCTTCTATAAGACTTTTAAAATCTCCCCCATTTTGAGAAAAATCCTCTATCCAGGAAAGTGTTTTTTTTAGATCTTTTTTTTCAATAATTTTAAGCAAATCATTTCTTCCTCTTATTCCTAAAAATCTTTCCATTTCCTCAACAGATTTAATTTTTTGAAAGGTAGCTTCTTCTAAAATTTTTGCCGCATCCCGAAAAGAATTTTCACTATGACTGGCAATTAACCTTAACAAATCCTCACTAAAGTCGATATTTTCGCGCTTAGCAATTCTCTTTAACATTGAGTAAATATCAGTAATATTAGCTTTTCCAAAATTAATTTTTAAACAGCGGGAAACAATAGTTTTTGGAAGTTTTTCTAAATTAGTAGTTGCTAAAATAAATATGGCCGATTTTGGAGGCTCTTCCAAAGTTTTTAAAAGAGCGTTAAAACCTTCATTTGTGATCATGTGTGCTTCGTCAATAATAAAAACCCTATAACCACCTGACATCGGAAGAAACGAAGTTTCACGAATTAAATTTTTAATTTCTTCAATACCGCGGTTGGAGGCGGCATCCATTTCAATAACGTCTGTAAAAGAAGATAAAGAAATGCTTTGACAATTGACGCATTTGTTGCAGGGTTCAAAGTCGGAAACATCCTTGTTTTTATTGTTTCGAGAAAATTTATTATTAAGACAGTTGACTGCTTTAGCAAAAATTCTGGCAGTTGAGGTTTTTCCGGTCCCCTTTTGTCCTACAAAAAGAAAAGCGTGGGGTAAAGTTGAAGATTCAAGAATCTTACCGATCATCACTTTAGCACTTAAATTGTCAATTTCCTTAATAGTTTTTGGCCGATACTTGAGGTAAAACATAGTACGAGTTTATCAAGTTATAAAGTTCATCAAGTTTGTCAAGAAAAACAAGTTTTATCTTTATAACTTGAAACTTGATAAACTTGACAAACTACTTTAATAAATTTTCAATCCCGTGCTTGACTAGTTCATTAATCACTTCATCAACTCGCTTATTGCGTTCTGCCGCCAGTAAAATAACTAGTGGATAACAAATAATTACTTCACCCAACAAAATTTCATTTTCTCCAACATCCTCGCTATATTTAAAAGATAAAATAGGCAATGTTTCTTTTTCATTTTTATATTTTTCAGTAAAAACTTTCATCTTATTTTTTCCCACAAAAACAACATTCAAAGATTGATCTAAATTAATCTGTTCTTTCTCAAAAATACTTTGTACAAAAGCTTTTATCTTTTGACGATTAATTTTATAACGTGATGAAGAAGTAATATTTATCATACCCTTTTATATACTTTTTTAAAGACTACTTTTCTACGCTTTAGTGATCTGTTCTTCATTCTTTCTTTTTCTTCCTCTTTTCTTTTTAGGGATGGTTTTTTATAAAACATTTTTTTTCTTAAGGTATCGACAATTTCTTCGTCAATAAAGGAGCGAGTAAATTTTCGAAACATGCTGTCTTTTGATTCGCCCTTTCTTTTTATTACTAAAACCATAATGTGTAAACGCCTCCTCCCAAAATAAGTTTGTCAAGTTATAAAGTTCATCAAGTTCATCAAGAAATATACAACTACAAACTTTACAAACTTGAAAAACTTGAAACTTGATAAACTTCCTTAATTCTATCTTATGCCCTTCACTATTTCAATGATCTTATTTAAAGATAATGATGTTGGAATAAGTTTTGGATTTCCGGATGAGCCGTTAAGTAACATATGACCGGAAATATGGAAAAACCAACTGCCTTTTTTATCTATTTTTAAAATATTTTCATAAATTTTTTTTAAACTAAACTTTTTATCAGGCAAAGTTTTTATTCTTGTAAAACCTACTTCAGGATGACGTCTGATGACAAGCGCGAATCCTTTTTTCAAAGCTAATTTGACGGCTTCTTCATTCTTGCTTTCGATAGCAATTGATCTGCCTAAATACGACTTAAAAACATAGCCGTTTTTGATTTCTTCCTCAGCGGACACTTTATTTTTAAAAACAATTAAGACCGCCTCCAACAATTGAAAAATGATTTCCGTAAGTTTTGCCTCTTCGCGGCTGATCACTTTTAATCCGTCAACCAGCTGGCGAATCATGAAATCATAGCGATCAGCATCAGGCTCGGAATAAAAAACCTCGGCAAAGTGATCGGTAGAATTTACGTATTCAACAATTTTTTCTAAAGCTCTAATTTCTCTTTCTTCAATGAGATCGCGTCCGATCAAATATTTATATACAAGTTTTGCGGCCGAGGTATAATCGTTAGTTTGATGATGATCAAACTTTCCCATTCCTGTATCAACGTGGATAATATTGTTATTATCATCAGGCAGCTCATCATTTAACGTCGTTCCGGCAGGGACTAATTTTATTTCAGCGCTATCCCAATCGGTTAGATATTTTTTTATTAACCAACAAGAGGCAATAGCATCAAGATCAGGAGAAAGATGAGTAACAATTGTTTTCATATTTGTTTGATTACTTCCTCTAGTGTAAGAATTTTTGCTTCCTTCTCATTCCTCTTCTTGTATTCTATCTTCTCCCCTGTTCTTTTTGATATTACTAACCGAATAGGAATTCCAATAAGATCGGCATCAGAAAATTTTTCTCCGGCAGTTACATCAACCCTATCATCGAATAAAACTTCAATTTTGTGTTTTTTCAATTCTTGATAAACTTGATAAACTTTTGACTTGACAAACTCTTCTTTTAGATCCAAACCAATCAAATGCACTTTAAAAGGCGCAACAGATTCTGGCCAAATAATCCCCTTTTCATCGTGATATTTTTCAACAATAGTAGCCATCGTCCTACCAATACCTATTCCATAACAGCCCATATAATACGGTTTTTCTTTTCCTTCTTGGTCAATATAGTTGGCGCCTTTCATTTTAGAGCTATAGTGTAAACCTAATTGAAAAATATTTCCAACTTCAATCCCTTTTTTTTCAATAAGCCTGCCATCAGTTTCTGTCATGGAGCCTTCTTTAGCAAGAGCGATGTCTGACAATATTTCGCACGTAAAATCTCTTCCATAATTAACATTTATAGAATCTGTTTTCTCTTTTTTTTGACCACCCACAAAATTTTTTACGGTAGTTAAAGAAATATCACCAATATATTTTCCTCCTTTATGCCCCCAGGAATGAACATAACCTGTTTTTGTTCCCAATTTTTTTAAGTCGTCACCAGTGGCATCTTCGATCTGGCCAACGGCATCAAGAATATGTTCAAGTTTCATCTTATTTACTTCAAGATCGCCCCTGATTACAGCAATAATAATTTCTCCAGTTGTTTTATTTTTATAAACAACATTCTTCAAAAATCTCGACTTTGGTAGTTTGTAATGTTTAACATTGTCTTCCATAGTCTGTACCCATTCAGGTTGATCAATAATTTTAAAAGACTCTTCTTTATCTTTAGTATTTATTTCCTCTCTTTTGAATTTTGCTATATCCTGATGAGCGGCATATTTTCCATCTTTTGTGGTTAAGAAAGTTGATTCTCCTATTTCCGATTCAACAACAAATTCGTGGCAATATTCGCCTCCAATATAACCATTGTCAGATTCAACAATAACAGTTTTTAATCCCAACCGATTAAAAATATCTGTGTAAGTTTGTTCCATTTTTTTATACTCTTTTTTAAATTCTTTTTCATCTGCGTCAAATGAATAAGCATCTTTCATAATAAACTCCCTAACTCGAAGTAAACCACCCCGAGCCCGGAGTTCATCTCTAAATTTGGTTGAAAATTGATAAATATTGAAAGGTAAGTCTTTATAGCTAATTTGGAATTTACGTACAACATCAACAAACATTTCTTCGGCTGTTCCACCAAGGGCAAATTCAGCCCCGCGTCTGTCTTTTATGGTCATTAGTTCAAATCCGGTTGTTTTTGTTCGATTGGTTTCTTGCCAAAGCTCTAAAGGATGTAAAACTGGAGAAACCATTTCCTGCGCACCGGCCTGATTCATTTCCTCTTTTATTATTTTCATGATCTTTTGCTGAATAGTTTGACCCAAAGGTAGAAAAAAATAACGTCCAGCTGTTGATTCACGAATAAATCCAGCCTGGTGAAGCAACTTATATGAAATCATTTGGGCTTCTTTTGGTGGTTCACGAACCGTTTTTCCGAAAAGTTTTGAATAGAGCATAAAACACATTATAAGTTAAAATGTTCTTAATGTCTATAAATTATTTGAGAGAGATTATAAGAGTTGATGATGTTTAAATCCCAGTTTATCCAAAACCTTACCCAAAGTTTCCAAAGGACCCGAAGTGTAAGTATCAATGACCAATTGGTAATATTTAGGGTCGAAAAAATTATAGTTACCGTAATATTTCCTCCATTCACGAAAGTTAATCTCTTCTCTTTCTTTAATATATATTTTTGCCATATCAACTGAGATTTTATCTCGATTGACGACCCGATCAATTTTTACAGCATTATCTTTACAAACAAGAAGAACTCGAAGAGTATTTTCCATATTTCTCGCAAAAAAACCAGCCAGCCAAGCCTCAATAATATAGTAGCCGTTTTTTAGAAGCTTTACAGTTCTTTCGTCGATCATATTATGAATTTTTTTATCAGCCAAGTTGGCTGAAGGCTGGACATATTCTTTGGCAAAATCACGGAGAATCTGACCGCCAGAGGTGAACTTCCAACCTTGGAGCTCAAGGTATGGTTTAAGATTGTCTAAAAGAGTATTTTTTCCGGTTGAGACACCGCCAGAAATAGTGATGTTTTTAAATTTTAGATTCATAAATAATTCTATCTAATTAACTTGATAATATCATTAACCGTAATAAGAGCGGCTAAAGATAATAATGTTATAAATCCTATTAAATTCGTATATTTTTCGATATTTTTATTTGGCTTTTTTTTAGTAATGCCTTCGTATAAAACAAAAACTAATCGCCCACCGTCGAGGGCAGGAAAAGGGAGAATGTTTATAATCGCCAGATTCAATGATAGTAGAGCAAGAAATTGAAGGAAGGCGTTTCCTCCAAATTTTATTGCCTGCCCAGCTAAGTTAGCGATACCAATTGGGCCAGCCACATCAACATTTTGTTTTTGAAAAGTTATCAAACCAAAAAGTAATTTTCCTAATTCTGAGGCAATTTTAAAAGTAATATTTGAAGCTTCAATTAAACCGTAATATGGAGCAGTATACCATGGATATTTTTTTTCCATATAAGAATTTATGGAAATCCCCAAGGGCCCCTCGCCTTTTGGTGGATTAATTCTAGGAACAAGGTTAATAATTAATTGTTGATTATTCCTTTGAACTAAAAGCTTTATATTTTTACCGGCGTATTTTTGAGTTAGAGTGATTAAGGAAGTTGAAGAAGTAAGGGGTATTAAGGATATTGGAAAGATTGGGGGGATGAACTTAAGAATGACATCTTTTTCTTGAAGACCAGCAATCGACGCTGGAGAATTTTTAGTTATTTTATCAACGGTTACTTTATTAGTAGGAACCTGTATTCCCTGTGTAACTAAATATGAAAAAATAAACCAAGCCAACAAAAAATTTCCTATAACTCCTCCTACAACAATCAAAGCTTTTTGCCAAGGTTTTTTATTGACAAAAGTACGGTTTTTATTTCCCTTTATTGATTCACCATATTCTTCACCAAATAATTTAACAAATCCACCGATTGGCAATAAATTTACACTATATAAAGTTTCGCCTTTTTTTATTCCAAACAACTTTGGTGGCAGGCCAATCCCAAATTCCTCAACTTTAACACCCATTTTTTTAGCCATTAAAAAATGACCAAGTTCATGGATGAGAACAAGGATGGAAAGAGTGATAATAAAAATTAAAACAGTCATAACTATAAGTTCATCAAGTTATAAAGTTTGTCAAGTTTATCAAGAAAAGAAAGTTTTTTCTTTATAACTTTATAAACTTGAAACTTGATAAACTCTTATACTTCCATTATTTCTTTTTCTTTATTTTCTTTAATAACGTTTACTTCTTCCATAAACCTAGTAGATTGAATGTCAATTTCCTTTTCCTGACGATATTTTTCATCTTCGCTCATTTCTTTCTTTTCAAAAGAATTTTTAATAATTCTTCGGGAATCGTCTCTATGATTTCTTATTGTCACCTTTTTTTCTTCAACTTTTTCTCCAACTACTTTAACATATTTTTCTCTTTGTTCGGTATTAAGAGACGGTATTTTAATAATAATTCTTGTTCCTTGAGAGGAAGGAGTTAATCCTAATGGTGATTTTAAGATCGCTTTTTCAATATCTTGGATAACAGACGAATCAAAAGGAATAATTGATAAGGACGAAGATCCATCGGTCATTATAGTTGCAAGTTCTAGTAATCTTAGTTTAGTTTGTCCGCCATAAGTTTCAATGATTAGATTTTCAACCAGAGACGGCGAAGCCCGACCGGTGCGAATTGATTTAAGATCTTCTTTCAAAGAGGTGATAGTTTTTGTTGCCTGGGTAGTAAACGTTGAAATTATATCCATAAGAAGATAATAACAAATATCAAATAATCAAACGCTCCATCGTATAAATTTTACAACCTTGATGTTCTCTCCAAATTTTAGCACCGCTTCTTTAATTAAATCACTTATTTTTTTAGAAGGATCTCTAATATATTCTTGATTAAGTAATTCTTCATTAGTTTCAGCACGGATTGAGGCAACTTGCATGGCCAACTCTTGACCTAATAATTGAAACTCTTTATTTCCAGAAACAAAATCTGTTTCACAAGCGAGTTGAATTAAAGAGGCGACTTTTTTATTATGATGGACGTAGGAAAAAATTATACCGGTACCAGTATTACGGCCTGATTTATCTTTCGCTTTAGCTATACCCCATTTATTTAGTAATTTTTTTGCTATTTCAATATTATTCTTAGATTCTTCTAGAGCTTTTTTGCAGAGTGAGAAAGAGATTCCAGTTTGCTTGCGAAGTTGTTTTAGTTTTTTAATATCGTACATAAGAATTAGTTTATCAAGTTATAAAGTTCATCAAGTTCATCAAGAAAAAACAACTTGATAAACTTGAAAAACTTGACAAACTTGAAACTTATTTATTTTTGGCTACTTCTTTAGTTTTTGATTCCTGAGCCTTTGATTGACTGGCTGAATAGGCCTCAACTATTTCTTTCAAAAAATATTCAATAGAGGTTATAGAATCATCGTTGCCTGGAATAGGGTAATTGATCGGATTGGGATCGGCATTAGTATCGGTTACAGCTATTGTTAGTACTTTCATTTCACCCGCTTCCTTAACTGAATTTTTTTCTTTTTTTATATCAACTATAAAAAGAGCATCAGGTAATTTCTTTAGATTTGCAATCCCGCCATAAAATTTTTTTAATTTGATAAATTCTTTATCTAATTTAACCTGTTCATGTTTTACGAATTTATTCCAGTCCCCCTTTTCTTTTTCTTCCTTCATCGAATTTAGTTTTTTGACATTTTTGATAATCATTTCAAAATTAGTCAGTAATCCCGCCGGCCACTTGGTGTTTATAAAGAGCATGTTATTTTTTGTACACAGTTCTTTAGTTAAATTTGAAGCAATTTTTTTAGTACATACAACAAGCAGAACTTTTTCATTTGCTCCCAGTTCGGAGACAAACTTTTTTGCTTTTTCGAGATAGTCGGCGGTTTGATTCAAGTCAATTATTGAAACTCCGTTTTCAAATGAGTAAATAAATTTATTAGTTTTTGGGTGGACTCTATTAGATTTATGTCCAAGGTGGGCACCCGCCGCGAAAAGTTTTTCTATCTTTTTATCATTATCAATCATAAGAATACATTCTATCAATGAAGACTAGATTTTGCAATCAGATTTTGAGTGATTTTATGAAGTTTTTAAATTCTCCATTCATTTCTTCATGCTCCAAAGCAAACTCTACAACTGTTTTTAAATATTCAAATTTATCTCCAGTATCGTAATATTTACCATTTTCAATTACGACGGCATAAAGAGGAACCCCCTCTTTTTTTAATAAATTAATAGCGTCAACTAACCAAATCTCTCCTCCTCTCCCTGGTTGAACTTTTTTTAAAGCGGAAAAAATTTCCGGCGGCAAAATATAACCTCCGTGAGTGGCAATATTTGAGGGTGCTTTATCAATCTCCGGCTTTTCAACGATTTTATTTATTTTATAAACATTATTTTCAACGTGGGTTAGGTCGGCGATTCCATACCTTTTTAAATCTTCTTTATTTTCTATTTTTACTCCTGATATAACGATGCCCCCGAATTTTTCATAAACTTTTATCATTTGAGCAAGTCTAGGAGGCTTTGAATAGATAAACTCATCACCCCAAAGAACGGCAAATGGTTCATCTTCAATAGCTGGTTCTGCCGTCAAAACCGGAGTGCCATTTCCGTACGGACCTTTTTGACGAATGTAAATAAAATTAGCCATATTTGAGATTCTTTGAATCTCTTTAAGTAAATGTTCTTTTTTTCCTTGTAGTAAATTTTTAACTAAGTCTTCAGAGGGAGCATCAAAATGATCTTCAATTGCCCGCTTGTTTGAACCGGTAACGATAATAATGTTTTTAACATTAGAATCAATGGCTTCTTCAACTACATATTGAATGACAGGTTTATCGACGACCGGAAGCATCTCCTTAGGCATAGCTTTAGTTTGAGGAAGAAACCTAGTTCCGAAACCAGCCGCCGGAATTACGACTTTAGTAATTTTTTTCATTCAAATTTTACAGTAACTTTTTGGCTAAGCTGATTATTTCCGTTAACAAAAGCAGTTAGTTCCGCTATTCCTTGAGTCTCGGAAGATAAAATAAAGCTTACTTTTCCAGTTTTATCAGATTCAGCTGTTGATTCTTGTGCTCCGTTAATTAACCCCAAATTAGTTACAAGTTTTACGGGTTTTTTATCTAAAGCTGAATTATTTGCGTTTCGGACAAAAACATTAACAGCAACTTTATCTCCAACCTTAGCAGTCAGCGGCCAGGCAAAAATCAAAGAAGTTTGAGAAGATGGATCTGTTGCAGCAGAAGCTTTGGCAAATCCCTTAAAATTTTTGCTAAACAAAGTTGTAGTGACAAAAACTCCAAAAACAACAAAAAAAATGACCATCAAAGCGATAAATTTTTTATCCATATACACGTAGCTTAACAATATGGAGATAGTTTGTCAAATTTTTGTATAAACTTTCTTTATAAAATATTCATGAAAGATTGTAGATGTAAGTTCCGGATGAAAACAAGTAGCTAAATAATAATTTTTGTCTATTTTTTGTTCACAAGCTATGATCTCACCGTTATTTTTAGCCAGTATATTTACTCCCTTTTCTACTCTTATTATCCTTGGAGCCCGGATAAAGACTGCGTGAATATCGCCTAAACTTGTTTTGACATCTTTTTCGAAAGACTCCGTTTGTCTTCCATAGGCATTGCGATCAATCTCTATCTTCATTAGTTCCAGTGTCTTTTGATCGTAAGTCTTGTGGAAAACTTGCCCGGCTATCATGATCGCTCCTGCGCAGGTGCCAAATATATTTTTAATTTGTTTCATTTCCTCCCACATGCCTTCTCTTTCACATAGCTTATGGAGAGTAGTACTTTCCCCACCTGGAATAATTAAAGCATCAAGTGTGTGAATAATATCTTTTGTGCGGACAGGAACAACTTCAATATTTAAATGAAGTTTTCTTGATGCATTATTTGTAGCTTCAATATGCTCTATGACATCGCCATGAAATGCGAGTACACCGATTGTCTTTTGTGATTTCATATTCCGCGCGCGGCCATTTTTGTTTCTAAGGTAGAAATTTCCAGTCCTTTCATGGCTTCGCCTAGGTTTTCACTTGCTTTAGCTATTTTATTGGGATCATTAAAATGAGCGGTGGCATCAACAATGGCTTTTGCCATTTTTATTGGATCTTTACTTTTAAAAATTCCCGATCCAACAAAAACACCGTCAACACCAAGCTGCATACAAAGGGCTGCATCGGCAGGTGTGGCAATTCCACCGGCGGCAAAATTAACCACTGGTAATCGTCCCAGTTTTGCAACTTGCAAAATTAAATCATAAGAGATGCGATATCCTTTTGCTTTCTCTTTCAGTTTTACAGACTTTTTTTGTTTCAGTAATGTCACAAGCTCATCGATACCTTTATTTACCGCTCTTATATGTCTTACAGCTTCAACAATATTTCCTGTGCCTGGTTCACCTTTGGTTCTTATCATAGCGGCTCCCTCTTCAATTCTTCGAAGGGCTTCTCCCAAATCTCGGCATCCGCAAACAAAGGGAACTTTAAATTTGGTTTTGTCAATATGAAACTCTTCATCGGCAGGAGTCAAAACTTCGCTTTCATCAACAAAATCAACTTTAAGAGACTCAAGAACTTGTGCCTCTACAAAATGTCCAATACGGCACTTGGCCATAACAGGAATAGTAACGGACTTTTGAATCTCTTTGATTTTGGTAGGATCAGACATCCTGGCGACTCCTCCTGCAGCCCGAATATCAGATGGCACCCGTTCAAGCGCCATAACTGCCACAGCCCCTGCTTTTTCGGCAATCTTGGCATGCTCGGCATTTACCACATCCATAATCACTCCGCCTTTTAACATCTGGGCTAAATTTCTCCCAAGCTGGTTAATCATATACAATACCTTAGTACTAACCAAAGGCTTTGTCAAGACTGATGTAGCCTTTTTTAATAAGGACGCCAATAATTTTTTTTTGTATTATTTCCGGTGAAAGAATTTTGTTATTTTCCACACAGTCAATTTTAACCCAACTTTTATTAGTTTTTACAATATCCAAATACATGCCTTCAACTTTTTTAAGATACTTTGTATTTTTTTCATATTGATCCTTCTTTTTTTTAGCAATCAAAGTTTGAGCAAAAATAAGAGGAACATGAAGAAAAATCACCAAACTTGGTCGTGGAATTCCAAAAACTTCGTATTCAAGTGTTTCTACCCAATTTAAAAATTTTTTTCTTTGAGAATAGTTGACTTTGACCGCCTGATAAATCGAAGAAGGAGTATAACGATTACATATAACAAGCTTTTCATCATTGATTGCTTGCCAGAGCAAATCTTTTACCTGCCAACGGTCGGCAGCATATGGGAAAGAGGCAAGATAAGGATTAATTCTGCTAAAATGGCCAAACTCACCGTTTAAGAATCGGCCGGCGAAATCCCCAAAAAACGTCTTTCCATATTGAGGAAAGTCGAAAGAAGCATAATCAACTTTTTTATTATTTAGAAATTCAAGAAGTAATTTTAGCTGAGTAGCTTTCCCCGACCCATCAATACCCTCAATGACAATTAGTTTGCCCATATTAAAACTATAAATAAATTGTTTCTCCTGCATTAGCTTTGTCTTGAAAAATAAGCTTAGATATTTTATCTTCAATTTCATCACGAATCGTTCTTTCTAAATATCTAGCACCGAACTTTGGATTATAACCTTTTTGCGAAACTTCATCTATAGTTTGTTTAGAAATTTCGATTTTTACTTTATAAAGCTTAAAAATATCAACTTTAATTCTATTGATAATTTCTTTTGCCAAAATATGAATTGAAACTTTGTTTAATGGTTGATATGCAATTACACCGTCAAAACGATTAAGAAGTTCGGGAGAAAACAGTCTTTTTTCGATTAAATAATCTAAAAAAAGTTGGTTAAAATTAATCAAATTGGTTAAATCAGTTTTATAAAGAAAATCAGAGCCAGCATTTGAAGTTGATATTATAATCAAATTTTTACAGTCGACTCTTTTTCCTTTTCCATCCATAAAGTAACCCTCATCAATCATTGTCAAAAAAATATTAATAAGACCTTTGTCAGCTTTTTCAATTTCGTCCAGTAATAGAACTCCATAACTCTGTTCGCGAAGGGTTTGAGTTAAAAGACCGGGATTAGTACTGTCCCCAATGAGTTTTGGAATATCATATTTAGATTGAAATTCGGACATATCAAAACGGATAAGATATTTTGAATCTGTAAAGAAAACCTTGGCAACGGCCTTAGCGGTTTCAGTTTTACCAACTCCGGTCGGTCCAAGAAATAAAAATGATGCTAAAGGCTTTTTTCGTTTGCCAATTAATAAAAAAGATCGTCTAAGTGCTGAAGAAAGTTTTTTTATCGCTTCATCTTGCTGAACAATTTGGGAAGATAAGATAAATTCTAGATTCAAAAGTTTTTCTTTAATTTGTTTGGTAATGGTGGTAGGAATATGAATTTTTTCTGTTAGTACCTGATTGATTGTGTCAGGGGTTACTTTAGGTGTATTTTTATTTTTTGGGGAGTTTGAAACGGCATAAACACATGCTTGATCGAGAAGATCAACTGCCTTTTCCGGAAAAGGAATATATGTTAAATAAAACTTGCTTTTTAAAATTACTTCTTTGACAGCTTCATAAAAAATAGAAACTTTATTATGATTCTCAAAAGTAAATACTGACTCAAGTAATATGTTTTCAGCTTCTTCGTCAGTGACTTCATAAACATCGACTTTATTAAACATCTGATTAATTTTTTCGTTAGGAAAAATAAAACTTTGATAGTCAAAAGGAGCTGCGGTCCCTATTATTTGAATTAAATTGCTCTTGGCATATTTTTCAAGAGAAATAGTGAGATTAATATATTTATCAAAATTATCAATAAAGAGAATAATATTTTTTGCTTCTTCTGCCTCTTTTAATAAATCTTCAAAAAAATTTTCTCTTTGTTTTTGATCAACAAACTTGGTTAAGATTTTTTCCATATTAAGTTTCAAAATCCTTCGATACATTAAATGAATATTAGTTTTTCCCAAATAAATTTTTTTTGCTAAAGCGTCAATAATCGTATGTTTCCCCACTCCTTCTTCGCCAACAATAATGACATTGCTTTCGTTTGATTTTGTTAAAATTTGTTCAATTTCTTTAATTTCTTTTTTCCGATCGATAATATTTTTAATATGGTGAAGATATGAAGAAGTTGCCAAATCAACGGCATATTGATCTAGAATTGGAGTGTAACCAACGGCCCAGTCGCGGGCTAAAGGCGGATAAGTAAACAAGTTAGACAATTTCCACCAATGGATCTTTTCAAGATGCTGTCGATAATATTTTTCAAACCAGTTTTCTACAAAAAGTCGGTTTTCTTCAACGAGCAAATGCATCTCAATAAATTTTTTTTTAAAGATATCTTTTTTTTCTTGGGAAGTTTTTTGAGTGAGAGATATTAAATAAAAAAATGGTGTAAAAAGAAAAGTAGATAAGGCAACAAAAGGAAGCACGAACATAAACAACGTTTGCAAAATGAAATAAAAAGTAATAATAGAAAGTCTCATTATTACACCCATAGAACAAGAAATAAGATTAAAAGCAAAGCGATTAGCCCAATCAGCCAAAGAAAAGCCAACAAAAGTTTTTTTTATAATTAGATTTTTCCAAGGATGAAATAAAGTTTTTAGTAAGGCAGAAACAGAGAAAAAATAAGGGAGAAAAATAAAGACATTAATAACCGCTTCACCAAAATCATGAAGACTATCCCAATAGTACTGCCAGAAATTCTTACGCATGTTTTCAGTATAGCAAAAATATCCTCTTGACAAATACAAAAAATAATTGATAATTTTGATATTCATCATCCATGAAAAAAATGAAAAGACGAGCGAGTAAAAAACCTCCCTCAAGAAAAAAAGAACTGATTATATATATTTATAACGTAGTAGAAGACGAGTGGTCATTTCTATCATCAATTCAACCAATTGAAAAAAGATACTCATTAATAAATGATTGTAATCTATCATCAGAATGTTATCTTTTTTCCAATGCCAGTGAAAATGAATTTATTTATATTTCTCCAATTGAAATTTCAAACTCATTCAAAAATTATTTTCAATCAATTACCAACAACAAAAAAGTTGATATCTATGTTCCCCAAATGAAAACGGCTTTAATTTGTAAGGATCTTTATACTGATAAACAGTTATTTGGAGAGATTATCACAAAAGCAAAAAAATATCATAAAGTGACTTTGATTAGCTATGCTTCTTCCCCGGAATTTTTAGAGTTAAAGGAAAGAATGATTCAACTAGGTATAAATGTGGTTACTCCGGAAGCTCCTGAACTGGAAAATGCTTGGACGGTAAATTTTTTTGGCAGTAAATCCGGAATCAGACAATTAGCTCAACAAAGCCGGGCCGTTGAACCTGATTTTATAATGCCCGATGGTGTCATTTGCGTCGGAAAGTTAGATGCGGCTAAAATTGCTGCTAATCGTTACATAAAAGAAAAAGGCGTCGTTTTAAAAACGAATAAGGGCAGTGGCGGTCAAGGAGTTTTAATATTCCGTGACGGAGAATTACCGAAGGACTATAAATCCTGTGAAAAAAGAATATATGAACTATTAAGTGAGGATGGTTATTGGGAAAGATTTCCAATAATAATTGAAGAATTGATCAATGTTAACTATTCTACCCCCGGAGCCTTTCCAAATATAGAATTTAAGATTCATAAAAGCGGCAAAATTGAGATGCTTTATTATTGCGTGATGATGGTGACAAAAGAAGGAAAGTATTATGGTCTGGATATTCATGAAGACGTAATTAATGAAAGGACTGCCGCCAGGATTATTGATACGGGTTATTATATAGCCGAAAAATATGCGGAAGCTGGTTATCGTGGGCACTTTGATATAGACATGATTGCTTCAAATAGTAAACATATTTATGTTGACGAGTCCAACACTCGGAATACTGGTGGTACAGATATTTATAAATTAGTTTACGATCTGTACGGTGAAGATTTTTTTTCTGACGTATATGTTATAAATCGTAATAACTATAAATTTAACAATCAGGAAACGGTCAGTTTCAGAAAAATAATTGATACATTAAAACCAATACTTTATGATAAAAAGAAAAAAGAAGGACTAATTTTATCTTCGTCTGCCTCGTTGCAATCTAATCAACTTTTGTATACGGTTTTGGGAAAAAATAAGAAAAAAGCTTATGAACTTCAGGAAAACTTTTATGAACTATTAAAGACCTTCGGTCAACCAAAATTCTAACCTTTTTAAATATGAATATTGCATTTTTATATAACGTTCGTCATAATTTTTTAGTTTCAAGCAACTATAGAAATCAATTAGAGGGGGATTTGGACGATCCCGTAACTACTAAATGGCAGATAAAACATTTAAAAAGCTTGGGACACAATATATTACCTATTGAAGCAAACGAAAAAGCGTACTTCAAGCTTTTTCGTCTTCGAAAAAAAATTGATTTGGTTTTCAATGTAGCAGAAGGAATATACGGGAAAGACCGTGAATTACAGATGCCAGCGATGCTTGAAATGCTTCAAATTCCCTACACTGGTTCTTCTCCGTTAACTCACGCGTTTTCTCTTAATAAGGCAAAAGCCAAGGAAATTTTTTTAGCCAATAATATTCCTACTGCTAATTTTCAAGCGGTTGAAAGTACAAATTTTACACTAAAAAAAACATTAAAGTTTCCATTGATTGTTAAGCCAATAGCTGAAGGATCTTCAATGGGAATTACTAATCAAAGCGTCGTTTATGATGAAATTAGTTTGAAAAAACAAGTAAAAAAGATATTAAAAATTTTTAATGAGCCAGCATTAATAGAGCCTTATCTTGAAGGCCGGGAATTTTCAATTGCGATGATTGGTAACCCGCCGGTGATTTTACCTATCATAGAATCAAATCATAAAATTCTTCCAAAAAAATATCTCCCCATTGACTCCTATGAAGTTAAATGGTTTTTTGAAGAAGAGGGGCACGCAGATTATTTAATCTGCCCGGCAAAAATCGACAAAAAACTTGAAAATAAAATAAAAAAAATATGTTATAAAGTTTGGGATGTACTTAACGTAGTTGATTGGTGCAGGATTGATATAAGATGTGATAAAGATGAAAATCCATATGTCCTGGAAATCAATTCTCCAGCCGGAATAACTCCCCCCGAAGTATCTATGACTTCTTATTTTCCATTAGCTGCCAGAGCGACCGGAATAGACTACAAAAATTTATTAAAAAAAATCATCGAAACTGCTTTGAAGAGGTATAAGAAATAATTTGTGGACTTGGAGGGATTTGAACCCCCAACATCTTCGATGTAAACGAAGCGCTCTACCATTGAGCTACAAGTCCGGGGGAGGTTTTACGTTGTGGGCAAGGATAGAATCGGACTATCGGTCTCATCTTTATCAGAGATGTGTTTTACCATTAAACTACATGCCCTAAAACTCAAAAATTATAGCATATTGTATTATGATTTCATATATAATAAAGGCAAGTACTTAAATTCTAAATCATAAATTCCAAGTTCCAAATAAATACTAAGTATCAAAAAATAAATTCTAAAAAGAGGTATTTTTGTTTTTTATTTAATATTTAAGTTTTATTTGTTATTTGTCATTTAATATTTATTATTTAATTTAATGCTTTACTTTTCCGAAATTGTTAATAAAAAGGTCTACACAGAAGACAATATTCGTATAGGTTATTTGGAAGACCTAATATTTTTAGTCGCCGAAAATCCAATTGTAACCAAATTTGTTATCAGGGATAAAGCAAATCAAAGACTAATTATATCGACCGATTATCTTCAGAAAATCAATAAAATCTTAACGATTGAAAAGGAATTTTTGGTTACTTATCTTGAAGAAAACGAACTATATATAGATAAAAACTTACTGGATAAACAGATAATTGACTTGAAAGGAAATAAAGTAGTCAGAGTGAATGACGTTGCTTTACAGGATAAAGAAAAACTATCAATTGCCGGTGTTGACGTCGGTTTTTTAGGATTACTTAGACGTTTAAGGATAGGAGCAGATAATTTATACAAGATTGCAAATTTCTTTCATATTAAACTTGCCTCTCAGTTTTTATCTTGGGCTGATATTCAACCGTTAGAATTAATTCGTGGCAATGTTAAACTACGAAAAAAAGAAGAAAAATTAGAAAAAATTAGGCCGGAAGATTTAGCCGATTATTTGGAGAAAACAAACGTCATTAACGCAAGAAAATTTTTGAAGATTTTAGACACGGAGAAAGCAGCTGAGGTAATTGGAAATTTAAATATAAATTATCAGACGGCTTTATTTAAAAATTTTCATATTGATAAAGCGGCTAAATTGATTTCTTTTTTGGATCCGGATGAGGCGGTTGATGTTCTTTTAACTTTGTCAAAAAAAAAGAGGGATGAAGTAATTGAAAAATTAAGTCCCCAAATAAAAGGTAAAATCTTACATTTATTAGATCTGTCTAAAGAACCAATTGGAGCTTTGTTAACAACAGAATATTTAACAGTTAATCCAGAAGATACAGTTCGACGGGTAGTTGAAAAAATTAAAAACGAAGCCAAGGATTTTTCTTCATTATATAGTATTTATGTTGTTAATAAAGAAAATCAATTAACAGGAGCCGTAAGTTTACAAGAAATTTTAAGAGAGGATTTAGATATGCCTTTATATAAATTTATGACTCAAAATTTGGTGGTAATTCATCTGACAACACCGGTTGAGATCGCTATGAAAAAATTTTTAAAATATCATTTAACATCTTTGCCGGTTATTAATCAGGAAAAGAGAATTGAAGGAATTGTAAATTTCGATGATATTACAAATTATGTATTGGATCGAATAAAATAATTCTATGAAAAAATTAATCGTGGTGGCCGATTTAGCTTTTGACGCTCTTTCCCGAGCGGAAATAAAAATTGCCGTTGAAGGTTTCTTAAAAGATTCAAATGCTTCCAATATCAGTTTTGTTGGTTCGACTCCTTCAACAATTCATACGGGTTTTTTAGTGAATCAACTCATTGAAGATGTGGAAAGATACGGGAGACCAATGGAGACAGTAGTTTTCCAGAATACCGACCCCCGTCTTCATTCAACCCAAAGTATTGAAAAAGCATCTGGTGCGAAGCCGGTTATTATAAAATTAAAATCCGGCATTTATTTACTCGGACCTAATTCGGGATATGATTTCTCAATGATCAAAAATAGAATTGAGGAGCTTTATATTTATAATGGCCTTAACGAAAAAGGTCAGTTCCATTCCCGTGATTTATTTTCAAGATTGTCAGCTCATTTAATGGACTATATGGAAGACGAATTGGAGTTAGAGGAAATCAGCACTAATATTATTCCTGAACTTGATCAATTTTATATTGGCCATATCGATAATTTTGGAAATATTAAAACAACAATAGTTCAAGAAGATCTTAAAGGTAAATATGAGTACGGGGAATTAGTAAATATTAAAATTAACGAAATAGTAAAAAAGGCCAAGTATGTAACAAATCTATTTGGTGACATACCAGGAGAATTAGTTATCTACCCCGGTTCTTCAGGAAAAAAGGATAACCGATTCCTGGAAATCAGCATCTGGCGCCACTTTACCGAAAGCAAACCAACCACCGGTATTGATGAATTTAATTTTCCTAAAATTGGAAGTGTGATTGAACTAATAAAAAACAATTAAACCGGTCTGGCTTTTCGTCGTTTCATCAGTTTGGAATCGATGACGGAGCGGCGGATAATAGTCATTGCTTCGGCACGTTCTTTTTCGTCAGTAGATTTAGAAAGAATGTGTTTAGCTTCCTCAACAGCCTTATTCGTTAGGTTTTTATCGATCTCGTTCTGACCATAAGCGCGGGAAACCAGAACAGTGACCGTTTCTCCATTAGTTTCCAAGTATCCCCCGCCGATTGCCAAATCATCTTCATTGTCTCCGGTTTTTATTTTAACGATCCCTTCAACAAGAAGCGAAAATAAATGAACATGGTGAGGTAAAACCGTAATCTCTCCATCAGCGGTCGGAGCCGTCACAGAATTAACCTGTTTATCCATGACGATCTTGCGAGGAGTTATTACTTTAAGGCGAAGATTATTCATTATACAATTACGGATTACGGATTTCGGATTAATTCGTAATTCGAAATTCGTAATTTATTAATTAATAAATTTATTACTTTACTTCCTCAATCCCTCCGACCATATAAAAATTCATCTCCGATTTGCTGTCATGCTTGCCTTCAAGAATTTCTTTGAAACCGCGGACAGTTTCGGCAACAGGCACGTATTTACCGGCTCGTCCCGTAAAAGGCTCAGCGACGAACATCGGTTGAGTCAAAAATCTTTGGATTTTTCTGGCTCGTGATACGGTCAATTTATCTGTTTCTGACAGTTCCTCCATCCCAAGGATGGCAATAATATCCTGAAGGTCTTTGTATCGTTGCAAAGTTTTCAAAACATCTCTGGTTACTTGATAATGTTCTTCACCGACGATATCAATATCAAGAGCGCGTGAAGACGAAGTCAATGAATCAATGGCCGGATAAAGTCCCAGTTCAGCCAATGCTCTTTCCAATGTGATTGAGGCATCCAGATGGGAAAAGGTGGCAACGGGCGCCGGATCAGTATAATCATCGGCCGGCACATAAACGGCTTGAATAGAGGTAATTGACCCCTTATTAGTCGATGTAATTCTTTCCTGCAAAGCGGCCATTTCAGAAGCTAAAGTTGGTTGATATCCCACGGCGGATGGAATTCTTCCAAGTAGGGCCGATACTTCAGATCCGGCCTGAGCAAAACGGAAAATATTATCGATAAAAAGTAAGACGTCCATATTTTTTTGATCACGAAAATACTCAGCCATAGTGACTCCGGTCAAAGCAACCCGAAGACGGTTCCCAGGCGGCTCATTCATCTGACCAAAAACTAAAGATGTATTTTTCAATACCTTAGTTTCCTTCATTTCCAACCAAAGATCGTTGCCTTCGCGGGTTCGCTCCCCGACTCCAGTAAATACTGAAACTCCGTGATGGTTTTTGGCAACGTTATGGATCATCTCCTGAATTAAGACTGTTTTACCGACTCCGGCTCCACCAAAGATGGCCACTTTTCCTCCCTTAATAAATGGGGCAATCAAATCGATGACTTTGATTCCAGTTTCAAAAATTTCCTGCTCGACCGACTGCTCGACTAATTTAGGAGGCGATGCATGAATTGAGGAGCTATATTTAGATATAATTGGCCCCAGTTCGTCCACGGGCTCACCTAATACGTTCATAATTCTTCCTTGAGTGGCTTCACCGGTAGGGACTGTAATTGGTTTACCGGTATTTGAGACTTTCATTCCACGGCGGAGTCCAAAAACATTAGCCATTGCGACCGCCCGAACAAGACCCTGATCAAGAATCGCTTCAACTTCAAGAACAATTTTCCCCATTTTTTTGTCTTCAATAAAAAGCGCATCATAAATTTTTGGAGTTTCATTTTCTTTGAATTTAATATCAACAACAACTCCTCGAATGGAAACGATTTGGCCTACATTCATATTTTGTTAATTAAACTATTAATTTATTAATTCTGCTCAACAGATTCCTTAGCCGTGATCATGTCCAGTAACTCACTGGTAATTTTTTCCTGTCTGATTTTGTTACGTACCAAAGTTAAGTTATAGATAACGTCTGTAGCATTATCTGTAGCGTTTTTCATCGCCATCATCCGAAGCGAGTGTTCACCAGCTTCACTTTGAATAAAGGCAAATCTTAATTTTTCTTCGACAAAACTTCGAAGGAGCGAATCAATAATTTTTTTTGGATCAGGCTCAATTAAATACTCGGAATTTTTTTCTTGACCTAACTCCATTTTTATTGGCAGTAAAGTTGTGACGACGGGATTAGATTGAATAGTTGAAACAAACTGATTGTGATACAAGTTTACTTTTTTATAGGTCCGATCTAAATATTTATTTAAAGCAAATTCAAAAAGAGCTGAGACACTATTTATAGGAATGTTTGAAGAATAGTCAGCCATAATGTGGGCGGAAAATTTACTTAGCAGATTAGCTTTTTTACCAACAATAATAAAATCAGTATTTTTAAAATCGGTATTTTTAACAATAAAACGTAATAAATTAAAATTAAAACTTCCGCAAAGACCTTTATTGCTGGCAATCACAATGGCCAGATTTTTTCTCTCTATTTTATCTTCAGGAAAACTTATCAAAGGTGATAGCGATGAATCAATTTTTGGACTAACAGCACGAATTATATTTTCAATTTCAGTTTGATAAGGTCGTCCATCAACAGCAACTTGCTGCGCCTTTTTCATTTTTATGGCAGACACCAGCTGCATGGCTTTGGTAATTTTTTTGACATTGGTCACGGATTTAATTTTTTTTCTGATCGTTCTGATGTTCATAAATATATTTAGGGTCGGGAAACCCGACCCCTACGATTAAACAATGTCCTTAATTAATTTCTCCAAATCCTTTCCATCTTTCTCGTCCATGATTTTATTTTTATTAATTCTTTCTACCCATTTCTTTCCTTTTAATTTTAAAGTTTCTAGTAACTTTGTTTCGAATTTTTCAATTTCATCAATTGGCAGTTTGTCTAGATAACCGTTATTGGCTGCCCAAAGAATTGAAACCTGCTCGGCTAAGCTCAGAGGTTTATTTTTCTTTTGTTTTAATATTTGGGTAACTTTGGCTCCCCGGTTAAGAAATTTTTTGGTTTCTTCATCAAGTTCTGATTCAAATTGAGAAAAAGCGGCTAAATCACGATATTGAGCAAGATCAAGCTTTAATTTTCCGGCGACCGCCTTCATAGCTTTTGTTTGGGCGTTTCCACCGACCCGGGAAACGGAAAGTCCAACATTTATTGCAGGGCGTATTCCTGAATTAAACAGATCAGTTTCCAATGAAATTTGTCCATCGGTAATTGAAATGACGTTGGTCGGAATATAAGCTGATAAATCTCCATCTAAAGTTTCAATGATGGGAAGAGCGGTAATTGAGCCGCCGCCATATTTTTTATCAATACGGCAAGCTCGCTCCAAAAGACGTGAATGAAGGTAAAAAACATCTCCAGGATAGGCTTCACGACCAGCAGGCCTTCTCAAGATCAAAGACATTTGACGGTAAGCCCAAGCGTGTTTGGTTAGATCATCATAGACGATCAGTACATCCTGACCCTTATCCATAAAATATTCTCCAATTGCACAAGCGCTGTATGGGGCTAAATACTGCATAGCAACCGAATCGGCGGCAGAAGCACTGACAACAATTGAATATTTATCAGCGCCATTTTTTTTAAGAAGTTCAACGATGGCGGCCACTTTAGAATTTTTTTGTCCGATTGCACAGTATATACAAACAACGTCCTGCCCTTTTTGATTAAGAATTGTATCGATCGCAATAGTTGTCTTACCTGTTCCCCTGTCTCCGATGATTAGTTCTCTTTGACCTCGTCCAATTGGAATTAACGCATCAATTGATTTAATTCCAGTTTGAAGAGGAACATTAACCGGTTGTCTTTTGACTACTCCAGCGGCGATTTTCTCAACCGGGTAAAGAGTTTTAGATTTAATAGCAGTTTTTCCGTCAAGAGGCAACCCAAGAGAATCAACGACACGCCCAAGCAAACTTTCCGAAACGGGAACAGAAAGAGTATATCCTAAGGCTTTGGCCTTATCACCGGCAGCGATAGTTGTATAGTCACCCAAAATAATTGCGCCAACTTCGTCCTCGGTCAGATCAATCACGTAACCTAATACATTTTTTTTGAATTCAATTAACTCACCGTACGCAACCCTGTCAAGACCCTCCAGGATTACAACTCCGTCCTTAACTTGCGAGACAATACCGATTTCCTCGGTCTGAATTTTTGGTTTATTTTTTAACTCCTTTTCCAGAGTTTTTATGTATTCGTCAATCAATTTCATATAATGTGTTAGATAATTTAGATAACGATCCCATAAGGGACAAATCGATTATTTTTGATCCGACTTTAATAATAATTCCGGCGATTATTGATCTATCAACCTGGTAATCTGCCTGACTCCAGTTTAGGTTTGAAAATTTTCTCCCTAAAACCTGTCTTTCATCGGAACCAAGAACATCAGCACTCATTACAAGGATGCGATTTTGTTCTTTCTGGATATTCTCCAGTAAAAAACTTTTTAGATCCTTCTTTAGTTTTGGATTAATTTTCATTAAAATTTACTTTACCTTCGTAATTTTTAATAATTGCGCCTGTTACTTTTTTTCTAGATACTTCGTCAAGTGATTCTTTCAATGTGCTTTCAACAATCATCAGGCTTGTTTTAATTATTTTATCCTTAACTTCCCTATACAGTAAGTTCTTTTCTTCTTCTATTAATTTTTTGTTTTTATCTTTAATCTCCAAAGCGTCTGCTTCTGCTTGTTTAATTAAATCGGCCCTTATATTTTGGGCTTCTTTTTTAGCTTCAATAAATAAGATATCAAACTCTTTTTTCATCTTTTCCTTGGCTTTTTTTTCGGCTTCAACAGATGCTTCTTCGCTTTTTTTTAATTTTTCCAAAAGCTTGTTTTTTTCTTCTTCATTTGTTCTCTCCTGGTTCAAGAAAGCAGTGAATGGTTTAACAACAAACTTCTTGACTAGGAAAAAAAACAAGACAAAATTAATCATTTGAGCCAACAATAATTTTCCATCTATTCCTAAATTTTCCATTGAGAAAATATAATTTTTATAATAATTATAATCGTTATAACGATTATGCAAACTTAAGGATTAAGGCTACCACCAGTGCGTAAATAGCAATAGCTTCTGCGAATGCTAGAGCTAAAATCATTGTGGTACGAATGGCCGATTCTGCTTCAGGATTGCGTCCTAAGGCTTCAACTGCTTTTCCTCCGATCATACCAATTCCCAATCCTGGTCCAAGTGCTCCTACGGCAATTGCAATTGCCGTTGCCAAAAGTTTCATAGCTTCTGTTGACATATTTTATTCACCTCACTTCTTATTATAACTTTTAATGGTGTTCAACGACTGCGTTACTTAAAAATACGGCTGTCAGCATTGAGAAAACCAAAGCTTGGACAAAACCGACGAATATTTCCAAAGCGATAAAAGGAAAAGAAGCTAAAACTGGGACTAAAAAAGCCACGATTGTGAGCAATACTTCTCCGGCAAAAATATTTCCAAATAAACGGAAAGCAAAAGAAAGGATCTTTGAAAACTCCGAAAGGATATCAAGAATTCCCACAAAAAATGAAATTGGATCGGAAAAATTAAAAAATTTATGAAGATATTTTTTAATCCCTAAAAACTTTATGGAAAAGAATTGAATGGATAAAACAGAAATAATTGCTAAAGCTAATGTTGTGTTTAAATCTGCATTATTTCCTCGAAGGAGGGGAACAAACACTTCCTCATGTTCTTCAACTACTTTGATTAATAAACTACCAACTCCTGGCAATAGACCAAACCAATTTTGCAGCAAAATATAAAAGAAAAAAGCAAATAGCAATGGAAAGAAAACAGCAGTTTTATCCCCAAGGACGGAATAAAACAAATCATATATACTCTTAACGAAAAATTTAATTAAATAATAGAAACTTCCTTTTCTTTTTAGAGTTGACTGATTTTTGTAATAAAGACCGATGAAGATTGTCAGAAGAAAGACGATTGCCGATGCAATCATTGAATTGGTTATTCCTAATCCGAATAGATGAAAAATTATTTCAGCTTTAATACTAATATTTGGCATCTTGTTTAATCATTTTGTACAAATTATAAAAACTACTGACCATTCCGAAAAAAATAAAAAAAACCGTAAAATATGGTTTAGTGTGAAACTTGTTATCGACCGCTAAACCTATTATTACGCCTATTAATATTGGAGTAACTAAACTGTAACCAACATTAATATATTCTGAAAAAAAATCTTTTTTAGCTTTTGCTTTCTTATCAAAATTTTGATTCGTTTTTTTTAAATTTCCTTGTTTATCAATTTCAAAGTAATTATTTATCATTTTAACAGCCTTGAACTATTTCGTCAATGGTTAATTTGTTAAGTATAACAAAGACAGTCTTATTTAAGACTGTCTTTGTAAAGAGTGTCCTTTTTTAATCTAGAAACAACTTTTTGTAGGTTTTTATTTCTTCAAAAGTTTCTTCCTTATACCCTTCAACAAATCCTTGATACGAATTAAAAGAAAAACCTTTGTTTTTTTCAAAATCTGAAAGAAAATAATTTTTATTGAGCCAACTTACAGACATATTATTAATATAAGCTGGGTAGCTCGACCAAGGATATGACGATAAACTTTGTTTATCGTCTATAATTTCTTGTGGATTAAGATGGATGTAACGACCTAGATGCATAAGATATCTTTCATTAGTAATTAAAACTGCATTATAACGGCCTTGAAATAATGGGCCTACTCGATCATATCTTTTATTAAAATATTTTGAATATTTAGTTACTAAACTTCGCATAAAATCTTCCATGTCAGATTTATTTTTTTGCCTAATTTCTAAGTGAAAATGATTTGGCATTAATACATAACAAAGAAGTTCAATTTTTCCAAAATAATTTTTTAAAGCCATTAACTTTGAAATTTTATCATTTTTTTGATCATCGGATAAATCAGTCCGTTTTTTTATTTCAATTATTGAATCGTCTTTACTCATGAGGTAAAGTTTTAGGTAAGAAAGAAAAACTTTATAATCTTGTTCATCCAAAAATATATTTCTTTTTTCTACACCACGGTTATAGATGTGATAAAATCCGTTTTCAATATATGTTTTTAAGGCATTTTTGCTTGGCATAATAAAGACAGTCTTATTAAAGACTGTCTTTAATTTAAAGTCAATCGCTTATAACCTACAAAAGTGGTATTTCAGAGTGTTGAGAAAGGATTATTTTGACGATATACTACAAAACATTTTTTCTAATATTTTTAATTATTTTTCTTATGTCTCCATCAAAAATCCAATACGTGAGAGAAGGTTCATCATACGGATTTACATGTATGTGCCAGATATAAGGTTCTTCGATTACTAGATTGTCTTTTGGGTTTAATAAAAATGTTTTACCCTTTTCTTCTCGATAAACAACCATATTACATCTTCCTTTTACCTGTATAAGATTTTCTATTACTGGTCTATTATGAAGGTTTAAAGAAGAATGTGGTTTTAACTCAAGATATCCAACACTTTTTTTACCATCTGATGGTCCTAAATATATTGTTCCTTGAGGAAGATTAATTTTTTCGCACTTATTGATATCAAACATAAATTAATTATATCATCAACAAAACAAGTTTCTTCCGCGAATGATTATGTAGAAAACAAAGACAGTCTTATTTAAGACTGTCTTTATAAAGAGTGTCCTTAGTTCTGATTAACCTTTTCCAGATCAACAGCGTTTTCGAGAATTATACCGAGTCTGCCCTCGCGTTCGTTTACCTTGCCTTTAAGCATAATGATTTTATTAATGTTTAGAAAAGATTTCAAAATTGTATAGCTTCGGGGAAAGACGACGACTTCAATAGTTCCGCTTTCATCAAATATTTGAAGTATCGCCATCTCCTCATTATTTTTTTTAGTTTTAACGATTTTTTTTCCGCAAATAAGACCAGCCAGAATTACAGGTTTGTTAGCATCTTGAATCGTTACCTCTCCAATTTTTTTGGTTGTTTTTTTCTCAATAATAGTTTTAAATTTTGCCATGGGATTTTTACCGATCAAAAAACCGATCACTTCCCGCTCCATCGTAAACAAAACGTCCTCCTCATATTCGGGAACAATTTTAAAATTATCAGTTATTTTTTCTTTGGCAGAGGTTGCAAAAAGATCATATTGACCTTTTTCTGATTTTATTTTCGCTCTTTGTACATCGGCTACAATAAGTGGAAAATTTAACATTAGGGTAGCTTTATTACCAAAATTAGAAAACCCACCTGATTTAATAAGGCTTTCAACAGTTCTTTTATTAACGCGCCGCAAATCAACACGTGATAAAAAGTCTTTTAACCCGTGAAAAGCTCCTTTCGCCCGCTCTTCAAGAATAGAATCGATGGCCGCCGTACCAATATTTTTTAAAGCTGACAGTCCAAAGCGAATTTCCGGTCCTTCAATTGAAAAACTATAAATAGATCTATTAATATCCGGAGGTAGAACCTTTATCTCCATCCGTCGGCATTCTTCAATTGCCTGGGACATTTTGATTTCTCGTTGGGGGCCAGCGACGCCATGAAGTTCCGCCGTCAGGAGTGCCGTCATATATTCAACCGGATAATTAGCCTTAATATAGGCAGTCCAGTAAGCGATTAAGCCGTATGAAGCCGAGTGGGGCTTATTAAATCCGTAGGCCGCAAATTTTTCCATGAAATTCCATACTTTTTCAATCATGGAGGTTTTGTAGCCGTTCTTTTCGCATCCCTTAAAAAATTTAACCTTGTCTTTTTTCATCAGTTCTTTCTTCTTTTTTCCCATTGCCATACGCAGACTATCAGCTTCGCTCATCGAAAAGCCGGCTAGTTTATGAGCAATCTCCATTACCTGTTCTTGGTAAACTAAAACTCCATAAGTTTCTTCAAGAACAGATTTGAGGTCAGGATGAGGATATTTTATTTTTTTGGCATTCATTTTACCTTCCAAAAAAGCCGGAATAAGATCCATCGGCCCCGGCCTATAAAGGGCCACCATAGCGGAAATATCAGATAATTTATTTGGTTTAAGTTCTTTAGCTAAGTGTTTCATACCACCGGATTCAAGTTGAAAAACGCCAATAGTATCTCCTCTTGAAATTAATTCGTAAGTTTTTTTATCATCAACCGGAACGTGGTGAATATCAATTTTTTCACCGGAATTTTTTGCCACATATTTTAAGGCCTCCTCAATAATGGTTAAATTTCTCAGTCCCAAAAAGTCTACTTTTAGTAAGCCAATTGCTTTTTGATTTGATACAGCGTTTAAATCGAGACAGTACATATCATATTGAGTAATAATCTTGCCTTCTTTACTGTCACGTTGAAGCGGAACGTATTCGGACAGATTTTTATCTGAAATAACAACGCCAGCTGCGTGAACTGACGAATGTCTGGGTAAGCCTTCAAGCCGGCGGGCGATGTCTAAAACTTTTTTCGTTTCGGGTTCGGTTTGATAGGCGAATTTTAATTGGGCTGATTCCTCGAGAGCCTGGGCAATCGTCATATTAAATCCTTGTTTTCCAAATGGGATCATCTTTGCCAGCCGATCGCCGGTTGAATAGGAATACCCAAGAGCTCTCGTCACGTCGCGGACAGAAAGTCTTGCTTCCATTTTTCCAAAGGTAATAATTTGGGCGACTTTATCTTCCCCGTATTTATTAGTGACATATTTTAAGACCTCGTCGCGGCGGATATCTGCAAAATCAATATCAATATCAGGCGGAGTGGGGCGGTCCGGATTTAAAAACCTTTCAAATGGCAGATTTTGATCAATTGGATTAATATCCGTAATGCCAAGGATGTAGGCAACCAGAGACCCGGCCACTGATCCTCGTCCCGGTCCAACGGCTATTCCATGATTCTTGGCCCAGTTGACGAAGTCATGGACAATTAAAAAATAAGTGGAATAACCTTTCTTGTTGATAATATTAAGCTCATAGTCAACCCTTTTTTTTATTATATCTTGCGGATATGAGGCGACTCTTTTCTTTCTTTCTTCAACGAGCTTGTTTAAATATTGATCAACCGGTTCATTGTTGGGAGTGGGAAATTTTGGCAGAATCCATTTTCCGTTAGGAATTTTAACATTACATTTTTCGGCAATCCTGACTGTGTTTTCAATCGCTTCCGGCAGATCAATAAAGCTGCCTTTCATTTCGGCAGTTGACTTAAAATAGTAGTCTGGAACATTAATCATCGACATTGGTCTATTTTTTTCAACCATAGTCCGTTGAGTTTGGATACAGAGAAGGACTTCTTGAGCATAGGCGTCTTCCTTTTCCAAGTAATGGACATCATTGGTGGCAACCAACGGAACGCCAAATTTCCGTGAAAGTCTCACCAACTCTTTGTTGACCCGATCAAGCTCTTCAATCCCATGATGTCTCTGAATTTCTAAATAAAAATCATCTTTAAATATTTTTATGTATTTTTCTAAAACTTTTTCCGCTTCCTTTGTTTGATTTTCCAAAATTAAAGATGGGATTTCCCCGTTGAGACAAGCAGATAGAGCAATAATTCCTTCATGATATTTTTCCAAAATTTCAAAATCAATTCGAGGTTTGTAGTAAAATCCTTCCAGATGCGCATTGGTGACAATTTTAAGAAGATTTTGATAGCCAGTTAAATTTTTTGCCAAAAGGACGAGGTGGTATTGATCACGGTCAACGCCGGCCTTTTTATCTAAACGGGAGTTTTTTGCCTTATAAGTTTCAACGCCAATAATCGGCTTGATCCCCTTTTCCTGTGCCTTGACAAAAAATTTGAAAGCGCCGTAGAGCGCGCCGTGATCGGTAATGGCAACAGCCGGCATTTTTTCTGCAATAGCTTTATCAATAAGATCATCGATCCGGCACATGCCGTCAAGAAGGGAGTAACCGGTATGAACATGCAAATGCACAAAAGACATAAGTTAAAAGTTAAAATTTAAAAGTTAAAAATTACAATTCAAAATTAAAAAGTTTGAAACTTTTGACTTTTTACTTTAATTTTTGAATTTTGACTTTTGCCTTTTGAATTTAATAATTATAGTTTATCCATTACCCAACTTCTGGCCTTTTCTTCCCACTGGTTATTAATCCTTCCTAGTTTAATATCTTTTCCGTACTTTCTTTCAATCGCTTTTTCAATTAGGTAGTCGGCCAGTTCAGGGTTTTTTGGCAAAATAGGTCCGTGTAAATAGGTGCCAAAACTATTTTTGTAGAAAATTCCTTCGGTTAAGTCTTCTCCATTATTTCCATAACCTTTGATAACTTTGGCAAAAGCTAAATTTTTATTGGCCAAATATGTCCTACCCCCATGATTTTCAAATCCAACTAATTTAACTCCCGGAAAAAGTTTTGATTCAATGACGATATTTCCAATACATCGGGGAACATTTAAACCGGGACTTTCCGTATATAAATCAAATGCACCGATGCCGTTAATAATATTACCGTCAGCTTCTTTGTAATATTTTCCTAAAAATTGGTAGGCGCCACAAACGTATAATCCCGGCATTCCGTTTTCGATTACAGTTTTCAAATATTTTCCTTTAATTTTTAAGTCTTTATTAACAATTTCTTGCTGTTTATCCTGCGCTCCTCCCATAAAGATTATGTCCATCTTTGGAATCAAACTTGCCAGTTCATTGACTGAAATTTTATTGACAATCGACTTAATTCCCATTTTGCTCAACCTGTAACTTAAGGCGATGATGTTTCCCCGATCACCATAAGTATTCATCAAGTCCGGATAGAGCCAGCCAATATTTATGTTCATAATAATTTTCTGCCGAGTAGTATTTTTCGTACCTCCAGCATCGCTGAATAGGTCGGTAGAATAAATAATCTTTCCCCCTCCTTTGTTTTATTAACGATTGACTCAACGGCATCGGTTAAATTTTCAAAAGTCATAATATTTTTTGCATCGTTTTCATATTTTAATCTTAAGTTCAGGTCGTAGACTCGATCGCCGGAAACATAGACATTACCGGCAACATCAAGAATTGGTTTGAAATCAACGTCCCAGATCCAGGAAACATCCAGTCCATCGGGAATTCTGTTGTTGAGAATAATAAGAAAGTTAGCTTTACCCTTCGAAGTCACGCTGAGCGGGACGAAGGAGGGCTTTTTTATTATCTCATTGACCGTCTGAATCGATTGATTAAATCCGGCCGGGTTTTTGGAAAGAAGAATAAATACTTTGCGGTTTTTATAAATAATTTCTTCCTGGCGGCCAAATACCGGCGTAAATTCCGAGAGCCATTTGTTCTGGATCCCCGTCTTCACGGGGATGACAGAACCAACAAGTGATTTTAGCAACAACAAAACGGCGTTTGTATTATATACATTATAAAGGCCGCTCATTGGATAGTTGATTTTTATATCTGAAAAATCGACCACCTCTCCCCTCTTGAACTGGCAGTTAGAACAATAAAAATCCCCTAGATGGGCAAAGCTAAGTTGATGATAGTGTAAGAGTGATAAACAAACAGGGCAAAAAATTGAGTCAACATCATGAGGGATATTCTTTAGTTCCATTAAGCTTGTTTCCACTCCAAAATACTGAACTTTTTGCGAAAGTTTACTACCGATAAAATAAAGCTGTGGGTCATCGCCGTTAATGAAAATCTCAGTTTTGTTGGTAAGTGTTTTTAGCGATTCAAGCCATTTTAAAGCTATCGTATTAACTTCACCATAACGGTCAAGCTGGTCTCGGAACAGATTTAAAATTAAAATTTTATCAGGAGAGATTTTCTTAAGAAGTAAAGGCAGATTAAACTCATCGCTTTCAAAAATCGCAAAATCAAAATCAAGTTTTGAAAAGACATTACTGTTTTTGATAATTGACGATGCCACACCGTTTAAAAGATTGGCCCCCTCGCTGTTCGTAAAAACTTTATGACCTGATTTTTCCAAAAGAAATTTTAATAAAGCAGTTGAAGTTGTTTTTCCGTTAGTGCCGGCAATAACAATGATCTTTAAGTTCTTATTTCTATTAACAACATCTTCAATAAATTTGTCATTAAAAATTAACGCAATGTGTCCGGGCCAGGTAGAACCGGAGCCAATTTTAAATAATTGACTTATTTTAATAATTAGTTTGCCAAGCAATATAAGAAAAAAATTCATAATTTTGTTTGCTGTCATTCCCGCGTAGGCGGGAATCCAGACTAAAATCACCTATTTTTTATAATGTAATTATAGACTGGATCCCCTTCTTCAAGGGGATGACAATCTTTTACATACTTTTTAGTATTTTTATGCGTTCTTCGATCGGTGGGTGAGTTGAAAAAAGATTGTTGAGCCAGGAAGATTGTCTTTTCCCTCCAAAAGGATTATCAATAAAAAGATGGGCGGTTGAAGAGGAGACACGTCTTAAAGGCTGAGAATCATTATTGAGTTTTTCTAAAGCATGGACTAAACCTTCTGGATAGCGGGTTAGGAGGACCGCGGAGGCGTCGGCCAGATATTCCCGTTTCCTGGAAATTGCCAATTGGATTATTGTGGCAACAATGGGGGTTAAAATTAGAGCGACTATAAATAAAACTAAAAAAATTGGGTTACGGTTACTTCTTTCATCATTAGACCCTCTATGCCAAAACATGTTTCTAATTACCAGGTCTGAAATTAAAGCTAGGGTTCCAACAAGAACAGCTACGATTGAAGCCAAAAGAATATCATAATTTTTAACATGGCTTATCTCATGGGCAATGACACCTTCAAGTTCGGTCCGGTTCATTATCTGCAATAATCCTGTTGTGGCACAGACAACGGCGTGTTTAGGATCACGTCCTGTTGCAAAAGCATTTGGAGACGGATCATTTATGACATAGAGTTTAGGCATAGGCAGTCCGTCTGCCAAGCATAAATTTTCCGTAACGGTATAAAAATCAAAAAATTGTTTTTTATTAGCTGGTTTTGCCCCGGTTGTGAGCAAAACTAACTTGTCACCATAAAAGTAACTCCCAATCGATGATGCTGAAGAAATAAAAAGCCCTAAGAAAAAATATCCCCAGGGTGAATCAAAGTATTTTCCTAGTAAATAGAAAAACGAAGAAAAAATCAAAATAAAAAAAAACATTATCAAAAAAGTTTTTACTTTATTTTCGGATATTTGATTGTAAACGGTCATTCTTTTAATCAAATTTTACTTTTACGCTTTTCTTCGCTTCTTCTTCTGCTTCAAAGAATTCAAAGGCCTTAAATGCAAAAGCCTTGGCAATCAAATTTGATGGAAACATTTGAACCCTAGTATTAAAGTCCAAAACATTTGAATTGTAAAATTGTCGAGAATAAGCGACTTTATCCTCCGTGTCTTCTAACTGTCTTTGCAAATCTTGAAAGTTCGTATTAGCCTTTAAATCAGGATAAGCTTCGGCAACAGCAAATAATGATTTGAGAGCGCCGCTCAACATGTTATCAGCCTGAGCTTTTTCCTGAGGAGTTTCCGCTTTCATTAACGATGATCGGGCCTTTGTCACTTCGGCAAAGACGGACTTTTCATGTTTAGCATAGCCTTTGACGGTTTCAACGACGTTAGGAATTAAGTCCGCACGTCTTTTTAACTGAACGTCAATACCGGAAAGAGCTTCCTGAATCCGAGTTTTTAAAACAACAAAGCCATTGTACTGAGCTACAAGATAGATGGCTAACACTCCAAACAAAGCAAGAGAAATATACATATTTATTATTAGTAATTAATAACAAAATAATTATAACCGATTACTAATCCAGTTGCATCTTGTAATTTTATACTGTATAATAAAAACAAGATTTTAAACCTGCTTGAATTTGACTACAGTTTCAAAAACTTTATTCATTTTTCTAAAATTTCGACAGTCATGAACATCTGATGTTAGAAGGACTTGCGTCGATTGGAAAGCAACATTTATACTTACAGTTTTATGTTTGTGATCAAAAAAGAAAAAGAGTTTGAGCAGATTTAAAGTCTTTTTTTGTTTATAATATTTAAGAAATGAAAACTTATTGGCAAAAAATTAAGGGAATAGTTGGTCCGGCCGATGCCTCCGATTTTGATAAAATCGGTCAAAAAAATACTCGAGAAAGATTTGAAAAATTTATCATAAAAAATTCTGATAAAAATACAAAGCTTCTTGACGCGGGGTGTAATACCGGTGTTGAAGCCTTCCGACTTAACGAAAGGGAATTCAAAGGTAGGTATTTTGGCGTCGATAGCAATTTTAAAGCGATAAAATTAGCAAAAAAGAACTTAAAAAATACCTCTAAGTTTGAATTTATATTTTCCGGTATTTCTAAATTAAATTTTAAAGATAACTATTTTGACATTGTTTTAACAAAAGATGTCATTGAACACCATCAATACTACGTAAAAATTCTTACAGAATTGGCTCGGTTAACCAAAAAATACTTAATTTTGTCAATGTTTATCAAGCCTTCATTTTTTTTGAATGACAGAATAAAGCTTCATAAAGATGGGTACTATCTAAATAGATATAATCGAGGAAAACTCTTTTCGTTTATGAAAAAACACCATTTTAATGGGCCAAAAAAGATCTATGAAGACTGGCAAGACGTCGTTTACGTCTTTGAAAAATAGGTATATTTTAACAACAGTCCTCTTTTTGTTGGCAACATGATCCACTTTCTTTTTTATGGTGCTCTACTCTTTCTCCGTTTTCATAACAATATACTTCACCGTCTTTTTCATCTGCAGTTTTTTTGTGTGATCCGTCGCAAAAAGGTTGATTTTTTGATAGGCCGCACTGACAAATCCAAACAGACTTATCATTCGGTTTAACTTCAAACGGACCTTTTTCTGTCTTTACGATTTTCCTAGCCATAGTATTTATTAAGTAAATTATTAATAACTAAATTATAACAGAAATAGAAAATTGAAGATTTTTTTATTTTGTAAATAGCTATTGGGTTTGATATCATATTAGACACTGGAGTCATAGCTCAACTGGCTAGAGCGCTTCCCTGTCACGGAAGAGGTTGGGGGTCCGAGTCCCCTTGGCTCCGCAAGATTATTTACCATTAGCATTTATTGCTTCCCACTTCTTTTCTATCTCAAATTTTCCAGTCTCGATTTTGGTAGTAGGAGTATATTTATCCAAAGGACACTTACCATTAATAGATTTACAATATTTATAATGCTTAAATGGACCCATTCCAAAAGTCATTACTACACACATATATCTTAGACCTTCAGGTAATTCAAAAGATTGTTCAAACGAGCACGAACCGGTTGGAGGATTTATTTGGGTAGTCACTGGATTAACTGAACCCTCTGTCAGGAAAGAATAGACGGCGTTAATATTTAAGCTGGGTTTTTCCATTTATCCCATATAAGTTTACACTAATTACTAAATTGTCAAATATATCATTGAAAAAACAATCTTCATTTTATATAATTTGGGCGTATGATACGCTCTTATAGGAAAAAACCAATAAAAATCAGAAACATAAATTATCAAAAGCTTTTGATTTTGACTGTCAAGGAAAAATATTTTAGCTTATTTCTTGGGCTATTGGCTTCATTAATTATCACTTCATTAACTTATAAAATATTCTTAAAAAATATCCGAATTAATTTTGCATTTAAAATGCCAACATTTAAATTTGGATCTAAAACGGTAAAAAATAAAGTAGTCGTTCAAAAATCTTTAAAAACTTATGTTGTTGCTGAAGGAGACGACCTTTGGAATATTGCCGAGAAATTCTACGGATCTGGTTTCAATGCTTATGATATTTCAATTGCCAATAAAATTTCCGACTCTTCAAATTTAGAAATCGGGATAAAATTAGTTATCCCTCAGGTCACACCACGCCAACCGACCGTTGGAGATATTTCGACCATTACTTCTTCTCAGGTAACTTATGTTGAGAATAAATATATTGTTCAACCCGGAGACTCGCTTTCTATAATTGCTCAAAAAGTTTATGGTGATTTACTTGCTTGGCCCACCATCATGAAGGCAAACAATCTTTCAGCTCCAGATAGTATCGAAGCCGGAATGGTTCTTATAATCCCACGTTAATCTTCTGTATTGTATAATTTAAACATATCAAAGCGGTAGTAGTTCAATGGTAGAATGCTTCCTTCCCAAGGAAGAGGTTGAGGGTTCGAAACCCTTCTACCGCTCCCGATTGCCGACGTAGCTCATCTGGTAGAGCAACTGTATCGTAAACAGTAGGTGGTCAGTTCAAGTCTGACCGTCGGCTCATGAGAAGATTAGAAAAAGTTCAGGAAAAAAAATTAAAAAATAAAATTATTTTATATTTTGCTGTTTTTTTACTTGTAATATATTTTATTTTTACTTTCGGAATTAGACTTTTATTAAACACATCCAGCTTTATTTCCGGTCTGTTTCCCCAACCTTCCGCGAAGCCATTATCAAAAATCGAGGACAATTTCAGTTCGATAGATATTTCCTCAATTCCTCAGGCTACAAACAGTGCAAAAATTATTATTTCCGGGTCGATACTAAATTTTGATATTTTAAATTTTTATGTAAATGGAATAAAAGTTAAGGAAATAGAATCCCCTTTCGATACGTTTAGTGAAGAGATTGGCGATTTGGAAAAAGGTGATAATAATATTTATATTCAAGCAAAATCAAAAGATAATAAAATAAAAAAAAACACCATCACTTATAAAGTTTTTTATAAAGATGAAAAGCCAAAATTAGAAATTACCGAACCTTTGGACAACTTCACAACAAACAATCAGGAAATAAAAGTTAAAGGTGGTACGGATAAGGAGACCTATGTTCGCGTTAATGATCTGCCAGTCGTGGTTGATGCCAATGGAAATTTTGAGACAACGGTTCGCTTAAAGGATGGAGATAATCAGATTGTGACGACAGCTCAAGACATTGCCGGTAATATAGAAACGAAGACTCTAAAAATTATTTATCAGAAAGATTAATAAATAATAGGAACAAAATAAAAGGGTGTAGAAGCAGGTTATCAAATAAAGAAACAATAGATAAAAATATTAATAAAATTGGTGCCATTTTATTTAATTTTCTTAAACTCCATAAAACCCAAATAAAACTTAATAACCCCATAATTCCGGAAGAAACTAAAATTGTCAGAAAACTGGAACTATACGTCGCCCCAGAGTGAAGTGAGCCGCTATTTTTTACGTAACGAATTCTATTATAGCCATATCCGATCAGAGGTTTATTTTTCCAAAGATTAATCCCCCGTCGATAGTCCTCAATTCTTGACTCAATCGAGTAAAGCCTTTTTAAATTAACTCCTTCACCGGCCGGTTTAGGTATAACAAAAATCAAAGTAATAAAAAATAATAAAAATAAAACTATTTTTTTAAATTGTTTTTGACGGATAAATAAGTAGATTAGCGTTATTGAAAAACCAAGATAAATAGAACGGGAAAAACTTAGAGCAACCAATACTAAATAAATTATTTTGACAATAGGTTGATTAATAGTCAGAAAAAAAATTCCAAATATTGCTGCGGCAATTGAGGTGTCAAAAAAAACTCCAAAAGTCCGGTATAGATGAGGGTCCCAACCTTGATAAAGAAGATTTCTTAAATCAGCGTAAAGAAAGTATTGAATTAAGGTTGAAATAATGGTTAGAATGGCGATTAGAAAAATGCCTTTCTTGATTGTTGGTGAATGATATTTAAAGTAAAAAAAATATGAAAAATATAAGATGAGACGAAAAAAATATAAAGAAGCCACCGTGTTTTCAAACGAATTATATTTTAACCAATCAATTAATAAGGAAACTAATAAGACTGCTAAAAAGAAAAAAATTGGTTTAAATTTTTTCCAGGCTTCTTTGATTGGTTCAAAACGGTATTTAAAAAACAATAATAATAGACTTAGAATCAAGACGACTTCATATAAATAAAAATTAACTTGTTGATTAAAAAAAGAAACTCTTCCTAATTGGCCTAAGGAGAATAAAAAAGCAGTTAAATAAAACAGAATAGTCATTGTTTATTGATTAGTTGATAAAGCTTTCCTCTGACTAAGAATGAATGAAAACTCATCATAAAGGCATAAGTAAAACCAGCTGGTCCATCTAAAAATCCTAAATTAAAAAAATAATTATAAATAAATTTGATCATTGAAAAAAAAATAATTTCAAAAATATTAGTTTTGATACCTCGATTAAATAGTTCCTCAGCTCTAATACTTGAGTAATAATTAATATCATTAATAAATTCTTTTAGAGTTTGATGAGGATAATGATTAAGAAAACCGTTCAGTTGACCGGTATTTTTTGCGGTGTAAAAAACTTCATGAACCGTACCCATCCAAGTCCCGGAATTTTTTTTCACCAAGCGGAGAATTCCTTGTTCCCTAACTTTTTTTACTTCGCCATACTTTAGTTCTTTTCCCCAAAAATAATCTCGTCGTTTAATTGAATATGTTTGAAAATTGAAAATTGAAAATTGAAAATTCCGATGAATTTCCTTCTTTAATTCTTCGCTCACTTCTTCATCAGCGTCTATAAATAATACCCAGTCATTATTTGTTTTGTTCATTCCAAAATTCCTCTGTTGCGCAAAATCATTATTTAAATGATTTTCAATAATTTTATAAACGGGTCGGTCATGCCCGACCCCTACATCAATTTTACGAACGATTTCTATTGTTCTGTCCGTCGAATAATCATCAACAACGATTATTTCATCACAGAAACCCAACGATTTTAGACATCTTTCAATATTTTTCTCTTCGTTTTTAGTTAAAACTACTGCAGAGATTTTCATGTTATTAATATAATCTTACTAAATTATTAACATAATTTTTCCAGTTAAATTTAGTGTATAGTCGATTAATCGATGATACACTTGGCTTCTTAGTTATTTTTTTCATTTTTTCCACAAATTCTTCAACGTTATTAGCCAGATTAACATAAGCTTCAAATTCTGGAATGATGGCTGTTTTTAAACCGATGACCGGACAACCTTGAGACAAAGCCTCAAGTACCGGAAAGTTAAAACTTTCATAATGAGAAGACGTTAGCAAAGCTGTGGCGCGTTGATAAAGTTTTCTCAGTTTTTGACGGGTAACATTTTTTGTCAGAATATAAAGTTTATAATCTTTATATTTATTATCTTTTTTAAATACGTTAAATACTTGCTTGATAAAATCAATATTTTTTATGGAATGATTCATCCCAACAAAAAGAAAATATTTCTCTTTATTTTTAATTTTGATTTTACCTTTCTTCATATCAAACGGAATTCCAAACGGTATGACTGTTATCTTTCCTTCAATGTATCGATACATTGAAGTAAGCTCGTCCTTAACTTTTTTCGAGGAGACAATTATTTTATCTGATCGTTCAATCATTTCCTTAAGCTGACTATTAAGACGATTAACATCCTTTTTTGAATAATACTGTGGATAAAAATAATAAGAAAGGCCATGACAAAAGCTGATAATTTTTCCGGAGGTATAAATAGGTAACGCTTGGTTTAAGGCAAGAAAAATATTGCTTTTATTTTTTAATTCTTCTAAGGAAATCCGACCTTTCATCCAAAACAGTTTTGGTTTCAAGTTTTGGAATGTATAGACATGATATATGTTTTTTTTATCATAAAGATGCAAGGCTTTAACCAAATTTTCAGAAAAAATGGCTGTGCCAAATCTCTGACTATTTTTTGGGTAGAGAGCTCCCCCGTCGACTGAGATTTTCATAGAACAATAGGGTCTGACCCTCGGGGAGGGTCAGACCCTGTATATAAAACTGACCTCAGAATGACAAAAGTTAGCAACGTGTTTATAGCTTCTCCCAACAATGTAATATAAGCTGACGCAAAAAAACTAAATTTTGGAATAAAAAATAAATTTAGACCTATGTTAAAAATTAGTTGAAACAAAAAAATATAAATAACAATCTTTGCTTTATTTAAAGCGTAAATAGAATTAAGAAAAACTGATGTCAAAAGAATTAATGGCAAAGCAAAAATAATTATTCTTAGAACTTGAATTGATTGGAAATAGGTATTTTTGTAAACGATTGGTAAAATAATTGGACCAAGAAAATAAAAACCCAAAGCAATAAACATCCCGATTGTAAAAACTAAGATAACATCCTTTTTAATTTTATTAATAAATATATTTTTCTTTTTTTCTTTAGCCAATTTAGAAAATAAAGGCATAGAAGAAACATTATAAGCGGTTACGATAAACATCAGAGCGTCTAAAAACCGGTAGCCGGCTGAGTAAATTCCGACGGCCTGCTTGCCTTTTATGAAATTTAAAATAAGTACATCAACTTTAGAATAAAAACCGGCCAGTAAACTAATAAGAAGAAAGACAAAGGATTTTTTGATAATAATTGACCATTGTTTCAAATCAATTTTTAATGACAACCTTCCAACTTCGTGTCTTACAAGAAAAAAGTTTATTAAAGAATATAGATTGTATAAAACAAAAGTGATTATAAAAACTGGCATTAATTGCTTGGTTATTAAAACTCCTGCAATTAATGAAATTACCAAACATATTTGAAAAATCATGGAAACAAGCGAGGCGAGATAGGATTTTTGTTTGATTGAGGTAAGAATAAGGTAAGTTCCGGAAAGCATATTAGCAAAAATGACAAATGAGATAAGAATAATAGGAATGAGGATAGATGTTGGATAGTGGAATAAAATTGCCAAAATTATCGTCAAAATAAAAGTTATTAAGGATAAATAAAACCTCAAAGAGAAAAGCTCGCGAATTTTTCTATCGATAGAATCATTAATGTGAACTAGACCGTAAGAAGTGGTGCCAAAATCCAATAAAGGTAATAGTAATCCGATTTGTGTCCAGGCCAGAGTATAGACGGCATATTCTTCTGGTCGAAAATAATTAATTAATATTAAAAATAAAACAAAATGGAGTATCTTATTAACAATCGAGGATATATTTAAACTGAAAAAATTTAAATAAAAAGGCCGCTTTTTAATCTCTTCAAAAACAGTTTTCGGTAATCTGATTAATTCGTAAATTTTTTGTTTAAATGTTCCGAATTTAAGTAAAAATTTTAATCGGTTTTTAAAGAGATAAAATTCTTTTGAGGGGTTATCCTGTGAAACTTCAAAATGTTCATAAGAAATCTTTGAATCAATGCCAATTTTAAATCCGGCGCATTTAGCTCGATAACAATAATCAACTTCCTCGTAATACATAAAATAACTTTCATCAAAAAAACCGATTTTATCAATAACTTTTTTTTTGATAAACATTAAGGATCCCGAAACAAAATCTGTCTCCGTAAATCGTTTAGCCGACTTTTTATAGACCAGTCCCCCACTCATCCGCCATCTATCAATCTTTCCGCCATAATATATTTTTTCCTGCTGTTTCATGGCCAGTCCCCAGATGTCAAAGTATTTGGATGCACCCAATATGTCTAATGAGACTAATGTGTCAAATGAGATATCAGGATTAGCAATGACAAATAATTCACAATCATCTTTCAAAGCATTTTTTATTCCCTGATTAACACCGAACGCGTAGCCTTGACCATTTTCAGAGTTGTCAATGAAATATATGTGATAGGTTTCGGGCGAATTAAAATTCGCCCCTACAATATTATGTATTTCTTTTTTTAATCTCGAAATTTCCGATTGGGGTGTTTTATATAAGACGAATATAAAAGCGGTTTTCATATAAATTTAGCCTCGTGCACCCTTGGGGTGGACTGAATAAAGAAATAACATAAAATACGTCAAAAACTCCATATAGGCAAATCCTAAATCCAATGGTATCCGAAAGAGTCCGTCCTCGTATCCTTTGTCTTCAAAAAATCTGGCCCAAAACATGTGAATAGGGTAAATAAAGATTTTTTTAAAAGAAGACTTTTCTCCGGCTAAATATTTTTCTTTAGCTATTCGAATTCCGTAATCAGTAAATTTTTGAATCATTTGCCAAAGTGAACGATATGAATGATGAAATATCTTTCCTTTTAGATAACCTATTCTTTCGTCTCTAACTTCAATTTTATTGTGAACTAATGAAGGCTCTATATATAGTTTAATCCGTCTAAAAAGCCGAAACATTTTATAATCTTCCCCGCCAAATTGAAGAGGTTTATTTAAAAAGAAATTTTGATAAGAAATATAATATCCGTTAATTTTTATTCTTACATTTTCTATTTTTGATTTAATTTCCTTCATTAATTTTTCGGATACTATTTCATCGCAGTCTAAGATCAAAACCCATTTACCTGTTGCTTTTGATAAACCAAAGATCCTTTGTTTCCCAATATTTGAAAATTCCTTGACATAAACTTTGGCAAGATATTTTTTAGCTATTTCAACAGTTCGATCGGTTGACTTACTATCAACAATAATTATTTCATCAGCAATCTTTTTTACAGAAGCCAATGACTTTTCCAAAGTCTCGTCGGCGTTTTTTGTAATCATCAAAACCGATAGTTTTGCGCTCATGCCTATATTATAACACCGTTCTTAAAGTGGTATATCGAGAACAATGAAGCAATGGAACAATGTGATTATGTATTTTTGTAGGTTATAACCGACTGAAATAAGTTTATCAAGTTTATAAAGTTATAAAGTTCATCAAGAAAGATAAATGAAAAAAATATTTACCATAGGTTTAGTTTTAAGATTGTTAGGAATCTATTTATTTAGAAACGTTACCAACTACGATTTACAATCATATTTGAAAGTAGGAGAGTTGACCCTTAAAGGAATAAATATTTATCCTGAAGTAGCTAATCTTCATCATCCTTACTTGCCGTTTTTTCTTTATCTTGAGGCAATGGCGGTTTGGACTGGGGTTTCTATAAAATTTATAAACATTATATTTGATCTCGGAATTCTCTACTTAGTTTATCTACATTCAAAGAATAACCTAAAGACTACTTTTTTATATGCGATTAATCCGGTGACGATTTTGATTACGACTTTGCACGGGCAGTTTGACGTTATTCCGGTATTTTTTATTCTGTTGACTATTTATTTAGTCAAAAAAAAGAAAAAATTAGGGGCGATCTTAAGTTTTTCTTTTGCAATTTTGACTAAGACATGGCCAGTTTTATTTTTAATTCCAATTGCACGAAGAGTAAAGAATAAAAAATTAATAGTCTTAATTTTTATTTTTTCAGTCATATTCAGTCTCCTTTATTCGATCATATTTAAGACTGCTTTAATGAATATTATTGTAACAGTGACAGGATATCAAGGGTTATGGGGAATATGGGGCATATGGAACATATTAGGAAAACAAAGAATATTTTTTCAAAAACTGACGACTTTAATATTTTTAGTTGGTTTTTTTGCATATTCTTTCTTTAATAACAAAAAAAATTTAATTAAAAATATTTTAAGTCTGCTGTTTTTCTTTTTTGTTTTTACTACAAACTTTTCGATTCAATATTTTGCCTGGATTATCCCTTTTCTAATTCTTATTAAACCAAAGAACTATATATTTTTAATTATTTTAATTAGTTTATATTTGTTTTCCTTTTATTATTTTTGGTTGTATTGCGTTGGTTGCAAAATTACTCCTTCTTGGTTAGTCACGACTCAAAATATCATCGGCTTTCTACTTTGGTTGAGCTTCATCAAAGTCGGGTATCTATCGAAGAAAATCTCTTGATTTAACGCTCCAAAAATATACTTTTGTAGGTTATAAGCGGTAGACTAATGAGTTTGTAAAGTTTATAAAGTTATAAAGTTCGTAAAGTTTGTAAAGTTGACATGAAAAAAATAATTTCAATTGCTGCATTATTTTATTGTTTCATTGTTATATGGGTTAGCAGGGTTAGTGCTTTTGAATTTATGAAATCTACAGGTAATCCCCTACCCGTTTCTTATATTAATAACTATGCTAATCAACAGCAAGCAAGTATTTTTAAAGAAGGAAATGTTTATAAAGGAATTATTACAATTCATAGACCTCCGGAACTATACCATGCCTTGGGTTATTTTGAATCTGCAAACGGGATTGACTGGATAATGAAAAAAGAAATATTAAATACTGGAGATGATTTATCAAATTCAAGTGTTGTAAAGACCCAAACAGGATATATATTATTTCTTACTCGATATGATAATAATACAGTTTATAGAATTTACTCAAGCATTTGTGATTTAAACTTTAATTGTTCAGCAAACCTTTCTCAGGTAATAATGCCAGACACGAACAATAACTCTGAAAAAAATGGTGTATTTGCCGGTCGTCCTTTTAGTCAAGATAGTCGAACCTATCTATTTTTCGGTGCTTGGGGTGGAGACGGCTTTAAAATAAAATTGGCTTATTCTGACGATTTAGTTACCTGGCAGCGTTGTCAAAATGGCTTTTTATATGGTGGAGATGGCCCCTTTCCTTATCAAGAAAACAACGACCTGTATTTATTTTTTCATCAATCTGATAGTAGTGGTATTAGACTAGCTAAAACAACTTTACCGTTAAATTGTAATTCAGAATTTGTAGATCAGGGATCTTTATTAACTAAGAACAAACCTTATGATCAGAGACATATGATCTTTCCTTCAGTTATAAATGATAACGGCGGTTTAAAATTATATTATTCCGGCCGCGATTCAAATTGGAATTGGAATCTCGACATGGCTTGTACAGGGCAGGCGTGTCTGTCACCAACATCAACACCAACGCTAACGTTAACACCTACTGCAGCTCCTACACCAACAACAGGGTCGGAAAACCCGACCCCTACACCAAATAATCAAAACCCCATTATTATAATTCCCGGATTTATGGCTTCGTGGAACAAAGAGGCAATTTTACACAATCAAACGGTTGATTATTCTGCTTGGAAATTACAAAATTTTGTTAAGGAATATACTGGTTTAATAAATACTTTAAAAAATATCGGTTATCAAGAAAACGTAAATCTTTTTTTATTTCCTTATGATTGGCGTCAATCAATCGACAGAACTATAAATGATTTGAATAGTTATCTTCAGACAAAAATTTGGAATAATAAACCCAATCAAAAAATAAATTTAGTTGGCCATTCTTTGGGCGGTTTAATCAGCCGAATCTTTACCCAAAAAAATAAAGATAAAGTTAATCAGATTATTTCGGTGGGCTCGCCTCATTTTGGAGCGGTTCAATTTTACAAACCATTAGAAGCCGGAGAAATCGACAGGGAAAATACTTTTTTATGGCTGGCAGAAAAAATTGTTTTGGTTTTGAATAAATCAACTCTTGAAAGCGATCGCGTAACTATTGCTAATAAATTTCCGGTAGCAAAGGACCTGTTTCCAACCTTTAATTTTTTGAAGGATTCATTAGGGAATGAAATATCAATTGATAATTTGACAATTAAAAATATTTTTTTACCAGTCTATAACCAAAATTTTTCTGATATTTTTCCATTGTTCACAGCAATTTATGGAGAGAAAGACAATAACACTCCGGCGGGATTTATAGTTGAACCTCAAAATATTGTTGATCAATTATTAGGAAATTACTCAGATGGAAAACCTAAAGAGTTGTATTTTGATTTCGGAGACTATACGATTTTAAGCAAAAGCGCTTCCCAAGATACGGATTCGGAAAAATTCTATTTTGATCACGGAGAAATTATTTCCAAAAAAGAGGCAATAAAAAAAATATTAAGTTTATTAAATATTAACTTCAACGATGATCAAATAGTTGAAGGACAGATAACTAAAATTTCGTCATCCCTGATCTTTTTTATTAAATCTCCGGCGACGATGACGGTCGAGTTTGGGAGTAATATATATCCCGAGGACGAAGGAATAATATTTATTCCTGATGCACAATCAGGTAGCTATGACTTAAAAATTCAGGGAACAGATCAAGGCAAATATGAAGTAGTCGTCGGCCAGATTTCAGAAAATAACGACCTTTGGGAAAGTATTAATGGAGAAATCACCCAATTCCCGGCTTCATTTCAAATAGATAATTATGATATAGAATATAATAATCAAACAGCTTTTTCGATATTTCCAACGCCCACGATTACACCAACTCTTGTCCCAACAGTGACACAAACTCCAACAACTATTCCAACACCAACTCCAACGGCTATTCCGACTTTAACATCTACTGTAACTCAAATATCTTCATTAGTACCAACAGTCGCTTTAAAGTCAACAAATTCATTCCCAGATGTTTTAGGAATATCGTCAAGCCAAGAAGAATTAATTAGTCCAACCATTGAAGCAACTAAGCAAACAGATGTAAAAAAAGAAATTAATAAATCCACAAATATTTGGGATTATGTTTGGCCATCAATAACTTCGCTTATATTAGGAGGAATTGGCTATTTGTTTAGAAAGAAAATTTTGAAAAAATGAAAAAAATAAAATTAAATCTAAATCAAAGAAAAGCCATATCAGATCTGTCCATGAACCTATCAAATTCAATTATCACACTTGGAGTAATTATTCCCTTGTTGGCAGGAAATATTTTAAACATTAAAAATATCGTAAATTTTGTAATAACTATTGTTGTTTCTACGATACTTGTTTTATTATCAAACATTTTGCTAAAATAAAACTATGGATACAACGGCAGGATTTGCTTACGGAGGAATCTTAATATTGACATTTGTATTAATTATTTATTTTACTTTGATACGAAGTTAATATGAGCCAACAAGCAATTATATTGTTAATGATTTTTTTTCCTTTAGCGTTTTTTACTTTTGTTCTTTTTTATTACGACTCAAAAAAAGACTCTGCCAGAAAATCTGCGAAGAAATAAACTTCTTCATCCCATTTTCAGTTCAATTTGACTTCTTAAAATAGTGGGTATAAAATATCCGTAAGCTTATTAATAAGGCCTAAAGGTAAAAATTGAAAGAAGGTTTTTAAGAAAATAATTTTTAAATAAAAACATATGGCTCAAATTGAAAGAATTAAAATTGAAACTCAGAATACTGGACATAAGAGATGGATTGAAGATGGTTCAAAAATTTTAAAAGAAAGACTCCCTTTTAAGGGACCTGCTCATTTGGCAATAACAATTGGCTCCGCAGGAATGGACTCATTGATTGATGCCATGGGTTTTGAGAAACCACCAGTTGAAATTCCATTTGAAGAAATTGGACTCCCAATAGGAGAAAACCCAAATCACCCAAAAATGATATTGGCTGGTGTTACTAAGGAAGACAAAAATATAATCATAGTAAAAGGGAGAACTCACGAATATGAAATTAGGCCAACCGGAATTGCTACCGAGACATGGGGTATTTTAGGGCCTGCGGAATTATCAACTGGGTATTTGGAAATATTAAATGAGGTAGGAGTTGAAAATATGATCTTGACCAATGCGGCAGGAGGTATAAACCATCCATTACAAAATGGTCAACAAAAACCTTTTTCAGAAAACGATATTCCAATAGTTAGTCTAATAGGATCAGATATTGATTTGGCATATTTAAGCGCTGGTTTTGGGCATTATAAAGGTCATCAAAGCGATTTTTTTTCATTAAAAGATAGCGACGAAGGATTAATGCAAATATTTAGAAATAGTATGACAGCAGTAGGTGAATCAAAGGAAATACCAACGGTTGATTACGGAACAAGTAAATCGACTCCTAATTTTGAAGATCCTAGAATTATCAAGCTAATGGCAGAATTGGGTTGCCAAGTAGTTGGAATGTCTTATTCACCGGAAAAGCAAGTATTGAGCGGGTTGAATAATATTGGCCGGTTTATAGGTATTTCAATAATTACAAATCTTCAAGAATTGACTTATAAAGTCGATAAAGGAGCTGCTCATCAACGACTAATAATATCTGTCGAAGAAATGAGAAACCATCGAGCTCGGGAATTTGAAAAAAAGTATAAAGCAACGGATGAGGAAGTACGAAAAAACAGTAAAAAAGTCGAAAAAAAACTTAGTATGGCGTTAGCTCATCTTGCTAAAAGCATTTAAAGGGTCCATATTTTAAAGTATGAAATCTCAGTTCTTCATTTAGATTAAAGCCGGTAGTAATAAGTTCTACAAGTTCCTCTGTAGTATTCTGCAAGCCACTTGAAAGACTTTCGACTCTATTTGAAAGGCTGTCAATTGCAAGAAGCAATTTTTTTTATTTGTGCGTGCAGTGGAGGCAGGTCTATTTTTATAGCGTTCCAGATCTCCTCTGGATTAATATCGCCAAGATTATTTTTAAAAACTTCTCGGATTGCTTCCATTTCTTTCCATGGAATATTGGAATACTCTTGTTTGATAATTACTGGTACATATTTAGCCGCTTCACTAATTTTTTCAAACCAACGTATAACTACCTTTTTTAATATTTCATTTTTACAAAAATCTTTTTTGGTCTTTTTATTTGTAAAATTTAATATGCAAGCAATAGAGCAGTTTATATCAATAATTCGTTCATTTTTTTCTTTTTTTTTGTGAAATCATATCTGCATTTTAGATAATAATTTTCGATATTTCAACTGGATATCATTCGTGTTTTTTATCCCATTTCTACACCCCAACTCTGTATTTTTGTAGGTTATAAGCGGTTGACAAGATTTAAATTAAGAATTAATAATTAATAGTTACAAATTTATTAAAAATTAATGATTAAATCCAAAGCCAAAGTTTATATTGATGGTGCAAATATATTTTATACTCAAAAACAAATCGGCTGGAATATTGATTGGAAAAAAGTCAAAAAATATTTAGAGAAAAAGTCGGAAATTATCGAAATGCGATATTATACAGGTGTTAAAAAGAATGATATAAAAATGTCAAAATATTTAAATTATTTCGACAAAATAGCTATAACGACTGTGACTAAACCGATAAAAATAATCAAAACGATTAATGGCAATATTTTTAAATCAAACTTTGATGTAGAGATGGCAACTGACGTACTTCTTGATCGAGTACTAGTTGATAAAATTATTCTTTTTACGGGTGATTCTGATTTTAATTATTTAATTAAAAAATTAAAAGACCTTGGAAAATATGTGGTGGTTTATTCGTCCAGAAAAATGTTATCGTGGGAACTTAAGTTAAATGCAAACCAATATTTCTTTTTAGAAGATATTAAGAGTGATATTGAAAGAAAAGATCAAAAAAAACCTCCGTCTTTTGGACGGAGTAGAGTAAAACATAAATAAGTATAATAAAAATATTTTTTTTGTCAAACGATAATTTTTATTTTTATCAAACTTCAACTATAGCCAACAAAATACGTATTTTGGACTGTTAGGACAGGTTCTTATTTTCTTTAAAAAATTATTTATTGCTTGAATTTTCCCTTAGCGGTTTTGCAGCGGTTTGTTTTTAAATAACACTCATATTTACAGGTTGGATCATTTGGGTAAATTTTCGGACATTCGCTTAAAGTCGGAACTGCATAAGGTTCACATTTACCTTCAGGATTTGGGCCGGCAGCCGGAGAGCAGACATACTGAATTGGTGTTGGAGAAAGCGTTGATGTTGGTTTTGGAGTGGTAGAAAGGGTTGGTGTCGGCGGCTTGAAGGTTGGGCTTGGGGTTATTGGAGGTTGACAATAATCCAATGAAACATTTGGACTGGAAACTCCAAAATTGTAAGCGCAGTTGGGACCACAGCCATATTCACAACCAACCATTCTTATATTTGGATCATCACTTCTTTCAAGCTTAGCATAAAGTTTAAAGTAAGGACTACAGTTTTCACCGGTTGTGATATATGGATAAAAAGAATTATTTTTTGGGTCGCAAGGTATTCCTGCTAGTATATTTGTACTTCCCACTGAAAAAACATTTCCGCATTCAGGTAATCTTTCCGGATAACAACCGGTCGAATCATAATATTCTTCAAGGCCACTTTGAACAATATTAACATCCAATTTACGTTTTGCGTCACGGGCTTTTTGGAGTTGAGCGGAAATAGGAATGGCAATAAGTAATAAAATAATTCCTAATACTGATATGACTATCAATAGTTCAATCAAACTTAAAGATTTGACTTCTTTTTTAATTTTCATAAGCCAACGTGGATCCGAGAGGAATTGAACCTCTGACCTTTGCAATGTGAATGCAACGCTCTAGCCAACTGAGCTACGGATCCTCAATAACAATTATACAAAACCCGCTTGTAAAATTTAATCAATTTTTTTACAATGAATCCTTATGAAGATAGTTAAACCAGTTATTGATTTTGTCATGGACATTCTTGAAACGGTTGTTTTTATTGGCTCTCTTTTTATTGTTGTTTATTTATTTATACTCACCCCTAATCAAGTCAAAGGCGCTTCCATGGAAAACACTTTTCGTACAGGCGATTATATTTTAACCAGTCGAATTACATATAAATTTAGAAAGTTAGAACGGGGAGATGTTATAGTTTTTAAATCACCAAAAAACCCTGATGTTGAATATATCAAAAGAATAATTGGTTTACCCGGCGATGTTATTAATATTTCAAACGGCGTAGTTAAAGTTAACGATACGCAGTTACCGGAAAATTATATTGCCGCAACCACTAATCTTTGGGATGGCGGTTGTATTAAGGACAACGTTCCCTACACCGTTTCGGCAGATTATATTTTTGTAATGGGTGACAATAGGCCAAGGTCTTCCGACTCAAGAGAATTTTGTGCCGTCACAATAGACAGTATTATTGGTGATGTATTTTACCGTTATTTCCCTGCTAATGTTATGGGAGTAGTTTCCAATCCTCTGCCAAAATCTATTCGTTAAATTTAGTCTAATAATCGGGCTAGGAAATTTGTTTTGAGTCGTACATACGCCTCGCGTAGTCAGACTACTTTCTTTACTAATCGAAAGAAAATAAGAAAGGAGGTGATCCAACCGCTCCTTCCAGAACGGTTAC
>ERZ1292625.277-Hain-H41-01um-R1-277-length-86983-cov-14_pt1 | contig 86983 bp, 191 predicted proteins | sample MGYA00564400_ERZ1292625 | MGnify/ENA primary metagenome ERZ1292625 (study PRJEB36523, sample SAMEA6512639) | groundwater metagenome | collected 2019-01-08 | study: AquaDiva: Metagenomics assemblies of 32 groundwater samples | reverse complement strand
ACCCCGAGAAACCACCAAGACTTAATATCTTTTCTTGCGGACCATGATGCTCAAAACCTGCGTTACGCATTATTTGAAGGAATGGTTCTTTTAGTGCATTCTTAAGTATAAGAAGTCCGGCCATCTCTTCCGGAAGAAGCTCCGAGTCTCTCTTTGATGTAATAAAATCTCCGATTACCTTTGAAGCTTGAAGAAGTGCTGAACCACCACCGGGGACAACACCCATTTCAATGGCGGCTTTTACGGCGCTAATGGCATCCTCTACCCTATCTTTTCTTTCTCTCATTTCTGATTCAGATGATCCGCCAACCCTAAATACTGCTGCTCCGCCAGATATTCTTGTTAGTCTTTCTTTTAGTGTTGACTTCTGATGGTCAAAGATTGTCGGATCTGACATTTGTGATGTTATAAGTTTTATGCGCTGTGCCGCTCTTTCCTTTCCGCCCGCTCCATCGACTATCATTGTGGAGTTTCTGGAGCAAACTATTCTTCTTGCTCTTCCAAGATCGGATAATTCTGCTTCTCTTAGCGCCTTACCAGATGAATTATCAAATACCTTCCCGCCAACAATACTTGAGATATCGTCAAGCATTTCTCTTCTGGTATCACCGAAACCGGGGGCTTTTATTGCTGCTACTTTTAGATTTGCCTTTTCTCTATTCACAAGCAGCGTAGCCAGCGCGTCGCCCTCTATATCTCTTGCTATAATAAATAATGGCTTACCATCAGAATGTACCTTTACAATTATATCAAGAAATTCAGAAGTTTGAGATAGCTTATCATCATAAAGTATGATGTAAGAATCTTCCGCTTCCCAATTCATCTTTTCGAGATTTGTTACAAATGCCGGAGTTATAAATCCCTTTGCAACTTGTAACCCCTCTGTATAGGTCACTTGGTTTTGTCCACCGGTTGATTCCTCAATAGAAATCACGCCAGAATCGCCAACATTCGATACAGCCTCACTGATCATCGCACCCAATTCTGAATCATTATTTGTAGATATTGTCGCAACATGTTTCAGAGTATCTTCTGAATCAAGTGGTTTTGATAGTGTAGTCAAAAAGGCCAAAGTCTGAACAAGGCCTAAGTCAAGACCTCTTTTAAGCAAGACCGGATTGTTTCCAGCAGCAATAAGTTTTAAACCCTCGTTAAATATACTTTGAGCCAAAACTGTAGCTGTCGTTGTTCCATCACCAGCCGCAGAGTTTGTTGCCGAAGCAACGGATTTTACAAGTTGAACGCCCATATTTTGAAGTGGGTCCTTCAAGTTTATAGATTTTGCAACAGTTACACCGTCTTTTGTAATCAAAGGAGGACCGAATTGTCTTTCTATTGCAACATGCCGTCCTCTTGGACCGAGCGTTGATTTTACGGCATTTGCCACCGTATCAACCCCGATTTGCAATTGGGATCTTGCTTCCGCTCCAAACTTAACTAGCTTCGATGACATCAATAACTCCTACTGGATATATATTACTTCGTGAGGCACCAATTTTTGCCATTAATACCGGATCATTATTCAAAACTTGCGATAGCGGATCGCTTCCGGCAAATGGATCACAAACAACTTCGTCTTGTTTTAGTTGTTGTTCTAAGATGGTAGCCCATATTTTTGGCGGCTTCGCGCTTAGTCCTTTTGGCTTCTTTTCTTTAAAGATGTTCGGTAGTTTTGTTACAAACTTCTTTGTCGGGCCATTTGTGCAATACACGATGAATTCTGCTTGGTTTCTCCAATGATAGCCTAGGCCCATCGAAAGCTTGTCCCAAATAAGCAAATTGCGAAATATCCAACCGACTTTTTCTAAAGAGTCCTTTGTGTGAAATAAGCCATCGCGATTTGTGAAGATATAACAACCTGCCGCCGGATTTGATAATGATAACATTTCTGCGTAGCACTTCTCAAGATCGGCATAAGTCATTCTGTCATACATATTATCTGTGCCAGATTCGAACTTCATTCTGTTTGAGCCATTTTGGTTAGAAAATGGATATGGAGGATCACTAACCCATAAATCAACTTTTTCTTTTGTCTTCTGTAATGCAAAGAAATCATTAATCTCTAAGTTTGTAACTTCTATTTTACTCATATGTCCAACATATCATCCAAAGGATCGATTACCATTTGACACTGTGCTGGCGATGGCTTCACAGCGGCCTTCTTCTCCACTTCTTTTAGTCTTTCGTCCAATATGTGTTTTATATTGAATATATTGCAATCTTTTATAAAGAGAGCATGAGTTATATCCCACTGTCTCATTTTTGTCATAGTAATGAATTCTTGCGCCAATCTTTTTGTCATATCATTTATACTGGCTTTTACAGTTATCTCTTGTTCGTAATTATCACTTGTCGTTATTTTTACAGTAGCGGTCGAACCAGATGCTGATTTCGTTTTCGCTTGCTCCTGACAAGCGATATAATATTCGCTCGCATCAGACATTGTGCCAAGAACATCTTTATAAACTTCATCCGACATTCCGAATCCAGTCTTATCAAGATACTTGAAATATCTTAGAGACATAAAGACTCTTGATCCATAAGATCTTCTTTTAAAGTTCGGCCGCTTGTTGTAAGATATTTCTTTTGCCTGTTGCGATGCCATCAGAGATTTATGAATTATAAATTCTCCGCGATGAATTGCCACAGAGGATAATCCCAAATCAAAAGTAGAGAGAAGTGCCTCTGGCGAATCCTGATATTTTACAATACATTGCACCGGCTTAATTGGAATGCCGTGGTGTCCTTTGCCCACTAAATAAGCATAAGTATTTGCCCAATCCGAACCTTTTTCTTGCATGAAAGATTTGTGTTCTTTTACTGAGAGATCTTCTTTCTCTGCAAAAATATATGGCCGATGCTGAAATCGCAACTTCCTTTTGTTCGAGTCTGATTCGTCAGCCGGCTGATGCTCAAATAATGGGGCGTTGTTTGATTTTGAATCTTTTAAAAGCCAAAGGTCTACGTCAGAGAATTTGATAAGCGGCGTTTGCTCAAAATGTTTCTTCGTTATTGCTCGATTATTTTCATCAAGCCCCGACAGAACCTCGTTTATCATGTAAAAGTTTAAAACTGATCCGCCGGCAACTATAATATCAGGATCATCTACAATTTGATCTGGCAGATATTTTCTTAGAATTTCTACTATTAAACTCGCATCTTTTTTGATGAACATTATTTCTCCGAGGTTGAAATGAACCGTATTTCAAAGATTTCAAAACTACTTAAATTGTGCGCAGAAAGTGATGACGGTGATATTTGGGCCGCTATTTTAAAGGAAGTAAACGATGAAGAAGTCGATTACTCTAAATATCCGGAAATGAGAGTTCTTCTCGATTCTGCAGAAGATGCCGCCAAAATAAAGCAAGAGGCCGAGAAGGTTGTTGACGATGTAAAATCTTTCTCAAAAGAAGATCTTGCCATGTTACGAGAGCTTGGGAAAGATCCTTCTATTGCAAAAGAATTATTATCTCAATCAAAGTCTGCATCTTTAGAGGACTTGATCTTTGTAAAGATTGCCTCAAAATATTTTACGAAAAGCGAATCAGAAGCAATCTTGCAAGAAATCTATCGCTTCGCTTGGCGCAAGACGCCACTTGTAAAGGATGCATCTCTTGTTCCGGATAAAGTTTATTGGCTCAAAAAATTATGTTCGGATACCGCCGCATTTAAAAACACCGAACTATATGACATAAGTTTGAAGTATTCCGATCAGCCACTTATGAAGTCATCAGGAGTGGTTGATTCTGCGAAAGGATTGGCCGGCAGTCTCTTTGGAAAAGTAAAGGGACTTTTCGGTGTCGCCTTCAAATTTCTTCCAATAATCGGTGTCTTTTGGTCTATGTACGAAGCATATCACGATTGGAACAAACTATCCGCTGCTTCCGCAGCAATAAAAGCTAATTTCGTAGCTCTTGGTGATGAAGGAAGCCTATTCAAACCAGAATATATAAAGTCATTAGTAATTATCAATAAAGATGCCCCAGAAAGATTACTAGAAGTGACAAAACTAAATAAGCTCGCCGCTTTTTATCATAAACATTTTCTTAGCATTTGGTATGATGCCGCTTGGTTTGTCGCCGATCTAATTGCTTCAATCGCATTGGTTGGAAGCGGCGGAATATTTGGCGCTGCTGCCGGATTAGTTGCTGCTATCGGATCTGTTGCTGGAATCGGAAGTGCAATAGGAATGATCGGAACCGAGTTCTTTAACCTTGGAATGAGCGAATTCAAAGAAAATAGTCTTATGATAAAGGGTATTGCCGAAAAACACACGGCAGGAATTGCAGAATCCAATCCTGGCGAACGAAAAGAACTTGATGAGCAAAACAAAGAATTTGAAACAAGGCGATTATTCTCCTAAGTCAGTTACTTTTTCTGCCAGAATGGAAAATCTTGTACTTTCTTTCCAAACGAAGCCCTCTTTGCTCGTAAGAAGATTTGCTATTCCTAACAAAAAATCTTTTTCTACAATGAGATTGTCTAGTCTCGCATCACTCGGGTCTGCTATTGCTTCTTCTGGCCGCATCCCGGTTAGCGACCGAAAATACAAAACATAATCTTCTTTTGTCGAAAGAATTACACCATCGTCAAAAATCGGCTTTGACAGAATTAGCTCTTCGTTTTTTGGAAGATCATCTCTTTCCTTCCATCCGAACAATATCTTTCCATCTTTGCCTTGAGGCATTTGATAATAAGATACTATCTTATCTACCTTATTGTCCTTTAATATTTTAGCTAATCGAGCCAACTTTCCCTCCGAGCTTCTTTAGGGTTGAGGCAGAGCCATGAATCTCAAACATCACTGTTTTGTTCCTGGTTTTATCGTCAACTCTACATAACGTACAATCATTACACGTTATATCTTTTTTATCTTTGACACCATGACGAGCCGGGCACATGAAAGCTTTCTCGTTATTCTTTAATATAAGAGTCTTTGGTGTGCCAATCGGAACCATAAGTGTTGCTGCCCATCCCGCTTTTCGAGCCTCTTCTAATTCTGATAGATTCTGGCAAGATGCTCGGAAAAACTCTTTTAAAGGTTGGGCCCCAGAAGTCTTCCAATAATGCGAATAGCCGATATTGATCAGACCCTCTCCTTTAATCACCATACAATCCTCAAGTGTTTCTTGGACATCTCCAACAATGTCTCCCGCTACCCTATGTCGAACAATCTTTGATTCTTTGGACCTCTCCAAGAGAGCTGCAGTTAATGATTTTAATTTTATCTTTCCGTTGTCTATTTTTGAACCAAGTAAATTTAAATAGAACAAAGACCATGCGTAACATCCGCCGGTTAAAAGCGGACAATTCGTTGGACAGCTACTCTTTGGAGAGTATGATACAACGACATCTCCGACTTTTGGATCTTTAGATCTTGAAACATAGTGGACCTTTCTCATTATTATATCCAAAAACTAAATTGCCGGATAAGGCCCATTCCCTATCCGGCTTGGTCGTTCAGAAACTCTGATTTAATCTGGCAAATTCTTTATCAAGAACCTTTTTAGTGCCGACGCCTCTCTCAAAGTCATCTTTATGGTTGATTCAGAGCGTGTATCTGGAACAACAATGGTTAGTCGATTTGAGAACTTCTTTTTGCCGATAGGATCAGTTGTTAGCCTGATGCTAAATCCTGAGAATTTCTCTTTTGCAACAACTTCGCGATCCTCGCGTGCCGGAACAATGCGTCTCGGAACTTTTGTAACAGTCTCTTGCACATTAACAGTTTCGGTTTCCATTTTTACTCCTAAAACAACTTCTTTATTGTTACGTACTTCACTTTATCTCTCTTCATCTTCTTGACTAGTTCCTCAACTGATATTTGAGGAACTTGTTCATTCCCTACTTCCAATGGCTCGCTATCCTTCTCTGCATTCTGTCCAACTGCTTTACTAGCCATATTTTCTCCAATCAGAACATCATTAGTTATTCTCACTCAACGCCTTTGCGTTACCAACCCAACCTCTGCCAGCGCCGATTTCAAGACCATCAATCACTGATTGTTTCTTGGGCTGCTGTTTCGAGGGTTGGCCGTACATTCTTTCTTGTACTTCTTCGAAGGTCATATTGTTTTCCTTTGCCAATCTTTCGATTGCGGATAACATAATCTCTTCTGCGACTACAAGTGCCTCGTCAGTTGAGGCATTCTCTTTGTTCAGCAAAGAAAACATCTTCTTTATCAGTGCTGTAATTCTCTCGGAATTTACCTTATCGCCGATGTTAGTGCTCATAACTTGTAAGCCATCCGGTTTGAGGACCAGCAAGCATACAAATGTCATTTATATGACAAGAGAATCTCCCTTCCGTTGTCTTGAAGGATAAGATGTTGTTTTTTGTGTCAACACCAGTTGTTACTGCTCTTACCTTTTCATAGCCACGATACACCAAAAGACAATCGCCTTCGCTAAAGTCAGCTATGTTAAAGCATCCAAACTCATCGTAACCGCCGAATATCGGCATCACATTCTCATAGTCCATATTACACCTACTTTTGAAATAATTGTTATCAACATGATCGATAAATTGTTATCGATCCAGCACAATCCACTCCTTTGTTAGTTGTTTTTTGCGCCGTCGTTGTCGGCGCCTCGTTCATATAGTACGCGGATTCTAAGTTCGCCACTAAAAAATCTTTGATCCGGCGAGATAATATCTATTCCGCCGTCGCAAGCCGCATTACCTACCCAGATAATCCTTTAATCTATCATATAGATCGCCCAATTGATCATCATCAAGATCATCAGTAAGCGAATCAAACAATTCCTCTATTGAGTAGTCGTCATCATCTGGAACGTCGTCCTCTGATTCTTCTTCGTCAAACGGTAGGCCGAACGGGCTCTCTTCGTCGAAATCGCTATCGTGTTTTGTCTTTGCCATAGATAATCTCCTCAGATTATTTGTAGTTTAGTAGATTTTCAAAATGCCGGAATATTTTCTCATCCAGCTATCATCTTTTTGTGTTGAGGTGAACTACTCTTGCTTTTCAGCAAGAATTTCTTGTTTCATAGACTCGCCTAATGGCAACGCCTCAACAAGTTTTTGACTTAGGACTTCGTTCCGAAGCCCCGCATGACTCAAAGAGTCAAAATTTAAATCGCAAAGACCTTTCTCTAAAATGTTTTGAGCAGCATTTAAATCTCTGTCGAGGGCGGAGGAACAACTTGGACAAACCCAAGTCCTGAGATTAAGAGGTAATTCGTTAATCACGAATTTACAATGATTACAAGTTTTGCTAGAAGGAAAAAACCTATCAATTTTATGAAAAGTTCTTCCTCTCCAAGCCGCCTTGTATTCGAGCTGTCTTAACAACTCGCCCCAAGCAACATCTCCAATGCTTTTCGCCAAATTGTGATTGCTCATCATTTTCTTAACTGCTAGGCTTTCAGCTACGATAACTTGATTTTCGTTAACTAGTCGATTGCTTACTTTATGAAGATAATCTTTTCTTTGGTTTGCTTCTTTCTCAAATACTTTTGCTAAAACCCTCCTTTGCTTATTTCTGTTATTTGATCCTTTTGCTTTCTTTGATAGTTGGCGTTGAACGAAGATTCTTTTCTTTTCATGGTTCTTGGAGAACCTCGGATTCTCAACAACGTTTCCATTTGACTCGACCAAAAGAGATTTCAACCCGAGATCAATTCCAACTGACCTCTCAATCTTTGATAACTCAATTTGCTCAACTTCACAAAGAATAGAAACATGATAAGTATCCGCCGGGCTTTTAGAGATTATGCAATAGATTTGTTTTCCAGGCAAATATCGATGAAGAACAATTTCAATGCCAGTTTTTAACTTAGGAATATAAAGAAGGTTATTTTCTATTAAAAAGTGTTGTGGAATCTTAATCGATTGCTTGTTTTTCTTGGCGTGAAATCTAGGAAACTTTGTTTGACCTCGAAAGAAATTGAGATAAGAAGCTTCGAGGTTTCTTAATGAGGCTTGAAGGGTTTGGGAATTAATATCGTAAAGCCAAGAATACTCAGTTTTCGTTTTAAGCTCGGTTAGGGCCTTAGCATCGTCATAGTAATTTGTTGATTTTTTATTTTTAAGATATTCTTCTTTTCTCTTATTCAAAAAGTAATTATAAGCAAAACGAGCCGCACCGAACTGATTAGAAAGAAATACTTTCTGAGCTTCGTTGGGATAAATTCTAAACTTAAATGCTTTTTGAATTGTTGCCATATGCATTATATTACTAAATTAGTAGAAAAGAGTAAAGAATTTAAAACAAATGAAAATACTTTGGCAAATTCATCCATCGCTTTTAAGCGATGGTCTTCTTTACGAAATCAGATAGAACCCATCATCATTACGGTTTAGCTGCCCTGGTTTCCAGCCGGCCCAATGCTCCATGTATTCTTGCGGAACAACAGAAGAATCTTCTTCTATTCTGCATGAATATGTTCCATGCTCGCTGGTATTTCTGTACCATTCTCCGGCATGGATAAAAAACTTACTCTTGTATTCTATTGGCTTTTCTGGCCTTCTATCAAATAGCGACATTTTACCTCAGTTTTCTTCTTGATTCACTTTTATCAACATCTTGTCGAGATAAGAAACAACAATTGTTGTGCTGTCAGTTCCTCTCAACCCAATCAGCCCAGTTACTCCAGTATCATCAATCCAAACCACCGTATAAATATCAGTTAAATAAAGCACGATATCGTCGGTCTTAAATTTGTCTTCTATTTTCACTTTAGCGGCTTCGAGTTCAGATCATAAATAAACACAGAAACATCCGACTTTATGTTATTTGCTATATCTAGAATATAATCCACTTCTTCTGATTCGAAATCATGAAGAATGCTGTAATCTTCCAACTCTATTCCATCAAGTTCTATTACGGCATCACATGGACCGATTTTATAATTTCTATTATCAATAATATTTTTTATCATAATTTATGAAAAAATATAACCAGATTCATCACTCCGGAAGAATTTCCACCAAATGTTTCGGAACCAAGATCGTATCCTGACAAAATCTATAATGTTCCTCTGGTTTTATTCTTAAAAAATCACCAAGGTCTTCTAAAATTCTAACAAGAACCCATTCTTTATTCGGCGGGAAATATCTTGCCATCATTTCAATTCTCCGTTATTTTTCAGTTCAACCAAAGCTTTTGCCAGGGCTCTTATCCCCTCTGATCGTTTCTCGACCAGAAGATCCTTATATTCTGAGATATTCATTCCGAGGATTTTGTTTGCATCGCGATGCGAAATTGCGAATATCGAATTGCAGTCTGAAAACTTCACAAACAGCGTGTCGCTTGTGAATTCTTTCACATAAAAAGTTGTGCCGGCAGCAAATCTTGGATTTTTTCTAGAGGATGGAATCAGAAATCCTCTTGCTCCAACCGGCCTTATGCTACACGACACAACTAATTTATTCATCGTTAGTGCGCTGAAATAGTCACTACAACTTCTGCTGAATTTTCATAAGTTTTCGCAGCAGCAATTGACTCAGCACATTGGTCCACACCATCTTCTAGAAGATCAACGCAATCATCGTGCTGATCAGAAATAACTGTTGCCTCTAGCTCTAGCTCTTGTCCGGCTGATAATTGTTCATCAACAATTTGTGTTACTGAATCTGCTGTTGGGGCAAATGTCGCCACCTCTGTTTCTGTAGTTGCCGTAGCTCCGAAATCACAACCGATAACCAAGGCTAATAGTGCGAAAAACATTCCAAACTCCTTATCGACCAGTTTATCAAATTGCACGAGGCGGTCAACTCCCGAGCAAACATAGTACCGTGCCAAATTCGTCGGATCTAAAGTTTATTAGATTGTTTATCTTGCCCATAGAATTTGCCATCTAATATTTCCGGATGAAACATTAGAAGTGACGAGATATCGCTTCCTTTTGCTGCCATCCAGGCCGGCAAAAGTTCTCTTGTTTTTGAGTTCAGATTGAATAAATAACTTCGAATAAACGAATCTGCTTTATCATTTTTATCGTTTGATACAACAATCTTCCAGTCGAAGTAACTAACCCTCCTGCCAAAACCGTTTGAAGCTCTGGTGTAATCGTGGCTAATCTTTCCAAGAAAACCAAAGTAATCATCCGACTTTGCAAAATCTCTTGATTTATAAACATGAATTATTTGATCCAACATATTTATATCTTTCGATATATATGAATTGTGAATTCTGACGTCAATCATTTCCACAACCTCTTTGATTTTCTGAGTTCTTCTAGCTCTTTTTGTAAGTAAAAACTAGCTTTTTCCAAATCTTCGATCTCGGTGTCAGTTGACTTTTTACCGGCCCTTGCCAAGTATTTTACAACATTCCCCCTGCAAAAATTGAGATCCCAATCCAAAATAACGTCTATAACCTCGTACTTGCCGTGATTATAGTGTTTTGGATGATTAACCTTTTCTACTTTCGAAACCATTATTCTTGGTGCTGGTTCTGTTTCATATAATAACGAGTCCTCTAGTTCCTGCTCTCTTTCGCTTATGCTACTCATTTTGCCTCAAAATATTATACCACGGCTATTGGCGCTAGTCCTCTACAACTTAGCTCAAAGTTAACCTTTCTAAAATATTCTTTCAATATCTTTGTCGAGATCTTCTCTGACAAGGCTTCGTTCCATATAAGCTCATCGGAGAGTTTCTTCGAATCAAGCACAACTAGTCCGCAGCACAATGTCATTGTTGTGTTTAGCTCGGCCTTGTCCTTTACATTTTTTTCCAAGATATTAAGCGCCTCAATTAAGGCGAACTTTTTGCTCAATATTTTGAACATTATTTTTTCTAGATCTGCCTCTTCCGTGAATCCAAACTGGACAGACAGATTGAAGGCGTAAATAACTAGAAAACCCCACGCAACAGATGGAATTTCTTTTATGACGGTTAAAATGTTCTTCATTCTAATGTTGTTTCGATGCCTTTAATACAAAATTCTCTATATCATAGATCATTTTCGCCTCTTTCATAAGGCCCATTGAGGCTATCGAAACTCTCATCGCTCTAATTTTCAACAATCTGTCACCGTAATCAAAATTCTGTCTAATTGCGTCAACTACGTCATTAGATAATTCTGGCGCGATTTGATCATCTACATTCTGAGATCTGAAAAACTCAATTTCGCCCAGCCTTTTTCTTGCGCCAGACATAGAACGATATGTTCCCATATTCTTTCCTTTTTCAGAGAAAACTCTGAATTTATTTGGACCAAGCTTCTTGATGTAAGACTCTTTTAAGAACATAAAATGTGCTAAAAAAGTAGCAGAAATTATTTAAGCAATTGTGGCTATTTTTTCATGCGACTTTCGACAAGCCTATTTATCCCAAGCTTTGATGCTATTGGTGCGGCGAATACCAAATCTTCCATTCTTAGGTGCGGAATTATCTTTAGCTGAACCAGATAATCGTTAACTCCGGCAAAACGCCCCAATATAAGCTTCAGCGATAAAATCTGGGCCATGACATTTTCTTTCGAGTTGTCAACATAGGTTGAGCTTTTAATCATGCGTTCTCTTATCTCTATTCTTCTGACAATTTCCGTCAGTAATGTCACTTTATTTTTTGTGTGTCCTGATGTTGCTAGCTCATTTATTATTGATTCTGGAAAATAGTCACATCTTGACGCCGACTGTATAACAAGATCTCTTTTGTCTACATAGCCTGGGCTGCGATCAATCTTCGACCAAATCATCGAAAAGAAACTCGGATCTTTTGATCCTGCCATACCAACATCCGTCCAGAGCGTAATCATACTTTGATTTGAACTCAAGTTAGCCAGCATCAGATGTTTAGCGTAATCGATGCTGCGATTAATACTAAGCGCAGAAAGTTTTATCCTCAACTCGTGAAGTAACTTGCTGTCGGATTCTTCTGACAAAGAGTCGAAACATCTTGTGGCTATTGATTCTATTGCCTCTCTACATTGTGATGGTAATACGTTTGTATAATATCCGTTTATATATTTCTTATAATTATAAAATTGAATAAACCTGTGCAACAACTCATATCTTTTTGATTTGTATTTATTCCACACCCAATAAATGACATCTGGTGATATAAGAGCCTTAAAAACATCCTGATCTTCGATGCGGTTAAAACCGTTAGTGCTGAAGAAACTTTCGTATGTCGTTATGTTGAATATTCTTGATACTAAATCTAGGTCGGGCTCCCAACTAGTTTCAAAATCAGCCCTTTGAAGTGCTTCGTTTATTTGTTCCAAAACAATACCTCCAAATTATTCAATAATCATCTTTTGCCACGATCCGTCCCAATTGATGGCAATTGCCACATTATTACGATCTGCTATTATTGTCATATTATATGCGAGGATTAAAATGACAACAAAACTGTGTAGCAAATGTAATAAATTACTTCCGGTATCGGAATTTTATAAAATTGGAGGCTCTTCAACCTCTCTTAGATCTCGATGCAAACAGTGTATTTATGATGAGACTATGTTGTGGCAAAGTTCTAATAAAGATAAGGTTATTAAGTCTAGAAGAAAGTCTTATGCCAAAAATAAAGATGTTGGTGACAATAGAGAAAAACATTGCGCCAGAACCAGAGAGTATAGCCAAACTGCGAACGGTAAATATACGGAGTATAAATCAAGCGCAAAAAAGAGAAAAATCGAATTTAACCTAACATTTGATGATTTTTCGTCTTTTTGGCAAATCGATTGTCATTACTGCGGAAGGGAAATACAAACAATTGGGATTGATAGAATCAACAGTCTCGTTGGATATGAAATATCAAATATTTTGCCATGTTGCCCAACTTGCAATGGGATGAAGATGGATTTGTCATACATTGAATTTATTAATCACATAAAACTATTGCAATCAAAACTAGCGAGCGGCCGATGAGTAATGAAGATAATATTTTTTGTAATTTATGCAAAATATCTCTGCCAAAATCCTCATTTTCCAAAAGAGATGGCTCAACCTATCGCAAGCAATGCAAAAGCTGCAGGTCTTTAAAGGCAAAACTCGCAAGAGATAATGATCTGGAAACATCAAGGGCCCGTGGAAGAGCCAGTTATCTTAAGAATAAAGATAACCCGCTAAGAAAAGAGAATAGCAAGATTTCTAGCAAGGCCTTTTTGATGACTAAGAATGGTAAATTTATAACCTATAGGGCGAACGCCAACAGGAGGCGAATAGAGTTCAGTTTAACACTGGATGATTTTTGCCGTCTTTGGCAGCGAGATTGTACTTACTGTGGAAAATGCATTGATACAATAGGAATAGACAGAATAGATAATTCACTCGGCTATATTTCCGGAAATGTAATGCCATGTTGCTACGACTGCAATGTTATGAAAAAAAGCATCATCATTGATTGATTTCATTGCCAATATAAATGCAATTTACACATATCTCATCAATAAGCAACCCTCTCCTTAACCCACTCTCCATTCCAATTAGAATAATACAAAATTCTAATTCCGACTCTTCTTATGTGCTTCATGCAGAATTCGCAGGGCCGGCTCATCGTGAGCTGGCCTGATCTCTTGAATCTCGTGACACAGAGAACATCATCTTTCGTTGCGCGGGCCTTATCAATGACCTGCATTTCAGCGTGACAACAGTAGGCGGCACTCTTGTCCTTAAAGGTTCTCTTAAATTTCGGAGAACACTTTTCTCCATTAGTTCCGTAAATTACAGACTTACCGCGACAAATCCATGCAATAAGACAGTATTCTGAATCATTAGATAGCGCAATTGATCGTAGCTTTGCCGCATGGGCTTCACCCTAGAAACACCATATCAGACTTCGACATAAAATCCTCCTAAAAACGCAACGGCTTTATCGCCCCACCACAATCTAAGCACATTACCGCAAAAGTCAATCGCCGAAGAAATCTTTAAAATTAAACATTAGCCACGTCGCCAGTTCTGGACTAATCTTGCGAATCCCCTCGATGGCATCGATCGTTTGCGCCGGGTGTTTGTATTGTTGCAAAACAACATAATCTTTGTAGAGACAAACACCCTTTACATAGCCTGACTTGAATATCTCGCATACCAACTTGCCATCAATGTAAATCTTCGATTGAACTCTCGTATCCAAGATAAGCGGTTTATTTCTAGAATATTTCTCCAACATTTTGCGAATGGTTCTTTGTTTAAACTTTGAAACATGAATGATATTCACCGTGGCGCAAGAGAAGTCTATAGACATCGACGGCCTTCGAGGAAGAGTTTCTCTTTGTCAAATAGCGCAAAGATTAGAAAATCCGGATATTTTGAAATATATTTATAAAATTCCAACATACCATCTGGTCCGTACCAGGATTTGATCGTATTAAATCCAAAGTCTACTTGTTTTAGGATGCCCACATCATTCTTTGAAATTTGTAAGATTTCCATTATACCGCCAACGTTGTCTCTGTGCAAAAAGAAATTACAATAGTAACCGATATACAAAACGTCTTCTTCTTCTTGGATCTTCTCTGCAAACCTAATAATCTCCTCTAATGAGACGGTGCTTGTATCTAAATCTTTTACAAAATCTTTTCTAGAAATAACCTTCATGCAAACCTCTTGAGATTAAATAAAAACCAACTGGCGACATCTTTGTGCTCAACGGAGATGGATCTAATCATCTCGTCAATCTTTACTAGTTTGACGAAACTTGAATTGTCATATTTATATATGGCCCAATCGCTATGGCAGGTCCAGTGTCCATCGGAATAATTGATAGCAGCGGACGTATTTTCAAATAGTATCCTGCCATTCTTCATCAAGAAAAACTTATGGTGCCCCGCCGTTGTGAAAAATTTCGTCCCGGAATTGACATCATTAATCATCTTTATGAAGATGCCATACTCCACTTCTTCTGGTTCGTAATCAATCAACGAAAGAATTCCTCCGAATTAAATAAAATCCATTCGACTAACTTCGGATATTTCTTCGAAATAACATTTATAAATTGTGCTGCATGATTTGGCAACATATAAAGATCAAACAATCCACTGTGTTCTGCATATGGAAAGAAATAATCTATCGTTCCTATGGTCTTCATAAAGATGAGTCTGTTATTATCATAAAAACAATAATGTACAAAAGAGTCTTTTCTCGCCTTCATAAACTGATTGCCGTGTGAAAACACAATGGGATCATTTTCTGTCGATCCTGTAAACATATATGACGATTCGATGCTCATTTTAAGCTCATCGACACAAATTCATCAAAATGAAACATGATATATTCGGCGGCCTCAGGATAATCGGAAGACAGAGCTTTTAAGAATTCAAATGTCAGCGCTGGAAATCCATAAAAACTCCATCCTCCGCTCTCGGTGGTTAAAAAAACTCCGTGGTAACTACGCTGAAAAACAAATCTTTCATTACTCCAAAGTTGATAACAATCGCCTATTATTGCCAGGATTGTACAGTCTTTTGATAAATCCCTAATTTCCGTGATGGAGTAATTATTCTTCTTATTGTCAATCACACTTATCATCAAAACAACTCATCATAATGGAACAAGATATACTCTCCAAACTCCGGATATCTTTCGAACATAATTCTTATGAAATCCGCAGTCTCTTCTCCGACGAAGGATCTTGCATCACGCGGAGGAGTGAGGATATATTTCACTTTAGATCCTCCAAGGTCGAATTGGGCCACCTCAACTCCATTGTCAAATAAGAATACTGTATAGTTTCCGAGATATAAAATTACCTCTCCTCGCTGTTTTGATTCAAGTATCGCCTGAGTTGAGCAATACGTTGGCGCGAGGGAAGTATGTCGTATCAACATTATTGATATCCGAAGAGTTCATTTGGATGAAACAGAAAGTATTGCATGACTTCTGGATATTCTAAAGATAATCTGATATAGAAATCATCAACACTGGCGCTATAATCTTTGTCATTAGAGCGTGGATCACGATAATAATGTTTTCTGTACCAGACCAAACTCTTTTCGTTTGCTGTGTTAATCCAGTAATGGGCCCTAAAAACCAAGCGGCCACAATCATAAAGTCGAGAACCATCTCCCATTGAGTTTATTAAAAGAATAACACTTTTGTTGTCACACGACTCATGTCGAGATGTCCTTTCCTCTCGCCGGCGCCTAACAACAAGCTTGCTCATCGAGTCTTTCCGAGGAATAAATCCGTATGAAACAAGATCCAGTTTATAATTGGCTTGTTGCGAGAATCTTTTGAAAAATCACTTATAAAGTCCGGCATTTTATCTGGAATGTAATATACTCGTTTGTCATAAGTGATGTGGGCAGAAATAAAATTATTCAGCCTCGGCGTTCTCCTGAAGATAAAGCCACCATTCCTATAGCAAAACAATCCACCGCGGCTTTCAATAATTATGGTGCTATTATTAGCCCGACTATCGTCAACATAATTTTCCATCTGATAATTGCCATCGACAATAAAATAGCGGATTTCGCCCATTAGACTTGCTTCGAGCACAATCTAATCACGGATCTAAGGAGGGCAACCCGTCGAGAAATATTCCTAAGTTTTTCTCACGGCGTCGATCAACCAGGAGGAAGATTGGACTTTTCCTCCGCCGACACCCCAAAGCATCGTGATTCCAAGCTCCTCGCAAACCGCTTGTTCAGGGGTATTTGTGTTATTTCTGTCGCCACCGTTAGAAAAATACGTAGGTTTAATTCTTCTCAGCGCCTCACAAACTGTTCCGTCCGAGTCGTCAACAGAGACGACATCCACAACGCCTTTTATAGACATCATAATTTTCGCTCGCTCTTCCCACTTCATAAAAACATATCCTTTCTTTCTCATAAGCCATTCATCAGAATTAAGAATAACAATAACATCACCATAAGCACCAGCGGCAATTATCATGGAGCAATGCCCAGAATGTGCTGGATCCATACCGCCAGAAACACAGATTGTAGCTCGGTTATTCTTATCTTCTGTTTTCATAATAATTCCATCGCAGATTCTATCTTGTTAGAAACTCCAACAACCTCCGGTTTAGAGATTCTTGGATGATATATCTCTACCGCAACCGATAATAAAAAACTAATTATTTTTCTTTTTTCTTCTACTATTTTTTATTGCCATAATAACGCGTAGAATTTTGCGGATCGGAGATTTGATGAATAAAATGATTTCAAAGAGGGCACAGTGGACTCTTCCATCTGGGCCGCCAACTGGTGGCTTGGTTCCACCGAGTATTCCGCTTAGTCCAACGCAAATTCTCTCTGGATATACCGGAGAAGCTGCTGCGGCTGTGGCTGCTGAAACGGCTCCAATAGCGGCTGCCGAAACTGCGACTGCTGCTGGCGCAACCGGAATGACGCCGCTTCTTGCTGGTGCAGTTGTTGCGGTACTCGCCTCCAATATAGCTGCCGGTTATATAGGCTCAAGACCGGCAGCAGCCCTTTATACATATTTTTTCAACTCACCAAAAATGCCAGAGAGCGATGAAGAAGCAACAGCGGCAGCATATCAAGTCACATCAGAAATATTAGAGCCGATTTTTAGCCCATTCACTGGGCCTGATGTTATAACCGGAATTGGCGGAGATTTATCCGAAATATCATCAGAGAACAAGGGTAAAATAATAGAGGTTTTAACAACAGAATGGCTTAAGGGCAATGTTGATGGAGTTACTACCAGAAATATCACAGATTTGTTTGTGTCAACTGGTATAGCCACTGAGGATGATTTCAAGAATGACACAGAATATAAGGAAAAAATATCTGCTGTATCCTCTGCTCTTACTGAAAGAGCGCACAAAATCGTAGAGGTGAAAAGAGTTGCTACCGGCGGGAGGGGAATTAGTAAAAGACAACAAGCAACGGCCGGATCTTGTGTTGAGGAAACTTCTTCGATTCTTAAAGAAAAGGGATTTTTAGATTCAATAGAGACGTCATGGACCCCAACTTACGATAAAGCTTTTCGTGAATTTATTGATGCGGCAACATTGCAAATGGGGGAATTAAAAACAAATATGGTCGGCGGAGATGATTGGATTTCGGTTGCTCCAAAACTCGGACAAACACCAGATGTCTCAGGAGCGTGTAGCGCAATAAAAGGTCTTAATAAGAGTGTTGCGAGTAAGGCGACTAATGTTAAATCTGATGCTGTCACACCCCAGAAACCGATAGCAGTATCAGACGGATCAGATATTTTAGCAGAGATTCTATCGGCAATGTATAACGAGAAGCTCATTGGAACACCGGGGCTTGACTTTATCAGAGAAGTAAAAAGGATACAATCTGTTGTTAACGCGGTTGGCGGCGCTTCACCGGTTGGGTTTAAAAATGCCGCAAAGGTTTTGTTAAAAAGAAATCCGTCAATAAATCCGAGGCTTCCGAAGTCTTTGTCTGGTGCGGTTGATAAGTCTTTTGCATTTGCTAACAAGGCTCTTTTTCAAACTATTCAAACTACGATAAACGGACTTTACAGTGCTGGGGTTGAACATAATAAAGCTCTCGGCATATTTAATCCAAACATAACACAGTCATCTGAGGCGATCAAAACTTATGTTTCGACTCCGGCTGGTGGCAACTGGAAGTTTGCTGGAAATAATCCAGAATGGGTAAAATTAGCAACACAACAGCGCAAAGATAGAATTCGTGCCGGCGCGGCGCAAGAGATGACAGTTTTAGAAAAAATTAACGCTAGAAAAATAAAAGCAAAAGAGGCCATAAAATGAGTCTGAGATCAGATAAGCTTACAGTATTGAAGAAAGTTGCTCAATTTATAGAGCCGATGAGAGAAGATCAATACGCCGAACTTGCAAAACTCGCAAGATATGGCCTGGAACGTTGGGCAATGTCACTAGATCCTTCGGATGAAACTTTTCCAACTGCGGAAGTCAATATCAGAGATCTTAGCAAGGTAGCGACGTGGTTTAACGGCTTTATGAAAACATACTATGAACAAAAGCCCGCATTAGCCGGGACGCATGATCAGGATTTTACCATCATTGAGCCGTACTTTAACTCAATTGGAGAGATGGTTGTCGCGACAGCACAAGAAAACATGCTTGATATAATCGACGCTAGCAAATTAGATCAAAAATCCAGAAAGCCAGCGACAAGAAAAGTTGGGCCGGAATTTGTTACTCTAAAACCAGGAGAAAGCGTATCTGATTCCGAATATACTTATGTCGGTATCGGTCCGAAGTCATTTTCTTGGACAAGAAAATCGGACGGCAAAAAGGGTACTTTTTCGCAAAGCACAGCAAGCTTAGAGGATTGGACTTCTGCGACTAAAGCGGTAAATAAGCTTGTTATAATTCAGAAATCACACGTTACGCCTGAGGCAACGCCAGTTGCTGGTGCAACACAAGACAAGATTGCTAATCTCAGAAAGCTTTCTCAGGATCGAGATATTACGAAAGACATTGGAGCCGTATTGCCGGTTGTTGCGCCTGCTGTTGGGGCGGCCTCTGCCATAGGAAGAGGATATAATTATCTGACTGGCGGAGAAAAAGAAAAGCAAGATGAAAAAACTACTACAAGTGTTACACCCGCTGCGGCCACCACTACTGCACCGCCGGCCAAGCAACTAGGAAAATCGGTCGAAAAACTAGAGTATAACAAGGACGTCGTCCTTAATCTCACAGCTGGGCAAACTGTGTCCGACGAGCATTACGTCTATACTGGTGTTGGTTCGACTTCGTTTTCATGGAAAAGTAAAACAGATGGCAAAAGTGGAATATTTAAAAAAGAATCTGTTAAACCAGCCGCTTGGACATCTGCCGTCACAGCATTAAACAAGCTTGTTGCTTCGCAAGCAACATCCGCAACTAGTCCGGCTGCCGGTGCCGGACAAACGCCACAAGCCGCAACTGCTCCGAGTGCTCCGACAGAATCTCAAGCTGCGACTCCTGCGATTGATAATCTTGTAATAAACGTGGCAAGACTTCTTTCCAATGTTAATGCAGGCCATACCTATGCCGGTAAGACAGTATTTAAGAATGAACAAGCCATGGTACGCGGTATGCTCGCGGCAATCACCAATGACCCAAAGCTTGTTCAAGGCGGTAACCAGATGGTTATTGACGCGCCAATTACCTTGTCAAAGATAATCGTTGGTTCAACCAGAGGCTCACTTAACAATTCTGCTTTAGCCGCTGCTGATCCAACCGAAGTTCAAGGAATGACAGAAAGAGATATAGAGAGTAGGTTCCGCGGCGAACTAGACATCATAATGCGCGGAATCGCGATGCTCGATAAAATGCTCGGTGGACCAAAGGGATACGCGAGAATCTCAACATTCTTCTCGGCGAAACAAACTCCGGCCGCGCAAGCCACAACTACTGTTGCCCCTCCCGCAAAAGCTGCTTCAAATACTAATGAAAAAATTGTTCGTTTAGCATCTCTTCGCAGGGTCAAAGTTAGATCACAGATGGATGCCGCGATAGATTCGTCAGCCAGAATAGGGACAGCTAAGGTTTAGTTTGTTGTCCCGCCTCTAATCTTTGTGCTAAAATATCCTTAATTCGTCTTTTCTTTAGATGAGAACTGCCCAACATCATTGGCACTAATTCTATTGATATTTTTTGTAGAGCCTGAGAAAATACATCACAAGATCTGTCCGAAATAAACAACGCCAATCTTTCGTCTTTTGGTGCCATTATTCTAACGGCGTATTTTCTCACAAGGCATGCTGGGTCTTTGACCATTTTGTCAAGATTGTCTAGTGGTCCAATCTTTTTAAACGCCAAAAGCCTGACTCTTTCTGAATCTGAATCAACAAATATCGCAGCATCGGATGGTGAACACAACTCCAATACGAGTGTTTGAAGAGATTCCGGCAGAGCCGATATTCCTCCATTTTTAATATAGGAAATAAGCTTTTCGTGAGAAATTATCGAGTGTTGAACACAATATTGTTTTATTAAATCATTTGTTCCTTTCCATGTCATAAATTTATCAGCAAGCTCGTAATTATTTGTTATAAAACTTCCAACAACTGTATTTATAATGTGCCAAGATAAATATCTTCCGCCGTATTGTGCAGAGACGCTAGATATAGCGTCGAGAAATGTGTTATCAAAAATCATCGATAGCATATGCCGTTCGGTTAAAAATGTTGATTCGCTCAAAACCTCTGCATCGGAGGCATAAAAATATTGGCGGCCATTGAAAGCTGCTGAAGATTTCTTTCTGGCGATAATCGCTTCTTTTATTTTTGTTATTTTATCACAAATCTTCAGATTATCGTCATAACTAACTTTTAGTAAGCTTAAATCAAATCCATCCTCTAAAACATCTTTAACAGAATAATTATGCATTTTTCTCCTTCAGAAACTATCTTTATAAACATCAACTCCAAAGTCTTTCAGTAGGTTTATACCAGAATTATCACGATATTCTTCCAAATAGTGAACCTCTGCTATCTCCGCATTTAATATTAACTTGGCGCAGGCCAAACACGGACTAAGTGTAACATACATTTTCTTTTTCTTCGGATGATTAAAATCCATCTTAACCAGGGCATTAACCTCGGCATGAATAAATCCAGACTGTCCGACATCTTCCGAGTCAACACAATTTGGCCCACGGCGATGGTTACCATTATAGCCAACAGAAAGTACCTGGGTGTTATCCGCCGTTACAATGACCGCGCCGACTTTAAATCTCGGATCGTAAGATCTCTGAGAGATTATCTTTGCAAAGTCTAACCATATCGAATCCCATGACGGTCTTTCTTCTATCATATTAGCCCTAAGTCTTTTAGATGAAAATTAATCCAATCAAAACATTGCGGCGTTTTCTCTTTTGCAAAGTTGAGCCACTCTTCTTTTGTAACGTCGTCCATCATATCTGTAGATGGATTAAATTCACAATTCTCGACAATACCTATATAAAATATAGGAGAGTTAACACCAAAAACATGATAATATTCCAACATCCAAACGAGATTTTTCCCGTCAAAGTATCCAACAGAGGCGCAAAACTGACCATCTCTTTCTGTCTTCATCGGAACAAGGAAGAACTCTTCTTTGTCAAAGACCTCTGATTCTTCCCAAAATGTCCAATGCTTTTCCGTTGGGCTTAGAAAATGATCAGACAACGCCTTTTCCCGTTAGCTTCTTAAGGAATATTTGCTTGTCATTATACGACAAATTCGCAGAAATATATTGAAACAGATCAAGATAAAACACAGTATCTTTGTTTTCAATATAATATGATATTTTTAGCATAATTTCTTGTTGTAACTTTGCTTTTTTATCTTTTGCTTCGAGCAAGATCTTTTCAGTTTTGATGTCCATTTCATCTTTGTGAAACTTTGAGTTCATAAAGACCATATTTTTTATATAATTTCCGAATAATTTTGACTGATCCTCAGTTATGTTCAAATAACCAACGCGATTTAAGATCTTTTTTCTGACAACCTTATTAGTCTCAATGGCTAGGTGTTTATTTATAGTGACAACCGGAAGTATTTCTACTGCAAGTTTTCTAGCCCTAATATCACCAAGCTTTAAACTTATTCTAGCTGCCCGACGCTTATCATCGCCAATGCAATGATTTATCGTCATAACTCTGAATATTCCTGTGGATTTTTCAATCAGTATCTTTTTATGGGCTGGTTCGGTATATATAATATACTTTATCACAAATGACAAAATTGATGAATAAGAACGATTTAGTACCGCTTTATCCGGATTTGTCCCATAATAATTATGATAATACAGAGGATAACTATTCCAGTGTTTATCAGATATAAGTCTGCCAAAACTCTTTGGAGATAGACTTGTCATATATTGCGACATCAATGCTATATTCTTTTCACTTGCCGATACCGAAGCATAACCCCTATCTTTCGCCGGAAATACTTTTATCATCATTTCATAGAAATCAGTTATTTCTTTATTCATCGTGCTCCTAATTATTATATTTTCAACGCCAACCAGCAATATAAACACCGCGAAACCAAAGTCAAGTGACGCAATAATATTTATCAAATAAAATCTGATGTGCAGTTTGTTGCGGCATCTTTTATAACGCGCTCCACGTAGCTCAGGGGCGAGTCGTTACTAGGGGTATATCGGGAGTTAGGTAGCAACGATCAAAGCACACTGAACGGCCGATGTCGCGCGCTACGTTATGCCGGAATAAATTTGTTCGATCTTCTATCCTGCGACAGCCGCAGCAACTCTTTCTCTTACCTTTTCTCTAAGAATATCTGGAGTATGTACAAGACTTGGATCATCTAACAACATCGCTATCACAATTGGTTTATAGATCCCGCTGTTGAATGTTGGAATCTCTTTTTTGCTTGTAGTGAAATCTCTCAATAATCCCGGGAAAAACTTTTCATCTTTCATTGCTATACCAGGATTTGAAAGCATCCCAATAAACTCCCAGCCTTCTGCCGGGCCCATAGTCGAGGTTATTTCGGCAAGTCTTTCCTTTTGGGGCGCCGATAAGAAGTCAATTGGTCCACTCAGCGGCAATCCGGCCTCTAATAACGACAATAGGAATGCCACCTCTCTTTCTTTTGCATGGCCCAGCAAGAAAGACTTCAAAGCTTTCTCATCAACATTTGCCGGCGATACCAAAATGTCTCTTATTGGATCAAGCAAATGTAGATCCGACATTAATCTTAATGACGAACGATATGTTGGCTCATTTAGAATCTGAGTTATAATAATCGTTCCGATCTGATTCGGCGGTATATTTCTTATCTTTTCAGAGTTGCGAATGATTGATTCTCTTACATCGTCTGGTAGTTTGAAACCATATTTCACCATAAACTTTATGGCGCGAAGCATTCTTGATGGGTCGTCCGAGAATATTTCATCGGCATCTCTCGGACAATGAATCTCTCCGGATTCCAAATCTTTTAATCCGCAGCCCGTTAAGTCTATAATATCCTTCTTATCCATGCCGTTTGCAACATCGGCCATTGAAATAATCAAGGTGTTAAATGTAAATTCTCGGCGATAAATGTCGTCCTTGATTGTTGCCGGTTTAACTTCTTCCGGTTTATATCCGCCCTTCGCATAGGATTCTGACCTAGCATTTGCTATCTCGATTTGCTCTCCGTTGAAATCAAATCCATCTATAACAAGAGGTCCGGTCACGGAAAGTATAGCAACACCGTAGTTATTTGTTGCTAGGTTTGTTGGGGCTTGAATCAACATCGCCAAATCTTTTGCAAGTTTGTCAGAATCATAGCCGCCGAGCGCCACGGAATCGATCACAATATCGATATCCTTAATTGACTTGTCAATAACGAGATTTCTGACGGCACCTCCAACAATATAAGTATGCTTTGAGATGTCGAGACGATTTGATGCAGATATCTTCTTTAAAAGATCATAAAGGTATTTGACCAATACCTCCATCTTTTTTGAGTTGGCTGCGGCTGCTTTAAATAGTAATAATATTTTATCTTTCATAATATTTGTTAGAGAATATTAGCATAACTTATTCCAAAGTAACCACTCTGCTAAGGCGGATGATTTATTCATCACATGTTCTGTAACTTGTGACACTGTTTTAGACCAGGACATAGGCTCTTCGATAAATGTGAATACCGATCCATCATAATAATAATGAATCTCGGCACACATTTCTCGCTTTTCCGAAAAGATAAGCATAAGATATTCACCTTCTTTAATTGCCCTGATATTCCATATCGGATCAATTTGTATTATTCGCAGCTCTGTTTGTGTTGTATCTGTTTTCATCAAATCTATCAGTACTGGGTCAGAAAAGATTATTTTATGATTTTTCAACACAATCTATTCCAAAGCAACCACTCGGCAAGCTCTGGCGAACTTCTCATAAGATGTTCAATAACTTCAGCTGGCCTCATTAAAATTGAGCTTGTCGTTGTATCATACCGGCCTGATGCGTGATATGGAATTCCTTTCCTATAATATATTTTATAAGATGATTCATTAGATGCAGAATTGATTTTATCGAAAGTAACCATCGTGTTAAATAAGCCTATGGTCAGTGTAATTTGCCAATAATCAATTATCGCCGATGTACTTTTGACTAATCCAAACTCTTCATATTTTAAGTTCGGATCCAAGAAGCGCTCATCAGAGAACGATGGAAGTTTCACTGCTTACTTATCCCAGTCTTCTCTGATTGCGATACCTACGGGAAATCTCGGCGTTAAATCTTCACTTTTGCCCTGATAGCGTACCGTTAAGCCTCTACCTATATCATTCTTAAGATTATTCCACATCGCGGTTCTTTCTTCGATTGTGCCTCTTGGACGAACATCGAAGACAACGCCATCAGATGATCTTACTTTGTAAATCACCGTGCCGGAATCTCTACCCTGCCCTTCTTTCCCGCCGATAATCTCGAATTCGTCATCTTCAAACTGCTTTATTTTTTGTAGCGAATATGATCTTGACTTAAATTCGTAAAGGCCGGCAAGATTACGAATCATCAGTCCTTCGAATCCAGCCTCCAAAGAGTCTCTCATTGGTGTTTCTGTTTCGTCTTTGTTCTTAACTTCTTGTGTTGGCACCAAGAACAATCTCGTTGTATTCTCTATATTTATCGCGCCATCAGAAAGTTTGCTCGGAACATAGCCCCAACGATTGATATATCTTTCTTGGAAAGATTTCCCGAGCACCGGACTGTCATAGATATAGTAGTGTAGATTTGTAGTATCTTCATTGCGCTTCTTTATTGCTCGACCAACACGCTGGAAAGTCCAACCATGATGATAAAGTTCGCCATCGGTTGCCTCTCCTTCTTTTAGAACCAAAAGCAACTCTGCCTTTATTTCAGTCGGAACATCGAGTGGCTTGCCGGCTCGCGACCAAAGATAAATGATGCCATCTTCTTTCTTCGAAAGACAACGGAAACCATCAAACTTGGGTTGTAAAGCTGCCGGATACTTTATCTTCGCAGATTGCTCGGCAAACTTATGAGCCAACATCGGGAGAAAGAATCCTGAGGATTCATCTTTTATATCTTCAATTCGCTCGGCATACCCCTCATCTTTTTTCTTGTTAAAATGAGATTTAACCTCGGATATTGCCTGTTCATAAGGCATTGTCTCATTTGATTTGCCGAGATTCTTTCCTTCGTTGACACTTCTGCTGTCGCATTGAAGTTTTCCGTCAATATAGCCGTGCTCTATATCATATCCGGCGGTTCCATCTGAATTCTCAAATGCCGTTCCTTTCCATACTTTAATCTTTCCAGACGTAGCTTTGCCATAGAGAACTGGTAGTTCTAGTGTCATGTTCACTCCCTGTTGCTTGTTGTTGGTTAACTAAATCCAAGTCCGTCGTTTACAAGCTTGTTTATCTTATAAACTATTTGCCATGATACGAGGTACGCCTCGCTCGCCGGCATTGCAGCATTATCGAGTTTTACATATATGTTATAACAGTATAGCGTGTAGTCAATTACGGCGTTTATATCAATTGTTTGTGCTGTCGTCCCCGCTTCGCTATATACAATGGTATCGGAGTATGGGGTATCGGCACCACCAAGAATAGATGTTCTTTGGACTTCTATTGTAACTGTTCCGTTCCCAACAACAGTTCCGAAAGCAAAATTTATTAGATCTAGATAACAGCCGTTTGGTAGTTCTATCGGTATTTTATATTCTGAGTATGTTGCAGCAGTCCCAGCAAACAGAGCCGTATTATCGCTTTGTGCTGTGGCACCGACTGAACCATCTATAAAATATCCCCGTGCTGTGCAACCAAGACGGCTAACATATTGCGTTGCCTGATCGGATAGTGTAAAGTTATCTGACGTCATTTCTCCGCCAATAACAACATTGGCATCTAAAGTTAGCGTTCCAGATCCGGCGGTCGCCCCATTCTTTACGCGTATTGTATGATCATTAGAATAATTATCTTTAGTTGCCATCGCTTCCTCTTTTTGTCAAATCTATTACTTTGGCAAATAATATTACCATGACAATAACTTCAAATCAAAAATCTGTAATAGATTCGGTACTTTCTATCTTTGAAACAGGAAAGATTCCAACTCCTGCGGCTTACTCGACCTGTTCGGTGCTTACTGATGGTGCCGGTATTTCTTATGGAAAACACCAATCGACAGATAAATCCGGATCTCTCGATAAGATAGTTGATCTTTATATCGGAAAGAATTCAACCCATTCCGCTGCTCTAAAACCATATCTTCCGGCTCTTGCTGCGAATGAAAGCACAAAAGTTAATCCAAAATCTTTGCCTCAATGGACCAAAGATTTGATTGTTTTGCTGCGCCTCGCCGGAACAGATCCTGTAATGCAATCCTGCCAGGATCAAATATTTGATTCAAACTACTGGATACCAGCCGTTGGTCACGCAACAAACGTTGGACTAAAAACTGCTCTCGGTCATCTTGTTATCTACGATACCTGTATTCATAGTGGTCCAGGTGGTGTTGCAGTTATACGGGCCAGATTTCCTGAGAAGTCTCCGGCAAATGGTGGTGATGAGAAACTTTGGGTTAAAGCTTATATCGCAGCCAGAAGAAACTGGCTTCTTGCTAAGAGCAATCCACTTGTACAAAAAACTGTTTACAGAATGGACTCGCTATCAGCGATAGCCGCCGCAGATAATTGGGATCTTGTAACGCCGCTTGTTGTCCGCGGCGTCAAAATAGCCTAATACCTCGGCATATTAAATGATTTTAAGAGATGATCGAGTCTACTCTGATCGTAATCAAATTCTGAACCGAGCGCCAAGAGTTCGTTTCTCCTTGGATCAGTACTGGTTAAATATTCTTTCCTTGCATCAAGCGCGGAAGACCTTTGTTTTTATATCGGCAAGAATAATATCCAGTTGCTTGTTGGCGGCTTCAAGTCCATCATTCATATTAATGAATGGCATATCGGCATTGAGCAACACTGGAACTCTGTCCTTGTTATATTTGTCAAGCAACTCTTTGCTTCTAGCAAGAGCTTCTGATTTGATCATCGTGAGTTTGACAAATTCACGATATTCTTTGTCTAGAGTGACGAAATCAGATTGTTTAAATCTTATTCCATATTGAAAACTGTCAGAACCGTTACCACTGCCAGTAGAGCACCCGCTAAAGAACTTGAAAATATCAGAAAATCCATGACGTTCTTTGCCGAAAATCGACCAATACGATTGCTTGTCGTTATTTGCTAATCGCTTATTGAGACTAAGTTCTTTGCAAATGTTATCAGGTAGATTGAACCCATTTATCCCAGAGACTTTTCCGGCGATGGTCGAGCAAAAATGAGGTTCCTTATCGGCCCAGTTTTTCTCTGTTATAAATCGCGACAAAGAAGTTATCTTGAGATCGAATCCAATCTTTGCGAAGGCATCGATCAAAACAACAGACACATCTTTAGTATCAAGAGATTTTAGATTATCTATGAGCAAAGATTTGTAGCTAATAAGCTTATTATTATATAAGTTATGCTCACTTTGCAACGCATCATCTTTGATGTGCTTTTCGATGCAACTTGTAATTGTCTTCTCCGTCATAGAGATCTTCTTACAAGTTGGGCACTTGAAGGCTTTTATTTCTTGGGCTTCGTCTTTTTTCACAAATCACCACAGCTTGTTGTTAATTTCTTTGAAATTTCTTATTAGAAGACATTGCGCTTAGTATCAAAATCGATGTTATAAACAGCAACGATCCCGCCAGCAACAATCTTTCTCTTATAGAAGTTTTCTGTTTCATGATTGATACCGATATGTGATTCGGCCCTTTGAAATATCGTAAGGCGATACTTCTACTCTGACTTTATCTCCGAGTACAACGCGAATCTTGTTCAGCTTTTGTTTGCCTCCAAGATAGCCGAGAACTTTACCGTTTGGAGTTTCGATAAGAAATCTCTCGCGTTGCACATCAATCACGGTACCTTCGAGTTCTAGCAGATCGACTTTTGCCATTTATTTGTCCATTTGTTGAGAGTTTTCTTCATTCTTCATCAGATCCCTGAGCCACTCTGTCATCGGAGCATAAAACATAATGCTCTGTTTTATTGCGCCAATATATTCTTCTGGTGTGCTATGAAATGGCGCAACAAATATACTTCCGCAACAAGAAATGAGTTTCATTATTTCTGGCGGAAGTTTTAACTTCCCACCTATCATCTTGTAAGCATAGTTATTTGCCGCATAATCGTCGCTCATCTTGTAGCGATTTGGATGCGGAATTTCGCCACACTTTGGACAAGAATAATCGCCAATCGTCATAGCGAAACCTCTCGTTTGAAATATGCATTATCAGCAGAGACGATATTTTTATCATAATGACCTTCTTTTGCCGTCAAAAAGAAGCATTTATCACCGTTTTTAAACATTGTCGGTTTATAACATGGATGATCCATCCAACTATCATTATATCTTCCGATAAGAATTTCTGGAAGAAGTGCCGCAATCATATAACCACCAGACCTAACCGATGATAACTCTGATGAAATTTTAAGATACTTTGTTATCTCTGGATAAATTCCAACATCGGCAATATTCTTTGCTGTTATTGCCCATGAAACATCGTCGCACTTTGTTTGTTTTCCGAGCCGAATATACTCGTCAACAGAGAACCAATACGGCTTATCGCTTGCCATAATCTTTATCACAAAGTCATCTCTATTTGCAATAGAATAATATGGATTATCAGGCCTCATCATTAAGAGTTCGTTTCTCACTTCATCGTAATGAGTGAGCTTTCCGCCGCGATCCTTTATCAGGGCGTGGACTACAACACATTGCCCAATCAAAAGGTTTTCAAGAACCTCTCTTTTTGCAATAGTATCGGTGCAGAAATCAAAGATTTTCCTTTTGTCATAGCCGATGACTTCGAAACCAGACTTCAGAAATCTCTTATATGTTTTGTAATAATTCTCATCGGAATAAATATCTTCCGATGGCCAAAGACATTTTGGGGCCTTTTTCCAAAGATCAAAGATTCTTTTATCTTGATCAGTCGGCACAAACGGCTCTTTCTTTTTTCGCATGATATTACCGAGTTGGGATTATTCCAAGAAGCTTTTGTAGCCTGTCGTCATCATAGGCAAGTTCTGGCTCTGGAGTTGTGTATTGCGGAGAGTGAGATGCTACCAGCGCAGCTTGTCTATCTGCCATTTGTTTTTGTTTTGCGCTTAGCTTGACGGCAGCGGCATCAAACTCTGCCCTTAGGACCGCAGACTCTTCCTTCATAAAGTAATATGTCGGATCGGCATGAAGCAAGACTGGCAGCATATGTTTATTGTATTCTTCGGTCAACTCCCTCTTTCTTTTATCATAACTTAGCTTCTTTGTTTTAAGAGCTTCAACTTCTTCAATTTGTGCTTTTATGGTCGGAAAGTGATTGAGCAATATGTTGAATTCGTATGAAAAGTCATTCTTGCCAGCACCACCGGTGCCTGACCTTACTCCTGTTACAAAGTCGCAAATGGTTGAAAAGCCAGCATTATGAGCCTCTTTTTTATCAAATAGACGATAGGCATAAGGTACGGATGCCTTTGGTAATGTCTTTTTGTTTAACTTCTTCTTTACTTCATCTGCGATATCAAAGCCGGGCCTTCTCGTAATTGTTCCGCTAGCCTGATATCTTGCTTGGTTGCTGTAATATTCTGTTCCGCCGACACTGTAACCACCATATCGAAACCGTGTAAAGATGACATTATAACCAACATTATACATCGCAGTCATAAGCAGTCCCATCACATGATTTGGCTCAAGCGACTTTACGTTGTCAACCATATAGTTGGCGTAACTTTGCACAATATTATCAACGGCAGACTGCTCGGCCGTAGCAATGGCGTCAGCCTCATGCTTTGCAATGCACTTTGTTATGTCGGCTTCTTTCTTTGAGGACTTCTTACACCTCGGGCATTCGAATACCGAAACCTTCTTGGCAACACTTGGCATCTTGTTCTCTTGGTTAATCCGAATCTTCTTCGGAATGTTCTTCTTGTAGCTCTTCTTCGTTGAATCTTTGATCTAACTTAACGAATAAAGACATCGCCTCAATATAAAGTACGGCAAGTTCAACAGTTCTTTCGTCAAACAATCTTGCGGCGGTTTCTGGATCTTCCGCAATAAATCCGGCGATTTCGCACCACTTTGTCTTTATGTTCTCTTCCAAAGATGAGCAAAACATAGACGATAAAAGGCTCGCTGTTTGCTCTGCCGAATCCGCCGGGCTAATCTCTTCTTGTTCGTCGCTCATATATTAGCCTTATCGAGCTGACTTTGAATCGCATCGTTTACGAACTTGTCAAATGCAACTTGAAATTCCGGTGAACCAACAGGTGCTCCAAACGATTCTTCAAGTTGCGTCGCCACATCATCAGTAAAATCTATACTAAAAAGATTTGGATCATCCTCAGACTGTGTTACTTTGAATTTGTCGCTATCGGCCCATTCTTTTGGGGGATTCTCAAACCTTTCCCACTCAATCTTTATCGAGTCGGCAGCTTCACCCGGATTATCAAATGGGCCCCACGGCTCAAAGTTACCGACTTTGACATACCATCCCGAGCCCGAAACATAAGGAGAGTTGCTCGGAGAGCCCTCTGTTGAGTTGTGCCACGTTATGGAATAATCATATTTCATTTTAGATTCCTCGCAAAATCTTCGTTGTTTGGCGCACTAAATGGTGGCTTTCGCCGCTGCTTGTTGCGCGCCCATTTCTTCCGATGCCACAATCTAAGCACGCAAAAACCATTGTCAATGTGCCGAGTATTATTTATCTTATATTTTATTTTGCCGATTAGATCGAAAATAACATTTGCTCATTCAACTGTTTTAGCATCGCTTTCTTTTGTAGGACGGACTTTTCAGCTTCTTCAATGTCTTTTATTATTGAGGCAAGTTGTATTGGTATTTTACAATGTTTTACAGCATCAAAAACACATTTTGAATTATCATAAGATGTAAAACTTATTGAATTATAATTAAAACTAATGTAGCATTTGTTGATGCAAAACTCTCTGCAATCCCACTTGTCACATTGATCAAGAAAATCTCTATATGATTTTATATTAAGATGGGTGACTCGTTTGCTTTTGACTCGCTTGTTTTTGATTGGCTTTCCAGCCTTGGAAAGCAACGCACCGTTTGTCAGGACGGATTGCGATGTTGATCTCGTAGATTTTCTGATATTATTAGCTGCCTTTGTTGTTGCATAATTGTTATTATCATATCTTTCGAACGATATTGAAAACTCAAAATGCCCGAGATTAGATTCGGCTCTTTCAGTCTCTTTGTCCATCCTGCCAATGACCCACTTATCAAAAGATAGCGCAAGTGGGATAAATACTATCAGTTTCTTCGCAGCTTTCTTTCTCACCCTTGACATAAGTTTTTCAGATTCCGCAGATAGTTTGCGAGCCCTTTTCGACATCTCCGCCATATCGACATCTTCTATATCAGACACTCTCATGAATCGCTCCTAGATTATGATGTCAGCAATGCCAAGTTTTACGGCTTGTTCTGCGGACAAGTAAACATTTACTTTCTTACCAATCATCTTTTTTAATTGTGCCACGGTCATATTCGACTCATCAGATAGCGCCTTCAAATAAGCATTTTGCATGAATCTCATTTCGCTTATTTCGTTTTCAAGATTGTGGAACGAACCAGAGGTTCCGCCAACAACGGAATGAATCATGACGCGACAATTCTTTCCAATCTTTCTCTGCCCCTTTGTTCCTGCCGCGAGCAACAAAACGCCGGCCGACATCACCTTTCCAAGTCCAAAGGTAACTATATCACATCGTTCTTTTATGACTCTCATCATATCGTAAAGTGCAAACATATCGTCAGCCGACCCGCCAGGTGTTGATATCAGGAACTCTATTGGAAGAATTTTTGTTTCTTCGATAGTCTCTTCGTCGACTTCTTTCTCAATTATAACTTCGGAATTATCGGCCAACTCTATCATTATTCCGATTAATTGTGCTATTTTTTCTTCTTCGACTGGACCAAATAACCCAATTATTCTTGAATCTTCGTCTGCCGGCATCATTGCCATACCTTCCTTTCCGATGTCATCATCTTCCATATCATCATCAAAATCATCATCTTCTTCACTAATTTTTGCTTTTTTATTTGGTCTGAATAACATTTTATCTCCGGCCATCTGCCCTGCTGTGTTGCACCACTCTGCTCTGCTCTCAATAGTCGAAACTACGGTTGACTAATTTTACCAGCTCTCCATTAAAATTTAAAATCTTATCAGCATATTCTATCATCAGATTATTTGGCATTAGCCATTGTCTTCCGGATCTCATCTTATCATCAGATAATTTTATCTTAAGATCAGAGACTTGTTGTACCGCATCTTCTGCCCCAAGCAATGGAATCATTGCGATAATTGCTGCGGCAGATGATCTTGAAATACCAGCGTAACAATGCGATATTAATCTGGAATCATTTGTCAGATTATCTTCTCCAAACTTAAGAATATCAAGCACGAGATCGATAGTCGGCGGAGAATATTTGTCTTTGTCGTGTTCTGAATGAAGTTCGAAACATATGTCGTCAAACTTGCGACGAAAGATTGGAACAGCCTCGTGCTCATCAAATGCCGGAAAATCATCCGCCGGACATACTATCGAGATTATAGCTGTCGGATTAAATGCTCTGGCGCGACTTTCGACTAACGCCAAAGATGATATCATAACTTCCATTTTATCCTCTTAATAATCCAAATATTCTATATCAAAATGCCTTGCTCGCGCTACGATATTTCGTTCCGAAACCGACACATAATTCGCAACGAGAATTCTATTTCTATTATTTGTCGTACCGACAAACTCTTGCACCGAAGTTCCTGAGTACCACGATAAATCAAGCTCTGGAAAACATCTGACGTGCTTCTTTAGTGCCATGCAGAAATCGGTACAAGCTCTTCCGCTATGTGTTGCAATCAGCGTTGTTTTGTTATCAAAAACATTCTGTATTGCCATCATCATAATTTTTGTTGATTTGCCGGTAGACCTATTATTTCCTATAATTTCTCTCATCATGTCAACGCTATAGAACAGCGATTTTGTCTTTATTTGTTTTTCGAACAAATCTGGGTCGGATAATCCACAACGATAATAAATCTCTTTTAGTTCCATTGGTTAAAAAACTTTGTCTAGATTAAAATCTATTTTATCTGGCTCTGTGCCGGTAACTTCCATCTTCATTATTTGGCACGACATTAAGACTTTCAAAACCTCATCTAATGATGAAATCTTTTCATTTATTTTTATAATAGACTTATCATTAGGATGATTCTTGAAGGCCCTACAACTCGCTATATATGTTTTAATGTGTTTAAATATCGCTTCTTTTGTTGCGAATATTTTTATTGATTTGCCGCGAGACAATCTGAAGACATATTTTGAACTATCATTTGCCATATCATAATCGGACCAGCCCTCGGTTAAACAAACGGTGTCGCCATCTTCATCGGCCAGATAATATCTTGTGATTTTGGTCATTTGATTTTGTCCAGATAAAATGTTAGATCCAGCTTCTCTGCCGGCCGAAGCACTTGGATTTTCGAATTTAGCAAATAGCTAATCATTTCATCTTTTGTTATCGCCACGCCATCTATGAAATACTGCATTGGCTCATCATCATCATATTGATTAATGATCTGATCCTGGCCAAGCTCGTACAGCAAGTTTTTTACGTGTCTAACGACTGTTCCTTGGTTACAATGAACGTTGGAGTTGTTTCCGGTGGTTATCTCCGAATCGTACCAACTAGAAATGTTCGCAGAGAATGGGATTCCATCAACATTGACCAATTGATAGAATATCTGCGGTTTCTTTTCTTTTATTTTCTTTGCAGCCATTAGAATCCAGCCCCGCCCCGCGATGATTTTATATCCTTTCCCATGTTTGCCAAGAACTCATTCAATGATGTGATAATATCTTCATCATTTATAACCTCCGATGCCCGAGAGAACGCCTTATTGGCAGCGGCCATGTAAACTCCCTTTACAAAGGCAAAAGAATGGCCCCTTGCCAAGTCAGACACCTTTTCTATTGTTCCGTCAGAAACATTGTCGTCAACAACGAGCTTTGTTAAGAAACTTGAAATTCCAGCACGATCTGGTGCATCAAACGGAATTCTTAGATCGAATCTGCCGGGCCTAAACAATACTTGCGAATCAATCTTCTCTGGATTGTTTGCTGTGGCAATCAAGATTGAATTCTTTCTCTGATCAACGCCATCAAGAGCATTTAGGATTGCAGAGAATGATACCGGTGTTTTTATTCCTTCTTCTCTCGAAAAGAAACGATCAATATCTTCCAGAAGTATTATTCTTATTTTCGGATTATCGCTTAGGTCACTAACACCTTCTGTGCGATACGAATAGGGGTCTACCGGCTCATTAGCTTCTTTTTGTGATCCGGCAACCCAACTTAAGAATGCAAAATCCGGATCTTCATAACGCCCGGTGAATGAAAACTGGCTTGGTTCAACACCAAAAAACTTGGATATAGCCCTTATTGCCGATGTTTTTCCATTTCCTGGCGCGCCATAGAGTAAGTATGATCTTGAATATGGCAAGTCTCTTTTATCAAACCAATGTTTTGACTTTGCAAAGAAATTAACGTCATTCTTAAGCGAACTCGTTTTATTATCCCAGTACACCTTATCAAGTGCTGGTTCATCATATGATGATGGTGATAAAGATATTGATGTTATGAATTTCTTTACAGCCTCATAATCTCTTTTTCTTATAACGTGGCCATAGTCCCTGGAGCAAACAACAATATCTGTTCCCGGTATTTTGTATATATTTGTTTTACCTTCGATCCATCTGTTGCCAGATACTACGAAATCTCTTTCAATCGAAAGTTCGCTAATACACTCTAGTGATTTTAAAAATATAGTAGTATCTTCTGAAAAACTTATAACAAGCACTTCGTCATGCTCTACACCGAGAATATGCTTTATCTCCGCAGAATCGGCGTGAATCATCTTTTCCATCGAACATTGCGGCCTATAAATATAACTGCTCTGAAAATCTGAAACAGCAACTAGCGGACTGTCCGAATCGTGCCGATTATATCTGTCCAGCTCTTTCTGTCTCATGAGCTTTACAGTAGTTGGATCTTTTATATCTGGTGTCATAGTTTCCTTTGGTCAAATGCGACAAGCTTGCCGCGCGTTATTCGTGCCAGCCCCAAAAATGTATCGTACTCAGATCATCAAAAGTTGTCTTTGCTATGTTTGATTCTGCTGCTAATCGCTCTGCCTCGGCAAATAATCCCTGATTAAGCAAATCCAAAAGCCTTATAAGAATCTCTTTTGGAATATTTATATTTAGTGCCATCAGATTCCAAATATATCATTCATAACTTGTGTTGTATCAAGATCATGCTGCGCAACGAGTTCGTCGTGAAGTTGTGCTGTTATGTCTCCTTTGTTCCAATTCCACGGAGTGTTGAACAACATATATGATATGATTTCTTTGTCAACCTTTTCATTGCGAATAATGTCGAAAAACGGCTTGTTTGTGGCGCAATATAAAAAGCCGAATGATTGCCGTCTCTTGTTTAACCAAGAAATGCTGGCAATCGAGCAGTCGAGCCCTTTATCAGTAACGTTTAGGTTAACCCTCGGAAGAAAATGTTCTCCGGCCAGCAGTTGTAGAGATAATTCAACAGAGTTGTGCTTTGTTGCAATTAATACTTTTGAGAGTTGTTGCTTCATCATTTTAACAGGTCGAGGTTAAACACAAGCCACTCCATGGCCTCCGGAGTTCTCTTTTCGACGAATTCCAGGAAAGCCTCAGGCCCAACATCATAAGCTTCTCGATAATCGACAACCCTTATTGAGAGAAGTATTTCGAAGCCAGACTCTGTGCTATCCTTGATTGTCCATAAAAACTGATCATTATCGGCATAGCTGAAAATATGAGTGAAAGTATCTGCCAAGTAATCGTCAGCCACGGCACTCCAGTTTCGTTCTGACCAAGAATAAAGCCCCGGAGTTAACTTCAGGTAAGGATCGTCAGATCTGGAATGAGCCAAAACTTGTTCAATAGAAATTGGCGTAACTTTTAACACTTTTGTTTAGCCTATCACTGTCCAGCTTAGATGATCATTTTCTGGAGTCTCGACCGACTCATTGCCATCATATTCATTGATTCGATACGTTCTGCCTGATATTTCTTCTATTTCAAGTGTACAATGTGGTCCACTTGCCACTTCTAAACCAAGTTCTTCTATTGCTTGGATAAGGGCCGGATCATGACGCGGTATTTTATAACCGAAATCATAATCGTCCCACTTTTCATAAGAATCATCAATCTCTTTGATTCTTTTTACCGCTTCTCTTGATAATCCGAAACCACCATACTGAGCGCAATATGCAACCTTAAACTTTTCTTTTTTCGACATAATTAACTCCAAAATATCTAAACTTTATTTAATGAAACCCTCGTAATCTCCTCGGAGATAACCTCGGTTGTTTTGTTTATTTTGAACGACTCATCTATCTTCAAGATGACTATATTGCTTTCGTCGTACTCTTCGCCTAGTTCGTTTAGAACTCTGGCAATTTCATCTTCTAATTCTTTTTGTCCCCAGCAAACCCAAAGACCCCAAGAGCAACTTTCTAATCCGCCGCCATTTGTATCGTAAAGGACAACATAGCCCTCTTGTTTTTCTTCGCTCATTGTTTATCCTCGAATTCTCCATCAAGCGCGATTTGAAGTTCGTCATTTGCAGTAAGCTCCATTTCGAATCTATTATCCATCAGATGCTTCGCAAGACCGTAGTCCTTTGTTGCGATATAGTCAAATATTATTCGTTGCAGCTCTTCTTTGGTCAGATAAGTACTTTTGATTGATGTCGTTCTCATGGAAGCTCCACTATGATTGGCGGGTTGGTTGGCCTATATTTTCTGTCGCAAGTTGAGGCGTTAATGTAAAGGGTATCCTCAAATTTATAAGTTCCGTAGCCCTCATGATTGTGTCCGAAAACATGAATCTTTGGTTTCACACGATTCATTACTTCATATTTTAAACTTCTACATCCGATGTGGTCGCCGCTTTGTGCGAAATCCATTATGCCGTATGGAGGAGAATGAGTCACGAGGATGTCAATCCCCTCCGGGATCATTTCCCATTTTTTCTTTAATTCAGAATCACTTAGGTTAAACGCCCAATTATGAAATATTTTCTGGTGCGGGCTGCCATAAATCTTCAAATCACCCGGAAGCCTTATCATTGAATGGTTCATTGAGTCTTGCAAGTAATCTATAGTCGGATGCTCTGATAGCAACATTCTCGCCATCACAGGGTCTCTCTCAAACAAAAAATCATGATTCCCCGCACAACATAGCTTAAACGCTGCCGGCTGTTGCTCAAACCAACTTAGGAATGACTTTATCTCGGGTATTGTCCCGGTTGCGGTGCTATCGCCACAATGTATTAGAATGTCGCATTGCTCAATTTTAACCTGGGCATGTTGGCAGTGGGTATCACTTGTAAAAATTATCTTAGTCATTATTCCTCGATGGGCGCGACATTATCAAATATTTCGACGTTGAAAAGAAGCCATTGCGTTATTTCATGGGGTTTGTTTATAAACTCATCAAAGAATGCTTGCTTTGTACAAACCGATGAATAGTCGCCGGCGACGAATGGTGTTCTTGAATAATTATAATTTTCATCTCCGCCATAGATATTGCCGATATATAGTTCGACCGTTTTATCAACGTTGGCTCTTATCATCAGGTGGATGATGCCATTTTCTTTGTAGAATATATCATATAATAACTCTGTTTGATCGCCATATACTTTGAAAAATCCGTTTGAAACACCGGCCGCATTTATCATTTTCGTCCAAAGTTCAAGTTTGTATTCTTTTGGCTTAATCATTTAGAAGTCCTAATAGCGTCTCTTTCATCGTTGGCAGATTAAACAAAAGCCAGTCACGCGTTGGATGTGGCTTCATCACAAAGTGACTTAAAAAGTCTTCTTTTGATACATCTTCTTTTGATAAATAGTATTCTTTATCTATAAGATCGGATGGCTGCGGTATTCCAAAATAAAACTCTCCAATTTTATATAAAACTTCTCCATCGGCCTGTCCATCACAAAGATAAAGCCCGATAGAATAATGGATACAGTTTCCATCACAATAAAGAATTCTTATCTCATTGGAAGGATCTTTGAAAACTATATAGCATAGGCCCTCATCCAATTTTTGACGACCTTGCAAGATTCTTTTCAAGTTAACCATTCCACTGATCCATGTTAAATAAAAGCCAGGTTGTCGTTGGGTGATCTTTTATGATGAAATATTCGATAAACTGCTCTCTCGATATATCAAGCAGGCGGTCTTGGCCGTACTTTTCTCCTCTGTATCCTGCGTGCCCAGAATAAGCCGCTCCTATCAAAAAATCAACGCATTTTCCACCATAATTATATACCAATAAGTAGTGAATAATATCATCTTTGTAGTAAACCTCCTTTGACAAATCCAATAGTATGAACCAATTGAACCCGGCGCTCGCCCTGTTTCGTTCAATGTTGTCGCTTATTTTTGTTGGAGCAAGTGACATGCTAATCGCCATTTATTAAGTCGAGGTTAAAAAGCAACCAAGGCGTGGCCGGATGGTTACTATTTGCAATGAATTTATCAACGAATTCTGCTCTATTAATCTTTAAAAAAGATGGATGATCTCCGGGCCGCTTATTTATATCCACCCAAAATCTAGTTTCCTCATCTTTTCTTCTTTCTATAAAAAACTCAAATCTTACTCCGTCATGATTCATAGGAGTTGTGAAAAAATATTGTTTCAACATGTCATCGGTATGAACTATTTCATAAAAGCCAATTCCTGGCTTGGACTCAATCAGAGAAAACTCTGTTTTGTTTATAAGTGGAATCGGATTTATCATTTTCTCAAAATCTCCGCGTTAAACAGAAACCATGTTCGCCATTCCGGAGGTTCTAGCTGAGATACTTTTTCCATGAATTCTTCTGATTGTATCAATCTAAGCCCATCTTCTCCAATACAGACGACGCAATACAGTCTATGAGTAGGGTATCCGTTATCATAAGATATCATCACTTGATTACCAAGGGAATCTTTCGCAACAATATGATTGAGCCCACTATCAAAACAAATGTGATAAAATCCAATTGGATTTTTGTTACCATTCTTTTTATTTAGCTTTTTATAATCTTCGACAGTTATTTTTATTGGTTCCATCATCGTTTCTCGATCATGCTGCCAGAAATGATGTTTTCTTTGATCTGATCCTCGATGAACTTTTCCAGTTCATCGGCAAGTCGCCTTAGTTTCTCTGGCGTAATCTGAATGCCATCGAGACTGAATGATGCCGAGTTGCGGTAAGAAGCAAGACATATCTCCTGAGTGAGATAGTAAGCCTCTCTTTTGGTTATGTCGGTCATTCCGTTGCCATCACAATTCAATTGTGAAACCATGATCAATGATTCGCCGCCATTTCTGGTTGGATTAAAATCAAAAACGTGTTCCGGCTTTTGATTGATTGTTTGTGCTGGCATTGCTTAGCCCATCATAGGGAAGAATACAACGTCTCTGATACTCTTACTGTTTGTAAGCAACATGATCAATCTTTCTAATCCTATTCCGGTCCCAGCGATTGGCGGAAAGCCTGCCGACATTGCTTCCAAATATGGTTCATCTATCATCATCGTCTCTTCGTTGCCCGAATTCTTTTGATTCATTTGTTCTTCGAGAAGCTCTCTTTGAAGAACCGGATCAACTAATTCGGAGTATGCTTTTGTGATCTCCATAGCAGCCACGATAAATTGCCATTGCTCAGCCGTTGTAGAATCATCGTCACGACGCTTTGCCATTGGGCTCAAATGTGCCGGATAATCCTCAACAATTACTGGTTGGATCAATGTCGGACGAATGCTCTTCTTAAATACTTCGTCGGCTTCTGCTGCTGACATTGTATCTGGAGATTGAAATCCGGCATTGATAAAGAGATCGCGATACAACACAGTTTGAATTGTGTTGAAATCTAGAGTGTGTTCTCCATACGGAACTATCCTATCATCAAATCCAGCATCTTCCAAAACCTGATCAATAAGTCTCAAGAAGAATATCTTGTTTGTTTGATAAGTCTCATAAGCCGCATAATATTCTATCGCAAGATATTCGTTAAGGTGCTGCCTTGACATTCCCTCGTTGCGATAGTTCTTTCCTATCTCGAAAACGCGATCAAACCCGCCTCCAACCATCACTTTTAGATTTGTTTCTGGCGCTATACGAAGGTAAAAGTCCTTATCCAATGCATTAGAATGAGTCACAAATGGAGAGGCCATCGCACCAGATGCCGCGTGAGTTAGAACCGGAGTATCTACTTCAAGATAATCTTCTTCGATAAGAAAGTTCCTAACCGACTGAATAATCTTGGATCTCTTGATGAAAACCTGGGCCGCTTCCAAATTTGTCGAAGTCTCCATGTATCTCTTACGAAGCCGAAGCTCTGCATTTTCCATACCGTGCCACTTATCGGGCAGGCTGGCGCAAGCTGATTGAACAACTTCCAAAGATGTAATGTCTAAAGTTACCTCACCGGTGAGGGTAGTCCACCGATTTCCGACAACCGCAATGTGCATCCCGCGGGTGAAAGAATTACAAATCGCCTTGTAATTCTCTTCGAGAGTTTGCTTCTTTAGAGACAATTGAAGCACACCAGTTGAATCTTGAATTTTCAAGAAACAAATATTTCCTAACTTCGAATAACTTACAACCCTTCCTGCGGTGGCAGTATTGTTGCCCCAAAAATCACTCTCAACAAGTTGTCCGATGCTGCTATTCTTCATCTAATTCTCCGTACACCACAATCTAAGCACCGAGCGGCCGATGTCAAGCCGGGTGTGAAATTTGTTAGATAGGACTACTTCTGCTGAGAGTCCTGGTCAATCTTCGCAACAAGCAGCTTCGCAAACCGCTTATCATTGATATAAAAGGAAACATCTTCCTTTATCTTTATGATATTTCTGCAAACTGTGCCGGAATCTCTTGGAAATCTTCTGAAGTATGATGGCCGGTTGTCCCACTGCTTATCTGAAAACTTCAGATAAGCTATCTCTATTGTCTTCGGAAAAAACTTAACCTGTTTGACCAATGCGATGTTTATAATCGTTGTTGATCTATAAGACTCGGCAAGAAACACCGCATCACCCGATTCTATTTCGTCGCCCATCATATCGAGAAAGATAAACTCTTGGCCGGAATCCGGATCAATCATTTGTTTTTCTCCGCTTCTTTTGCATCAAACTCTTTCTTCGCAACAAACAATCTTGCAAAGTTTGGCTTGTCAACATCGAATTGAACGTTGTCCAGTTTTAGGAAGTTGTTTGTTGGTTTTCCAGACTGAGAGTATTCAAGTCCAACATACGTCGCATATACTCCGGTGTTATGACTTACAGAATAGTAAATTCTAACTGTCTTATTACAGAGTTTTATCTCTCGAATGTACCCAACGGCGAGCCATGATGAATAACTGCTGCCTTGTGCTATCACCACTTCATCACCATTATTTACTTCGTTACCGCGAAGATCCAAAAGAACAAACTCTCTCGGATCTTCCGGCTTTACTTTTTTAGTCCGCGCCATTTTGTACTATCTCCATAGTTAATTTGGTTGGTCGAATCTCTTGATTTTATTATAAATACCAGTCAGACGGCCAAGTTCTTCTTTGAATTCATCAATCTGGTCTTGTTTCAAGACGCCATATTCGAATGACATAATGATTATTACCAATGCCTCATATGAGGCAATAAAAGCAGACTCTGTTGATCCATCATTTTTTGTGCCGAACATTTATTCTCCTAACCAGTGTGGCGGCGTATTTCGACAACATTCCATTCTAAGTAATCATATTCAAACCAGCCTTCTTCCGCATCAGAATCACTCGGAGCATGATACGGTGTTGCATCGCCAATCCAAAAAGAATATTGCCTTATTTCTTCTTCTGATCCATCATGGTCAAAGCTTCGAGTCTTTTGCTCCAAGACGAGTCTCGTGCCTGGAATTAGATCGAAATCCTTTTCGTCTGACTCAACCATTTCGGCCAGCGTTATATCTTTATCTATTCTCTTTATTTGGTTGCCATCGCGATATATTTTAATCATTTTCAACCTCCACTCTCAATGTTTTTGCCACTTCGTATTCTTCGTGCGTCCAACCTAATCTAACAAGATCTTCATCAAACTCGGCAAATATTTCATCATAAAGCTTGGAACGCTCAGATGTTGATTCGGAATATTTATAACCGCCGAGATTCCTCTTAACCACTTCATCTAAAAAGTAGTTATAATAGTCAAGTTCTATCTTATAAAGATCATTAAAGTCTGCTTTCATTTTGACTTACCGATAGCCAATGCTTTGTTATACTTTGTAGAAATAACATTCTTTGTTAGAGATACGGCTATTTTAGGATAGTCATTATAGAGCTTGTCACACTTGATTATAAAATCACTTCTGACCAATCCGAGCAAATATTCAAACCGGGCCCTGTCATCTATCTGCAAAAGATATTTAACATTTGTATTGAAATCAACCAGCATTACGCTGATCTTTCTCGATTTATGCCTATCGCCCAACTCATTAAGTACAGTCGCCAAGACTTCCGAACACTTCTCGTTGCCAAATGTATTTTTATCGAACATTACTCACTCACTTTGTTGGTCGTTTTATCATCTCGTCACCGCGACAAGTGTTATTCCATCTCGTCACAAGGCGATCGGTTTGTCTGATTGCACCCTCAACATCTGATTTTGTCAGCGGAATCTTTGGATCACAGAATCTATGCTGGCCGCCTTTGCAATTGCCGTCGCACCATACGAAATGTGCAATATCTAACTCAAGATTCTTTCGTTCCAAACACTCTTGCATTGTGCGGATTTCTCTTTTATGTTTCCTGGATTGCTCTCTAAGAGTTCCAAGCTCCATCATCAAATCTGTCGGCATATCTGATTCTTTTAGCGCGGCGCGAAGTGCTTTTAATTCTTTATCTGCTGCGTTGCGCCGCTTATATCTTTCGATACCTTCGGTGTGACGCGACTCATATTGTTCAAACAATTCTTGGTCACCGCTCAAAGCAAGCCAAGCACAGTGGATAGCAAGACGAATCTTTGACAGAGGAACCTCGATACGATTCATCCATTTTGATTGAAGCTGCCACCTATTCGGCGTGTTTGTTCCGAGCCAGAACCTAATCCTGGCGTGCAGAGGATACTTAAATTCTTTGTCGGACATTATTGTTGTTCCTCGTGGCTATTTCTGTAGCAGATCAAATGCTTCTTTTGCTTTCCAGGCATTTTTATGCAATATTCTATATACTTGACTATCACTAATAGAATACTTCTCTTGAATCTCACTGTACTGCAGTCCAAATTCAAAAAAATCACGAATAATATCTATTGCAATACTTTTTGTTAATTTTGCATAAAATTTATTACTCGGGACTACTAACTCAAATAAAACATTATCGATAGTTATAAAACCATTGTTTACCAATATTTTCTCAGAAAACAATTTATTTGAAACTATTTTTCTTGTAGTATCGAGGTCTGTGTCATACTTTCCGCTTAGTTCTTTATAACCTAATTTATTTTTATAAAAGTCATATCTTATATTTGTGGCTATTTCAAAACTAATTTTCGAGCCACCAAATGTCATTCGTTTTTGCCTTTCATCCTCTGTTAATAGCCTCTCTTTATTTCTTTTTGAAATTTTATCCTTTAATTTTCCGCCGGTTAACCTATCAATCTCCCATATCTTTTTTGCATTATCGCTACGTGCCTTTTTGCCGGCTTCTGTTATAACCATCGGATGTTTTTTGCCTAACAATGCTTTGCCTATATTTTCTCTGTGATCTTTTGATAATGCTCTATCTGTTTTTGATGCCCAAAACTTCTTTTGGGCAATAGAAATCTTTTCCCTTACATCAAGTGGGAATTCTGAGCCAGAACGATAAGAATCGTTGGCATCACGAATATTATATCCGGAAGATATCGTGTCTAATGTTTTCATCCAATACTGTTCTTTTTCTGATAGAGATTTTAAATCACATATTTCTATTACTTCGAATTCAAAGTAATCAACAGAATATTTGTTATAACTATTTTGTAGTTTTCTATTGAAATGATTATTATTCAGCAACAACCTTTTGTGTGTTACGAATCTGCCAATAATATTAACGCTCTGTCCAATATAGAACTTATCATCTTTTCTTATGCAATATATGCCACATAATTTATTGATTCTCATACATTATGAGATAATATTAGCAGATCGGATTACCTTTTTTGTCGCAATCACTACAGTCGAACTTAAACTTTGCCATTTATTCTCCATTTAGTTTTGCTAGTTTTTCTTTTGTTATCGAGGCTACTCTTGCTTCGTCAATCTCGCGCCACATAACGATCTCTTTACGATAAATATTGTCCCAACGCTTTATAAAATCTCTTTCTTCCGGAGACATATTGTGCCAAATATCAACAGATATATCAAGTAGGCGATCTTCTTCCAAAGAATCTTTTCCACAATGCCTCCTCAGACAATCAACAAGATTTCTCTGATAGTCCAAATGACTAATTATATTTGGATAAAAGGCAATATTATCCTCGGTTATCATCGGACATTCTTTTTAGGATCTCTTGAACCGTCTCATAATATCCAAAATCTTCCGGCTTGGAATGATGACAGACAACAGGACAATATGTATCGCAGCGAATGATTTCTTCAAGAAAGTCGAGAAGTTCTTCATTGGTGTAATTCTCCGGCTTCATGTATCATCCCCACTGTTCTACTGTGTCAATATCTTCTACTTTTCGTTGCCATTCTTGGAGATCATTGATCAACATTTCGACAGCCTCCCTATTATCCGAGAAAGCCGTGTAGTCTGTCTCTCCGACATTGTTATATTGCGATGAGTTTATCATATAGACCAAGTAATCGCCTTTGACCAGCGCTATTTCAACATAAAGTCTTTTCTTTTTGCCGACTTCTGGCGCATCTTCGGCGGAATATTCTTTTATTCTCCAGCCAGCCTTATATGCCGATGTTGCTTTGAATTCCGGATCAATCATTGATCCATCTGTTTCGTATTCCAATTCTTCTGGTTCAAAAGATTCTTCTAGTGCCTCTTGTGTCCAGAGTGGCCCAAGAACATCACCGATGTTGGCTACATTGTTACAGATATCCGAGTGGCAGTTATGACTCATCTTATTCTCCTAGTTAATGATGTCTTGACTTTGCGTTCTAAATGATTTTATCTCATTATATTTGTTAGTCAATCCTTGCAATTCATCTCGTTTGAATTCATCAATCTGATCTTGTTCAAGTACGCCATACTCAAAAGACATTATTATTATCGTAAGCGCCTCGTAGGCCGCAATAAATGCAAGCTCTAATTCTATGTCATTCTTTTGCTCATGACTCATCTTATTCTCCTGTCCAAATTGCGTCTTGTTCCATATATGGCCCACAAACTATATCGTTGTGCCAATCATCTATAAATGCTTCGACTGCCGATTTATCATCGGAACATAACCAATAAATTGCGCCGTCTATTCTGACCATAGAAACTTGCGGCGCATCGACACTATCCTTTATCAAAATGGTACACAATAATCTTTCGCTATCACCACAAACATCGTCCCACGAAAGTATCTTCCAGCCGTTATGACTCCACCATTCCTCATCGGTGTCATAAGACTCCGAGAAGAATCCTTTTTTATTTGTGATCTCTATTCTAACGACATTATGAACAATGTCGGCCTTAATATATTTTGCCCTCATTCCTCCTCCTTTTTGCATCGAATTTCATAAACTCCGACGCCAAGATGCTTTGACTTTATCTCAAAGTAAGATCTGTTCCACATGATCTTTGTGCCGAATCTCAGAAGAAGTTCTTTTAGTGTGGCCTTCTCAACCCTATAAACCATATTTGGATTGAATCTGTCGAGCAGAGCATGGTCTGGTTTGTCAGTCCTCATAATCTTTCAGAACCTCTTTTGTTGCAGCAAGCAACTTACTATACAGCTTCTTTCTTGCTTTCTTTGTTTCGGCCGGAAGTGTCGCCACATCGTTCAAAAGAAGCCACTCTTTTACTTCGTCGGGAACCATCGGACACGACATCACTACAGAAGAGTCTTGCATTAACATTCTGGATGGCTTTCTATAGCAATCTTTATCCTCCGAAGAAATCATGCTACGAATATCGGCCTCTGACATATTCTCAATATAGCTGATTTTTTGACAATGCGTCATTCTGACGGAAGCAGATGGCACGCTAAAATGAAGTCCTTCACTATAATTGTGATCTCCAATCTCAAATAATATAAACTTTCTCTTCTTTTTATAATGGTCAACAGTCTTCTCTAAAAAGAAATTAGACTCTCCAAAGTCATCATTTTTCCTGACTCTGTGACTGACAAAGAATCTATAATTGTCGCCAGATAAGATTGTTGATTCGAAGATGGTGTTGTAATTGACTACATTATCTGACCAATATTTGTTATGGAGAGTTTTATCTGGCATTATTCCTCACCATCATCTCCGCCAAAATTCGGATTCTCTTTTTCCGTTGCACCGGCAGTGTCAAGCAACCTTTTTACAGAGGTTGCATCGGCAGTATTTGGATGAAACTCATCTCCATATTCATAACACGACTCCATCAACGATTCAAGGCCGGTGATTTGGAAGATATAAACATCTTTAGCCTGAGAATCGGACATCACTCCGGTCGTATCAAAAATATACTTTTCATAAATCGCAACACAATCCGGACCAACACTGTAATAAAATCCCGAAAGAGGTCCGTTCGGCATCCACGGTCTGCTTTCTCTTTTTAGATCTTGTGATGATGGAATTGTCGGCACTTCGACAACATCGCAGATTTCTTCATCTTCTTGGCAACAGGTTACGACTACAATGCGTTGCGCAGATTGAAATGTGCGATGAGTATAATACAAACCATCCCTCACTTTATTGCGACGAGAGAATTTCTCTCCTTGATATCGCACATCGAGTTCGTCTTTTATTTCTTGAGTTCCCAAGTTATTCACCGTTTGTTATTATGTTTGGTTCTTTAGATAGCACAATCTTGCGTGATTCATGATTGATAAGTCATCGTTGCGAACATTATCAGCAGATGTAACGGATAAAACATCTGTCGGATCGATTCTGTGGCCAACTATAATGATTGGCACAGCGGAAGTTTGTATGTTACGCTCCGTTGTGTAGTATGCGCCGTCTTTTCCAACTCGACATCTGACTGAATAATATCTTATACCACAGCCGGAACATTTTCCGCCCCAATGACCAACTATTGCGGCGTCCGTTGTGTCAACGATAAATCTATCTAACTTCTTTTTCGACATTTATTCTCTATAAAATTTGATTCCAGAGCAGCCATTCCGAGAATACTGGATGGTTTGTCATCATATGCTCTGCAAAATCCGAGGCCGAAAACGATTGAAAGGATATCTTTGGAGTCCTTGTTATGATGATATTATGGTGTAACGAAAGTCTGCACTCCGCAATATTCTCAACTTTATTCTTACCCTTCCAGGGCTTTCTTTTGTAAAACAAAACACTTCGTGCTGCGCCGTACAGGGCGGTGATTTTTATCATATGATCTCTATCTAGCCAAACCTTGGCTGTAGTAAGCTTGTTGTACGGAATATTCGACCTTAAAATCGCACTGATAAAGCTTTTCTCAACGAGAATCACGGCACGCTCCACGCCATGCCACAATCTAAGCACGAAGATTGCGAAGTCAATCCTCGAAGAGATGTTTTATTGATATTTTATATTGCGACTAATCTCGTGCCGGATTCCAGATATTAGATTCTGGCCTTGCCTTTCTCGGTTATTGTGTCAAACCTTCCCGGAGTTTTCGATGCTCTCGGATAATTTGGTCGCTTTGGAAGTGGTCCCATTACTTTTTCAAGAGTTAAATCGCTGACTGCACGGCAATCATCAATATTGCCAGTTGTTTCACCGCGATACGTGACATCAGTGACTCCCGGCAAACCCCCATTCTTCATTTGCTTTAATAGTTCCGCTGTCTCATCTTGTGTTGGAAATCGAGCATTTGGATCATCGGAATACCAAAGAACATTTGGATGGCAACTTGGACAATCCGTTGGACAATTCGTCTGATCCTCAGTTGGAATTGGCGGAAAGACTGATGGTGCGCCACAAATTATTTTTGGCATATCCGGTAATGTAACCGGAGTTACGGTTGGAGTTATATATGGCAACGGCTGAAAAACTGGATATTGCGCCGGATATGGTTGCTGTGTGACTGTCGGAGTCAAAGTCCAGGGAAACAATACCGGCTCTTTTATTAACTTCATCTGTTCTCTGATAAAGTTAATCTGATCCGCATTGAGTGTTAATGGCTTTCCAGACTTCTCTGCTATGTCAAAGAAACCGGAAAGCCAAGCTATAAACTGCTTATTATCCATTTTATTCTCCTATTATCCCGGCCACGGGTGACTAAATGCTATATTAAAATTTTCCATTATTCTATGGCGCCCATCTTTATCTTTTCCTTTTGCCGGAGCATCAGGCATTCTATCTGGAATATCTGTATCATAAATCATCGGCCATTTTCCACTGTCAATGTGATCTGCACAAGTCCTAAGCCAATCCGATATATGCTTTTTGGCCCTCTTCTCAGCAAACTCATACAAAGTATATTCATCGTTTAACTGCGAAACCTCTTCTGTTGCGAGGAATAATTCCTCTCCAACTAGCCCGAAGAATGGGTCCTGCTTAAACATTGCCACAATCTCTTTGTAATTCATCTTTTGCTTTCCTTATCTGCTAATGCTGCTATGGATTTCTTTACCTGAAACAATTCGTCGCAAACCCTCCAAAAGTCTGAAATCTCTGAGATTAACTCCGGGTCCGTATCTTTCAAAATACCCTCTTCCAAATCTTCCATGCAAGGCGGGCTCTTGCCATCTTGGAGTAATTTCATGACATCTGTTGCAGTTACTTTGCCCATCAGGACTCCATAAATATCTTGAAAGCCTCTTGTGGCGTGAAGTATTCTGCGCCAGCTTGTCTTTCGGCAAAAGAATCTCCCGGCAAGTTATAAAAACTCCAGCGAACTTCGAGGCCATAAGACTCATCATAAAACTTCGTCGTTATGAATTTATCTTTGCCGTGTTCTTTTTGAACTTTTCTTTCGACAAATTTCATCAAAGATTTCTCGACGGCGATCTGTAACCAGGGCTCTGGAATTATTGTCATGTTCAAAACTCCCAATAAAAGTATCTTGTGGCCAACGCAAAATCTTTATACTTCAAATAAATTTCATCTTGTGTTACGTTGCACTTTGCAAGAGCATTCCATAGTTCGATTATAACTTTGTCGCGTTCCATAACTTCATCGCAAAGCTCCTCGACGCCGGCTTCTGAAAGTTTGTCATAAGTTTTCATTATTATCTCCCGTAATAAGCGATTGTGTTTCTAACGAATTCGCTATATTTTGCAAGAAGCCCATCTGCTGTTGCTGTTGCCATCGGATGATTATCTTGATTCATTCCGTTCAGGCGAGCCACTTCTTCATAAAGCTCAACGATTGCCAAATCTCTTTCTGCAATATCTTGTTCGGCATCCTCGACTGTATCAAATTCGAACTGATCATAAGTTCTCATCGCGGCCCTCTTCCTGTTCGCGGTGCGTTCATTATGCTTTGCATCTCCAAATCATCCTCGGTTTGCTTTGACAATAAATGTGTCATGAAATCTTTCCACATATCACAGTTTTTCTTATAACCATCAGACGAGATTGAAACATAGCCCTCTTTATCTTCCTCAATATAAAGCATCATATTGTTAACAATTATTGTTCTATGTTTCATTTGCTACTCCTTTCGCTGAATTTCTACCAAATATTCCATCAGAAATAACCCACCATTCTTGGCGAGAATAATCAGCACATGATTTCGGTGCCGACTCTATGATCTTTTCGACACATTTAATAGCGCCTTCTTTATCTTTAAAGGCGCCAACCTCTTTGCCATTGAAGATAATTCTGATATAATCTTCGTGACCAATTCTTTTTGGCTGAGGACCAGCGACCCAAAAAGCCTCAAAGAAGAATGCAAGCGGAGAATAATAGCGATGCTCTATTCTGGCAACAGAATTTCGAAAATCATTTATTATTTCTATTGACCACTGCCAATGATGTGTGGTCAAAGCCGGCTTATTTGCTACCCCTGTCGTGACATAATGACTCCTATTCTATCTCAATTTTCGATAACACATCATACATCGCTCGATTATATTCTCCGAACACTCCGTCAAAAATCATTCTAGGGTCTACCCATTCGGCAGTTCCCTCGGCATTGGTTGTCGGATCTCCCATCTCTATAATGGTGGCACGATATGTTGTTACTTCAAACTCTCCATGAAATCCAACATAAGGCTTTCCGTGAAGAGTGACTGTCGCTCCAGTTTCTTCATAACATTCTCTAACTGCTGCTTGCTCAGTTGTCTCGCCATCTTCAACCTTACCACAGGGCAAAGACGTTCCTTGACCGTCAGATCTGTGAAATCCGAAAACCCAACCAGTATTTATAATCAAAACGCCAGCCGCTTTTCTCATCTTTTTAGTCCGTAATGCTCATTGATTGCTGTCAAGTAAATCTTTTCTAGCCTTGCCCTGTCTGGATTCTGTGGTAAACTCGATGCTTTGAATGCTTCGGTTATCTTGTCGCGCAGTTTCTCAACGTAGTCCATTATTTCATCATACTTCATCGCACCGTGGAACTTTATTGACTTTAGAAAATCGTCGTCAATTCCTTTGCGGCTTGGAATAACGCCCTTTCCCTCTCCAATTTCTAACGCCATGTGAAGCAACCGAATCGTATGAGATAAATGTTTTGCGTCGTATCCAAACTTTTCTTCCATCGCGGCTCGCTTTGGATTACGACTTGCCTTCCAAGTTTCATAGGAATTATACTTACCGAGCGCCGAATAATATCTTTTCTCTCTCTTGGCAACTTCAATAAAGTCAGAAGAGAATCCGAGGTAGTTTGCTTTCTGAAGCTTAAGATCCTCCTCGATCTCCGAGGAATAGCGATCTTCCTTCTCTGGCGCGGTTAGTCCAATATTCTCGGCGTAAAGAGCACAAAGATCGGCTAGTCCGTCAAACACAATACTTCTTTCTTCGCGAGTCAAGTCTTGCCACGTCGGAATCTGACCGAATAAGTTCTTATCAAGCACCGCCATAAAGGCGATAAATTGATCCTTCTTTATCTCACTACCGGCAATCAGACCAAACTCTTCGCGAGTTGGACGATGATCAGGAGGAGAAAGAAGGTGTGCCCTGTGAAGTGTCGCCCGCTTAATTTGCGAGGTTGCATAACCTTTAAATCTAAATTCAGCCTCTTTTGATATGAAAGAATTGCGTTCTTCTCTTACGACGCCCCAAGCATCAGAGGTTTTTACGATGAATTCTTCCGGCACAAACAGCAACTCGATTACGTTTGGGTTACATTGAGCCGCGAGATTCATCACCTTTTCCAAGGTGTGCGTTTCTTCGTCGTCTTTTGAGTGATCTATCTTTGTTTCAAACCGTTTAAACGGCGACATCAGGACATCATACGGCGGCAAACAAACGGCGCGGTAATCTCGATCAGATCCCTCGCCTTCGAGGCCATAAAGCGTCGAGCCTGCAACGGTTTTAAAGATGATATGTTCATCAGTTAGGTCGAAATTCATCGCAATCCTCGCGAATATAGTTGTGGTATCCTCAATCTAAGCACCAAATATGCCAAGTCAATTGGCCGCGAATTATTTATTAGAAGCTTTTTTGGTAGCCTTATCTCCGGCGCAAGACTCACAAAGCGTTGTTATCCAGCCTACTCCGCACGCCCTACCTTTGTTACCACACTCTTCGCAAATTCTACCGGACATCGATTCCGCCATGCTTATCATGCCGCGAGTTGTATCGTCTCCACCAGAAACGTAGAATCTTAAAAATCCAAATTTGGACTTAACTTGTTCAGCAACAACCTGCAACTTTATAGCCGCTGTTTTTGACAAACCATTGCACCTTATCTCATCATCAATATGGCTTTGGATCGAAAGACACAGTCTATCTATCAAATCATACCAGCCGTCAGACACAGCTAGTCCGAAATACATCGGAGACTCTTGCATTGTTTTGTTTCTATCAACAAATATCTTCGGATATTTCTTGCAAATCTCTTCATCTTTTTCTGGCGACATCAGACCTCCCTCTTTTCGTAAATACCGTCGATATCCCATACAGGGTATTTATCGACATCTTTGATCATATTTCTTAGCTCGTGTCCAATCCTAGTTATCGGATGTTCATACTCTCCGGAATCATCATTTTCCAATATATCTTTATCTTCCGTTGTATCTTCCGGCCCAGCATATGGCTCAATCGGTCTAGAAGAACAAGCATAGGGTTTTAGAGGATCTTTATCATAATAAATCTCTCCAATGCCATAATATATTGAGCTGTCGTCTCTTTTGAACTTAACCACACCATATCTCCACGGCATCAAACCTCCCTAATAAATCTTGTTATGAATAGTTCTTTCGAATAGCGATGAGTTTCGCCCTTTTTTGATTCGGTTGTCGCAATGCAAACAACATAGCCTTCATTTAATTCAACCGGAATTACGTTTAGCAATTCATCATAATCGGGCCATATTCTTTTTGAATTTTTTTCAATCTCTTGCCACTCATAACAAGGAATGTACGGCCAATTCCAAGCTATTTTATCCGGAGGCCAATCAGTCATCAACATCTTCTTCGATATCATATCCTTCCGGGATGCCAAAGTGCCCAGCGAACTCTTCGTCAACAGAGTTTGTGCTGGCCAAACAAATGTCGCGATAATCTTTATATGATTTGAGATATTCGTACTCTGATTTTAGATCTTGCAGGGCTCCGCGCTTTATTGAATTGATGTCATCTTGATTTAATTTGCCGGCATCAAATCTTTTTGTGATATCGCTGATTGTTTCATAAAGTCTGATTGTCGCCTCTTCGTGGCGCGAAAGTTGAATTGGTGTTGACTTTGTCATTTTGTTTCTCCATATGTTTCCTGAAGTTTCTTCAACATTGCAAGCTCTCTTTTTTCTTTCGTTTGTTGCGCTTTTTCTTTTCTTTTTCTCTCCGATTCGATGCTTTTTGCTAGTTCTGATGCTGCCTTTGTTTTCATATTAGCAAGGATTTCCTTTAGAGACTCCTTGGCCGATTCAACCGTAATTACATCTTTTGATAATATTATTAGTTTATCAGAGTAATCAATAATACCTTTTTTGGAGTAGTACTCTTCCAACTGCCATGTGTTATTTCTCATTTCGATGTAATCAGCCTCCTCTATTTCTTCCCAGTCACTAATTGAGTTGACTACATCACTAAATTCGTAATTGCCGTCACAATTGCACACCAAAATCTTAACTTGTCTCATGCCTTCTCCTTAAATACTCAAACGGAACAAATAGCCTTGTTCTTGTTGAAAAATTAATAATGACCGCCACTGGCGCATGAAAGGTGCCATCATCAAATCCGCAAATCATGGCAAAATCAGTTATGCTAAATATTCCGGTGTCCATTGCGCTGGGTGCGGCCCAGCAATCTAACTCATTGCAATATGGAACAACAACATCACCTATTTTTAAATTATGACCCATATTTCTTTAGTGCAACCTTTGAGACATAAAGTTCTTCTCCAATTGAGAAATTCAATACCTTTACAATATTTCTCGGATATTCTGCTGAAATTTGTTTGCATTCCGCGGAAATCATTGCGAAGTGATCATCATGAAATGAAAAAATCTTGCAACAATCGTAGTCCGTGTTATAGCACGAAATACTTCGATACGTTGGAATAACAATATCGCCGACCTTGAGATCCTCTGGAGCATCGAGCTTCATAGCTTTTCTACCTCATTCGAGGGAATCATAAATTCCTTTCTTCTCAGCGGCGAAAGAATAATCGAATAGCTATTCAAATAATGATTTTCATCATATCGCACAAAAAACAGAAGTTCGTCATCTATTTTATCGAGATGAGAAAGTATATATTCTTTATTCCTCCCGGTAAGATGCCAACAAACCGTTTTGTCACGCCCACCATAGTTGATTTTGACTCTATCACCCGGCCTCATTTCCTTCTCAGCCTCCATGTGTGGGTCAAACTTGTTCAAACATTTATTTATCTTGTACAATCTCGGTTATATAATAACATCCGTCGCGATCTGCAACTGATTCGAGGAAGAGTCTCGCATCTTTCTCCTCAAAGAACATAGCAATTGCTGCACCATCCTCATCATCAGTCGTCTCTTGATAATCGACCTGGGGTTTTCCTCTGACCACCCAAAAGACATCTAAACCATCATTTTGTGATCGACAATATGCCGGAGATTTCTCGATGTGATAGTAGTTATTCATTTTCTGAATCATCTCCAAGATCTAAGGTTAAAAACAAACACAGTGGTCCGAGTCCAAAAAGATGGATGTCGCCATTCCACCACCAGTTTCCATAGCCCCATTGCCGATGCAACTTTTTGACAAAGAACCACGAGGCATATTCTCTTTGTCGAAAATCAAAAGATATCCCAAATAGCCCGGCCATCCCATCTTTTGGTGTGAAAAACTCTATCTCGAATCCATTATTTGTTTTCATCGTTTCCTCTTGTTAATCAGATTCGGAATAACAAACATTCCTAACTCGACCGTTTGAATTATGTTTTTATTCTCATCAATTTCAACAACGGCGCATCCAATTAGAAATCTGACATTTTCCTCGTATTGAAATTTTGCCAACTCATTTTCTTGATTAATCCAGCTATAAAAATCAAATAAAAACGCATCTCCTTTTGATCTTACACCATGGCTATAGCTAATATTATTTATGAACCAAGTTGCAAGTTTAAAAAACCCAACAGTGTGGGGCTCCGGTCTGGGGTTTCCGGAATAAAACGTCTTTGTAGGGCTGTGATATATCGCAAAAAGTTTGCTCATAGCCACTCCGGATGGAACAATAACCATTCATAATGTTTTGGGTAGTCGTCTTTTATAAATTGAAATAAGACATCTTTGTCCACTGTGGAATATCCAATTCTCGATATGCCTTTGCCAATCACCCAAATTGCGTGACTCGTGCAGTATAACAACTGGGTGCTATCTAATATCAAAACCTCTGATAGCAATAGTGATAAAATTTCTTTATTTCTTGATATGGTGAATACTTTTCCGCCAATATTCGCCCTAAGCAATTGCCGGAATATTTCGGCTGATTTGAGATGAACCGGGTCGTCTATTACCACCTTAGCCACTCGGGATGAAACAGAAGATATTGAAAATGATCACGATAACTCATTTGCATAATTTTGATAAGTTCTTCTTTTGAAACGCTTTTTCGCCCGACACCATAATGATTGGCTGCCGTTGCATCTATGACCCATTCGTAATTATCATAATAACCTGCCCCATCATCATTGCCACGGATGGCTCCTATGAAATTAATATTGTTGCAACTATATTTTATGAATCTAGATTCTCCCCGCGGAATACTGTCAACAAAATGTCGAAGCCTTTCGCTGGATTCCAATAAAGTTGGACTTATCATCAAAGGCACTCTGGGTGAAACAAGATCCATTCGTAATGTTCTGGATAATTCTTTGCAACGAATTCTAGACAAGCCTCCGTCGTAGCTTCCTTTTCTCCGATCAAGGCGTTTTTATTTCTATGAAGATAGCATCTATCGATAACCCACTCATATTCCGAATAACTGTCTTTGGTAGTTCTAATCACTCCAAACCACCTGATTTCTTTTTTTGACCTATCAATATAAAGAACTATGAACTTTCCATTATTTTTAGCTTCCATTCTAAATCTGTGGAAGTCATCATTCGAAACAAACTCTATTGGCTCAATCATCTTGAGATCTTGTCCAAATCAAAAACAAACTTATGAATAACGGTTGATGGTATAATCTCAACTTCGACTATCTCAAGATTAATCGCGAAGAGCATTTGTTTTTCTCTAAAGGCCGCCTTTTCTTTTTCATCGTGCCAATAATAGTCGGTCTTTAGAAAATTCGTAACCGCGGCCTTTATGTGACCTGGTTTGTTCCAGATGTGTGGAGTATATCTATCAAGCGGATAGAAGCTTTTCTCACTGAATCCTGCACCAATGGCATAAGTATTCGTTGGACCATGGCGCAACACGTATACTTTGTTTGTTGTCATTAGTTCTTTCCTGGAAGCTGAAAGCTTGCCTTATGAACTGTTTTACCTCGGGCTCTGGTCGTAACGACATCTATTTCGACAATTTCAACATCCAGTAAGAATGCCGCCTCGCCAATTGGATCGTGTTTTACAAGCCACGGAGCATTAGTGAAGGTTTTGCACATATAAGTTAGCAACACTTTGGCTGGCGCAACCTTCTGATAACAAAGCGGTACGACAACGCTTTCTTTTTGAAAATATCTCTTGAAACCACCATAATAACTTCTTGAAGTGCAATAAGTGTCGGTTGGAGGATGATACAACGCATAGTGTATGGCCATTAGATTTTATTGACTCCAAAAATTGCTTGATAAACGGCTTTTGTTGGATCTGTTTCGCAGATGATGCTTGCCTCGACTATCTCAAGGCCCAATATGAATTCAAGGGCATTGCCATTGCCATAATAGTTCTGATGATTTTTGATATACTTTATAGCACGAGTTATCGAGGCTTTCGCGGTTTGCAGCTTGCTATAAAGAAATATATCTTTTGACATTGGCCTAAAGCCATAACTATCTTTCCATCCTCGGAAATGACAGAATGTGTTGCTTTTGCGATGATATATGGCGAAAAGTCTGGTCATATTCTATCCGCAAAGAACATTGAGGAATAAACCATCTTTGCCTCGTCAAACTTTTGCACTATTTCAACTTCCAGAACTTCCAAGTCCATCAAAAACTCCACGGCAAACTCAATTGTTTGTTGATTAACATATCTGTTCGATTTAGATCTTTTGTATCTATGAATCGCAACCGTTATTGATCCCTTCGCCTGTTCCAAGTTCTTGAAAAGATATGGCGTCGCCTGATATTTTGATTTAAACTGACCAACAAACCAGTCATGACTCACAGCATAAGTATCTGATTTGCGATGGCGAATTATGTAATTTGTTATTGTCATTTAGATGATGCCTAGAATATCTCGATTCCACAAAATCCACTCAAAGTGTTGAGGGTACTTATCTTTTAAAAAAGCAAATAAATCATCTAGACTGACAAGATCAATTTTACTATCATTAGCAATATAACAAAACCTGCTGCGGATGTGAAAAGACCAAATGCAATCTGGCTTATCTATCTCATCGCATTTAATATAACCAATAAATTCAGATGGATCTAATTTGGCTACAAATATAGTGCCAGAATGCTTATTATAAAACTCAGTATAACCGCAACTCCTCGGGATAAGTAGTTGATCGTCAATCATTTGCGAAATACCTCGTTGAAAAGTGCCAAAGAAACAGTTGGTCCAACCTCTATGGTTTGTTTTACTTCGACAATTTCGGTTTGCAGAAGAAACTCAACGCAACCAAAAGCTTTGTTCGTTTTATAGGTCATAACCGTTTGACCGAAATAGAATTTGGCGGCCTTTATAGAATCATAAAGATAAGGATTGGCGATATCCAGAGTCCTGAATATGTGGCAATATAAGTCAAGATTTGTCGCAAAACTATTGCTCGGGATATGCCTTATAACGTAAAACGTGTTATTCATAATCTGTTGTCAGCTCAGCCATTCCGAATTCCAGATCAGCCATTCGAAGTGATCGGGATACTTTTCTTTTAGCTCATCCAAGAATGTTTCTTTGTTAAGATATTTTTTGTCAAGCCAAAACAACCACGGTACACCATCGCTTCTTTTGAGTATTGACCAGAGATATTCCAGCTTTAAATTAGTACCATCGTGGTGAACAAATATATTCGCAAGATAATTTTGCTGTATAATGAAAACTCTACTATTTGGGTGATTTGAAAAATAATTTTTGTCTAAATCGGTATGATCGGGATCAATCATTTAACTGCCGACAATATTCGTTGGCAAATATCGATCCGGCAATCGCCACGTTCAAACAAGGCCCGACTCCACGATGATTAATATAAACGCAATCCGAATTATGAATCACCTCGGCAGGTACTCCAGTATATTCGTTGCCCATAACAATAACGGTCTTTTTGTCAAACCGAAACTTATAATGATTCAAGTCGGAGGCTCCATCGCAAATCTCGGCCGAAATAACGCGATAATTTTCATCACGACAATACTGCAAAAAGTCATGCGGTGTTGAGAATTGATGAATCTTGATCAAATCAACGGTCGTTCCAGATCGTGGATTAAGAAAGCTCCTGTCTGGAAGCGATCCGATTACCATCATCGACTCTGCGCCATAACAAACCGCGGTTCGAATCATCAACGCAATGTTGGCGTCGATTCCAAAGTTTACCATACAAATTGATAGCGGAATAGTCTTTGCGATGGGCGCGAGTTTAATCTGGCGCTGGCGGCGAGTCTCGGTGCGATAATTCGGCGGACTATTGTTCATAAGATGCCTCGGCAATCCGTGTTTAAATCTGACGGATTTTGCTTCATTGACAATCTAAGCACCGAACGTCGGGAATCAATGGCTCATGATAACTTTTTCAGATCTCGTTCCAAAGCAACCACTCTGCGATGTACTTGGACTGCGATAACAAATATTCTATAAACTTCTCCCTTGAAACAAAATTATAACTTAGTTCATCACGCCTAGTATAATATACTCGGCTAGTACCTCCCGTGAAACCAATAATGGCTTGGGCTATCATAGTATTATTACTCTTTAGATAAAAGCTAGTAATTCTTCCTCCAAAGGGTCCTCTTGACAAGAAGATTGTGGAATCTTTTAATGACACCGTTTGTTGTTCAGACATTATAAGCCCAATGTAACGTCATAAAATCAGCCAACGCATCGTCCTGTGTCGAGTAGCTATGACCAAGTAACGCTGCATGGGCGATCTGTCTCGTTATCGCTTCTTCTATCGTCAAAATAACATGATTGTTTAAACCATCTTTATTGGGCTCGTCATACGCTATCTGCTGGAATAGCTCACAATCGCAACGATGATAATCGTTATGCCAAGGGCAATCTGACGGGTGTTTAACCTCTGTTATCATTTTGTCTCCTAAATTTGATTCCAAATTAGCCATTCTTTGATCTCATCATATGTCATTAGTTTTTCTATTCCTTGCTGTTTTGTTAATCTCTTGTGATCTGACCAGAAATATGAATCAATACGATCCATTGTTATTTCGCCACCGTCTAACCCAAGCCGATAACTAAAACTGCCGATGATCGTTGTTGCGTTCTGCCGAAATGTTATGATCAACACCGGATCAACAAAAGTGTGGTTGTCCACTCTTAAAGCCTCGAAGCTAATGTAAAAACAACCCGATAGCCTTGTAACTTCATAGGAGAAAAGATTTATATTGTATTTTTTAAACTTCAGAAGTCGTAAAAGATTCTCGTCTGTTATAGAACAACTCATAGCAGATTATTCCAAAGCAACCACGTTGTAAACTGCGGATGATTTCGTAGCTCGTCAACAAACTGCTCTGACGATATCCTTGCTCCGTCGTGGCCATAATAATTCTTTTTAGCCCCTTGTATATAATATATTGATGCCACTATAAATTTGTCAACCATGAAGAAAATATCTAGACTATCGCCACGGCTGCTGATAAATCTACGGACACCAATTACGTTATTTTTAGTTAGTCTTTTTCTCGCAAAATGCCATCCTGGCGTTTTGCCTATCTTTTTATCAAAAATTTTGGTTATCGGATGAGAAAAATCTTTCATAGCTGATTCCACAGTAGCCATTGCGCGAAGCTTGGATATAGCATAAGTTGTTCTATGCACTCAGCTCGCGACGTCTTTGTTCTTTCGCCGCAAAATACGTTACAATCATAAAGCGTTATGATTTCCCCGTGGTTAATATAGCGAAAATATCCAATATATTGTGATGATATTTGAAATTTATCCGGATAAGAAGTGGAGGAGAATCGAATCGTCACACAGTTTTTGTTCGAATCTGATGATATCATTATGGTTTGATTTCCAAGCTTAATCTCAGCGCGTAGAACGTTGCTTCCGTTGCTAACGGCCACTATATTTCTGTCAAAACATCGCAACACTATTTCGTCGGTAAATATCGGGATGCTCATAGTTGATTCCAAAGTAGCCACTCTCTGAAGTCCGGATATTTCAGAAGTTCTTCCATGGTTTCTGCAGCAGATATATTTTGTATTCTGGTCTTTATAACGCCAAAATCAAATACATTTATAAATGACGAGTCAAAGCTCATCCCAATCTCGCGACAGTTTGGCACATTAAACAAGTTATAATAAACATTGCCGATTGTGTGACGACGATGATTAAAAGTTAATGTTAATCTGGCGGAGTTATAGTCGGTATAAATTCCGATCCAAGAATTATATGGAAGATTTACCTCCCCTTCGTAGGTGCCTTCCGGATGATTATATCTTTCGTCAAAAGATAATGCAGGAAGAATCTTTTCATCGGTGAAATTGCTCATAATCCGTTCCATAATATAAGATCCGAGAATACCGGATCAAGAAGCATTACAAAGTCTATAAACTCGGCACGCGATACCGGAGTGTGCTCATTACGAGTTCTCCAGCCATAGAGATAAAACTCCGGTTTATATCTTCCACCAATTGTAATTAGGCCGATTGAATCCGAACCATATGATGAGTCATAAAAAAAAATTCCGATTGAATCAGCCTCCAAACTATAATTCCGCCATAATCTTGATATATCGAGATAACAGGTGTCGGATAGGTTGATAATCTTTAGAGAAAAATGACTAGTGGTCCCATCGAATAAGCTGCGCAGATTCTCTATCGACATATCGAAGATCATAGTTTATTCCAAAGAAACCACTCGAAAGCCTCCGGAATATGTTGCTGCAACGCCGACATAAGGAACGTCTTTGATGCTGCCTCGGCCGTTGTTCTCTCGCAAAGATAGCTCGAAATCCAAATTGTTGTTGCACAGTCTTTGTCGGCCCTATAGTTCACATCGCACATTAGTTTTTTCCTCTTATAAATGCCAATATTATAATGTTCGCCAGCATGTCCATCATACTTTTCCAAGACTAAAACAACCTCTTCTGACAGTCTCTTGGTGAATTTCTTCGCCTTGTGAGTTCCATCGACAATTGCGTTGAAGCCCGGCTCGGTGAAAACAACCACTAGATTTTGTTCCAAAGGAAAAGATCTGCAAACCATGGCGAGCTTTCTGTAATCCTTTTAAAGAAAACCTCTCGTTTTGCCGACAGTTCACCAATCACATAGTTGGAAAGCCCGACGTGTTGTTTTAGAATTGCCCAGCCAATTGTTACCGGCAAGTTATGAGCATGACAAAAGCTAATATTTATATCACCAAGATCATCATATCTTTTTGAAAGAATAACGGCAATATTATGCGGCATCTCAGGATAGACTCTATAATCTATTGGGAATCTGTGCGGTGTAAGTCCACCCGGCGTCTTTGTATCAAATCCGACGGCAGCATAAAACCTCTCGAATGTTCTGCCGGCAAACAGCAAATCGTCATGCAAATCGATCATATCTTGTTCCATAGGAAATATTCGAATATCTTTGGAGCATTTTGCCTCAAATAATCGAATAATGTGCTTTCTTTCTTGGCCTCATCATGATTTAGCCTCCCGGTGACAACGTATGAAAACTTCTTTCTTTTCATAGTATCCAAATCAACTCTCCACGAGATTATGGCCGAATTTTTAGTCTCTCCTGGCTCCGCGACAGATATCATCAGAAGATAATCAAATGAAAATGCCTTGTTTTCAAGTCTCATAATTCTTAGCTTTTGGTCTGGAGCAAGCACTATTTCTACAATTTTTTTGGCCGACAAATCAACAGAGAAATCATCACCTAGCGCTTCTATAATCCATTGTGGAACTTCAACATCATCCGTCATAGCGCCATCCTTTGAAATATCTTACAACAAGCCGCTCCTCCCATAATTCATCACAGTAAGTGTTTCGCGGATCTTCTACTGCTTTTGCCATTGGGTTTAAATCACATTCGGCGCGATATATCTTGTTGCCATGCGGATCACAATGTATCCCAGCGTATATTTCATTCAGATATGCTGCATAATCTTCAAAAGTATCTGCTATTTTATCTGATAATTTAACCAAAAGAAATACTCTGTTCGATCCTTTTTGTCGGTCATCAAGAGATTTGGCAAAATATTTCTCTCCATTATAAATAACCATTCCTGCCATCGTGCCGTCATATGAGCCTAAAGAATATCTTGTGTCAATTTCGGCTCTATCAATTTCCGGCAGCAATCCATATGGCAAGACCCAATTATCCTCAAATCCATCGCCAGCGAGTTCTTCAAACTCCTCAAGAGAAATAAAGCTCATTCGTCGTTCTCGATATATTTGCCTTCGAAGATTTCCGGATGCCAAAGCAACCATTCAAAACATTGCGGATAGGTTGCTTTGAGATAATCTAAGAACTTTTCTTTTGACTCTGATTCTCTGTCGTTTCTTGGAAAATAAACGATATCTTTATCGAGCGCTGCGTTATCTATTTCCCATTCAAGCATAGCTCCGGAGACCTTAATTCCTCCAATAATGTATTGAAACTCATCATTTGGCATCTTATCGCCGCTTCTATTTGAGTTTATAACATAAATCACATTTGGATCAGCAGAGTATTTGCCACTAACTTCAACGAAGTGAGTAACGGACATACTAATGGTTTTAATCTTCGATGTCATGGCCATCTCTTATATATTTTCCTTCGAATAATTCTGGATGAAATAATATCCAAAGAAAGGCCTCTTTATCGGATGATAACACATATTCCAGAAGTTCTTCGGAGCTAACAATGCCCTTGCCTGCCAGATAGCAATTTGCTCCGTTTTCTGCACCATCAATTTCCCATTCGTGCTCTTCTGTTTCGCCATCTTTGCCTCTGATGATCCTCGTATAACTGGCGGCGAAACTAAGTTCATTACCATATTGAAAACAAAGAATCACATCGTGATCGTTTGTAGCTCTTTCTTTAAGGTAACGGCTTGTGTTAGTAATCTTCACTTTAATCAATTCGAATCTCCGTCCCATCGGGATGATATTTTCCTTCAAATATCTCTGGGTGAAATAGAAGCCATTCAAAATACTTCGGATATTCTTTTGAGAGTCTCAATATAAAGCCATCTTTTGTGTACTGTTTGTGATCATAGTCTTCCCCATACGCTATGAGGATTTTTCTATAATCATTTGTTCCATATATCTCAAGCAAAAATTCTTTATCATAAATTCTATTGCGAATCAATATATGGTTCAGCTCTCCATGATATTTGTTGCCCGGTGGGAAAAGACAAACCAATATATCGGATGTTGAAAAATCCGTATCCAGCAGCATAACCGAAGCCCTGCAATATTCGCCAACGTAAACGTCGAAACTTCTCATTTCATCCTCGCGCTATTTCTGCGCCATAGCCCAATATAAGCACCGAGAAACAAAAGTCAAGAGGATCTCTTAGAAAATTGCCAGCCTGCTAATATTTCCTATGAAGAAAGAATGTTTAACAAACTATCATCTTTACGAATTATTCTGGCTAATCTTGGTCTGATAAATGAAGCGGCAGAATTAACGAAGTTTGCAGATCATCAGGGCTCAATTGTTGCTAACTTAGGATATCCGAAGCTCTTGGCAAAGATACTACAAGATAAGTTTGGGAATAATTCTTTTACTATGGCTAAATGGCTTAAGGAATATTACAAAACGCAAGGAGAAAACGATTGGATTAATAGTCTTGGCAAAAGCGGCTCTTGGATGCACGGAACAAAAGGTTCTGTCAACAGAGTGCTTGGACTTTATGACGCTGCGACAAAAGCTCTAGAAAGTGGCATACCAAATCTTTATGTGAAGTATCTTCGCGATAATGATTTCTATGTTGATAAGTCTGACATAGATCTCGATGAGCGCGAAGTATCTGCGAGAAAAGCTATCGCAAAAGATTCGGTAGAAGAAGAACTTTTTAACGATATTTTCTTTTATAACTCATTCGCTACCGACATTTTGTCAGGAAAAGTCACCAATCTCGGACCTTATGAGAAACTTTCGTTTGAAGAGGCTCTCGAAAAATACAATAAAAAGAAAATATTTGATGACATCAGACCAATTAAAGTTTATCCAGATGGTTTCAAGTGGATTGATGCTGGCGCAAAATGCGAATTGCTCGGAAAACTTATGAATAATTGTGGATCGTCCGGCGTTATGTCAAGCGATCCAGATAGAACTATTCTTGCGCTATTCGATTCGAATAACAAGCCACACGTTATGGTGACATATTCTCCAAATGAGAAAAGAATATCTGGCGAAGAGGGCGGCGGAAGCAGCGTTGTTAAGGACAAATATTCTTCTTATGTTCTTGATTTAGCGGATGTTTTAGGCGCCAAGTTTGATACCGAGAGATCGAAAACAAAGATACTTACCGTGAAAGGCAAATTGCAGGGAATTGCGACAGATATAAAAAGAATCAAAGATTTCGGCGGCGCAGGAACTTATGACGAGTTATTTTCTTTCAAAGATCTCGATGGGAAAGAATACTATACCGACTCTTATCATGTTCTGAGTAAAGAAGATGCCGATAGAGCTTGCGATTATGTGGCAGAAAACCTAGAATTCGATGATCCGAAAAGTTCAAATGGCCGAATAAAAGGCGGCAATGGATGGTTCGCTGGTAGCTATCCAAGAGATATTGCATCACATCCACAAGATCTGATCATTTCGTTATTCAATCACCATAATAGAGATCTTTTGACTACCGTGACTGGTGCAGAATATATTTTTATCAATAAGTTTGTTCAATGGCGACTTGGACTCAAAGAAGGTTAAACAAGTACCACGAGAAAGCTTCCGGAAACTCAAATCTGAGCCAGTCCAGACCCTGCTCTATATCAAGTCTTCTGTTATCTTTTTCAAACCAGCACTTTGTACTTGACTGATAAGATATATTATCTAAATAGAGAGATATCTTTCCTTTCTCTGGATAAATACCGGTTGCTTCGTTGGAAAAATATACTCCATAATATGAACCATTTGTTCTGAAATAAATAATCTTATCATCTTTTATAATCAGTTGTCCGGCTTTGCCTATTTTTGAAATATTATCTTCCCATGAAATATCAGTCCTTTCAAATTGGGCCAGAATATTCTTTGTCAGATCAGGATCATGGCCTTTTGTCATTTTTCGGCTCGCGAATTCATCATCTTGACGAAATCTTTTGTTAATTCCTTTGCAATTTCGTTAAGATTTGGGCCGCCCAAACCAGAAATCAGAAGCCAATTTTTTACTTCTGTTGGCAACATCGGAATTGATAATAGCATTCCAACACCGCCTGCCGATGTCTTTCGATATGTTCCGTGCTTTTTTCTGATAAGATAATTTAGTTCTTGATCCGTTAGCGACTCGATATAACTTTGCATCGTTTTTGTATCGCTATATGCTGAGTGTAAACCACGTCTTGTGCCTCTTGTCATTTTGCCGACGCTAACTGTTATATCGCCATCCTCGTAGTTTATTGAGAATATCTCAACATCGCGCTTTATTTTTTCTATGCCACCAACTACAAATGTTTTAACAAACCTTACGATTATTTCATTTGAAGAATATTTTTCGTGACATATGCTGCAATCACTTTTTAGAACCCAATCTTCTCCGGATACAATTTTTGATTCAAATCTAAACGAAGGTTTGACTTCATCCTTTATTATTTCACCGACGAAATTGCTGCTCATAGCCTGATCTCCGGATTTTCCCAAACAAGTTCTGTTCTGCTTGTTATTGACAATATTGTCGTTATCTTGTTGTCCGTAATCATCACATTATATTGTAACCAACCATTCCCAAACAAATGGTGCCAGAATAAGAACTTTGCATATTCTCCAACCGTCACATCATCTCTTCTGAGTTCTTCAAAGAATTCTTCTTTTGAAAAGCCCGCAGTATAAAACCGAAACTCACGCTGCCAACTCGAAAATGTTATCGGTCCCCAGCGCCCCTTGTGATCTCTTTTTGTTATATATCCAAGCGGAGAGATATTCACCAGCAACAAATCGCGGCCACAACACTTAGTTTGATATTCCCAGGGTAGTATCGGTGGAATATTTACTCCGAGATCAACCATTCTTAAAACATCAACCGTATCGAAAAGTCCCATTCTAATAACCTCATAACGAGAAAAGCGCCGATTAAGGCGCCTTTTAGTTTATTTTTTGTAAGTTGTTTAGTTCGCTTCGCAGGCGCCGTCACACCAAAGCCAAACGGCTTGGCCCGGCTGAAGCTTATCGGCATCAAAAGTTGGATCTTTGTGCTTGTTTAATGCAATATTGTCGGCAACCGTTTTCCCGGTTGAAGCAGAGTGTCTCTCGGTCATCGATGTCATTGTATCGCCAGGATCTACAATATGCTTTAGTGGAGCCGCAGAATCGTAAACTCCGGGGTCATTTGTAAGTTGGGCCAATTTCTTTATCATGCCATCGATTTTTGAGGCATCTTTATCAAGGCCCATTTCATCAAGTTTATCCGCAACCTTCAATAGTTCTTTTATCATCATAACTCCGATGTAATATTATTCAAAAGTAATAGATTTCTTTATGGCGCCGAAAAGTGTTGCAACTTTCTGCGAGAAAAGCGATTGTTGCGCTGTCGGCGCCTGTTGCTTTCCGTGATTTACTCTAAGCCCGGCTAAATGCTCCTCTATTTCATCAAGATTAATACCCTTCGGAAGATTGGCGGATTCGAAGCCAGCAGATGGAGTCGGCAAAATTTCTTCTTTTCTCTCCGGAGCACCAATATTTTTGGAATCCTTCCAAGCTAGCCATTCATCTCGCATCTTTCTGTGTTCTGAATTTGGCATAGATTTAATCTTCTGAGCAACTCTCGCCCAGAATACATTGGGACCAAGTCTTGTAATATCCATATTCAATTTATGCCGGCCGAGCCATTCCTTAAACCCCAAGAAAACCTCTTATTATGTGCTATTTTATTAATAGATTATGCTAAAAGTGGAACTTCTGTCACTTCGAACAGTTGTATTTTGAAATAATCCAGAACTTCTAATATGGTTTTGTCTGGCACTTCTGTCAGCGGTTTGTTAAAATTATAATTTTCGCTTAGAAAATGAGATTGCCTAAACTCATCTTGAAGCCTCTTTGTTTTGTGATCTATTTCGTTGACATTAATATATACGCTAAATAACACAGCGTCTTTTGCTCTTAGTTTTTCAAGAGATTTTTCTTTTGCGAGCTTATCGGCCAACTCTCTAAATGTGAAGGCACCGAGAGTCGTTGACCATAATTTATAATAATATTCATCATAATGATTATCTTCATCGTAGCCAAACCAAGATTCGGACAAAAGATATATCTTGGCGGCCATTTATTTTGAACCAAAGAAATTATCTTCGATAATTCTGGAGAATTCACCATTAAATTCGAGCATCTTGTCAAACTCCCGCATCATTAGCCTATTTGGCTTGTAATAATTTGCCCTAAGCTTTCCGATGATTCTCGATGCGCCGATTGCGCCATGATTCGGAGTCAGAGCGATAATTGCTGCTGCTGGAGCCCTAGAGATACCCAACATACAGTGTATCAATATGATTGATTCATCCTCGAAACCTTTTCCGAAGTTATAGATCTTCTTGATATGATCTAAGTTTGGGATATTTCTCGGATCAAAGTTAGCCGCAGCATCGTCAGACTCGACATCGAAGAACTTTATATCAAGAATATTTGCATTAGCAAATCCGTTACAAAAGATTGAATCTGTTCCGGGGCTTGAAATAGAAATTATATGTGTCGGCTTTGTCTTTTTGGCAAGACCGAGAGCCTCTTTTTCGGATGTTATATGAATTGTTGCCATTTAATTCCTCTTTGGCTTGGTGCAAAATGCCGGAATAATCTGTCTCGCCCTAACTTCGCTACTAATAATCGATTATAAATTATGTCAGTACTAAAAGATATTGAGAAAACCCCACTTCAAAGTAAAAAATTTGTAGCATACTTAATAACCAACTTTTTAAACAAAGCGCTACTCTTTTACCTCGTCTATAAGGATATTGATGCCGGAACACTAATTTGGGCAATAACCGCCGCGATTTTTATCGACACGGGCTATATTTTAGGCGTTGTCGCTCTTGAACTTTTCGTAAAACTAGCAAGTATTAGAGGCGGATATCCTGCGCCAGTCGATGTCGCAGTAGTGCCACCAAAAGATCTTGAAGAAGAGTTGACTAAGCCTTAGTTTTTATTTTGTCGTCCATCGATAAAAGTAAATTAAGTTCCTCGTTCGATAAAACTATATCTCCTCCAAGACTCGATTCCTCTTCTTCCGGAAGCTCTTGGGCAACTTTTCTCAAAATAAGATCAATTATATCGGCCTCTTTTGAAAATCCAGACTCATCCAAATCCTTTGCCGCCTTAATTAAATATTTTATCATGAAAACCCCTGCTAATATCAACAAGAATAATAGATGTATCGCATCAACAAAATAAACAAACTGCTAAAACTAGCCACAACTGTTGGTTTGGCCGAAACACTATGGAGCGCAAATCATCCAAATAGATATTCCGATGATTTATCTGGCTATAATTCGTGGAAAGAAGATGTCAAAAATACTCTCGGCACAGATGATGATAAAAAACTATCGGATATCTTGTCAGGAAGTATAATCACGAGCAACGTGGTTTCCTGGTCTGACTTCTCAAGTATATTTCCACGCGGAGAAGAGATAAGGCGAGCTTGGCAGAAAAACAATCCGAGAGAAATCGAATCTTTTTTAGAATGGCTCAATTTGAAACAACACAAAACGGTTCACGAAATACTGGAGGCGCTAAATGATGCTGTCAAAACTACTAAACCTTCTTCCGGCAAGACTCCAATTGATGATCTTATCACATCTCCAGATGATGCTTTCTTTGGCGCAATACTAAAAGGAGTTGGAGCGCCGATAACAAAGAATAACTTGCTCTATTTTTATGCTTGGCGTCAGGCAGAGGGCGGAAAAGCACTTCATAACCCGTTTAATACAACTCAGAAGGCATCCGGAGCGTCAGACTATAACTCATCTGGCGTAAAGAACTATGTATCGTCAGAACAGGGCGTGGCGGCTACAGTGAAGACTCTATTAAATGGAAGATATGAAGAAATCATAAGCTGCCTTAAAAACGACAAAACCCCCGCGGAAACTGCGGAGGCTTTATCTAAATCACCCTGGGGAACGGGAGAGTTGGCAAAGAAGATAATCTCCGGATATGAGTCGGGAGCAAATCCCAAACCGCCAGAAATCGCAAAAGCCTAGATCGCTTCTTCGTCATCACCAATATCAGCTATTTTATCATCGATAACTTCGATAGGGCCATCATTCGTCGGAGGATTCTTTGCTGCCTCAATTGCGGCAACTCTTTCCTTTTCTTTCTCCTCTTTGCGTTCCAGAATCTTGACTCTGCCGGAACACTTATCGGCTAGAGCGGCGATTTCAAGCGGTGGCAGCCCATCAATAAAGAAAGAGTAAAACTTCCTCTTTGACTCCTCATAAAGTGCGGCTCGTGCTTTCTCTAGATTCTCTTCAAGATCGTTGATCCTGATGATATCTCTTAGAAGTCCTTGGCAAGCCTTTGCCATTTCGAGATCATCTGATGCTTCGATAATCTTGCGGACTTCTTCAAAACGGTTGAATTCTTTCTTTGCGGCCATCGTGACACCCTCTGGTTTGTTGTTGTAGAAAGTAGTGGTGAAACCGGCAAGATTTGAACTTGCAACACCATTTTTAGGAAAAATGTACTCTATCCAGTTGAGCTACGGCTTCATTTTATTATCTTAAAACTCTATCTTATTATCATCGGTCGGACAGTTTATTCCGCCCAAAAAATCCTGCAAAGAATACAACGCCGAATTCCTTTCAGAATCTTCGCAATCTTTTGTTCTCGCTATGATCGCCTCGTAAACCTTGGTAATCTCTGACTTTAATCGCGCAGTCTCTGACTTATTCATTCCATAGTCCATTCATCCTCCCTTCCATACCACAATCTAATCACGGTTTGCCAAATGTCAATGGCGCGACAAAGAATATTTAGATCCACTCTTTGGCAACATGAGAGCCGCAGAACCCGCCGCGAGACAGCGCGTTGCAAACTGCCGCATACACTTCATCGACATCGACAGAGCCAAAGCTTACAATCGGCTCATCTGCCGGGCTTAAAAGAGACAAAAGAACCTCTGCCTGACGGTCGGTTAGCGTTAAACTATATGTTGTGCAAGTTGTTCCATCTGGAAAGTCTGTTTTCATGTTATTTCCGTTAAACTAGGTTAAAAAGTATCCACTCTCGAAAGTCTTCAAACTTTGAATCATTATTTCTATCCATAATTTTTTCCAGAAATACTTGTTTCGAAAAGTTATTCCAACGATTCTCCTTAAAATTATAAATAAATCCTTTTTCTTCGCCATCTATTTCTATCTCGAAAGCAGCAATACGATGCTGCTTTTCTCCGTTATAATAATTATTATAAAAATGAACGGTTACAACACCACCTCTAACAGAGCCCTTGTTTATGGTTATCTGACAAACGTTCGAGACTGGAAACCTCACAACTCTTTCTGAACCGGCCAGAGGTACTCTGTATTTATCATAAATCTTAAGACTAAGATCAATATCTGTCATATCTGGTTCCAAAGGAACCACTCTCTGAATGGTTTGAATTTGTCATTCATCAGGATTATCGAGATAAACTCAGCGCGAGAACAATCCATCCAATTGTTGTATGAATCCCTATATGGGTCCTTCACTAGATACAATACATAATTTTCATTAGTATAATGGCTTAACTGCAACACTCTGTTTTGGTTTATGTCATCACCAATATTAAAGTAAATCTTTATGGCCCATAAATCATCGCGAAGATTCCAAGTGTCGAGCACAATGCTCGTATTATCTTCTAGTTCTCTGACTCTCTTGAAGTCATCAAGATTCGACTCATTCTGAAACAGCGGATCGGTTAGGTTGATCAGATTGGATTCCATAATAGCCACTCTCTGAATGGTTTGCACATTTCTTTGGTGAGAATTTCATCGTAAAACTGAGTTTTAGTAATCCTGGACCAATCCAATATCGGATCATTTGTTTTCTGGTAATAGATTGTTTCTTGCGATTCATCAGACTGTGCTTGAAACAGCGAATTATTATCATATTTCAGCCAAAGATTATTTCTATCTCGAAATCGGCCTGATACAAATAAAATTATCTCTGCCCGTTTTCCAATGGTCTTTCTGCCACAAGAGTTGTCGGGCCTAATTGTAGCGAGCAAATCCCGATCATCTAATCCCTTCATCGTAATCATATTTGATTCCAGTAAATTATCGAGACAATTTATCAATCTTCCGATAGCTTCTTTTGCAGCCGAGAATCAACCTGCATTGACTTTATCGTTTGACCAGATAGTCCTTTATCAAGGAACTTCTTTGACACCTTCCATGATCCGACATAAGGTGGCACTTCATACGAAAGAGGAAGAACCATCAACTCCGAAGTTGCCTTGAAACTCTTTGCTCTGCTTCCATAGCCCGTCGTAACGAACTTAAACTCTGGAAGATTCGGCTTGTCACCGGTTACCTCGGATACTTTTACACCATTATGATCAACGATAGTCCAACGCTGTTTGTGTTCCGTGCCAACCCAGGTCAGATGATACCAGATACCATCTTTTATGTGATATCCTTCGCCATCGAGCATCTTGAATGGCTTATTGTCGTTTTTAACTCGGTTCTTTCTCAGCAGAAGTCTGGGCGCTTCGCAAAGAATACCAGAGTCAGGATGAACATAAAAGTCACTCGATCTGGCACGATAGGTAACAATCTTGTGTTGCCCGTTTGCTTCGTACGGTTCTCCATCAATCATAACGACGGCGGTTTTGACGAACCAAGAGACAATCTCTTTTACGTTGGAGTATTCTGACGAATTTGTCTTGGCATTTTCGCTAAGCTCAGAATAAACATCATCCCAAAGGCGACCTTCATTTGCCGCTTTTCGTAGAAACTTAACTAGCGGCGAAAAGTATATCGAAGTCGTCTTTTGATAGTCGTTGTTCCAAGAACGACGATACATCGTCTCTTTTGAGCCAACCTCATCATCTTCGACTTTCGTATGGCGCTTTTTGATAATTTGTTCATTCTTAGAAGAAGAACCGCGACGGGCTCTTTCTCGAATAACTTTAGCCATATCAGATCGCATTGTGACTCCTATACCAAATTAAACAAACACCATTCTCTAAATGGCACAAGATGAAAGTTGCAACCTTCTTTTGATAAAATACAACCAAGGAATTCTGACTTTGTAAGTCCACTAACCCACCGCATCACGTAATCCTCACTACCAGAGATCTTTTGCTTGTAAGTCAAATAATATTTGTTGTCAGAAAATGCCGCGACCTTGCCATTATTATAGAACTCAAAACCTGGAACATTTGCCGCGGTGTAAGTTACAATGGCTGGCGGCATTCTGGTGGCTTGCCCAACTCTGATAATTGGCCCACTAAGAATCGTATTTTGTTTCTCTCCCCTTTCTATTACTGTGACTGAGTTATGAAACATTCTTTAGCCTCTCTTCTCTTTCGGCAAAAAGCTGCTCACAGAGCTTTTTACCAAATATCACATCGGATGTGTTGAATCTTTGGTCTAATGCTTGTGTGAAACTTAGACCCTCCTCTTTCAAATCGTCAAACTTCTTCATAAGCTCGACACTTTCTATCTCTCTGTTTACCCAATATTTGGTGCAATCGATGTAGTCTCGCTCTCTAATAACCTTTGCCATATCAGATCTCATAAATACCTCTATACCACATTAAACAGACACCATTCTCTAAAATCAGAGAGATAATCATTATTCATCATGGCGCCAATAAATGCTGATTTTGACAAATTCGTAACAAAAATAATGCGCGATTTATCTTTAAACCCAATGGTATAGACAGCCCCACCATCTGCTCTACGAATAATTGAGGCAATCCTTGTCTTTTCATTACAACAATACTCGGCTGATAATCCTTTGAGGCGGCTGGAATAAAATTCTACAACATAAACCATGTTCGATGGATCTCCGGCATGATTAATAAAGATCCTAGATCCGCCAGGAACATTTTGTTCATAATAAGATTTATTTTTCATTGTCCTGTTCGTTCTTGGTTATGAAACATTCTTTAGCCTCTCTTCTCTTTCGAGGCAAAGCTGATCCCAAAGTTTTCTGCCAAATATCACATCGGATGTGACTAACCTCTGATTCAGGGCTTGCGTGAAGCTAATCTCTTCTTCTTTAAGATCATCAAACTCCCTCATAAGCTCGACGCTCTTTACTTTGCGATCAACCCAATAATTGATGCAGTTTATATAGTCTCGCTCTTTATAAAGATATTTCTTTTTGGAGATACTAACCCAGAATTCAGATCCGCCATCTGTGAAAAATGGAATCGCGTCTTTTTCATTTGGCTCGGCATAAAGCATCTTTTTGTCGAACCGCAACCCTTTTGTCCTAATTTCCCTGTAAAAACAGACACCAGGGCTGCCATCGTCGTGTATGGCATACGAAATAAAGTGTGGAATAAACTCCAGTTTTGCTTTGAGTTCAAAACTATTCAGAAAACTACAAAACAATTCAGGCGGAAACTTATCCGAGTCTTTTGTCTTTTCTGGAATATTTGAATAAAGTCCAAACCCCATCGCAGAGTGCAAAACGCCGGTTGAAGTTGTCAAAAGAACCCTTAAGAGTTCTCTTGTGTCGTCGTCATAGTAAGATTCCGTCATTATTCTGCGACAAGCCTCGACAGACTTTTCTATCTCTTTGCGAACCTTGGCTTGCTCACCACCAACAAACTCTTCGAGATAATCCATCTTAGACTCCAATCGCTTTGATAATTCCAACGATAATATGAAGTGCCGCCGCGAATATGAACAAAGCATATACTGTATTTGCTGCGAATTTGACAGATTTTGGCTGCCCAGCAAATGTCTCTTTGGAATATCCCAGGGCTAACGTCGGAAGAAAGCCACAAAACATCATCTCTAGTGATTGATTAAATGTATCAAACATTTGTTCCTCTGGTTATAATTTGCTTTTCGGTTCCATCGGGAAAATAATTTGCGCTGAGTATTTCCGGATGAAACAAAAAGAAGGCCAGATCGTCAGGATATTTTTCTTTCACAATATCAACTATAGATTCTTTATTCTGTTCTGCTAAAAACGAGCCAAGCGTACTTCTTGAATAATTAAAAATACAATCAGAAAGCTGCCACTTCTTCCATAAATCATTCGCCGTATTTATTCCGCTGTGTTTTCCGCATTTGAACGCCACTATCAAGAACGCAAAATCGTCACATTTCACGACAATAAATTCATCTGGTAAATCAAGATTGCAAGTCAGCCAATATACGCTGTTTTCCTGTAATGCGCGATCTGTTATATAAACTTGCTTCATCTAAGGCCAAGGATAAGATACTTCTGAATCTTCCAAATATTTCCATTCAAAATGAATTGCTCGAAACCAGCCAAAGATATCCCACCAATAGACATTGCGCTTAATATGGCGGCCAATATCCCTTTTGAAATCACGATCACCGCATTTTGGACAAATAACGTTTGATCCCGATTTACACTCTTTTCCCGTGTCCTTCCTGTAGGTCTTTTCATTCCTAATTTCAATTTGAAAGAACTCTATCGTATCACGCTCAAGACCATGACTACACGATGGACAGCGGCCAAGCCTGCGCCATTCTGGATTGTAATCCATTATAAATACCTCGAAATAACATCGCCCAATGAGAAATGAGCAAGCCAACTCTCACTCTTCCATTCTGTCAGCGGAATAAGTTTGCCGTCGATTAGAATTTGGCAATCATCGTAAGAAATACCATAACTTGTCTTGGCATCCGGATGTTGAACTTCGTTAAGAACCGTATGGTTAATGGTGACGATGCGATACTCTTTTGCGCCGGGATTATTATCTCGGTTATATTCCTCTGTCGCGATTCTTGCGGCAATTGCAGCGCGAATCTCGGATGGCGTAGAATTGTCGCAGAAAATCGGCTGATAGCCCGGACATTTATCCGAGCCAATATCGTCATCTTCGAAGCCCATCTGCTTCGGTGTCGCAATTATAATCTTCATTTGTTCCTCGATGCTATAACATCATTTTCTTGTTGCAACATCTCAACAAGAAGCTTATCATTGCCGACTATCTTTCCCCATTCGCTATCAATATATTCTGGCTGATGTTCGATGTTCACCTTGTGACAAGCAAACCAAGCATCGCCAAACGATGAATAGCGTTCTGGCAATTCGAGCATTTTAAGGGTGTCAAGAAGAATGTACTCTTTTGAGTCTTTTATATCCTTGACGATTACTCTTGGATTCAACATAATCCCTCAAAACCTGTCAATCATAGCAACAAAATAGAAGCGATCAAGAAGAATGTAAGGGTCGATCCTCATGGTAGAAAGATCCTCCGAAGTGCGAAGAATGATCTTCCAACCGGTCGGAATATCCAGGTCATTAACCCTACGGTAAGCAGTCGCCAAAAAAATTGCGTTGATCACATCAACTGTGGCACGATTGACCTCATCAAAGACGAGGATTCCGCGGCTGTTTGGATCGCGAGGCCAATAATCGGGAGTGGCGCGAATAGGAGTGATTTTTCCGGTGGAAAGATCAACATCTTTATATTCTAGACCAACAATGTCTGCAACGGTCATTTGCGATAGACGAATATAGTAATATTCCAATCCATCTTCCTTAGCGTAATCTTCAAGCATCGAAATCACGCCGCAACCGGGCGAACAACTGATCAGAGCATTTGAGGCCGGAGGCATGTTCTTGACGATAAGCTTTGCGCCGTTGAGATTCATCTTATCACCGATTGATAGGCTGTCACGTTGCGCGGAAACGAAACTATCTCCGCTGCTCCCTCAATCTAAGCACCGAGGTTACCGAGTCAATCCGACGATTGATATTTTTCAGTTTTCATGATAGTTCGGAATAGATCTAGCTCATTGAACATCGTCCACTCGATAATTATCGGGTAGTGTGTCTCAAGCCAGCCGCGAAACTCGGAGTGTGTAACCGTAGTACATTCTCCGCCGGACCAAATCCAAAGGTATTGATAATACTGAGTTTTTTGAATCTCTGCAACCATCTCACCGGAAATATAAAAGCTCCACGAATAATCTGTGGCGCAATATTTCGCCTCATCATAGGCGACCTTGAGATAACCGTCATCATAAATAACTTTGAAGTGAAACTCTGTCATCGCTTATCAGTCTGATTCGGCTTGTTTTATTAAGTCTAAAATTAATCTTGCAACCTCGCCTTGTCCCTGATCTATACCGAGATAATAGGCATCATCAATGTTTCCTCCGACATAATTATTAACTATAAAATACTCATCGGCATAGTGGTCAATATTGCCAGAATATTGACTTAAAAGCTCTTTTATTTTATCAATCATCTTAGCTCCTTTGGAAAACGAAACAATGATAGCCGTCATCTATGAAGTGCAGGACGAGAACATATCCATTATCCAAAAGCTCGGCAGCTCGCTCACTTAGATCTATCAGGTAATCGCCTTTGGGGAGAACAACAGTTTCTAATGCTTTTCTAGTCATCTTCTTCTTCCCATATAAAGGTTGCGACAAACATTCCAACAGAAAGAATCACTACGACCACGAAAAATAATGGGACATATTCTGTTCCATCCGTGCCAAGGAATAGCCACATCAAGAAAGAGAAAACTTTGTTGATTGGAATCATCAGAAGGCCCATAAATCATGCGAAATGATTAGTTAGTTTTGTCTTCTTTTAGAGCAAATCTTTTGATATTTTCCTCAACAGAAAAGTATCTCTCTAAGCATTCGTGAATCTCCGGCGTGAAAGTTACGTCAAATACATCGACGTCGCCAGAGCCATAGTATTTGCCGGTATTTCTATCGCTACAAAACCATTCAAATCCAGATTCCTCCGACCACATAAAATCGAAATAAAGCGCTTTGTAGCTCCAGCCTATATTTGTCTTGAAATCATTATCTTTTTCTGGCGGCGAAATGAATGGCGGAGGACAACAATACTTCTCATATATTTGATCAAGAATTTGCCTGCCCTGAGGAGGCAATAGGTCATAAGCTTCTGAAAACTTTCCCATTTAGTACCACCCTTCGTCATATTCTCTTTGTTTTGTTTTTTCAACATTTTCAACAATCGGCAGCACATCGCCAACTGTATATTCCTGAGGCTTTCCTTGCCGATAGGACTCGCAGTCCTCTGCAAAGTTATATGGCTCGCAACCATGATCTTCATATGACTCATATGAGACAGAGGCTCCGCCTCTTAATTCGTTTAATTCACCATTGCACGATTCGAGACAAAGAAAGATTTGTCCCTCCAATGTGTAACATGAATATCCAACATCTTGAATCGCACCATGACGACAATTGGTGCAGTTTTTGCTCATTCAGAGCGTTCCAAAAGCAATCCTGCGGCAGTCAAATATCCGAGTCTTTCTCGAATAAGACCAGAAAGTTCTTTTTCCTCGTCTGTCACGCAAACTTCATCAAGCTTTTCGACAATCTCACTGGCCAAATCTTCATCTTCGGCCTCTATTGAGTTGAAAATCATATTTATAATGGCGTATGCTTTCTTTTGGTCTAACATTTTATCTCCTCTTCTTTTCTTGGTTATAATTTCTAGCAAATCATCTCTTTGACGCTGTCTCACTCCATTCGAATTTCACCATCTTCTTGATGCCTAGCCAGGCGGTTTCGCTTATTCTAAAGCCACGCAACATTTCGCAAAATTCACAATATGTATTCCAATCGGTTTCATTTGGCAGTAAGACCTCTACAACAAATTCTCCGATTTTGGCCGCATCTTTGATCTTCGGAATAACAATGTCAAATATTCTCTGAGCCCTTAGAGTCTGCTCCATTCTCTTTTCTTTTGTTGAATCCTCAACTATTTTTCTTGCATCATCTGCCGAAAAACTATAGTCAGAATACACTTTATCTTTTTGCATCATCATATCGCCCCATAGCCTGTATGCTTCCTTGATCGTAACGCTTGGGATAGTAGTGGTCCCGCTTAATTTAATCATATAATCATAATCTTCTTCTGAGGAAATATCAAAGTCATTGCAATCCTCGCCTCTCAGGCCGCAGCTTGCGCGGATTGTCGTGTTATTAAACATCTTTTCGAAAGTCCAGGTCATTTTAGCTCCACCTACCATTCGTTTTCCGGATATTGAGCGTCGTAAGCAGCGTTTGACTTTATCTGCGAAAGATAATAGTCAAGCGTTAAAACGCTATAATCAAAGTTGGCCTTTGGATATTTGAGTTTTAGCCCTTTTGACTCTTCGAGAATTCTGGCCAACTCAATCTCTGCCTCTGCTTTTGTTGTGAAGATATTGTCTGGCGTTCCAGAATCATCGCGCCTAGCAACGACGTAACAATCATATCCGGATATTTTCATTATCTCATCCAAAATACTGGGGTTTCGAAGCCCCAACTATCCATCTGTTCATTTGATGCCCGATACGCAACAAGCGATCTATCTGTTGGGTCAAACCACGGAATCAAAGCAACCTCGATCTCTATTGGAGTTTTGTCACAACCACAAGGACTAAACTCGTGCTTTGGGTTAGCATAATGAATGCCATAATGGCCTTGGGTGTCTCCGAAAAGTTGATTATCTCTTGTTATTTTTAATGTCATTTTATCTCCTCGTCGTAAGATGATGTTGGCGGTATTGCAAATGCATCAGTTATTTCTTTCAGACATTCTCCGCATAGAGTGAACTCTATTTGCTCCATATCGGTTGGAAAATATGTCCCATAGCCTCCACCAATGTCGAAATCATGAAAGTTATTTGAGTCCGGGTTCCATCCATTATCCGGAATATCTATTTCTTTCTTACATCGATTACAAATGATCTTAGTGCAGATTTGCTTTGCAACCGTCTCTTGCGTTATTTTGAAATGTCTCATATAACCTCGTTTGAATTTTCAAGCATTGCACAGCCAATATGGCGAAGTTCTCTTTCTGAGTTAGTAAAGAAATTAACCCTTACTTTTCTCTTCGGAACTTCCGGCCCGTGATGCGTTGATTCTCGGCTTGTCTTGACAACGGCGGTTAGTTGTGCCTTTTCGCCGGGCTCAATCATTTTACCACAAACCGCGCACTTTCTGCTAACGAGAATCTCTGCCATTATTTTCCTATCGTTATAAAGAATCCGCACCATGCGATTCCTGATGTTATGTTTCCATTTTGTGTGCGGTGTTTATACCAAGTTTTGGGCCAAGGTCTAAGCGGAACTAAATCGCTATATCCCCAGCCCGCCCAAATCGCAACATAATATGGAGTTATTCCGATTACCATATCGGCAGAAATTTCCCAACCAGAAACATTGCCGATGTGGTATCCGATAAATAACGCCACCTTTTCATTGCAAACGACTTCCTTTATCATTTAATAATCTGATTCTCTGTCGCGATTATTTACGTCGATTATTTCGTCAATATAATATGATGGCAGATCTGCCACAGCAATTTCAATTCTATTATCTGGGTCTCGACCATAGAACAACCGAAGCTCTATTGGGCTGGAGCTTCTAGAGTTGGTCTGTTTTCCTTGAGAAAACTCCATTGAAAGGTTGGAGATAATCTCTTTGGTTATCTCCTCTTTTTCTTCTTTTGTTACGGACATCAGTTTACAGTCTCTGGCTCGATAATGTCTCCAATTCCCTCGTCATTCAAGCTATCCATAACGGCATTAAATACATCATGGATAATTTCTCTTCCAATTGCCGGATCCTGATTGACATTTGCAAGTCCGGCATAAAGAATGTATCGAAGTGCCGCGGCTTCATCTGGAGTTAGTGTTAGTTTGACTTGTTTCATTGTTTTTCCATTGTTACTGGTTGTTGCGTTTCTTTCTTCTTTTGCGCTGTTCCGAAATTGACCGTTATGTATTTCGCGCCAGTCTTGTCTTGCTCGACACAGAGGCATGATATTGTTCCGCCCGATACAAAGCCGCTCTGATCCCTTTCTCCGAGATATGTATATTCTGCGTTATCGGCAGCTGCCATATCGTTTGCAGCACAAACGCCGCGACAATAGTTTTGTTGTATATCACTGCTGTCATAAATACACGACACAAATAACGCAATTGAAAACATCGTAGCTCCTCGTGGTGCAAATATAAGCACCGATTAGTTGTTGTCAAGCAGATTTTAAGATGATTTGTTTAGTGGTCAAAGATCCTCGCAAAAATGCCTTTTCTGGCCACCCTATCTAGGTGCTTGAATTCTGTCCACCAAATAGCCGCAGTACAATCATAAGGTATTCCCTCTGCGGAATGCGAGCGACATCGAAATCTTCCGGCCAATCTGGCGCACTTCGACCAGTAGGCGTTGAGATTATGTTTTATCATTTGATATGATAAGTTTCTTCCGAGAACGTTCCAGGACCTTTCTTTGGAATTTTGCCACGACGAAATAATGGTTGTAATGATTTGATCCATTTGTTGTATAGATCTGTATCAGAGGTTCTTACCGAGTAAGGAATCCGCTCACCATAGAATGGGTCTTCCTGTCTCATGGCCGTCTCTCTATCCTCTGGAACTCCATCATAACAATCACCTTGATCATCATCTGAATATGATTCAAATGGATCGTCTTGCCAGGTTGACGTTGCAGCACCAATTACAGATATCAAATCAGATTCTCCTGCATATTCTATAATTAATAGGGCTTCATCCTCTAGGCTTTCCTCAAAGATGTTAAAGGTTGTGACATCACGGCAATCTTCTTTGAAGAACCTCTTTGATGAGTAAATTGCTTCAAGCATAGACTGGTGCTTTAATTTTGGAAGACTATTTTTTCTAAATGCAACATACATTTTATTCTTTTGCCTCGTGGATGTGTTCTATCAATGATTTCTGGCATCTCATCAGGATCTTTAAGTTCTCATAAGCACCAAATTGCTTTGGGAAACTTCTTCTTGCCGAACGAATCAGCGGGAAGAAATACTCATCAAGTTCCATCGTATATTCTTTTTGTTTGTCAAGCGAAAAGACACCTTGCATCGTCTGCAAATTATGACATCGGTCGCTAAGTTTGACAAGCGAAGATATTGGACAATTTGCAATCTCGGCAAAATATAACTCATAACTCTTTGTCATTCCGCCAGACTTCTTTGATAGAGTCCAGACTGCATCGGATATTTTCTGTCCAAATCTCTTTTCGAGCATTGGCCTATTCCACTGATCAGAATGATCTTCCAACAAATCATGTAGAAATGCTGCGGCTATTGTTTCTTCTGGCCATAGCATATGTGGAATTAGTGTTGTGAGTAGTCGCGCAATGCTTAATTGATGGTGGAATATAGGAGTAATTTTATCTTTCCTAGTTCCATCGGAGATTTGCCTAACTAATTCCAGGGCATCGAGCGCAACGTAATAGCCCTTTCCTTCAAGGTATCCTCTCATAACCGAAAGTTGTTTCTTGTGACGCTCTTGAATGTCGTTCATTTTATTTCTCCCGCTAGATATTCTTTGGCAATATTCTGATTGAAAAGTAACCAAAGATAATCTTCTGGATATTCTTTGAGAATTCTATCATAAAATTCTTCCATCGAAAGCCTTCTATCAAATGGACTCATAAAATATTCCATTTTACCCGCTTCTAGGGGACTTATCTGCCACAAACAGTCATTAAACTTATTTTTCTTTGAATATCGCGCAACTATTGTATAGTGAATGCCCCGAAGCTTTATAACGAAGATACATTCCTTATCATCTTTTCTGTTGTGCTCTTTGATGAAATCGGACGATGCACCGGTTGCGAAATAAACATCGTGATTTGGATCATTTCTTACAACAATATTGGTGGCGAATTCATCCATTATATTCTTCGCCGGGCAATTCTGGATGAAAAAGAAGCCACAGTAGATCCCTTGGAAACTGTTGTTTCATTTCATAATAAAACTTATCGCAAGAAACTCTTAAGTTATTTCTATTTGGTTCGGCACGTTGTGTAAAATAATATTCTTTAGAATTATCTCTGCAAAGCGTTATTTGCCACATGATTTGTCTTTCCGGATGATGTGTCTCTCCGAAACTATATCTTGCGATAAAAGCCTCTCTTTGGTCTGGATAGTTTATTATGTAAATTCCATCCCGCCTTTCGTTTATCATCTGTTGGCCAGCGGCGAAATTAGATGCGCTATAAACGTCAGACTTCATATCTTGCCTCCAGAATCTCTGGATGCCAAAGAATCAGCTCAAAATCTGCTGGGTAATTACGCTTGACGAATTCTAAAAATTCAGATCTTGTCGATTTAATTCCATAACGTTCCGATCTAATTAATGGTCCGAAAAACATGATCGAATTATCGATATCATTCCTGACAACAGACCACGCAACAGTTCTTGCTTCACCTTCCATAATCCAACGTCCGACCGACAGACATTTATCTCCAATAACCGTCACGACATTCACTCCTATGATAATATCGTTATTCGAGACTTCTTTTTTGTCAATTATGTTGATCATTCTACAAACTTTCCGTCTAAGACTTCTAGGTGGAATAAGAAGAATTCGAAATCTTCACTATATTCTTTTTTAACAAAATCAAGGAACCCCTCTTTGTCGTAATGCCTGTCGCGAATCATATAGACACTGCCAGCGGTTTTATTAGTGATAATCTCATAAATCTGATATGTCCCAAGAACACCCAGGTTATCTATTGTCGCAATATCCACACCGTGGACATAACGCCCGCAATATCTGAATTTGTCAGAACCCTGATCGGAAAAAGTGATTATCATATTATTCGGAATTATTACATTTTCGCCAAAAAATCTGATAATTGGTTTAGTCATTTGAAAACTTTCCATCAAGAGCCTCTGGATTCCACAAAAAGAATTCGAAGTCTTCCAGGAAATCCTCTTGTAGCTGGCTTAGAAAGTCTTCTTTCTTAATAGAAATTCCCCAGCCAGATTTTTGCGTAAAATAGGATGTTTTTGAGATTTCCCACAACGTGATGCCCTCACTATATTGCCCCTTAAGCTTTCTTGCAAGATGATAGTTGGTAGCGATTTTTATCAAAACAAGACCCTCTATCGATGTTATTCTTTTGTCCAAGAAGTTAGGATAAGCATCAGCAAAATATGTTATATCTTTTTTGGAAATCATGATGCGACTAAATCCAAAATATCTGTATTCCATATGAAGAATTCGAAGTCAGCAGGAAAGTCTATTTGTAGTTGGCCTAGGAACTCCTCTTTTGAAATACCGTTTCCCCAACCAGACTTCTTCGTGAAATACCACAATCTGGTGTCGGACTTTGAAAGTTGCCACAATACATTTCCTTTTTTATACTCGCCCTTCTTTTTTCTGGCGAAAATGTTATCACGGTAACGGTAGTCGATTGAAACCAAACCTTTAGCAGCGGTTACTCTTTTATCAGAAAAGTTACCACCAATATCGGTGATATACGTTATATCTTTTTTAGAGAGCATGATATTCGCATCGAAGCATTTCTGGATGCCACAAAAAGAGTTGGAAGTCGCCAGGGTAATTTGTCTTTAGGAGGTCAAGAAATTCTTCTTTGCTATATCTTTCTCTTCCGGAACTTACGGCGAACTCTATAACATGAATATCATCTCTGTTTATAATTCGCCACTCAAAATGGTCTCCTTCTCTTGGATAATCTCGTATCCTCTTTATGAAAGGATAGGTGTATTGATCGCCGGTAGTTACGACTATTTTATCAAAATATTCTTTTTTAATACTGAAAGCAGTATGGTCCACGGAATCAAGAATTATAATATCTTTTTCAGGTGTCATCATCAAACTCTCCTCGAAAGATCTCTTGATGCCACATTAGCCACTCGAAATCATCCGGATAATTTTTTCTGATGAAGTCAAGGCAAGTCTCTTTATCAGTCAGCATCCCACCAACAATAAATGCGGTGTTTCTTCTTGCCTTGCATATCTCGTAAATACTCTCTTCTGGCGTCATCTGATTTTGTTCATCTATGTTTATCAAACATAATTCGTCTAGATGATAACGACCAATATATTTATAAGCTTTGTCATCTTCATCTTGAAAGATCGTTACGATAAGCCTATCTATCAGATCATTATAAAATGCACTATGACGATCTCGGATAATTGGCTTAGTCATCTATAAACTTTCCTTCGAGGATCTCGGGATGAAACAGCATCAATTGGAAATCATCTGGATAACTATCTGCTACAAATGTCATGAAGTTATCGGCCGTAGTATAAGTCATTGTTTCGCCGCGGTCATTCGATATGAAGAAGTCTGATCTGTTGGAACTTCTATACCTTCCAACGTGCCACACAGAATGTTTTGCATTAAAACTGGCTCTAAATATAACGTTTGATTCGATAAACTCATAATGTATTGCGATTAGTTGGCCAGGATAAACTATGTTGAGTTTATCAAAATTTTCATCGCTGCTAACCCTGCGAACCATATACATATCAATAACGGCCCGACTCTATGATTCTTTTTGTTTCTTCTTCTGTTTCTAATTCCCAACTTAAAACTTCATCCGGACCCCAATTACACATTGGATTTGTCAATAATATGAATCTGCCGTTTAATTCAAAATAACATCTCAAAGGATCCGATACTTTTGGCTCTTTTAAAAGAATCCTAACCGTCTGTCCTACATCTGGAATCTCCAGCATTTTATCTCCTCAAAAACCTTGCGATATACTCTCTTCCTTCCGGCGATGTGAATATCGGAATATTCTTATCGACCACCCACCTTGAGCGCTCGACAAACTCCGGTAGAGTGCCTCTGCGGCTCTCTGGAATCTTTGCCAGTATCTCGGCAGCCAAAGGCTCTTGAAACGTCTCCTTCACTATGCAGACACCTCTTTTCTGAGGTACAGGATAATCATTGAAGTTTATTCCGTGGCGCTGGAATAGCATCTCTTGGATTTGATCACAAGAAACACCATCGAGTTCTTTGTGAGAGAAATATGATCTGCCAGCCATTTGGATTGAATTTCGTGTCGCATCCGACTGTCGCCACCATAGGGTACTAAATACTTCATCCTCTGGAACATTCCAAATCCTTGCATCAAACGTCGGAAGTCTTTTATTACCTAACAAAATATCCGGCTGAGTCTTGGCCAGAGCCCGAATAAAAGCCACAGAACATTCTGCCGCGCCAACTGAACACATCTTTTGTACTTGATTATCGAACCAAGCCTCAGTTGTCACCGTCTCCCAATCTGTGATAAGTATTGAGATTTCATCAGACTGAACATAGGCTAGTTTAGCGCCCTGAATAGTCTCGCACAAATGAGTCGCGACGGACCACATTGCTTCGTGAAATACTTCGTCGTAAGGCTTTTTGAATTGTTTAGTAAAGGTATGAAAGTGGGAACCGTCGTAACGCATTATGATTGGCATTCTTCTTACGAGGTAAGTCTTAGTTACTTCCTCGTATTTTTTCATACGGTCCCCGAGAGAGTCGCGACTCATATTTCACCCGTATCGTATTGAGATGTGTTGTTTCTCTGCCATTCATCGAGAAGCTTTTTTAGTTTGGACTCTGTCACAGAGCGATGAAGGCCAGCCCTACTATCTGTAGCACATAAGTTGTATATTGCATCAATCAGCATAATATCTGATCCGATATCTTTCGTAAGTTCGGTTACTTTTACTGACCAGTTCATTTTAATGCTCCAGATGTTATAAGATATGTTGCAAAAAATGCCGCAACTAAAATAATAGAGATAATTGACGACACCAAGTTGGCCGTTACATCATTTTCTTTTTGCGTCATTCGCTTCTCTAGCGTCGACCAACCAATTGAATATTTCATCATAAGCATCGATTG
>ERZ1292625.246-Hain-H41-01um-R1-246-length-93254-cov-31_pt1 | contig 86992 bp, 120 predicted proteins | sample MGYA00564400_ERZ1292625 | MGnify/ENA primary metagenome ERZ1292625 (study PRJEB36523, sample SAMEA6512639) | groundwater metagenome | collected 2019-01-08 | study: AquaDiva: Metagenomics assemblies of 32 groundwater samples | reverse complement strand
TAGTTCTAGAAAAAATAAAACCAATGGCTCTTGAATCAGAGCAATCAACTGTAAAATTTGCCCCTTGAGAGTTAAGGTAGCCGTTAATCGCATCATCAATTTGCTCAAATGGGCTTTTCTGCACAACAATTTGTTTTTTCGACATGATATTCTCCTTCTGAAAAAGTTCCAGCTTTAGCTCGTCAGCTAAGATACAAAGCCGTAAACTCTCTTAGGATTCCCAATATAGCATCAATGGGAATTTCGCTATTTCTTTTTTTTGCCCACCTTTCCGATAATATGAATAATACTAATTTTCCTGACTTCAGGGTTAGAACACTGATCGCATTGATAACGAAGATCGGAAGAATTCTTATTAAAGAATCTCCCACAATCACACTGGATTCTGATTATTTTATTCATCCCATTAAGTCCTTAAGTTGTAAATCATCTTGTGTTTCTTCAAGCCTAAGAAGTTCATATCTTATAAATTGTCCACAAGACATATTTTCCTTAGCTTGGGGGCTTCTTTTAGATTGAGGTTTTCTTTTTCCTATTGAATACCCAATTTTAAGTGAATTGGATATCTTTCTTTTTACCTCTAATGTTCTTGGTTCTCGGCTAACAGTCCCTTTTTTGGGGCCACGTTTTTTGTGAATTATTGTTGCAGATTCCATTTTACCTCCATCTATTAAAGGTGAAAAACCTTGGGCTTTCTCAATGTCCCTATAAAGAGAAATCCCGATCCATTAAAGGATCAGGATTTCTTTTCTTACATATAAAAAATACTAATTATTCAGGCTTTCCTCCTCTCCTAATATGTGACTTTCAACTAGAAAGCCAGTAATGAGTTGCGTTGTTTGTGGAGAAACAGTCCAAACAATATCTAATTTACTATCGTCGAAAGTGGAAATTCGACGTTCGGCCTCGGACATCTTCTGAAAGTTCATGGTTTTTTCCTTTCGGTTAAAAAACAAACTTCACAATCTGGTGAACAATGTGACCCCAACATACCAGAGCCACTATTAACAAACATCCCAAAATCCACTGTTTCATCAGTTTTCCTTTCTGATTCTGTGTGAATGGCACTTTAACTTCTTTAACTTCAAAGGCATCTGACATCCAGAACATCGAAATTCTTTCTTTCCGGTTTGCCAGAGTTCCGATCCACAACAATTACATTTTCGCATTAGTTCCTCCGTTTGGTTTAGATTATTTAACTAACCTTAGATAAACCACCTTGGTTCACCTACCTTCTATAATTAGAAAAATCAGGGCGCAAAAAAGCACTCTGATCTATGGAAGGTCAGACTATTAAAGCTATGATAAAAGAATTATTTATTCAGATGTTTGGCGACCTCCTGTAAACAAAGATACTTAATACTTCCGCAGTATCTTCGTTTATCTAGGCTTAGGTCAACTTCATCGTAAATCCCTTGACAATCATTCAATTCATAAGCCATTAAAGCAAACTTATCAATTGAAACCCATCTTTTCGCACGATGCGGAGATAAGTATATCAATTCAATCATGTGCTCTTTTCCTGCTCGGTCACAGATAAGATTGATTGACCTTATCTGCCAACCTAGTATATCACTTGGAAGGGGACAATCTATTCTATCAAACTCAGTCCATGTTTTATAAGAGGGAGCCAGAATCCTAGCTGATAAAGAATAACTATCCCAGTTATCTTTATCCTCTCTATCAAGAAGGAATTGCTTAGAATGTTGTTTGTCCATAGTAAAAACAACATCTTTTACCTTCCCATCCTTTGTTTTGATCAAATACATAAAATACCTCTCTCGGTTAGGAAAGTTAGATAACCATATCTATTAAAGCAAAATTGGATTTTCCTATATAAGCGAAAACCCAAAAACCCTGGACATTTTCTAAGTCTCTTTATAGAGGGAAAAACAAAAAGAAAGAAAAGCACTCTTTTTGTGCAAAAGGCTAACTGATTGATATTGATAAGGTTAGCTAACCGATTGAATCTGATAGGATTAGATAACCCTATGGTGGGCGCGGAGTTAGGGCTTTTGATAGATAAGTCTATATAGGTCAAGGGATTATATCTATTCCTATCTAGGAATAGCAATTCCCATGCCAATATGTCGATAGGATTTTCGATCTTTTTAATCATCGAATACCTATAAACCGTTGTCGCGCATGGTGTTGCGCGCCACACGTTAGACGATTCGTTCCACAAGACTGTTTGCTTTTTCTGAAAAAAAGTTTTGACCTTACTTTGTGAACAGATTCACAATCTTACAACAGCAATCCCTTCCACCACAACAGGTTATGGTAGTCAATTTGTCAGGGTAGGGCAAGACAGCGAAAGTGTAGAGAAATTCAACACTCCTATGGTATCAACTTGTCAACTTGAAAGTGACTTTTTGACTAACCCATTGGTCTGGAATAGGTTAGAAAAGAGCGTTTTGCCTTGCTCTTGTGATTTGTTTCATATAGAAAGAACATATAAAATTGTCACCCAAACTAGATAATTGGCATGGGATTTTAATTCTGGAGATTGGCACGAAATTTGTTAGGATTTTCAATTTTTCAAATTCCCACCTGAACACTTGTTCACTTTTCCGCCTCAGAGCTTATATAATGTAGGCGTTATTACTTTCACAAGGAACTAGGTTACTTAAAAGTGACTTTCTGCATAAACCCTTGAAAGACAACAAAGAAAATTAGCAGGGTGTGAATTATTTCACAAGGTCAAACCAGACCCTAGTTGTTTGTGACAAATTTCACAAGTAAGCCGTTTCAGGACAAGAGGTTACTGAATCCAAAAACCAAAAAAATTCAAAAAGTCATTACATGGGTTGGGTAATTCCTATGGGCAAGGATTGTAACTAGTTATGATTGAGTGAGTTATAAGAGAATTTTCTATGTTCAGAAAGTTGAAAAGATGAACAAAAAAGAGAAAAAGTTAGGGCATACCTTGTAAACCGTTGGGAGATAAGTGGTTGAATAGATAAAGTATTTTAAGAATTGTCTTGCCCCTATCTTTTGCGGTATTATCTTGTGTCTGTCGGCAGTCGATACAGTAGTAGACGGCCAGAGACAGAAAAAAAGAGAGAGACAGACAGAAAAGCGCAAACACCAGAGAACGAGCCAACGTCTAACAGGTAACAAAAGGGACAGACTGACAGACACCAGATAGAGGGAACACCAAGAGAGGAACTACGGGCGCAACCTCCCCCACCTGCGGAAACGCAGGGAACATAACGCAACGTGTCCCTTGTCCATCGCTCTAAGACATAGGCTGGGGACACGTATGGACACCAGAAACGATCCACCCTAGAGAAAGGTAAGAAAATGACGGACCTAATGGCAATCAAGATTGCAAACGCCAAAGCCAAGGCTGAAGCAGAACTGGCGGAACGTATAGCCAAGATTCAAAACACCGAATCAAAAGTTCGCGGAAGAAATGACGATTCGCCCGTCAATAGTGCCAATAAGAGACTGGCAGAATTTGCCGCAAGTGGCTTTGTCGAAAAGGTATCCAACTCTGTCAAACGGTCTGACATCGGGAATGACATCGAAAAGGTGATACGGCGCACTCTCGCGGCAGCCGTAGTGAACATCTATCACGTTCAACCCGACCGCCTGAACCAAGTCAAGTTCCCTGGCTCGGTCTCCGATTCGGCTCTTGATGATCTAGACGTCTAGATCATCTAGGTAACGCCCCTATCGCTAGTACAGGGTAGGGGCTTTATCTATAACAGTACTTGTGAAAATTTTCACATGAAACTGTGTCTAATTATAGACAGTATAACGAGAAAGGTGTATAAAATCATACAGGGAAAATAAAACGCTATGGGAAAACTTATAACCTGTTATAATTGAATGAATTACAAGTGAACAAATGAATATGAATAGCTGATAAATAGAAAGTGATAATGAATAAATGAACAACAATAAAGAGATTGTGAAAAAAATAACAAGTAAATGCAATAGTTAAGATGATATGGAATAATGAGTTATAAGAAGTTGAGAAAAGAGAAAAATAGATGTGTATAAAAATAGACAGTAGTGTATAAAATTAGACAATTAAAGTACACGATGATGTAACTTTATGTCAATTCATAAGTTACGCCATATTCATATTTTTTGCGCCCTTTAATCGTGCGTAAGCGATTCCAGGCCAACAAAATAGCATACTCTAATGAAGCATCACTTTAATGAAACCTTGTAAGCCGTTGATTTGTAATGAGTTAAGCCGATTGAGTCGCATAATACTGATTATGTCAGGTTCGTCTAACTCCATGTCTGCCATACACTTAACAGCCCCCCCGCTTCGTCCTAAACCGTTGTGTCCCTTGATGTTAAATAGGAGGGGTCCACCCCTAGAAAAATCTCCCAGACTTTTTCTAGAAGATTTCTAATTCAACTTATTAAATTATAATAGGTTACAGGAATTTACTATTTTACCAATATGGTAATATTCAATAGTAATATTTTTGCCTATTTATTAATATTCTTTTTGTTTCATCACAGTCTAATTTTAGTATTAAAAAGTCTAATAATTTATTATGTTGTTTTTTCATATTTCTAATAATCTCTATTGCTTCCTCAAAACGAGTATAATATTCGCTAGAAGCTGGTAGAGAAATAACATCAGTATAAACTTTTTTAGATATCATTTTAACCTTCTATTTGTTGATTTTACGACTAATTCTAAAAATATCCGACAGGATTTTTTGAGGGTTAATTTATTCTAATGTCATAAGATTCATTTACACAATCTTTACACATAATTTTTTTTATCGAGTTATTTTTCTTTGTGTATTTCCATCCGTCTCTTGTCATTAGCCGAATAAGTTCATTTTTTGAATCAAAATAAGACCTTTCAGATTTATAATCATAATAGTCTCTATCGCATATATCACATGAGCATACACAACTAAACATATCCCTCCGCAGGATTCAAGCAAGAATTAATCCCGGCGCAAATTTAACGATTTATTTATAATAAAGAGTTTGACACTACTATTATATATCCATTTCAATTTCTATGCTCGACAATTCCATATATCATACGCTTTCTTTTTTGTGTCACAACACACTGTTCGCATACCACAATGTTTAGAACAACGTACCCAGTAATTATCCTCATCAGGTTCTATCAGTAGCGGCCCGACAATGACTGCTTCCGCCCCGCATGGGCACTTACACAACGGTTCGGGGATTTCCTCGACGGTATACGAGGTGATTGTAACACAATCTTTGTATAAATTGTTATCCCTTGACTGTCGGACACCGACATTATCATAAAGGTCATTTAAAAAAGTATTGTGAAGCTTTCGGCAACTAGAAGTAAGCTTATTCCTTAAAATATATCTCTCTGCCTCTTCATATTTTGGGGGCCTATCCTCAATAATTAACTTTACTTCCCAACTCATTTTTCTCTCCATTCATTTTAAAAACTATAAGCAATCTTTTAAATTATTTCTATCATGTTGTGCCACAATATGTTATATTTAAATATTAAACCATTTTTTTAATTTATCTTCCAAATCATCTCCATTGATATTTTTCCCAAAGATACCATTAGTAAAAACCACATTAGAGCAATCAGTTACGTCAATGTCTAATAATTTTTGAGCTTCATCTGCAAAAGTATTGTGTCCACATGCTGAATTAATTATCAAAAATACGGATTTGTCCCTCAACATAATAACTAACATATCATCATACATATCTGCTCTATTATAACCTAAACCAAAAGAAATCCCCCCATAATCAACTAGTAAAATATCTTCAACTTCTTCTATAGCTTTACCTAAATCATTATAGTTCTTCCATTTAGTTTTTATCCAGTCAAAGTATAACTTATTAAAAACTTCCTTAGTATCTTTAAATTCTTTTCTAGTATCTTCTCCATCTAGAAACACATTAATTTTTACTACAGGATCTTTAATTTTCTTTATTGGTCTTTTCATTTTTAATTTCCTCAATATTTTCTTTTTTAGTTTCTGCATCTTTTTTATGATCAAGCATCAAAAACTCACTGGCTATGATATCCGTAAAGAACCGATCTTTTCCTTCTTCATCCTTATAGCTTCTACTTTGAATTCTTCCTTCTATGAATACTAGTTGTCCCTTTTTTAAATATTTATTAGCCAATTCAGCTAACTTTCCCCAACACCTTATCGTGTGCCATTGTGTTTCTGTCTGTACTTCTCCTTGTTTATTTTTATACTTACGATTTGTTGCCAACCTAAACGAAATAAATGCCTGATCTTCAACATAGCTTAATTCTGGCTTCGATCCTAAATTTCCAATAAGCTGGACTTTATTTAACATTTTGTTTCTCCGCGTTTAACACTTTATCTCTCTTTTGTTTGTTATTTTTATAGAGGTTTTTCTTCAGCAGCACATACCACTTCCCTATATGAATTATGGGCTTTTCTAACTCTAAGAGCCATATAATATTTCCCTCTATGGTGTTTAAGTTTTATCTTTAACTATTAGTTGGCCCATTCGTTCATATTGAATATTAAATTTTTCACAAGTCTCTTCCAGTAATTTAACCATATGCGGAAATCTTCCACTCTGATAAAAAAGCACCTCTCCTAGACCACCATAATCTACAATTTGCCAAATAACCTCTTTCAACTCTTTATTTTCTTTTCCTATTGCTGATATTCTTTTTAAAATTAGACATAACTGTTTATTCCCAGTCTGATTAATTAAATCAATATCTCCATCTAAAAACTGATTAATTTTTTCTAGAGCGGCATAAAACCCTCTAGTTTCCCCTCTCCACCATGCTGGATGCGCTCCGTCAGTACAATCCCAAAAAGGATTATCGTATTCATATTCTTCTCCACAATTACGACACTTAGCTTTTACGGAAAGTCTTTTAACCTCAGACTCTAGTTTGTTTGTTTCTCCCATTATCTCTTCTTTTCTCATCTTTTTCCTCTTTCTATTTTTGACAGTCTGGACATAATACTTCTTCGTTAACTTTCCATCCAGAAATTTCCAGTTGTTCAATTAGAACATCTTCAGAATCATATTCTATACAGTTTCTATAGCCAAGATTGCATTCATCGCAGACAGCCCAATAAATCACTTCTTCGCAAATCACTCAACCTCCCAAACATAAGAAAGAACATTAACTGCCTTTAAAAATTCATCATTATTTGATAACCAAACACCATCTTCACCAACTTCAATTTCTCTTGCTAAATTCAAGACATTTTCAGATAGTTTAACCATAGTCTCAGACATTGCATTAATACTAAACTTTTTTGTAATGTCCGTCTTATACATTTTTAAAACTCCTTATTTTTAGGGTTTCCCTATTTAATCCTTAATTAACATCTATTACAAATAAATTATCCATCAATAAGCGGAAGAAGGCTATAAAACATTGATGCTATATCAAAAAATCCACCACTATGGTTTTTATCCCAAGATATCTGATAGGCTATTTCAGCTCTAGACCCAGAAACTTTACATTCATCAAATAAATCTCTTTTAAACTGTTCTTCTATCCTAGATTTTTCTTTATAAAAAGCATCTTTTTTCCTTATAAACTCAGGATCTCCAATGTTTCCAATAGGATATGGCAATTTACAACAATATTTAGCGGTATCCATATTTTTCCATTACTTTAATAAAATTCTTTTTAGATTCCTCATAAACATCTGCTAAAGAAAGTTTTCCTAATTATCCACTCTTGGAGAAAGCATCTTTCTCTAGTGAAGAAACTTCTTCTTCCAGTGAGGCAACTTCTTTTTCTAGTGAAACAACTTCTTTTTCTAATTCTTCAATTTTATCATCTTTTTTCTCATCCTCAGACTCTAAATCATCCAAAATATCTCTAATTTTATCCCATTCTGTTTTCATTTTTTTCTCCAATATTATTTTTTTCCATATCATTTTGCCAACATTTAAAATATATTCCTCTTTAGTCGAGAGGATAATGTCTCTATTAACTTTAACTCCATTTATTCTCACCGCACCTTGGTCTAGTTTTCTTTTAGCATCACTTCTGCTTAGACAAATTTTTGACTCAACTAAAACATCTATAATTCTGACGAATGTTTCAATCATAATCTATATCTTATTCTTGCTCACACTCTTTAGGAATATATTGGGTAACTTCGACTAAATGTGGAAACACCTCAATACATTCGATCTCACTATCTGTCCATTCGTATGGGCCTTCGTCTTGCATCTCTGTTGCCCCAACAGAATATAACGTTTGGTAGAAACGCCCATCGTGTTCAAAAATGCGCGTATGATAGATAGACCAACGGGATGTACCTGTAATTGTATCCGAAATGGTTTTCCCACCCATATTAGCCAGAAAAGCCCTGGGAAACTTCATTGAATTTCTCCTTATTATTGTCTATAGTAATAAAGTTGAGATAAATCCTGATGGGTGTCGCACACCCCTATGTTTTTACCTGAGCAAATCCATCCTCTTTCTATATCTCTTCCACACACCGAACAGGTATAATAGTGAATTTTAACTGAATGCCAAATATAACTATCACTATCTATAGTAGATATTTCATTCCCGCATTCTTCTACTGGTTTTGTTAAAAATTTAGGAATTTCAACTTTAATATCATTCTTTGATATCATATTTTTCCTGGAGTGTCATTTCGAATTGAATATTATACCATATTATTAATATTATATTTCTCCTTAGAGGAAATTATCATAAACATCACCATTCTCTTTTATCTTTTTATCCTCATAAGGCGCAACTGCTCGTCTATAAAATTCTAGTTTAACACATTCCAGAATTCCTATAATTTTATTATATTCACTATAGGAATTACATAGCATAGATTTTTGGCAAATCTTTGTTATAATATAGTTCATATCTCCTTCTGAAATTATTTCTTTATCAAGGTAACTTAATAGGGGAGATATTTTAGGGCTTAATTCTTTTCGTCTTTCTGATTTTATATATGGCATAATTATTCCCTTAGTTTTTTAACATTATTTTTAATTCTGTTCTTTTCTATTTTTCAAATGACAATTTTTATCATGATGGCAAAATACACACCATGATCTATTATGCATAAGTTCTTTACTTATATCCCTCTTATAATTATCACATATTTCATCTATTGGGGCTTCCCATGTATCAATTTCACACTCACACCCTTGAGGTCTATCTTTTTCCATTATTTTTCCTTAGATAAATATTCAGCGCTTACGGCCTTTAAGTGTACCCTGCCAATTTCTTGGTTCCAACGTTCGCAAAACGGCCTGATTACTATCCCTTCTCGCATATGGTCGGCAATTAAAGACTTCCCCGAAATTAATTCTCTAACCTTTTCTTCAGAATAGGCCCCTTCGTAAATTAAAGGAACTCTTTGAATTTTGATTTCATCATTACTGCCATCAGTTTGATTTAATTTATAAAAACTAGTGTGATAGAAATCCCAAGCATTCATCCACTTTAAACCTTGGGGGTCTAGTATATCAAAAGCTTTAAAACTAAACTCATTCCTATTATGTCCATATCTTAAATTTTGAATCCACCCATAAACCTCACCATAAAGAAATTGTCCTTCATTTTCTCTACAAAACTCTTCTATCCATGGATTTTGCTCTAGAACCTTCCACCATACCGTATTTTTATTTTCTTTTTTCCATTGACGCCTGGACCCTACCCACATTCTATTATTGTAGAATGTCCCACGCCAATTACAATTATGGACCAAAATGGAATTAGCAAAATAATTATGATTTTCTGTTTCTAAATCATATCTCATTCTATTTTCTTTTAACTCAACAATTGAGTCTATTTCAAGCTCAACCAATATTGGTTTATAGTTTATTTGTCCATTTGGAATCCAACCTTCGTGCCCCCTATATCTTTCCGGTAATTTTCTTTGCATTGATTTTGGAATATATGGAGCTACAAGTAAAAAGAATTTTTCTGCTTCATCTGAATTTAACCTAATACGAGAATATCCATTAGAATCTTTAAAATAATTTGCTTTAATGCCAAATTTTTGGAAACAGAATAATAGTATTGAACAATCTAACTCAGAAAATCCACATACTGCGAAATTCGCGGTATTTTCTTGACCTGGGGAAGATCCTAAACTGCCATCGTCCATATACCAAAACGCCATAGAAATGGGTGTTATCTCATTATATATCCAATCTGGAACTATTTTTATTTTATTTTTATAAAATGAGGAAAAATATTTTTTAATTTGATAGTTAAAATGAGTATTACATGATAAATTATCTTGTGAGTTTTCAAAACCACCGCGTCCATTTTTTACGCTTAACTCAGCCAATTTTCCCAGAGCATTCTTAGTCCAATAAAAATAATCACTATCAGACTTGCAATTTGTCCATGTTATAGCGGCACTATTTTTTATTTGATGCAAATGCCCGTCTCCAAGCAATTTACCTAAAAGTATTTGTTTATGAATAGGGATTAAATCTAATTCTGACCTGATATATAATATTTTATCACCAACTTTAAATTCTGAAAGTTTTTTATATTTATTTGCACATTCTGAATTAGAACAATAAAACTTATGCTCCGGGGTAGCTTTAATTGAGAAAAAATTAGAACCTCTTCCAGCAGAACGCCTTTTTCCTGTAGCCTTTACCCAAATTTTAGTCTTACCATTTTTATAAGTTTTTAAAACTTTTTGTTGAACTATATTTCCATGGTTATTAACACCTAAAATAATATCATTCTCTTTTATATTTTTTATTGTTTTTTTAGAACCATCAAACATAGTTATTCTTGTGTCTAAAGGAAAGCAACCGTGCAACTTCTCACTAATAATCACCTGTTCACCATCTTCAAAAATATGTGGATAACGATACCAAGCTTCCAAATCATATACTACATTTACTATTCCCTCATAAGGCCCTTGTTCAATATCCCCATATGTAGAAAGCCCAGTCTCAGGAGGTTCGTAATGTTCTATGCCCAACTGAGAGGAAATTTCATCTCCTATATTATATTCATCACTAACTGGCCATAGTAAACCCTGAGACATTATTCCCCTGAATTTATGAGCCTTGATTCTTCTGTGCCCATTTAAAAATTCAAACTCAGGTTTATCTGGAACTATGGAATCAGGCGGGATATAAGCACCTTTATCTTTGCCAACCCAATCATCGGTTTTTACTACAACAGTATATCCAAATACTTGCACGATACTAAGAGAATCGGCATTGGGATGCTTTTCTAGTACAACTGGAACAACCTCTACCCTATGAGAACTGGAAATTTCAGACATTGATTACTCCGGGAATTGAGACATTAAACCATTCAAAAGCTTCTTTGATAAAAAATGGTTTATATTCTTTAAGTTTAAATAAAAAGTTATAAGCCATATTTTCATTTCCATTGGTCATTTGACAATACTGTTTGTAAATATTTATAATTTTTTTATAATCTTCAATACTATTTTTTATGTCTTTATAATCCTGCCAAATACTACTACATATATCGGTGACTTCTTTTTCATTATTCTGATAATCAAAATATCTTTTATCCCAAATATTTTTTTCTTCCTTATATTTGATTAGTTCTATTTTATTTTTTTGGATATTCTCATAGGAGGGAAACTTTTCAGTTGATATCTCAATACTTGTTTCCGAACTAATCCAATAGTTATCATAACCAATTTTATAATCATATTCTTTTTTATATATATCAAGCCCAGCAAAAGTATTTGCATCCTCAATTTTCTTAAAATAAATTCCACAACACCTATACCAAAGTTCAGTTTTTTCTAACTTAGGTGGTAAAGGTTCAGGCCCTGGGTGTTGTATTTTAATAATACCACTCTTCATTAATTCAAAATCCAAATACTTAGTAAGATCTTCTTCTGTCAATTCTGAACGTTCTTTATCTGATAAATCAAAATAGTTTAACATTGTTGCTCCTTTAGTTTATTAGTGTTGCTTATTTCACAAGCTAACTTTTATCTTTATCCCATAAAATAGTAGATTCCATATCTTTAAACTAATCTTTATCCCATAAAATAGTAGAAAAATTCTGAGTGACTATGCTTATGAATTTAAAATCATTTATATTCCAACTATTAGTTATAAACTTATTCTTTGGTTTATTTATTTTTTCAAGAAAACATTCGATACACATTACTTTTTTACGCTCACTTTTTGGCAGGGTCTCCCATACCCAATCTTCAGCCGACCATTCAAAATGAATTTCTCGTTTACATTCATCACATGTTTGCCACATTATCTGCCCCTAAAATGGTGTTATAAATCTCTCTACTAAACAAATTGTATCATTGTGGTCGCCATTATGACATATTAAACATATGGCAATTTTTTCAAATCCCCTGCTTTTTGACATTCCAACGCTATCATAACCTAGGATTATTACAATCCCATTGGGGTTTAGAATTTTACTCAATTTGTTTTTAATTTTAGTAAAACTTCCTATGTAGTTGCCATTATATTTTTCCTTTGACTTTCTGGCCGAATACGGAGGATCTAGAATTATAGTATCAAATCTTTTATCTGTTGTGGTAACAAATTCATAAGCATCCCCATACCAATCAGCATCCATTTCGCTATTACAATCAACTCTAAATTCATCAAGATTAAGCCTTGTCTTCCCAGCAAAAAGATTTAAAACTTTACCAGTGGACCATTTTTCTAACCATAATTTTAATTTAGGTTGTTCAAATGTCCATTTTTTTGGGGGTTGGCTAAGATAGATAAAATCAATTTTGTCATCCATACTATTTTTTTGGTTGCTCATATACTCCTTTTTATAATGTTATTTTAAATGTTTTAATAAAATTCTGCCCTCTAAACTGATAGCGAGACATCGCAAAATAAACACCTCTAGGTAAAAACTTAGAGGGATACCATTCTACAAAATTCTTATCCGATTCTAGATTTTTCACGGTCTGGCCTAAAATGTTAAAAACTTCACATGATACTTTAGCGTCAACATTAGTTGAATAAATAGTATAGTTATTATTTTTTCTATATAGCTTTATATCTGAAAAATAATCTATAATGTCATTTTTCTCTCCTGCTATGGAGGTATTTGTTTCAACTGAGATATCACATTTTATTGTAGAATCTAAATCTATAATATTAATAATTGAAATACTAGTTAAATCTCCATTATACCAATCTGAATTTGGGATTGATCTATGAGTAAACTCCGAATATTCCTGAAAAATATTTGGATAAGTATCATATGGATCTCCTATATTTCGACGCCGTTCGAGATCGTAAGAATTATCAGCCTGTACCAATGCAATGTGGTAATTGCCTAAATTTTGGTGAACTGGCAACATTGTTTCAGGATACCATTCCTGTCTATTATCTGGTTTTGTCTCATCAATTTTCCAAATTAAAAGACCCTGCGATGGGGAAAAGGTATCATAGCTTTTTTGTAGTCTATTTTCAAGAAGGTAATAATAATTTCCTAAAAATCCATTTTCCCATAAACGTGTTACCATAGAGTCGGAATTTGACGGTAAAATAGTTGTACTTTGAGAGCCATAACAATTTTCTTCATGTGAAAATCCCAATTTAATTCTACACCAAGGATCAAAACTACTTGGAGAACTTCCTAGAACACCGTTCCATGATCCTGAAGACATAACCGACCAGCGACCTATTCCATTAGAACTACCATCGGTATCATAGAGATCTGGAAGTCCTAACATATGGCCGAATTCATGACAATAAACCCCAATTGCCATATCGTTAGGGGTCAACCAGTATTCTGGCGTGGTACAATAATCGTGAATTGTTACGCCATCTTTTAAAGGGTTGTGTACTGCCCATTTATGGGACCAAATATCATTTTTATCCCTAGTAAGCTCGGCCCCTTGCCCAGCGTGAACAATAATTAACCCATCAACAACCCCATCTCTGTCATTATCATATTTGCTAAAATCAATAAACTGATCAACTGAATCAATTAAATCTTCAACTAGTTTTTGAGTATTATTTGGGTAATCGCCAAACCCATGGTCGTTATTAACATAGTAAGAATAAAGTTGAGGGGCAATAGTCCAAAAAATAGAATCTTGTTTTAATAAATTAAACTTACCATAGGATTCGTATTTATACCAGTCTTTCATGGTGCCAAAATTATCATTAAAAACTAGAGAGTCAAAATATTTTGCTGAGGTGTTGTTCCATTTATCTTGGAAATAAACACAAAGAACTAGCAGGTTAAAATCTTTTATGCCAGAAATATTAATTTCTGATGGAACGTCTATTTCTGACTGAATAGACGTTAAATATGTTCTAGTGATCCTAGAAAAATTAGAATCAGGATATGGTGGCATTGCAAATGCCATATTGGTTAATAGTAAAACTAATAAACTAAACTTTTTCAACCACTTCTCCTATGGGAAATTTTAACTTTAAATTTGTTTTTATGTTGTATGATCTCCTTCCACCATTGTTAGGAAAATAATAACATTCTTTCGTGTTTGGACAATACACACCAAAAACATCAAAATCTTTTATTTTGTATTTTCCCCCATTTGCACGGCCATCCACCTCTAAATATCCCTTTGTCTTTTTTTTATATTTTACCTGAATTCTATAACAGTTACCCTTTATCGAAGCAATTAAATCATAAGGGCAAGATTCATTCAAAATGTAAGCTACAAAAAATCCCTTTCTTACTAAATCAGAAGATACTAAAAGAACAGCCTCAGAACCTTTTCTGTTTTGAGGATGTTTATTCAAATGCCTTACTCTTGTTTGAATGCATCTCACCTGTAAGATTTTCTTCTAGAATTTTATAAACTTCATCCCTAACAACTTCATTTTCCAGTGGTAGGATTTTGCAAATCTTAATAACAAAATCTTCTATTACTTTCTGTATTTTTTTATTGAACATAATCTCCTCAATCAAAATAATCTGGTATGTCAGATTTAGGATGATTCCCAATATAAGTTTTTTTATATATTTCTTCTCCGCTTAACTCAGGATAAGTGCTCACGATATTACATGCAGGACACTCGCTCCCTCTATAAAAAAGATCACCACACCTATGGTAAAATTCATCTGAATAATTTATAGCGCAATCTATTCCATTTCCATTAATCATAATTCTAACTCCAATTGAGAAATATCCTCTAACTCAAAAATATCTTTATCAAAAAATTTATTAATTAAGATTTTTTCTTGTCCGTCTGGATCTAGAATCCCATGTTTGATAAAAAGCAACTGGCCAATTGGGATATTAGTAAATTTAGAAAGTTCTCTCAAAGTTAAATCTGGGGCACGAGAAATCAATAAACTTAACTCGTAAGAGGGATTATTTTTTAACAACTCAGGATGGTTGTCAATGATATTTCTTAACACCTGACAAGACACAGCTTCATCGGTAGACTCAAAATTATTAATTTTACTTTCGTTTGCGAATAGCCTAAGACAATTGAAAAGGTCATTAAATAAGATTTGCTCACTTTTTAACATTATCCCCTCTCTTTTTTACTTATAGGGCGATTAAAAATATATTTATAGACATTTTTGATAAAAAATTTTCTATTATAAGGCCCCCCTACTTTTTTATTACATTCCATACACAGCATTCCAAAATCACAAGAATTCCAAATTTTAATATTTTTTTTATTAGAAATATGACTTAAAAGCCAATTTGATGGTGGAATTTTTATTAATTCATCTCCTGTCCGATGGTCCCAATAAATCGTTCTAAGATACCCGTTGCCATTTCCTCGGCTTGTAAAAACTAAAATTTTTCCACATATTTCACATTTGAATTTTCCACGTTGTTTTTTAATTATTTTTTCCCATTTTTTTAATGATATACTTTGCCGTTTTTTTACATAATTCTCAATTCGTTGTTTTTCCTCTAAAGGTTTGTTGTTATAATATTTCCTAGCATAAATAGATCTTTTTTCTTTTATTTCAGGTTTTGAAAGATGTTGTTTTGAATAAATAGCACAACATTTTTTACATCTCCAAGTATGCCCATCTTTACTTTTATAATATTTATGAAACTCACTTAAATTTTTTATCAATTTGCAAGTACAACATTTTTTAGTCATTTTATTTTCTTAATTATCAGTTATCCTTGTTAGTTATTCCATTTGTTTTTCCATTTTTATCCTGACCAGACCTGTAAATTAAATAAGCTGGGACAATGGTGGCAATAACAGCCATTGCTGAATCAGTTGTTTTTGATTCTGGGCAGTATCTAGCCATTGCAAACAAAACAACTAGGGACGCTAAAAAAGCTATTAAACTTTTAAGCTGTCCATTTAAACCTTTCATATTTTCTCCAAATTTACGACTCTCCAAATTTCACCATTTTCATTCATCCAATTTAAAATTCTTTGTAAAGATTCTCTATTACCATTCCTTGCTTTTGAAAGTTCACTGTCAAAATTATAAATTATGTCAAGATCAACACATTCGTCGTCAAAATCATTTAACATGTAATCCATTATTTTTATAATTTTTAAATAGACCTTAAAAAGTTTTTCTTTTGTCGAAACGTCCCAAACTCTAAAAGTTATACCATCTTCTACCGTGCAATTATGTAAAATCAAAAGTTTCATTCAGCCTCCACAAGATATACGTAAAAACTAGATTGCATTAGAAACTCGGACTGCTAAATTTTCTATTTCGTCTTTAAGTTCAAAAGAAAAATAAGTTTGTTCTTCCAAAAATGTGATAACTTCTTCGTAAGAATTAAACCCAATAGCTGGGTCTAGATTTTCCCTTAAAACCCATATCACGTTATGGTCTATACTTTTAGCAAATCCAATCTGAAGATCAAAAGATGTTTCTGGTGATTCAATGGTTTGCAAAATAGCCCAATAAACCTTTACGTAATTTCTACCTGCAAAATTTATTCTACAGGTTGAGGTTGTGATAGATAATTCCTTGAAAATTTCGTCAACTGTTTTCTCAGCCTGGTTCATCTCACCTCCCGTACTTTTTACGCAGCCATAGGGGAAGTGTTTGCATTTCTTTCGATACAAAGTACCTAAAGATACCTGGGGTGGAGTTTATGTAAAAATTTTAATCATATCTAAAACAAATAATATAACATGTTAAATTACAATAAGTTATAAGATTTTATTAAAGCAATAGTTTAACCAGTGAACGTTTCTAAAAGTTATAACTTGTTTTTATCCAAGGGATTATCTTATTTGCTTAAAGTATTACTTTAACGCGGAAAACTCTTTTGTTGAGTCTTTAACGCCAAAGGCCGCTCGCTATAAGTTTATTTAATCTCCCCTTTTTCCCTTGGTGCTCTTAAGTCTATATCAGTGTTAAACTTATAATTCCGTGAGCGACTGAGCGAGCGGATTAATATTATAAATTCTTATATGTTCTTTATACAAAAGCTTTATTTATAATATTAACTAGTATTAATTATAAGTAACTTAGAAAGTTATACTAGTTATCCTTCTATATATCTTATGTGACGTGTTTGGCTTTTTGGGGCTATCCCTGTGAAAACAATTTGGTTAGGCCACATGGCCCAAATCGTCAGCAGAAGTACCGAAAGATACGCATATCAAAAGATATTCAGAAAGATTCAAACATTTTACCACTTGCTGCGTATAGTGTGTGTAGGCAGAGAACACTAACCCTTAAGCAGGAGTCGAAATGAAGAATCAAAACAAAAAGAACCCAATCCCCCGTAAGGGAGATAAGGCTATGTTTATTAGCTTTTCTCCAGCCATTAGGAATTATGGGCGTTGGGCAACAGTTGAGCGTGGGGGAATTGATAGAGTTGTGATTCGTTATCCAAGCTATCACCGTTTGACCCCATTGGAAGTTGATCCAACACATCTTTTGTTTCATCGCGGTGGAATTGATTTTGAGGTTAAGTAGTTTTGCCGGTCTCCCGGCGAAGGCTTTGGCCGTTGAGCCTCCTGTGATGAATCAACGGCATTAATTAAAAGGAAATTATGGAAATAAAAAAAATTAGACCAGTGGTTTATGTTTCTGGGCCATATACTGCTTTTGAAGGTTCAACGGTTGAACAGAATACTAAAATAGCTCAGAAGTATGCCCATGCTCTACGCCTTAAAGGTTTTGCTGTTATTTGTCCCCATTCCAACGGAGGAGATCCAGAATTTATTCCTGATGAATTAACTTGGCAGGAATTTATCGAAGAGGATTATTCAATTATTCTTTCTTGTCATGCAATGTTTATGTTACCTAATTGGAAAGAATCTAAAGGTTCTAAAATTGAAAGAGAATGGGCGCAAGAATTGGGGATTCCTGTTTTTTATTTTGATGATTGTGCTAAATATCTTAATGCATTGGAAAATTTAGAATATGACAAAATTGTTTCAGGCAATAGTCTTGTTGAAGAATCTTTTGTAGATATTATTAGGTATTTCCAGGGGGAAAATACAGTATGGGAAAAATGTCCTCAGCAAATACATGAGTTTATTAAAATAATAAACAATATGTTTCGAATTCATTTAATAAAAAATCAAGATTATTCGCCATACAATATTTTGGGCGTTGGGCAAATAGGTCTTGCTAGTAGGATATGGGATAAGGTTTCCCGTTTAATGAATTTAGTTGGGTTTGATATTGGCACAGGAAACTTAAGCCGACCAAAAGAACCAAAGAATGAAAGTTTAGATGATAATTTGTCTGATCTTTGCATATACAGCATTATTTGGCAAATTTATAGGAAAAATAAATGGGGATGTTGATTAAATAAATATGCGTTATAAGATTTGTACTAAATGTAAGGTTAATAAACCATTATTAGACTATGGGTTTCATAGATATGGGAAAAATAAAAAACAACCTAGATGTAAAAAATGTAGAAACAATTCTCATAGGCAGGAAAGGCTAATTGAGGAAGTTAGAAAAATTGAAATATTACAAAATATACAATATAGATCAAGACCTGAAATACGAGAAAGAATGAATAAATATTCTATGGATTATAGAAAGAATCCACTCAAGAAAAGCAAAATTTTAGAATATTCTAAAAAACACAATAGAGAACTTAAATTAACTGTTGTAAATGAATATGGGGGCAAATGCGTTTGTTGTGGCGAAGATCGTTTTGAATTTTTAAGTATTGAACATTCTTTTGGAGATGGAAGAAAATATAGGGAAAAAATTGGTGGAGGCCGTGTTTATAGGGATTTAAAAAAGAGGGGATTTCCAAAAGATGAAGGCATACAAGTGATGTGTTTCAATTGCAATTGTTCTCGTGGTTTTTATAAATGTTGTCCACATGAAAAAGAGTGTCTTTTTTCATACGGTGGTGGTATATAGTGAAAAATAGAATATTTAAAATAGACTGCCTAAATGGTTGTAATATAGACAATATTATAAAAATTACTGATAAAACTCCAGAAGGACTAAAGGTTTTTCAGTGTTCAATTTGTAAACGAAAATATTCTTTTGAAATTGGATTTAATTCTTACAAAGTTGGGGATGTTGTTTTTGTAAATTTAATTTGTCTTGATAAAACTGATCGTTCAGAAGATTTAGATGATCATTTTAGTGTTGTATTGCGAGAGCTAGACGGGCAAGATCTTTTAGATAAAATTGATGAAAGCGAAAAATAACTATTCCAGATCTCTAATTAAACCTTTCATCTGGGAGCACATTTGTTGAACACGTTTAACACTAATTATATCGAGTTTATGGTCAGGAAAATATTTTCTAAATCTGTTAATTTTAGTTCTGCTTTTTTGGTCCATTTTGCTCAAATCATCAGTTCCCTTTATTTCGATATATTTTATGATTCCGTTTGTTTCTTTAACCATAAAATCCAATTCGTACTTACTGGTTCCATGTCTAATTTCGGAGAATTCGAATGAAGGTGGGTGAAATTCAAAGTCGAGTATGGAATTATGATGCTTTAGGAAAAGCAATATCCTATAGTAATTTGCTTCAGCTTTTGAGTCAAAATAAATCCTTTTATTCTCGATGGTTCTCCATCCCCTTTTTACAGTTCCAAATCTCATTTGTTTTTTCTCCTTTAAAAATATATCAACTAAAATTCATTGATTATCCGTATACTATACGTGAGAGAGTTGGAAATTATGAGTGGATTTTTTAAAGTTAGGAGTAACCCTATGTCTTGGAAGAAGTTACTAATTTTTACAATACTTGCAATTGGGATAACCCTTACCTTGGCAAAGGTTTCCTTTGGAGAAGATTCAACTGTTGCAAATTATGCAAAGGTTACTGTTGCCACAGCATTTGGGATGTCTTTTCCCACTTCGCCTAGTGGAACTGATTTAAACTCAGGATTTAATAAGACACTACTTTTTATCTATCATACATCCGATCATTTTGCAATTGGGGGGATATACAGTGCGATAGGGTTTACCCCAACTTCTTTAACTGAATCAAATATCCAATCTTATGGACTTTTTGGGTTGTATTACGGACGAGTTTATAAGAGATTAGGGGCATTTACTAAGTTTGCTCTTATTGTCCAGAGTTTAAATGGAAGCCCAGATAATTTTGGACAAATTAACGGGTTTGGGGCATATTATGTTTTAAACGATAGATTTTGCCCATTTTTAGGATTTGACATTGCTCCAGTCGAACAGTCAACTAAAACTTATACTGCAACAATTTATATTGGTCTTGAGACAGCATGGAAATGAATATGCCATATAAAGATTTACAAAAAAGAAAGGAATATAGTAGACTGTATAACTTAAAGCATGGGGTAGAATATCGTAAAAAAAATAGAGAAATTAATAATACTAAATCTCTTGAATATTATTATAAACATAAACAAGAAATAAAAGAATATAGAAAAAAATATAGAGAATCTAATTATCAGAAAATTAGAGAGCGAGAAATAGGACAGACAATAAAAAGAAAAGATTACCATAGAGAATATGCTATAAAAAATAACCATAAATATTATATAGAACACTATGAAGAATTGGCTACATATAGAAAGCAATATAAAGAAATAAATAGAGAAACATTAAACGAAAAAAGAAAAGAAAAGTATAGTTTAAACTTGAATTTCAGATTAAGTTGCAGGTTAAGGGCAAGATTAAGCCATTCAATAAGGAATAACCACAAAATGGGTAGTGGAGTTTCAGATTTAGGTTGTTCTATAGATGAATTTATAAAATATTTAGAAAATCAATTTTTAGATGGAATGGATTGGGGAAACTATGGGCATGGGGTAAATAAATGGAATATAGATCATATTGTCCCATTATTGTCGGTTGATTTAACTGATCGAGAGCAATTATTAAAAGTTTGTCACTATAGTAATTTACGTCCTCTATGGATGATAGATAATTTAAAAAAGGGTAATAGAATTGAAAACATATAAAGATTTTAAAAAAATAGGGCTTGTGTTATCTGGCGGAGCGGCAAAAGGTTCATTTAGCCTTGGTGCTATAAAATTTTTTACCGATGAATTTTTCGGATGTAATCCGTTTAAATTTGTATCCGGGACATCAATTGGCTCTTTGAACGGGGTGAAAGTTGCTGATGGAGAAATTGATGTTCTTAAGGACATATGGTTTTCCATTCGTTCACCAAAAGACATAATGAGTAAACGCTTCTTTGGGATTTTTGGCTTTGCTCTGGGTGCTGATAGTTATGCTTCTCTAGGCCCACTTTTTAATATTCTCAAACAGAACGTTTCCCTTGAGAAGCTTACTAAAGCTGGTAGAGAATATAATTGCACCTTGGTCAATACCAGAACTCGCAAATTAAGATATATTTCCTCTAAGGATAAAAATTTAACAGAAGATTCTTTTCGTAAATATTTAGTTGGATCATGTTCTATTCCAGGTATATTTTCGCCAGTGGAAGTTGATGGAAATTATTATTTAGATGGAGGAGTCAGAGAGATTACTCCAATTAAACCATCCATTGAATCTGACTGCGATCTTATTATAGTTATAAGGTGCTCACCTCAAGAGTTGCCTGAATTACAAAAGGCCCCAAGCGATATTAACCTTCTACTTTCAATTGTCGATATATTAGTAAATGAAGTTTACAACAACGATATAGAGAAGGCGGAATTTATAAATGATTTTATTTCCCACTATATTTTATTAAGTGAAGAACTTCATTGGAAAAATTTTTATAATAATAAAAAAATTAAGGAGGCAATGGAAAATTTAAGTTCCTGTTTTAATAGGTACAAAAATTTAAATCTATTAGTTATAGAACCAGAGAAAGAATTTATGGGAACACTAGATTTTTATCCAGATAGAATTAGACATGGATATGAGCTTGGCTATAAAAAAGCCAGGGGAATAGTATTGAATTCAGAAATTTTTAAATAGGAGAAAACATGAAGGCAACATTGACAGTTAAGAAATTTGAAGATGACCAGGATTTTGTTAAGTGGAATTTAGAGTCTATTGATGTCTGTGATGAAATTTGTTTGCATTTGGCTAAATATTGGTCTGCTCAAAACCGTACTTATTTAGCAAATGGATCGGTGACTATTGACACTGTAAGTATACATTCTAATGGTGTTGAGATTGGATTAAGGTTTTACTACAAGAATGGCAAGATCAATAATCGTAGAAAGGCGCTTTATTATCAGCAAATTTTAGATACTGAGTCAGTTATTGATGCTATTGAAACTAGTGGAATACAGGGGTTTTGCGATTCTACGGCTGAAAATGCAGTGGTAGACATAAACAGACAACTTAAGTATTAGATTTGCAGGAGAAGAATTTTTAATGAAAATTTTATGGTTTGGGCAAACAGATCCTTACGGTATTTCGGTGTCATATTCTAATTTAATTAATCATTACACCAAAGATGAATGCCGATTAGTGACTTTTAATGAATCAATGGGGTATGATAGTGATATAAGTTTTAATCGTGAACTATTTGGTGCTTTTAATATGCGTCCGCCAGAATATTTTCATCAAGAGTTTGCTAGATTAATAGATTGGTGTGATACTGTTATTATAAATATGGGAGTTTCGCCTGGGACAGAAAATTCTGAATTTAAATATGATGATTCAGATTTTAGAATTAATGATGTTCCATTCCATGTTATTGTTAAAGAGCAACAGAAAAAAGTTTTTGCTTTCTTTTTGGGATCACCTTCTTTACGGGGAAATTATCAGTTTTATAATAAAATATGCAGGCTTAGACAATGGCCAATAATAACTTGTCAAACGGATATATATAGGACTATATCGCAAAATAATAAATGTAAATATATTCCAATTTTGTTAGATGATTCTAATCCTAGGTATCATAATAGTATTTTTGATTTTTCTTCTAACAAAACATTCAATTTTGGAACAATCTCTATTTCTCATATTCCAATGTATAAGAATACAGATGGGAAAGAAAAGATTTTTTTAAGTTGTGATCTTGCCCGCCGCAGTTTAGGGGCAGATTCAGTCAAAGAATTTATAATTGAATATTGTAGTTATATAGATAGTTTGTGTTTTAAAAAACAATCTTTTATTGGGCTGGATAATACTGATGGTTATTATTCCATTAATTCAATTGAGAATATGCTTTTAGGATTAATTAATCTTGTTTATCTAGATCAATATGCTATAGATTTAATCTCCAATGATATTGGAGAGCCCCCCCCTTGGGAAATTATTAAATCGCCAGAAGAAATGTCTGAAGTATATTTAAAATATTTTAAAAATAAAAACAATTTATATGATAATATGAAATCATCATATGATTTTGCCAGATACCAATGGTCTGGTAAAAATAATATTCATAAACTAGTCGAGGCTCTGGGTGTATAATATTGTTGGGATGTGCCAGATTTATAATGAATCTTCCAGGTGCGACAATATTAATCTTGATTTTTTTGAAAATATTTTACTATTTTATAGTAGTATTTGCGATCATATTGTTTTTTTAGATGATTGTTCAACCGATAATACGGTTGAACGAGTAACAAAATTTTATTTAGATAAATATAAAGTAACAATATTGAAAAATGAAAGAAATGCGTGGCAAAATATTGAAGAAGTGAAAAATAAAATTAAACTTCATAATAAGGCAAAAGAATTTAACCCAGATATTATTGTTTCTTTTGATTTTGATGAATTTTTTCCATCTTATTTCACAAGAAAGTATTTAGAAACTCTAATAAATTATTTAAAAAATAACAATCTTAAAGCATTAAAATTTCAATGGACTAATTTTTGGTTATCAGAGGGTTATTATAGAACTGATAGATTGGGCCAAATATCTCCTCCTAGAATTTGGATTCATGATAGTTCTGACGAAATTATATTTGAAAAAGGACTTCATAGATTTTTATGGCCATTGTCAATTAATGATAAGAATACATTGGTAACAGATATTCCCTTATTACACTATAGTTTTATAAATTATGAGATATTGTTTGATAAATTACTGTATTATAAAAATATGTGGAATGATACGGTAGAAAAAATGATGCCATTATTTACCATTGATCCAGTACTTTGTAAAACAAAAGATTTATGGTTTGGTAAAAAAATTGAAAGATTTGGTTTAGAAGATGAAATAAGAAGAATAAAATTAATACATTCAGAAATATTATTAGGATTAAAATGAAAATTCTAAGATTAAATTGTGGCTGTGGTATCAATAAAATCAAGGGCCATATAAATATTGATATTGATGAAAAATATAATCCAGATATTGTTGCTTCAGTTTTTTGCCTCCCATTTGATGATGAATCAATTGATGAAATAAATTCTGAATGGTTTATTGATAAACTTGATGTTAATGAATTAGCCGAGTTTGCTAAAGAATCTTTTAGGGTATTAAAACCGGGAGGAAAATTTAATAGTATTTGTCCCTCATTTGAGTTGATGATTAATTTGTTTTTAGAGAATTTTTTTGAAGGTCCAAAAAATTATAATTTAAATTCTAGAGATTTAGATCTAAAATGGTTAGAAGAAACTATTTTTTCTGGGACTTGGAGTATAGGCGATCCTAGTAAACAGGGAATATTTTATGATAAACTTTTAAAAATATTCAATAAATTTATAGCATTTTCTGCCAGATATTCTATAAACAATATCCCAATTATATTATTTTCATGTAGTAAACCAATTTTTTTAGATATGAAAAATATGGCATTTGATAATTCAATAGATTTATCCGCATATAATGAAATACTTATTGAAAATAAAAGTGTTAATTTTAATGATAGATTTTTACATTATCCAATAGCTTTAGTGTTTAAACATTTTTATCCAGATAAGAAAATTAAATTAATTTGCAACAATGAAATTGAGAAAAAATTATTTAGCGTTGCGAATGGTATTGACGGAGTTGAAGATAAAGTGGTTGACATTCCGCATAACACTTTTTTATTAAGTGATATTTTTGATATTGATATTAAATGGATGCCATGGCAATATGGAATTAAAGATTCTCCAGAAATTTGGGAAGAGATGAATAGTAATGGGTTATTTGCTAGTATTTTAGTGGATAATATTGTAGATTATAAGGATAGATTTGAATTAATAGATAAAAAGTGTAAAGATTTTGAGATTATAGATTCAGCTATTGCAATTTTTATAGATTCAAATAATAGCAATATATATCTTCCAAGAAAAATAGGTAAATGGGGTTTTGATAATTATTTAGAATTGGCCAGGTTAATGCCTAGTAAAAAATTTATTGCCTTTAACAATACCAACGATATCCCATATCCAAATTTTGAGTTAGAAAATGTTTTAGAATTGGGACAGTTAGATATAATTGAACAACTATATATTTCAAAATATTGTAATTTATTAATATCAGTCAATAGCTATATATCAAGTATGGTTTGGACAATGACTAAGTGTAAGATAATAGTATTAGATTCAATAGGAACAAATGGAGACCCAGTATTTAATGGTATTCCAGACAAATGTATTTTTCCACCAATTAGATATAGACATTTATTTCAAAGAAAAGATGATATATCTTTTATTAAGCCAAATAAAAGCGATTATTCAGAACAATGGTCTTATAATAATTATTGGACAGGGTTAGTAGAAAATAGAAATATGTTACCAGTTTTATATATAGATGTCTCTACTGTTGTATCGGTAATAAATTTAATATTAAATGAGGCAGACGCATATGAAAGCGGGCTACAAAGTGGTTTAATTTGTAAATCTTGTTCATTGCTTAATAATTATAAAAGTTGTCTTTATCATGGTTATATTGAAATGGCAGAATCTGGTAATTAATTCAAACAGAATATTATTTTCACCGTATATAATATATGAGATATGAATTTAAAGATGCTCTAGGAATAATTAAGGGATATGAGTCTGATATTTTAAGAGACCTTAAGAGAACTTTAGAGCCATTTCAGTTTATTTTAAAAGAACCTAGGATCATACTTGGGGTGATAATAGCTTGCCCAAAATCTGGTTGTAATGGTCATGGTATATTTTCATCAGAAGATGCAATTAAAAAAGAAATTAATTGTGATGTTTGTGGTATTAGAATTGATAGTAAGAATCATAGGAATAGAATGTTAAAAGGTAAAGATTATGAATAAATCAATAAAAATTACCAATATTTAAGAAAGGAATTTGATGTATAGTATTTTATTTATAGCTTCTGATCCAGTTTTTATTAAGCCATTTATTGATATTTTTTCGCAGAAGTATAATGTTCGCACTGCTTTTGGGGTGGATTTAAAAAATAATGAAAAATATATGGACCTTCTTGAACAAGTTAGGGATAGTGATGTGACTTTTATAGATTGGGCTGATCCAACGTTGATAGAGATGTCAAGGGGGTTAAAAACTGGAAAGGTCATAGCAAGACTTCATAGTTATGAGTTTTTCGAAGGATATACGGATTATGTGAATTGGGATAATATTGATAAGTTAATTCTAGTTAATCATAGTCTAGACAATATGTTAAGATATCGACAATCTATTTCGCCTAAAAAAGTTAAGGTAATTTACCATGGAATAGATACTAATAAGTTTACGATTAAACCTAATAAGGAGAAAACAAATCGAGTTGGAATAGCTGGGTATATTAATTATAAAAAAGACCCTTCATTTGCAATGTGTTGTTTTGACGAAATTTATAGAGTTTGCCCTAATTTAGAATTTGTTTGGGCGGGACAACACCAAGACTTAAGATATCATCTTGAATTTATTAATAGCATGTCTAAGGTTAGATTTCCATTAAAATTTGAACAATGGCAAACAGATATGAATGAGTGGCTAAATTCTTGTGATTATATTTTATCTTCTTCACTTTTTGAATCATGTCATTTAAGTATTTTAGAGGGAATGTCTTGTGGAGTTTTTCCATTGGTAAGATCATGGAGGGGTGCGGAAAATATTTACCCGTCACATGTGTTTTTTACCATGCCACAGATGGCAGCACAAAAAGTTTTGATGAATGAGAATGGCAGTATTTTTGGGAATAGGGAAGAGGTTGCCAATCTTCACAGGAGATGGGTGGAGAGATATTTTCCAATAGAAAGAGAAATAGAACAAATTGATGATGTTATCCAGGAAGTATTAAATACATAATTGGAAGGGCAATATGCAAGACGCAATTTCTATAATTTCTGGTAAACCACTTTTAAAGATAAACAAGGAATACCGAGAGCTTAAGACTCATGGGACAGTGGTAATTGGGAATTTATTTAAGCAAAGCCTTCTTGAAAGAAATAATCTAAATAAAAAAACTTCAAAAGATAAGAAGGAAACATTAGAATATCTAACAGGGGTGAGAGAATTTGAAACGCAAGTTTACCACTGCCATGGGAGTGACGAAAAAATATACTTGACAAAAAATTATAGAAATTTAAAAAATTATACTCTATTTAATGGATTATTTTATAGTAAAACTATAATTGAAGGAGAGATAAAAAAAATAATATGTTTATCTGGATTTTATGGTGAGACATCTGATTTGTATCACTTTAACGATCAAGATTTACAAGATATAACAAAAAAAGAAACTTGGACAGACCTATTGTGCATAAATAGTTTAATAAGAAATAATATAACTACATTTTCTCCATCATTTTATGAGTTAGTTTTTAAAATTAAACCTGAATTAATAGTGATTGGTAATAATAATAAACTTGAAGTTGTTAAGTTTCCACTTACAGATATCCAAACAGTTTTAATTGGAAAGAACGATCATATAATTTGGGACTACTCTACGAATAGTATATACAGAAAATTATGATAGATATAAATAAATTATTTTCAGAAAATTATGGTAAAATTTACCAGTGTGTTTTTAGAATTATTGGGAATCGAGATGACTCTGAAGATATAACGCAAGATGTTTTTATTAATATATTCAACAATATTAACCTGTATAATTCTAGTAGACCATTTTTAAATTGGGCCAAAAAAATAGCTTATAATGCAGCAATAGATTTTAAAAGAAAAGAGATTCGTGTCAATAGATTCATGGAGGCATATCGGCAAGATAAAGCCACAGCATATTGTTCAGAATATTCTTCTGAAAAATATAATTCTTTAACAGGAAAATATAGATTAGTTTATGAATTAAAAATGATTTCAAAAGTCCCAGTAAAAGAGATTTCTATAATTACTGGTATTCCTATAGGTTCGGTAACATATATTTTAACTAAAATAAAAAATTCTACAAGTTTTGGGACTGAATGAAAGAAATTTTAAAAGCAATTAATTCAGATGAATTGGTAATTCAGTTTATAAATAATATAACAGTACCAACTCATATAGAACATAATAGTTTTGGAGGGGAACTTAAAGATCTCCTTTCTACACTTACATCTTCTTATTCGTACATTTCTAGCTTAGGAGTAGATGTTGGCTATATTGAATCTTGTTTTTTGGAAACCGTTGATGAATTGGTTGTGGTTAAATCGGAAAAATCAAAGAGTGTATATTCGGGGAAACATACACAAAAGGAAAAAGTTAATTCAGTTAGACACAAGAAAATCTATTCAGTGATTATTTGCGGACAAGAATATAAAGATATTACAATACAGGAATTAACGTGGTTGCAATTAAGGGTTACTTTTTTAAAGGATAAACTTAAAGCAATATTAAACACAATAGATAAATCTGTCTTTGTTGGCGTTACAATACTTTCTTATAATAAACAAGAATTAATCCAGTTGAAGTCTATATGAAAATTTTCAATATTAATGAATATATAGAAATGTTTACTGCTAGAGATTCTGATTCTTTAGCATTTAAGAAATGTGAAAAATTCTTAGACGAAATTTATAATGAGTCCGATTATTCAAGATTTTTTGGTCAGTGGATTTTGGCAAAGATGATTTGCAATCCAATTGATTTCCATTGTTTTCAAAATGTTTATTTTTCTGGCTTTCTTGAAAAATATATTCCAGAATTCATGAATACTGATTTGCTTGGTCAGGATAAAAAATATGGTAAAAATCTTTGGGAACATTCACTTTTATGTTATACGCATGTAGATGAGATACTTTTATTGTTTAATTTAACAAGTTTAAATAGAAATATTTTTAATATGGACCTAGAAGAGGCTAGGAAAATACTTTATTTTGCTGCGTTATTACATGACATAGGTAAAATTGAAGATGTAGATACTCATAATATAGTAGGGGCTAGTTACTCTAAAGATATATGTTTAAATTTTAAACCATTCATAAATATTAAAAATTTAAATATAATTGTTCCTATATTAATAAATTTACATATGCGACCATTAGGTTATCAAAGGGGCGAACGCTGGAGCAATTTGGCAATAGAAAAGTTTATATGTGATAATTATGATAAAACAACAAGTCTTTTAACTATTATTCTTTCAACTATAGATAAATATTCGTCTAGTAAAAACTATGCTTATTTAGAACCGTTAATAGAATTATTTTTCAGAGTTTATAAATTTTGAGGGAAAAATGAAAATACTTATAACTGGAGCAAAAGGTCTTATTGGTAAACATTTGGTACATGAATTAAATTCACACGACTATAATGTTATAGGGATTGATAGACAAGATGGGGACTTAAGATCTCTTGATATTGCCGATTATTTAATTAATTTGCATAAGCCAGATTTAGTTATTCATCTAGCGGCAATAGTCGGTAGACTTTTTGGTGAGATGGACCCATTTTCTACGGTGAGTACAAATGCTTTGGCAACTTTGTTTATAGCAAAGGCTTGTGCTAAGTATGGTGTAAAGTATGTTTATATTTCCACCAGTGAAGCCTATGGGGATCATAATAATAAATTTGTTACAGAGTCAGATTTAGATTGTTTACCACATAATCTTTATGGACTTACCAAGCGATGGGGGGAAGAAGTTTCTCAGCTATATTATAATAATCCACAAATTTTAAGACTTTCAATGCCCTATGGTCCTGGATTTCCAGCAGGAATTGGGAGGGCGGCGCTAGTGACATTTATTTGGAATGCTATTAATGATAGAGAACTTACTGTTTATAAGAATTCTTCTAGAGCTTGGTGTTGGATTGGAGATTTAGTATCTGGAATAAGAATGATAGTTGGAAATGGAGAATCAGGTTTATGGACTGTGGGGAGAGATGATAATGAAACATCTATGCTAGACATTGCCAAGATGTCTTGTGACATTGCTGGGAAACCATATAGTTTAATAAATGAAATTGAGCCTCCACCAGCGCAGACCCTAATTAAAAGACTACCCAATAATAGACTTAAATTAATTGGATGGAAACCATTGGTTGAATTAAAAGAGGGTATTAAAAGAACATATGAAATGGTAAAACTATATGATATATATGGAATGCCAACAAAGGAGGTTGAAGATCAAATACGCAATTCTTATTCCATATTATAATAGACTAGAACAACTAAAGAATACACTTATTTCTTTTGATCACCATTATTCTAAAAGAAATGATTGGATAGCTATTGTTGTTGTTGGTCAAAAAGAGTCTGAAATAGTGGGAAAAATTAAAGAATTTGGGTTTAAAAATTGTCTGACAATTCTTTCTCCAGTGTTAAGTAATACTCCAGTAGTTGAGTATAACTATGCTGCTAAAATTTCAGAAGCAGAATATTTTGTTCTTACTAATCCAGAATGTTTACATAGAGTTGATATTTTATCTATTTGTGATGAGATTTTTTCTAAATCCGATCCATATATAATGTGTGCCTGTGAAGCTATTGATAATATGACTGGGAAATTTCCAAATATAGAATATACTCATGAGATGTGGTATCAACACTCTATCCATAGAAATAGAAAACTTAATTTTTGTTCTGTTATTTCATCTGCTAATTATAATAAAATAGGTGGATTTAATGAAGAGTATATTAATGGTATAGGTTGTGCAGATGATGAATTTTTAGATAATGTAATTGAAAACTATATTCCAATTGTGGTAAGAGATGATGCTTTGGTCTTACATCAAAAACATCCGCCACAACCCAACTTAGCAGAAGGTATTCAACTGAGCCACTATATTTACGAAAAAAATAAACGGAAAAAACAAAAATGGAATTAAGTAAAATAAGGGAATTAGATGGAAATATGTGTAAGGCATGTGGGATCAGTTTTAATCTTGAGGTCCATCATGTAATTTTTCGCTCTAGAGTTAAAAACAATTCAGAAAATAACCTTATTACGCTTTGTAATAAATGTCACGCAAAAGTACATGCGTATAAATTAAAAATTGTAGATATACTTAATAGATTAGAAAACAAACCCAATTTCAGATGGGCAACAGCGCTTGCCTATTGGAGAGAAAAAGATGCCATCAAAGAAGCAAAACGTTTTGGAAAATAGTGGTTTAATTACACTTTCAAAGGATTTTCTTACTAACGCAATTAATGTATTATCCTCAGTGGAACAAGATTCTAGTCCTGAATGTCTAATATTATTTTTTAAAATTGAAGATAATAAACTTTTCCTAGTAAGGCGTAATAGATTTTCAGAAATAATTATTAACTGTGATAGTGCAGAGGTGCAATGTCATAATGTAATAGTTCCAGTTCTTTTTGAAGATATGTCTAAAATTTCCAAGACACTTGACGATAGTATTGATATTAAAATAACAGAAAAAGGCATGACAATTATAGGAGAAGATTATAAATATGTAATACAAAGTTTTAATTTTACATTCCCAATGTTATCTAAGATTGATGATATTACTTCTGATTTAGCCGCTTTTTCATTAAAAAATTCCACGGTGAAAGAATTATACTCCTCACTAGTAGTCGCACCATTAAAAAGAAATCCATCGTGCCTAGATTCAATTTATTTTCATGAAGGTAGTGCGTATTGTGTGGACCATTCAATAATGTCATCTTTTAAACTAGAAAAAAATATATCATTAGATAAACCTATTCCTTTATTTTTATTTAACGTATCTCAAAAACTTAATGATGAATGTTCAGTTTCTTTTTATCCAGTAGATAAGAATATAGCAGTATCGTTTAATATTGGAGACCTAGACCATGTAATTTGCATTTGTTCTTATTTAAATGGAGACTATCCTATTGAAAAAGTAGAGGAAATTTTTTCTTTTTCTAATGTTTCACCAATTCGTATTGAAAATGAAGCTCTATTTGCGGCTCTTAAAAAGGTTAAATCTATATCTGGTAAGCAATTGCCAATAATAAATTGTAGTATAGAGAAAGATAAAATGCATATTGAGTTAGTTTATAGCGAAAAATCCATAGAGACAAATATAAATATTAGTCCAGAAATTCCTGGACCTCTAGTTTTTAAAGTTATGATTGATGGTCTATTTAATGCAATTAAGAAAATGTCTCAGGATTTAAGTGTTAATATTACTGACAGGTTTTTGATTGTTTTTGATTCAAAAATAAAACATATATTACCCTTAAGTCATTGAAATATTGGAATTTAACGTATTAGAATATATGGATAAACTATCTCAAGAAGAACGTGAAAAATGGCATCATTTAATTGCAGAAAAGTTGCAAGATAAATATGACTATGATCTAGTTAATAAAAAATTAGACGAGTGCGAAAATGGATGGAAAAGTTGCCCAAAAGATTTAACGCAAAGAATAGAAGTAAAATTTTTTAAAAAACCCCCCTCTAATGCTAAGGAACTTATAAATTTTGAAGATGGGGATGACCCAGTTTTTAGCCAATTAAATCTCGAAGAGATAAAATATTGGAAAAACAGACGTAAAACATATATTGATGATTTCCAATTCAATTTAAGTAGTGATGAGAGTTTAGTTCGCCAGGTTCTTTTTGAAGAAATTATAAATAATAGATGTATGACTGAAAGACTAAAGAAAGGTTTTAATCAAGAAATTGAAGATAGAATTAATAATTCTTCTAAGAGGTTAGCCGATGCACTCAAAAATTTAGGTATTAACAGGGGCAAAAGAACCGATATCCTTGATAAGGAAGGCGGAGACATAGCCTCTCTTTCGGCGTCCCTAGATAAAAAACTTGCTCATATTAAGTCTCAGAATAAAAAATGGGAAGATGAAGAAACACATTATCTTATCAAAAAAAATGAACGAGACCCTCAAAATATTCTCCCACCAATGGAATCTATTAAAGATGAGAGTTTTATTACTGATATAATAAATATACAACCAATTGAAAAAGAGGAAAAAGTAAAGATAAAACCAACTCTCCCAGTAGGTTCCGACCTTAGACAGGATTAATAATGAAGTTGGGGTATTAATTAATGGATACGCGGTTAACGATAAAAGAAATGACAGAAATTCATGATTCAGAAAAATTAATTGCTTTTTATCGTGAAAATCCATGTGTGGCTATTAATGATATTTTCAATATAGAACTTACATGGTTTCAACGAATAGCTGTTAGATCATTCTGGAATAAAAAATTCATTATATTTTTATTTTCAAGAGGATTGAGCAAGACTTTTTTAAGCTCAGTTCTTTTAGTGCTTTGGGCTATGCTTTATCCAAAAACTAAAATAGGTATTATTGCACCTTCTTATCGACAGACTTACTATTTACTAGATTATATTGATGAATTTCTTGATAACTCTGCCTATATAAGAAATGCAGTTAAAACTAGAAATGTAGTACGTGGGAATATGAGATCTATTTTGAGGTTTAAAAATGGATCTATAATCGAAAGTTTGCCAATAGGAGATGGGAATCGTATTAGAGGTAGGCGGTATAATGTTGTTTTAATAGATGAATATGCCCAAATGGACGACCAAGTTGTAAGACTAGTAATTATTCCAATGATGAATATAAAGAAAAAAGGTATTGACAATAAGATGTTATTATGTTCTACTGCTTGGTGGACTTTTGGACACTTCTATTCTACATATGTATCTTATCGCTATTATGAAATGGAGGAAAACTCCAAATATGCAGTATGTGAATTTGATATCGACGATTTAATGATGACCAAAGATAGTCCTTTTGAACTAGATATGGATCTAGTAAATAGGATGAAAAACGACCCTAATACTACAACTGAAGAATATTTAATGGAGTATTATTGTAAGTTTCCAACAGAAAGTCATGGGTTTATAACCCCTCAACTTATTCAACAAAGTACCCCTAGTCCACTAGTAGAAACTTCAATTAAGATGGTAAATGGGGAACCAGTGTTGTTTGAGGGTAGTCCAGTTGAATTATATGGTGAGATTGGTGCAACCTACGTAATGGGGGTAGATGTTGCTAGAAGCCCCAAAGGAGACAATTTTGCTGTATGTATTATTAAAATATTGAAAGAAAAGCGTAAAATTGTGTATTGTTGGGCAGATAATGGGATTCCATTTCAAAATATGTCAGAGATTATACGTATACTTAATGTGGACTTCCATTTAAGTGCTATCTACATGGATTCATCAGGCGGTGGAGCGGCATTAAAAGATCTATTAATGACTAACTGGATAGATGTCAGAACAAGCATAAAACATCCACCAATTATAGACGTAGAGGATAAGGAGTTACAGAACATAAATGGACTTAAAATTTTATATATGAAAAATTTTACTTTACCATTTATAAGTTTAATGTACCATTCACTAAAAGCATCAATGCAACATGGACTTTTGGATTTCCCAATTGATAGAAGAAAAGATCCAGATGTTACCTTAGAGAATGTATGTCAAAATTTAATACATTTGCGTCAAGAGTTAGTAATGTTGAGGGCGGAAAGTGCTGGTCCTTATGTTAGATTTACAACTAGTAGCAAACAAAAAAAAGATAGATGCACCGCTTTGGCACTTTGTAATTTAGCTGCAATTGAAATAGGGGTTAATCAAATGATAGAACAGGCCACAATTAAGCACCTCCCAACTGGTTCTTGGGTTTAATTATGCCAACTAAAACTTGTACTAAATGTAATAAAGAAAAATCTTTAGAAAATTTCTATAATACAAATGAAAATAAAGATAAAAAATTTAATGTGTGTAAAAATGTTGTAGCATTCGTTCTAAAGAACGATACCTAATACCAATAGTAAAAGAAAGAATATCTATATATGATAAGCAACGAACTATTCATAGAAATGGAGAAGAAAGAGAAATAAGAGGTAAACAGAAAAAACAAGTGCAAATTAAATTATTAAAAAAATGGGAAGAAAAAATTAAAAAAGAATATGACGAATTTAAGTGTGAGATTTGTGGCAAAAAACTAAATTTTGCAACTCGTGGTAATGGAAACGAAAATCATGATAGCACTATTCATTGGGATCACAAAACCGGTAAGGAAAAAATAAGCAAACGCCATCAGGTTGGTTAATGAGTCATACAATTAATGAAAAGAATATGGGAATATGGGATAGTTGTAATTTCGGGATGTTATGTAGAAAATGTAACATGAAAGTTGGCGAACCCCAAGGCGAGAAGAATTTTTAAGAAATGCATTTAAATATGTCACTGGCCATTTGCCGGAGTAATTCATGAAGATTGTTGAAGACAAAAGTTCTTTAAATGTTCTTTCTCAGGTTGAGGGCCGGGTGGTGACAGCCTATCGCATTCCCACTACAATTAAAGATCCTCTTTCTTTTCTTAACACATTAACAGAACTAGACTATAATAATGAGTCTATTTATGATATTATGTTGACCTGTGCAAAGATTCATAAATTAGATGCAATTAGCGGGACTTGTATTGACGTAATGAATAATTTTGCTACAACTAATTTAAGAGTTGAACCAACTGGCAATAAAAAGTTAGATCAAATTATTCAAGATTTTTGCGATAACGTAAATACTGGGAGTGGGACAGAACCTGGAATATATCATCTTATGCAACGAATGGGACTAGGGTTTCTAGTTTCAGGAAATATTTTTCCATTAAAAACCTATCAATTGGTAGGTGATTCAGTATGGCCAACTAGAGTTACTTTATTAAATCCAGAAAGAATCTTTATAGACAAAACTATAGGACAATTTGGACCTAAACCAATTCTTTATAGAGTAAATGACGATCTAGCTAAACTCATAAATAAAGACGCAAGAAAAGATAAGAATACTAAAAATATTCCCAGCATTATTCGTAGAAAATATAAGAGATCTCTAAAAGATTTAGGGTTTAGATTTAATGCCCATATTACTCTTGACCCTCAACTAGTTACCCATATCAAGCGTAAGGCAATGGACTATGAGGACTGGGGGACACCTTATTTAACTAGGACCTTTAAACCTCTTTCTATTATTTCTAAACTACAAAGGTTAGATGATGCGACTTTAGAAGGAATGATTAATTTAATAACAGTATTTAAAATAGGTAGCGATATATTTCCCGCTGATCAAGGTAGATTAGATAAATTTGCAGCATTACTTAAGCAACAAAATGGTGTTGATCCCAATAAGTATCTAGTATGGGCGCATGATATTTCTATTGAACAGGTAGGTCCTGATGGTAAGATTCTATCTTTTGATAAGAGATATGATCAGGCGATTGCTCAGTTAAAATATGCCCTAGGAGCAGTTGATCCTTTGATTGGTGGAAAACCCACTAGTAATGTATGGGATTCTTTTATTGCTTTATTAGAAACTCTTCAAGCTATGAGAAAAAGTCTTACTGTTTGGTTGGAAGACACTGTAATGCAAATAGCTGATCAGAATAATATTGTACTTAAAAAGCGTCCAGTAATAGTTTGGGATAGAATGAATTTAACTAATGAATATGAAATGAAGAATCTTATTTTAGCTTTTTATGATCGCGGTCTTATTGACCCTAGAACCGCCCTCATGGAAAGCGGTAGAGATCCAGAAATTATTATTGAGAATAAAAAAGATATTAAAGAAAAAGGTGAAGATGAATTATTTATTCATCCCAAATTACCTTTCTCTAATGATCCTTCCACAGACCAAGGCAAACCTAAAGATGGAGATGTGAAAAAGAAGGTTAAAGAAAAAACTTTTGACTCTACAAAAACTTCAGGGCCTTCTAGTAAGTCAGAGATATTAGATGGAGCAGAAAATGATATTTTTGATGAAGTGTTTTCTATTATGTCTAACTATCTCTATACTAATAGAATGGAAGATAAGGAAAAATTAATTAGTTATATCATAGGACAGTCTCAAAGACTCCTAGATTTAATCCATGGAGTTAATGAGAGTCTAGGTTATTATGGGATTTCTACAAATTGCAGAAAAGTTCTAGAGAAAGAAAGAGATCAGTTTTTGGTTGAACTTAAAAACTATCCAACTATCAGTATGGAGAAAGTTATAGAAAAACTGGATAATTTTAAATCTAATTTACTAATTAGTTTATCGAATATACGAAAGATTAGGGTATAAATTTTATGAAAATATCTGGGGGCCATATGGTGCATAAAGATAATAACGGCAATGCTTTTATTAGTTTAAGTACAGCCCAATTTATTGTTTCAATTATAATAGTAATTGTTACGATTCTTGGAGTAGGGTATAATATGCACTCTAGAATTTATGCTTCAGTTATTGAAGTAATGAAAGATGGTGATAAAGAAAATGCAAAATTTAGTGCTATACTCCTTCAAGATCATGATAATTCTATAAAATCACATGAAGGTCTACACAAAATGAGAGATAAAAAGATCGAAGATCTGAGGGATGAGTTTCAACAAATGAGAAAAGAAAATATTGAATTTAAGAACCAGATGTTAGAAGCTATCCATAAACTAGATAAGAAAATAAGGTAGTCAAGTTGATGTTTTTAATAGATTTGACGTATTTATTAAGGAGGAATTATGACCGATGTTGTAAAAAACATGGGATTTTGGGTGTCAGTTAAGGATTTTTCTTTTTCACCTAGTGAGATTTCTTTAATAGTGGGGGACTGGATTACCTTTGAGAATATGGGACAAAATGTCCATAAAGTAGCTGAAGGAAAATGGGAATCCCCTGATCTTTTACCTAGCACTTATGGCGGAGGCCAAACCTATCAGAAAATTTTTGATAAAATTGGTGATTTCAAAGTTATTGACCCCTATTATGATAACATGTTTATTAAGGTTCGTGTAGTGAAGGTAAGAGACTATGGTATGTATTAATTGTAAATCTAGTCTTCAAGATAAGAAGTTTCCCCATCCTATATTACAGGATGAATGGGTATGTATAAATTGTTTTGAAAAACGGGTCAATTCTAACCATATTGAAATTAAAAGTGACCTTCCTTTAAATTTAGAAAATTTTACTCAAGCTGGCATTAAAGATGATTTTAAATTAGGGTTTATCCTTTGCACCGAAGGAAGCAACTCAAATAGAGATGGATTTGACGAGGAAGGTCTAAAAGAAGACTACCAAACCGCCAAGTTACAAAGACTAGATTGGGAACATACTGATGAGGTAATAGGAGTAATTAGTGAATCTGAATTTGTTCAATCTTCTAACTTTAATCGTATCAAAGAGTTAGGAGCCAATATTAGCAAGTCTTTTATTTATATTTCTGGAGTATTGTGGAAAATTCTTAATAAGGCAAGAGCAAAAGAAGTCAAAAAGAGATGGGAACACAAATCTCTTTATTGTTCAATGGAAGATTATTTTGATTATGTTATATGTTCTACTTGTGGTGGTAAATATATTTATGATAATGAGTATTGTGAGCACCTTTCAAACCGTTTTTCTACTGCCAAAAATACGTATAGGATATTAAGGGGCAGTAAGTTTGTCGGAGCAGGGGTTGTGCAGAACCCTGCCGATAGAGATGCTGTTGGATTAGCTTTAGCTAAAGATGAAAAAAGACATAGAATAATTGCTAAGTTATTAGACCCTGATGTATTTGACTACTATAAGTATATGAGGAAAAGATATGAACTTTGAGACAAAAGAATCTACGATAGAAGAAATTTCTAAGTTTTTAAAAGAAAAAGATTCTATAATTAAGGAGGAACAGTTAAGAATATGTGATGAAATTGTCATTGCTGCAAATAAATTTGGTATTGATATTGAAAACTTTGGAGGAGAAGATATGAGTGAAATTGGAAAACTTTCAATTGATGAGTTTAAGGGTATTATACTAGAACAAGTTAATACAGTAAAAGCTACTGAGACCATCTTGAAAGAAAAGGATACTAAGATTACAGAATTAACAGTTACTAATGAAGCTTTAACTAAAGAGAAGTCAGATATTGAGATTAAGTTCACTGAGGCAAAGAATACTATTGACCAACTTGATATTAAGATTAAAGAATTGATAGAGAAAAATCAAAAGTTTGAGCGAGATATTGAGGATGCCCAGGCTCAGATTAAATTGAATTCTCGTCTTGAAAAATTAACCGAGGCTAAGGTTGATGTTAAGAGTTTTGATGAAAAGAAAACTGATCATATCAAGAAAATGAGTGATGAGGATTTTGAACTTACACTTGGGATGTTATCTACTGTTAAGATTGAACCAAAAACAACTGATCCTAAACTGGATTTAGTTAAGGCTAGTGATAAAATTGATCCAAAAATAATTGATAATGATCCTAAATCAGAACCAATTAATATGGTTGCGGCAGGAATTAAGAGATTTAAACGTTAGGAGAATATATGGCTATTGATTTATTGACTGTAGATTACAATAGAATAAATGGTATGTATAAAATAAATACCAGCCTTGCTTATAGGGGTTGTGCCGCATATGTAAGTGGTGTTACGTCTGAAGTTTGGTATGTAGCTTTGCCTACAACTTCTGCACATGTTAAACTTTGTAAAGGTGTGGTAATGCAATGGCCACTAGTTGAGACTGGAGCAGATACGTCTGATGCAATTGATAAACTCGCAAAAAACAGTCGAGTATGTTATGTTGAAGGCCCGGCTAAAGTGAGACTTTATGGTAATGCTTTAGCCCCTATAATTTGGGCATCTGCCTATTGGGGTGGGAATACATTTAAAAGCACGGTTCAATCAGTTGCTACCGCTACTTGGAAAAATGCCTATATTTCTATTAAAGCTGGGCATTGTGGTAAGTGGACAGCTACATGTCTAGCTAGTGAAACTGGTATCACCGCTGGTTCAAATGGCGTAGTAAACAACTATATTGGGGCACAAGCTAAAATTATTGAGTTGACAGGTTCTAGTTCTAGAGGTGCCGAACTGCAACTTGATATTGATTGGGATAGGCACGGTTCATTTGTCGCTATTTCATAATTTTTAGGAGATAAATTTATGGCAATAGATTTGTTAAGAGTAGATGAAGAGAGAATTAATGGGATTTATAAAATAAATACATCTGCTGCATATCGAGGTTGTGCAGCTTATGTAAGTGGAGTCACCTCTGGTGTTTGGTATGTTGCGCTTCCCACCACATCAGCTTTGTCTAAGTTGTGCAGGGGTATAGTAACTCAGTGGCCTTTAGTTGAGACAGGGGCGGACACTGCTGATGTAACCGATAAACTTGCAAAAGATAGTCGAGTATGCTATGTTGAAGGGCCAGTTGAGGCTAGGGTTTATGGTAATGCTGTATATAGTGCTCTTTGGGCTTCGGTATATTGGACCGGAGGACTAGGGGCTGCTATGGCAGTTAATGCAACTGCCAACTGGAAACCAGCATATATTTCTATTAAAGCAGGGCATTGTGGTAAATGGGTATGCACGTCTCGTGCAGATTTAAGTGGAATGACAACTTCTACTACTTCAATTATCGCTGGGTCAAAGGTTAAAGTTCTTGAATTAACTGGTGCAAGTGCTAAAGGTTGTGAACTTAGAATTGATGTTGACTGGAATAGAAATGAATTTATAGCTATTTCGTAGAGATTATTTAGATGAAAGGATATTTATGGAAGATAATTTGAATGATGATTTTGATCCGGTTGAATTGCGTAAGGCTTTAGCTTCTGCTGCAACCGACATAATTAAAGGTGATAAAGAAGCGCGTAAGGCTGTTGCTGCTCAAGTTGTTAAAACTCTTTCTGATGAACTTGAACAGGCTGATATTTCAACACTTATGTTAACTAAAGAAACTCTTGGTTTGAATGAAGTTCCTAAATATGAGTTAGATGGTGAGTTAATGGCCTATATTCATATTCCAGGAAGTTACGCTCCAATGACTCATCCCCGTAAGAAAGAGTTTACCATTCCACAGGAGATGATTTCTTGCCATATTATGCTTCCGCTTTTACAGTTGCAGTCGGGACGATATGGTAGTATTGCAGATCAAGTTGATAAGGCTAAAAGAGCAATACAGGGACAGGTTAATAAGATGGTTGTTGATACTATCATTGCCGCAGTCCCTAGTACTAGCACTTTAGGAAATTATGGAACTGCCGCTAAAGCAGTTGCGACTTTTCAACCTGCTTTGAACACTGGTATTAATTATATTGAAGACCAAGTTGGTGGAGGTAGAGTTATTGCTGGTAGGCGTAATGTTGTGTCTACAATTGGTGAATTTAATCAAATTGCCACTACTCTTGACATTTTCCCTGAGTCAGTTAAAGAGGAATATATCAAACGTGGCACTATTGGAGTTTATAAGGGACTCCCAATTGCTGGATATAAGCAATACACTACTCAAATCGGTATCAAAACCCTTGACACATTGAATTGTTTTGTTATGGGAAATGATGTAGGTCGCATTGCTTGGTGGCAGGATATGCAAAGTGTTGATGATATTGAAGTTGGAACTTTGAATTGGCACATACATGCTTGGATTTTAGTTGGTGCGGCAGTTTTCTTTCCAGAACGTATTTATCGTTTACTGTTAACGTAATTTAACCTGGGTGCTTTTGCACCCATCAGGAGTTTAAAATGCCTAAGTCAAAAGTACAAAGGAAAATTGTTACAAAACTATCTGACCCAGAAGATGCTAAATCACCACTGGTAGATTCAGATGGTAATAAGATTTATCGTTTAAAAAATATATTGCCAAGTGGAGTTATTTATATTGCTGATATGAACGAAAAGGCTTATAAGATTGAAGCTGGCAGTGAAATTGATTTAACTGAAGAAGAATTTGAAAATAATTCTGAATGCCACGGATTTAAAGAAGGTTATTTTATTTTTTGTGATACGTACAAAGGACATGATGAATTTTCTAATTATATGTCAGATAATAAAATATCAGATCTCTTAAAGTTGTCAATTAAGAAATTTGAAATCGTAATAAACACACTTGATTCATTTTATGTATTCCAAAGAATTAGGCAAGCACTTATTAAGGCAGAAAAACCATCAGGGTACTTGGCTTTTTTAGACCTACATGAATCTAATTTAAAAGCACAATATTTAAAAAGTCAAGAATATGAGACAGATGTTGAGAAAAATAGAAGTTTATATTCACGACCGTTATCTAGATAATTTTATAGGGAGGTCATTTTGGCGCATTGGCAATTAGGAGTTAAGACCACAGCAAATACTAGTATGTTTGCGGGATATGCTAGTTGTGCAGCAGCAGGAGCTTTTAATTTTGGCAGTGGTATTAGGAATCAAATTGGACAAACTATTACAGTTAATACTTCAGCTTCAAATATTCATGTAGCCAATAACCAAACCTCTAGTCCTAGTATTGTTGAAAGCACTCCATATGCTTATTTTGCACAGTGTAATGTGAGTACTGGAAAATATTATGGATTTAATGGAACTGGGGCTACTCTAGTTGGTCCGATGAGGGCACATTCTGCTTCTGATGGAAGTAGAACAAGCGACCAGTTCATGCCAAGTTATAACCTGTCAAGTCCTAGGGCATGGGAAGGGGTACTTTGTCATTTTAATCATGATGTTGCAGTGGCGGCAAATCCTGTTACTATTCATTTTGGGTCAGGTAATCCAGTTACAGAGGAAAGTAAAAGTGCCCATGTTAAAATGTTAGAGTTATGTTCTGTTGCCCCGTTTGCCGCTGGTGGGGGATGGAAACGGACTAGTCCAGCGGCTAAATTAACATTAACTGCTCATAATGTTACAAGTACTGGACATTCATGGTGGATTTCTATTAATTTAATGCCTACTGCTGTCTCGTTCCACAATACCGGCAGAATCAAAGTGGAAACAACTTATTATTGATAACCCATTGTGTTACAATGACTTAGAAAAATTTAACCAAGGAATGAAAAATGTTATGCAGACAGTGTGGAGAAGATAAAGATAAATCTTGTTTTAATAGGGATAAAGGTAGAAGCCATGGAGTAAGAAGTGTTTGTAAATATTGTAGGACATTTAATGCTGAAAACGCTAGGTTATTATCTATAGATAATAATGAAAAAAGAATATGTTTTGGCTGCAAATTAATTTTATCATTAGATAGTTTTCATAAAGATAATCGCAGATCTGATGGATTTGCCCTTAGGTGTAAAAGTTGTTATTCAGAAAAAAATAGGAAAATGTATGGAGAGCAAAGAGCCACTAGATTGGAATATGCAAAAGATTATTATAATAAAAAATTGGATAACGAGGGTGAAAGTTATAGAGAAGAAATTAGAGTTAAATCTAGAAAATTGTGGGCAGAATTGAAGTTTCTTTAATGAATAAATATGGTAATCAATGTAAATGCTGCGGAGAGTCTAGAATTGAGTTTCTTACTATAGAACATTCATTTAATAATGGAGCAGAACATAAAAGAAAAATTGGCAATGGAACTGTTTATAGAGACTTAAAAAAACGTGGTTTCCCAAAGGATGAAGGTTATATAGTTCTATGCTATAATTGCAATATGAGCAGAGGGCATTGTGGCTATTGCCCACATGAAAAAGAAGATATTTCTATTGTGACCCAAGTTAATTATTTTTTAGATTACGAAAGATTAAGCAATAAAAATAAGGATGAACGTTTTATAGCTAATTAAAACCTACCTGATCGAAAGATAAGGTGAAAGGAAAAAATGAACGCAAAATGGATAGTTTCACTTAGCAGCGGAGAAACTTTAGACGAAACTAAAAACGTAGGAGATATTAAAAGAAGTCCATGGTTGAATTTAGTAGACTATGTTAAAGAAAAAAAACTTGAAATTCGCCATGTAAAATTAATTGTAAATGCTATCGAATATAATTCACCTAGTTATAATTGCAATGGACGCTTCTCTAATTTTGGGAACGTCCATTCTTTTTGGGTTGCCCGGAGAGATACTTTAACCATGGGAAATGAAAGACCTGAAGATAGTTATATAGAAATGTCTTATAGTGATGATTATTTAAGACACCATTTAATTGTCAATGTATACACAAATCAATGCTGGCAATCTACTTCAAATTTAGATGAAGGAATGAGTCTTTTTATAAAATCATATTGTGGGGAATTATGGTAGAAATATTTTGGTTAACATTATTTATTTTATGTAATAATTATAACTGGTTTACTTTTAAAGAAAGTATTCTATATATTTGGATAAAATATGGCTGGTAGGGTTAAACCATATGGATATTTTACTGCTGCTGCCACAGAAGTAGATCTTTTAGGATCACTTCATTTAACAGAGGAAGATCTTTCTGGATCAACTTCAGAAACTAGTCCAATAGGAAGACCCTATGGAGCAACTAATTCTGCTTATAGTTACGAAAGATATATAAGGTTGAAGGTAACGGTTGCTCCTCAAAATTTATTTAGCAATTTTAAATTTTGGTCAGGGACTATTAATTCCGTAGCGCCAGGAGTGATTTTTAAGGTTGGGACTACAAATTCTTTTGTTACTCCTGTAAATATAAAAAGTACAAAAGCTATTCATACATTACATACTGCATATCCTAGTTATGCTAATGGTTTGGTTCTTACTGGGAATTTAACCTCAGTAGGCCAAACAACTTGTTACGTAGTTATACAATGTCATGTGAATAGTAGTGCCAGTACAGGGACAGTTGATAGCATAAGAACGCTTTTCCACTATTCTTTCGATGAATCTTAATAATAAAGAACTGTAATCAATGGGAAAAATTATTGAAATAGTTGGGAAAAAATATGGTCGTCTTATGGCGGTTGAGAGAAATGGTTTTAATAAAAATAAACGTTCCGTTTGGTTTTGTAAATGTGATTGTGGCAATATAGTGTCTGTTGATATTAGCAGTTTAAGAAATGGATCGACTAAAAGTTGTGGTTGTTTAAATAAAGAATTGAGATCATTACCAAAATATGAGGCATTTTTTAATCGAGTATTTGAGAGAATGAAACGTGGGGCAAAAGATCGTAATTATGAATGGAGATTAACTAAAGAAGAAGTTAAAATATTAACTAAACAAAATTGTTATTATTGTGATGTTGAACCAAAAAATAGAAGTTCATATCTATATCCTAATGGTAAATATGATTATAATGGGTTAGATAGGGTTGACAACTCAAAGGGTTACACGTTAGATAATGTCGTTCCGTGTTGTAAAATATGTAATAGGTCAAAAGACATTATGACAAAAGAAGATTTTATAGATCACTGTAGAAAAATTATAAACCATATAGGTAAAAAATAATATGGCAATATGGCAAGTTCAACTTATTGATGATCGGATCATAAATTATAATGAAGAGAAATTGCCTTTAAAATGCAAATGGATAAGACTAATTGATAGTAAAATAGTCAAAATTTCCATAGAAGGTCCAGGTGAACCGTTTTTTTTTATAAGACATTTTTGCAGTTTAGATGGACCTGAGAGATTAGAATACCACATAGGCATTAAACAGGAAGGCAAAACTATTGAGTATAGTTATGATCCGGCAAGAGGTGTCGGATGTTTTGGGGAAATGATAGTTTAGTTCATGCGTCTGGGGTAGGTTCAAATTTTACATTTAATTCTCCAATTAAAAAATTTACATGGCGTTTTGCTGCCCCGTCTAATACCAATTTAGTAAATTTCTATTTTAGAATGGGGAGCAAAACTGGTTCTCCAGTTTCTCCAAGTTGTTCTATACAGTTAGACTCTTCTGGAAGTCCATCTGGAGTAGAATTAGCAATTGTTACCCCAACTCTTGGGGCATCTAATACTTGGGTTACTTGCACATTTAATTATGCATTAATTTCAGGAAATGTATATTGGATAGTTATATCTGGTGGAGCAAATTATGATATAAATAATTATTTTATAATTTTAAATGATTACATTAATCAATCGTATGATACTAGACCTCTTATATCTCATTTTAGTTATGGGCCACCGTATAGAGATCACAACGCCTTAAGGGTGGGGTATGGGACATCTGTTTGGTCAAATCTATACTATGCTTCTGCAATTCCACGTTTTCAAATTTCTTTTAATTCCTATAAGGATTTAACTAGTGGGCATAGTGCTGTTTATGACAACGGAATAGGTGGAGCAACATCACAAAAATTTAGGGTAGGAGGAGCCGAATGTATTAAATATTCTTTTTATATAAATACCGCATTTTTTTCTGATAAACTTTATTTAGGTGCTCATTGTATATATAGATCTATTGGTGATGTGGTAAGAAGACCTACTCAACACCTTAGGTATTCTATATACAAGGGTACAACTCTATGTTTATCTAGTGTATTTTGCAGTTCTGCCAATACCCCTTATAGCACACTAAACCCAGCAAGTAATAATTGGTATTCCACACCTGTCTCTTATTTATTTTCTACCGGACAACATTCAATTGTTCTATATGGGACGCCAACCCCAAATACCAGTACATGGTTTTATTCATTATATGTTAATGAGACGGCCCATAGTCAAAAAAATTATTCTTCTTTTCAGGGGGCCACCGCCCAATATTTTTATTCTTTAAATAGTGGTAAAAGTTGGGTTGGGACTAGTAATAAATATGGTTTGCCATTTAAATTTTCAGTAAGAGCTATAATAGGAACAACTAAGTCTTTTGATAATAAAATATACGCTGGGTGTAAAGTTATTGTTAATCAAACAACTACCCATCCTTGGACAAAATATGATATAACTGATGCTTCTGGATATTACCAAATTCCATTAACTAGAGCGTGGCATAATGGAATAAAAGTAAAAAAATATGATTATGATTTTGCAACTGTTTCTTTTGCTATAGATGGATATTCTTCTACTAAATTTAACTCTAACTATAATACTGTGGTCCCATTATGGAAATCAACTTCTAATGCAAATTCTTATTGGTGGTCTACCCAAGATAATGGTAAACCAACTTCTCCTGGAATGAATTATGTTTATCGTGAGAAAATTACTTTTGGCAATTCTCATGATAGGTATAATACGTCTGCGGTAATTAATTTCAATATTAAAACCGGGTATTTAAAAGAGTGTCCAGCTATTAATTTAACTTTTAACCGGGCAATTCAAAGTTCCTATTTTGTAATTGACCATTATAGCGATAAAACACATATTATTTATTTATCAAATGAGGTTAAACTAAATGGAGCTTATTATGGATGGAATGTTAAGGGAATTACTTATGACCATATTAATAATTACTGGTTAAGCACCAATAAGGTAGTAACTACACTTTCAGTTGTAAATGATGATCATTATGCTCCATCAATGTGTATTGATAAAAATGGTTATATCCATATACTTTATAATTGTCATGATACTAACATGTATTATATGAAAAGTGCTAATCCTAACTCACTTGAATCATGGGACCAAGCTTATCAATTAAACAAAGTTCAAAGGGCTACCTATCCCAGGCCTTATGTTGGGCCAGATAATAGTTTATGGGTATTTTATAGACACAGAACAGGAGGTGCATATTCTGATTCTTATTGGTGTGTTGTTAAAAAAAGTTCAAATGATTCCACAATAACTGGGTGGCATACTGCTTTATTTATTTGTAAATTTATGGATTCAGATAGCGCTCCTGCTGGAAAAAATAAAAAAGTTGTTTATAGTGTTGGAAATTATGTCGATAATGATGGAAGTTTACATATTGCTCCAGTATTTACCAATGGTTATTCTCAAGGAACTCATGACTTAGGTGTGGGATATTTTTATAGTACATCTAATGGGGTAAGATGGAATGATTTAAAAAAGAATCAACCATGGGCGGCTTGTGCAACTGTTGCTCCAGTTGGAAATGTTGGAATATCTTCAATCCCAGGTCCATATTCTTATTCGACTGTTGCACTAGTAATAAGAGGGACATGTAATCCTAGTCTAGGAACTAGACAATATGGTGGCAATATGGATGCCATGTGTGTCCATCCTATAGAAATTGCAACTGCTGGACTTAAGCGACCTTTCTTTTTATTTAATAGTTATGCAACCGCCTCTCCTTTATCTCAGACAATTAGTTTTCAATTATCAAAATGGGATCGGCCAAATAAAAATTGGATAAATCATACAGTGAACGCTTCAGATAAAAAAGTTTTTAGTGGTGGATCAGTAGGATTTGGGTTAGTTTATGGAGATGATAAACTCTATACAAATTATTGCTATGCTGAATCTTCGTCAAAATCTTGGGGTGGTGGACCAATAATGTTATCTATGGAATCTGCTAATAAGGGTTCTAGTTGGAATTCTAGAATAGTTTCTGGGCATAATGGTTCAGGTTTAATAAGACCTTGTTTAAAAAGAAACTATTCCAATAAATTAATTGAATCTGTAATACAAATTGGGAATAAATTTTACTATGCAAAAGATTATAAAGATTTCCCATATATTAGAACGGATGGGGAAGATTTTAGAATTGTTCATAAAGGAATAGAAATAGATAGAGTGGGGGATATATGGAATGTAGGCCAGACCAATATACAATTTAAAGTGCAATATTCTGTAGCTACTAATTTAAGTTATTCTACTACTGGCAATTATTACATTTACTATGGTAATGAATAATTTTTTAATGGTTATAATAGATGTCAACCGCTAAGTCAAATCCATCAAATATATTTTGGTGGGCAGATAATTTTGAAAGTTATGGGGCACCTGCTTCTGCAAAACCTCATTATTTAACTTTTTCAACAAATGCGTCTTATGATATAAGAGATGTTTATAACACATCTTATAATATTGTAGAATATAGTATAGATTCTGGAAGAAAAGTTCTTGTATTAGACTCTCCATCGTATACAAGACCTGAATTATCAACATCTTTTAATCCAATATATGCTTCTACTGGAGGGTATGAACTATCTATATCTTTTAGTTTTACTGTAGACCAATATGTAGCATATATTGATGGTAATGTTTATCCCTGCCCACAAATAAAAATTGGAAGTAGTAGAAACTATTTTGGACCTGAATTTACCATATTTGCTGCAAAATATGGAGAACCGGGCTATCGCAAAGATAGTGCCGCAACATGGGCTATTCTTCCTAGAGGTGATAGTAATAGTGCCCGCGCAAGTCAACTTCACAAACTAGTAATAAGATCAACCGCTACTAATCAGGTTGCATTTTATCTTAATGGAAAATATGTAGGTACAACCGCTGGCCCTAATAAATTAGGATCACTAAAAATAATATCACCTAATGGCGGGGCTGGCTATACTCTATGGTCAACTGCGTCATATACTGATAATGGAGCAACTTGGCGTAAAAGACTTTTTATAGACAATATAATAGTAAAAAATAAATCTATTTCTGCAAATACAGTATCATCAAGTATAGCTTATACCACAACAGCAACAGAAGATTATCATGGGGTATCAGGACATATCACAATTCGTGGACTAGGCCAAGATGTTCTTGCTGGTCATGTAAAAATTGCCCCTACCCTTAATCAAGTTAATATAATAACTTTTAGGGGCGGGGCATTATTTACTGAAAAAAGAACCATTACTTTTAACGCTGCTTTTACTGAAAAAAGAACCATTACTTTTAATTCTAAGTCATTACTTTTAGATTATAAAGTATTAACTTATAGAGGTTTATTATTAGCAAGTTCATATAAAACAGTTTCTTTCTATGGAAAATCTTCTAATTTAAATTATAAGATAATAACATATTTTTGTAAGAGTTCTTTTTTAGAATATAGGAATGTAACATATAGTGGTAAAGGTTCTAATTTAGGATATAAGGGAATATCGTATAATTGCAAAAGCTCCTATTTATCATATAGAGTAATTTCATATCGTTCAAAATCTACAAATTCAAATTATAAAAATATAACTTTTAATAGTAAGGCAACTATTTTAGGTTACAAATCAATAACATATAATTGTAAAGGTTCTCAATTAGATTATAAAGTAGTTACTTATTATTCAAAATACATAAATCTGTTATATAAAAATGTAACATTTAATGGTAAAGCAACTGTTTTAGGTTATAAGTCAATAATATACAATTGTAAAAGCTCTATCTTAACGTATCGAGTAATAACTTATAATTGTAAATCTTCTATTTTAACTTATAAAGTAATTACTTATAATTCCAAGTCTTCTAATTTAAATTATAAAACAATAACTTTTAATTGTAAAAGTTCTAATTTAACATATAAAGTAATAGCTTATAATTCTGAATCTTCCGACTTATTATATAGGACAATAACTTTTAATTGTAAAAGTTCTCAAGCGCAATACAAAATTATAACATATCGCGGTAGGTCAGCATTATTAGACTATCAGATAATAACATTTAATGCTAAATCATCTTTAAGCTCAAAGTCAGTAGTAAGTTATAATTGTAGGTCATCTCTTCAAGATTTTAAGACAATAACATATAAATCTGGAATTCTTTTTAGTAGAGTTTCAGTAATCACATATAATGGAAGTGGTTACATATTCTCAGAAAATAAAACTATTACTTTTAAAGGTAAAAATACAGATTTAAACTATAAAACTATTAGTTATAATTGTAAATCTTCCATTCTAATATATAAGGTAGTATCATATAACTCAAAGTCTTCTAATTCAACCTATAAAGTAATTACTGTTAATTCTAAATCTATAAATAATTTAATTAAGGCAGTAGTTTATAACTCCAAGTCATCTTTAACTTTAAAATTAACAGTAACTTATAATTGTAAGAATGCTTCGAATATAAGATCAACAATAACTTATAACTCTGAATCATCCTCAACTTTAATATCAACAGTAACTTATAATTCTAAAAGTCTATTAACATCAATAAAAGTTATTTCATTTAACAGTAAGTCTTCGGATTTAATATACAGAGTATTAACATTTTATTCAAAAAATTCAAACTTAAAATATTTTAATGTTACGTATTATTCAAAAACTACTAATTCTAAATTTAACAATATATCTTATAGAGCTGGAATTTTATCAGGTGGGACTTCTGTAATTACCTTTAATGCAACTGGGTATATTTTATCTGACTTAAAGGTTGTAACATATAAGTCTAAAAATATAAATTTAAAATATTCAATAATTACTTTTAATTCTAAATCTTCTAACTTATTATACCGAACGATTACCATTAATTCTAAATCGTCTAATTTACTATACAGGATAGTTACTTACAACTCTCAATCACTTGATCTACTATATCGAACAGTTACATATAATTCCAAGTCGTTAAGTTTATCATATAGAATAATTACATTTGGTTCTAAGGCTACAAATTTATCATATAAAACGGTAACATTTAATTCTAATGGAACATTTTCAGCATATAAAGTAATATCGTTTAACTCTAAAGCAATATTTTTAAATTATAGAGTCATAAGTTATAGTGGTAAAACTGTAAATTCTAATTTTTCAACAGTTACTTATAATTCTCAAGGCGGGGCCTCTCCTTATTATAGAACAATAACATTTAATTCTAAGTCATCCGCCTCTGATATAAAGATTATAACATATAATTCTAAGTCTACACAATTAAACAAAAAGACTATTTCATTTAATTCTAAGTCTTCCAGTTTGATATACAGAGTAGTAACGTTTAACTCTAAGAATGCCAATAGTAAAGATTCTATTATAACATTCAATTCTAATGCAACTTCACAAAATTATAGTGTAGTTTCTTTTAGGTCAAAATCTTCATCCTTAAAATATAATACAATAACATTTATTTGTGCCGGGTTAAGTAGTTCATATAAAGTAATTACCTATTGGTCACAAAGTAATGCGACACAAGAAGAAGTTATAACGTTTTTATCTGGAGATATTAATTATAATAAATACGTAATAACTTTTAATGCAGATGAAGCATTATCTGAAGCAGTTAGAGTAACAACGTACTATTCAAATTCTTCTGAAAATCTAACAAACACAATAATTTATACCGGTTCAATAAATTCTACTAGTATAAATGTTGTAACCTTTGCCACAACTACTTTTCTTGATGCTGTCTTTACCATAACATATAATGTAGAAGGATTTCTTCTGAATGAGAATAAAAGTATAACATTTAATTCGCATACGTATTCTGCTTCTTTGGGGGCATATATAGAAACTCATAAAGAATCTGGGTTTATTGATCCAGTGAGAAAACAGGCTAAGATAACAGATTGGTCTTTTAGGGAAGTCCCTAGGGGGTATTAGTGCCTGATATTTCATTTACAATTTACCACGTTAGAACAACAACTTTTATAAGTGGTTATAGCGGAATTGGAAGCAGGACAATAACTTACGCTTGCTCATTGGAACCGGAAATAAGAGTTGTCACATTTTATGCAATTGCCCCATTAATTCGTAATAGAGTTGTAAGGAAGTTGTCCAGTATCGGAGAACATGAAGACTTTAGTGAAAGTGTAGATTTTAAAATACCAAGAAGAGATAGAAGATGAGTAGAGAATTATCTAAAATCAGAAAAAATAAAAATTCAAGGGAAAACCATAAAAAATTAAAGATAGAAACCATGGCTCAATATGGTGGCAAATGTGAGTGTTGCGGAGAAGATAAAATTGAATTTTTGACAATAGAACATATTAATGGAAATGGGAAAGTACATAGAAAATCTGTTGGTTCTAGGGTATATTTAGATTTAAAAAAAAGGAATTTCCCAAAAGATAATTATACATGTCTTTGTATAAATTGCAATCTGTCAAAGGGACTTTTTGGTTACTGCCCACACGAAAAAAAGAACAAATATATAAATGATGAATTAGATTGGATGCTTCAATTAAACACAACTGAAATTAGTGAAGATATGGAATATATTTTTAGAGGTGGAAATGTCTAAAAAATTTATTATACTTGGAAGACCAGAGGTAATCTGGAACGAATATCGTGATTCAAACGGATCTCTTACGAACGCAAGTAACCCTAGAATAGATATTTTTTCTCCTACTGGTATTGCTGTTGTAAATAGTGCGAGTCCAAGCCTGCAATCAACCGGTATTTACTATTATAATTTTAATTTAAGTTCAACAGCGTTAGCAGGTGAATATCAAATTTTTTGGAGTGGAAGTATTGGTGGTATAAATATCAATCAAGATGAACCAAGATATATTTATGCCATAACTATTCCAATAGGCCCCAATATTGGGTCAGATTTTATTAATCAAATAAGAAGAATGGTGGGAGACGATGATCCCGATGATTACCAAATAACTACTCAAGATATTATACAATATATAAAAGAAGGGGCAATTTTTATACAAAATATATACCCAATGGGATATGATATTAATATTACCGCAACTTCTATAACTTTTAATAAAACATTAAGCAACTTAGCTAGCGATTTATTTGCAAGTGGAACTTGTTATAAAATTTTACAGCATCTTTTGCATACAAATTTATGGGGCGCTGGCAGTCTGGATGTGGGCGATATGGTTATAAATTTAACTAATATCAATAGAGAAAGAAGAACCGCAATAAATGAAATAAAAAATGAAATTGAAAAAACTATTAGAGATTTGAAAATGAATTCAATTAGTGGTGGATCAATAGATACTTATGCTAATGGACTTTCGGAAACGGTAGGTTCAATAATTAGACGTTATTATTAGGTATAAGGAAGAAGTTTTATTTCATAAGTTTGAGTAAATTATGAACTACGGAATCAAAAACACTTTTAAAAAAGGTCTTCGTGCTGGAGGCCAAGATTTTACTATTTGGTATAGGTCTATTACTGCAAACACGGTAACAGGTTATGACCCTTACTATAAAACAATTTTAAAATATAATTATAGCACAGCAAAAGTTCCTAGTGGGCAAATTTGGACATCAACTTGCTATGCGGTCAGGGGAATATTGAATTCTTTTAGTAGGGGATTAAATTATTTAGATGAAGGGGTATACAAAAGCAAAGTAGCGCCTGATGGGATTGCGCGAGGAACTTTTTATCTTGATGATGTTTTAGTGAATATTCATTCTGTTTCCGGTCCTACATTTTTTTCCAATTATTCCACTGTGGAATGTCAGGGAAACTATTATAAAGCTAAAAATCAAACTAGAGTTGGGATTGGTAATGAACGTATACTAGTGGTAGTGTTTGATAAAGTATGAAATATATATTTGATTGCCGAGATTATGCTTCTGAATTCAGTTTAGCAGTTAAACGAATTCTCACAAATCTAGACTTAGTAAAAATAAGTGATGAAGAAAGAACCCTTTTAAGAAGGACTATTCTTGATGAAATTAACAGTTTAAAAAGGACAATTGAAAATGGCCATTAGAATTGGAGGAGTAGTCCAGGGGATTTTAGGTAAAGGGATTCCTATTAAGATTTCCTTAATAAATTTTCCTAAAATTAAAGAAGACCTAGAGAGACTAGACAAAAATCTTGAAGAGGCTCTTCTTCTAGAACTTAATAGAGTTGGGCAAGAGACTTCCAATGAAATGATTACCAGATTTGATAAGACATCGGCGTATAGAAAACCATGGCGTAAAACTGGGAACTTACGTTATGCTTTAAGTGGGTGGAAAATAGACAGAAGTGGTTTAAAAGGTAAAGATGTTTTTACTTTACATATAGGGGATAGAACTAAATTACCAGTTTATTGGAGGTGGCAGGAAAAAGGTACTAAAGCTTTTACTTTTAAAGAAAGCTATGTTCCTTACCGATGGAGAGCCGGGATGGTTGTGACTAAACATGGAAATAAACTGGCTTCAGATAGTATGCCGGGTAAGCCAAGAAGTTACAGAAAAACTATGGCAGAACGTGGTGTAAAATGGATAAGTTATAATAAAGCATGGTTTGCTTCTCATCCCGACTATCCTAAAGTGACTTTGACAATAAGACACCCAGGAATTCACCAAAGAAGTTTTATTTCTGCTGGGAATATTTATTTGACACGTTGGGCTAGAACTGGGCTTAAAACTGTACTAGATATGGCTGTAAAAGGTAGAAGATAGTTTATATAAGGATACCAGATGTACCTAGAGAGACAATGCATACAGTCTATTATGGCTAAAGTTGACGACCTCTTATTCCAAGAGGGTTTTAAAACTTCAGGAGTAAGAAATGCAACTTTAATGATGGGTTATCCTACAAAAGATGATGTTCAAGTCATTATAAAACCCTTAATAATCGTAAGTAATATGGATGGAAATGACTATCCCATAGAACTAGGTTCTAACGATGGGACTGAATTACTAGTCATTATTGATGTTATAGCTGAAGATGATGGTCAAAGAGATGATTTAGGCTTCTTTCTAAGAAAAGAAATTAGAGGAAGATTATTACCAATTTATAATTTTACAGTGTTCCCTACCACACCAGGAGATTATACCGGAATTAATACTTTAGGAAAAATGATTATTATGAATACAGGTTATACCAACATGGAACCAGATGTTCATGATTTACTTGGGTTCAACCACCATCAGGAAGTACGTTTGACAGTTCGTATTCCATCTGATTGATATGAAAACAGAAAAATTTTGTCCAAAATGTAAACAAGTAAAAAGTAATAATAATTTTTATAAAATATATAGTAGAGGCATGAGATTAGGGCCATACTGTATAACGTGTAGCGCAATAGAATCAAAAAAATATAAATCTACTGAAAAATATAAAAAATGGAGAAAAAAATATTACTATTTTGCCAGGCCCAGATTTGCCAGAAATGATGAAACCTTAAATTTTTTATGATAAAACTGTAATTTTGGAGGATAGTTTATGCCGAAAACCGAAGTCGTTCGTTACCATGCTATAACACCTAGAGTAGATGGCATTCCATTAAATCGTGTTCAAACTTTAAGTATTAGTGGTGATAAAGCTCGTGATCCAGTTTCAGAATTGGGAAACTCAGGAGTTGTAGAATATATTGAACAAATTCCTAGCGTTAGTATTACTATTGATACCAACAATATTGGCAATGTTGATCCATTAGCAATTTTAACAAATAAAATTCCTAATACGTCTATTACTAGTGCAATTCAAGATGTTAGGTCTAGTGGTGCAGTAACTTATAAGTATTTTAATAAAATTAAAACGGCAAGTGTAAATTCCTCAAATCGAGAAATAACTGAAGCGGATTTTTTGACTGCTTACTCTGATGTTATTGTGCCAGTGACAGAAGATGGTACTACAATTACTAGGACTGCATGGGCGCATCGTTGTGCTCTTTCTGGTCTTTCGATGTCATTTGATGTTAATGGTAATGCTACACAGAATTTTACATTACAAGGAAACAATCTACAATGGTATGCTGGTGCTTGGGCGTATGCTAATTGTTATAAATTAGTCAATATAAACATGGCTACAGTTAAATCTGGTACACTTGGAGCTTGGGATAAGCAGGGACCTAATTGTCAAACTTTCTATTTTCCTAATAGCGCTTTCCCAAAAAATTCTTCTGTCATAGCAATGGCTGTCAATGAAAAGATTTTTTTCAAGAGCAAAGGTTGGGTTTTTGCTCAAACGACTGCTGCTGCTGCTGGGACTTCAATGTTTACAACCACATCTGGCTATAAGGTAAAGATGAGTACCAATGCAAGTTGGGCCGCTGGTGCTGCTGAGTTTTCTACTCCTTACGCTAGATATGGAGATAAAGTTTATATTGTTTATTCAACTTCTGGTAGAAGTCTTTGGGCTAATGAAAAAATAGTTTCTACTGCTGGTTCTATGGGGGCTTTGGCCCGTCAACATATTACAGCCTATCTATGGAACTCAACTGAAAGCGGTAACGAAGGTACATCAACAGCTAAAGGTGCGTCTTTACGTCTACAAAGTCTTAATATTGAAGTTTCACCTGGGGCTGAGAATTTAATTGAACTTGGGGCCAAGAATCCTTACGGATATGTTCGCCAAACCCCAATTCCAATTAATATTACAGTAAGTGCCAATGATAGTGACCTGGATATGTGGGCTGGGTTAGCTGGTACTGCACAGTCTTCAAAACAAATTAGACTAGAGGACTTCAATAATTACAACCAATTAAGGATTGATATTTTTAAGAATGAGACTAAACTTGCGGCAGAAAAAACAGCAACACTTAAGGTTAGAAATATGACAATTACGGGTGTCCGCCAGAATGTTAGTGCTGGTGGCAATTCCACTCAAGAAGTTACATTTTTAGCCGACAACTTCTCTTTTAAGGGGAATGGAATTGACCCAAATTCTTGATAAAAATGCCTCATCTAGGAGGCATCATAATGGGGAGTATAAATAGTGAAAATTTGCCCAAGATGTAAAATTAAAAAATTAATGGAAGATTTTTCTATAGACAGAAGACAAAAAAGTGGCAGAAATCCATATTGTAAAAACTGTATAAATAAATATTGCGCAGAACGTGGGCAGATACCAGAAATTAGGGGAAAAAGAAATGAAACCTCTAGATTAAAGAGGGAAAGAATAAAGATAGAAACGATGAATGCCTATGGGGGCAAATGTAAATGTTGCAATGAATCTAGAACCCAATTTCTTACTATAGAACATTTAAATAGCGATGGAAAAGAGGATAGAAAAAATGTTGGCTCTGGTGTTTGCATATATTATTGGTTAAAACGAAATGGTTTTCCAAAGGATAATTATACATGTCTTTGTATAAACTGTAATTTTTCTCGTGGAATGTATGGGTATTGCCCACATGATTTTGAAAAAATATTTAATAAAACAAATGAACCTATTATCCCATTTTTACTCTTAGAGTTTATAGGAAATAAGTGTATTATGAAAAGGAACAATTAATATAGAATAATCATAGGTAGGGTTTTAAATCCCTAATTGGGGAGGAAGGTAAAATGGAAATAGACAAACTTAATGTGCCAAGCGAGGATGAGGTAGAGCCAAAACTTGGTGATAAAATTCCTGAAAATTATCTAGATAAGGCCACGGCTGAGTTAAAGTCGGGATATAGAGAGATTGATATTTCTCGCAATGGTTCTATATTCTCTATTAGAATTGAAAACCCCAGTATAGGCGATGAATTAAAAATCAACAAAGAATACACCAAGAAATTTAACGAACTAGTTCGTGATGGAACTTATTTTACCAAAAAGGAAATAGAGAATGAACTTAAAAAGCGGGGCGTTATTACCGCAATTGATGAAACCAAGACTATACAATTGAATAAGAATATCCAGAAATTAATTGAAGATTATAATCTATATTTAACTTCAAACTCAAAACCTTCTGATAAAAAAATGAAGGAAATGAGAAGTCAGTATTTTGAAATGAGAGATAAATTATTCGAACATAACAGAGTTATGAACGAACACTTTGCCAATTCTATTGAAAGTATTTGTGAACAGTATCAGACTTTTCTTAAGATGGTATTATGCATCAAGGATTCAAAAGGAAATCCAATCTGGAATTCTATTGAGGATTTTTATAATGAAAAGATTGATCGTTTATTTATTTCACAGTGTATCCAAGAGTCACAAATGTTTTGGTCTGGCATAGGTCGGGAGGTTCTTTATGACCTCCCTGGTGTTTTAGAAAATATGCATCAGGGAGGAACCTTAGAAAACTCGCAAGAAGTCGATGGCAAATTGACTTCAGCATAGCAGAAAACTTACATACTGAGTTTTTTAGTGGCCCAGTTATTTATTGGAATGATAGTCAAAAGGAATTAACTTCTTGGTGTTTTTATTATAGGAGTATATTTACACAAGATCAACCTCCTGAAGATATTTTAGATAATGATATAAGTCTAGATAGATGGTTAGACATACAAAAACATAGAAAAGAACATGAAGGGAAATTAAATACTAGTAAAGGTGGAGAAGTTTTTCAAGTGCTGGAGTAGAAAATGGCAGAAGTATCTGAAGGTTTATTAAAGTTTAGTGCTGATATCCAAAATATCCGGTCTGCCGTGAGACAGGTTATTCTAGAACTTAAACAACTTGAGGATGCTGCCGGAAGAATAGGAAAAGGCGTTGGGGGGCCTATTATACCAACAGGCCCAATTACTTTGACTCCAGATAAGGCCAAGATAGAACTTAGAGATGTTTTATTTACAAAAATGAACACCTTGGCAAGAGAATTTAATTTGCAATTTGCTGAAGCTGTAAAAATGGAATCTAAAAATATAACTCTAGATTTATCGAACATAAGAACAAGAATTTCAGCAACAGCGGGAAGGCCAATATCAATCACAGACGCACAGGGGGCAAAAACCACTACAGAAGTGGGAAGAGTCTCAGATGAGAAATTTGATACGGGAATTGCAAAATCTAAAAAGATTGATTTTAGTAGATTTGATAGTTTAAGCAGACAATTATTAAACGCAAAATCTCTAGAAGATTTTAAAGTGGCAGAAGATACAGTTAAAAAAACCACAGAAAATTTAATTAAAACACTAGTTGATTTGAAGAGGGCGGGAAGAGAACAGACAGTAACCTATCAAAATTTAACTAATGCTTTAAATAATTTAAGAAAGACTCAAAGTAAGGTAAGAGATGGATTTACAGAACAAAAAACAGTCCAAGACTTAGCAAAAAAGTCTATGGCTGATCAGATTAATATGCATGAAGCTTTTGGGGCTAAACTAGATGAAGCTATTAAGAAATTGATTCGTTATCGAGTGGCTTTTTATGCAATGAGGGCAGGTATATTAGAATTAAAAGATACAATTACCGTGTTCTCGGATGTTAATTATTCTTTAGCTCAACTTGAAAAAGTGCTCCCCCCAATAGGATCAGATGTAAAAGCTCTAGGTAAAGCTGGTTTCGATCTGGGTGAACGGTTTGGGGTAGGGGCCAGAGAAGTCTTGAAGTCGATGATGGTGTGGGCGCAGATGGGGCTTACACAGCAACAGACCCTTAAGGCAACCGGAGCAGCCCTATTGACAGTGAACACCACTGGTTTGACCGCTAGTGAAGCAGTGGACGCTTTGACTTCAGCTATGTTTACCTATGGTGTAGCAGTGGAAGATATTACCGCAGTGGTAGATAAGTGGATGGCCGTTCAAGCCAAATTCCCAGTGAGTGCTCAGGATTTAGCTAAAGCTCTTTTTGTCACCGGTGCAGCCGCAGAAGAATTTGGCGTTACCATTGATCAGTTGAACGGTATTATCTCAGCGGTGAATGCCGTTACCAGAGCTAGTGGAAAAGAAATAGGTAATGCTTTTAAAACTATTTTTAGTAAAATTCCTACTTCAGAAGTAATGAAAGCTTTTAAAGATGTTGGAGTTGCGGTAATGAATTCTGAGGGAGAGTTTAGAAATTTCTTTGATATACTTCAAGATATGGCTAAAATTTGGCCGACTTTGGCTGGGCCGATGCAAGCCCATATAGCTCAAGTGACCTCTGGAGCTAGACAGTATTCTAAATTCATAGCCTTAATGAATAATTTTGCTTTAGCCCAAGATGCTGTAGCGACTTCTCAAGCTTCTTTTGGAGCAGCTAGTGCCGCTTCTCAACTAGAGGTTCAGACTTTTGCAAAAATGATGGAGTCTTTAAATGTTGCCTATGATAGGTTTAAACTTTCAATAGGAGAAAATTTAGTTAAGCCACTTTCTAAGTTTATGGACTTAGTTAAATCTATACTTGATTCTCCATTTTTGGGATGGATAGCTAAAATAACAGCCGCCATAATTGGACTAGTGGGAACATTTGTGATTCTAAAGGGTACTACTATGGCAACAATTTTTCTTTGGGAAAGGGTAATGGCTCCTACAATAGCAACAATGACTGTAGGGGCAAATAGATTAGCCATAGGATTTCATTCTTTAGCGGCAGCCGAGACCTCAGCAGCCACAGCCACCGCTATATTTGGGGCAGCTTTTAAAAGTTTTGCTGCTGTTTGGAATCTAGTCATAATTGCTATATCAGCAGTGGTGGCAGCAATATCTTTCTTTGGGAGTGAAGTCAAGGTTTTTCAAGAGGCTGTTACTTCTACTACAAATGATTTAAATTCTTATATTAAATCTCTAAAAGGTACAATAGATGCCCATAAAGATGAAATTAATATTCTTAATAAAGTTGTTACCCAGAGAGAAGAAATTTTAGATTCAATGAATAAATTAGTTAAAGGGTCAATAGAATATAATAAAGAAGTTGAAAAATTAGCAGCAAAAGAAAAAGAAATAGTAAAAATTTCTGGTGCGATGTCATCAGTTATGGTTACAGGTTCAGACCATATAAGAGATCAAAAGAAAATAACCGCTGAATTAAGGGAAGAACTTCAAAAATTAATAGATTTAAAAAAGGAGCAGATTAGAACTGAACAATCATTATTAGATTTGAAGTCTACGCAAGCTCAAGATTATTATATAAAACAAATAAAACTATTAGAATTAAGAATGGTGAACTCTAAAAAAGCCATAGAAGATATGTCTAGTGCAATAAATAAATTAGATATGGAAGAAATTTTTCCCAACTTAGATGAAGCCATTACAAAACAAAAAGCAAAAATACAAGCACTTGCAGAAGGCCCTAAATTTATAGGAGAAAAACGTGATCTTCGTAATATCCCTGACTCTGTTGTAGATATTACAGAAGTTTATATAAAACAAATTGGAGTTGTTGGAAAAAATTTAGAAGATTTAAAAAATAAATTTCTTGATCTTGCTGGGAATACATCTTTAAGACCATTAATTGAAACATCATTTGCCCCATTAATTGATGCAGTAGCAAAAACTCAACGATCAGTCAAAGGTATGGATCTAACAAATCCAGAAACTTTAAAACAAGCACAAAGTTATTATGAAGAATTATTATTAGTTGTACAAACCTCTGTTGTAGGAATAAGTTTAGAACTTGCAAATGCAAATAAAGAAAATGCTGCACAACTAGATATAGCTAATAAACTTTGGGCAGAGCTTTTTATAACCCAAACCGTAGGGGCTAAACTTGCCACTCCTTTACTAGGAAATTTTAATCCACAATTTAAGGCAATAATAGACAATATAGGAAATGTCAAAAAACTAGAATATGAGTATGACCATTTAACTAGTAAAATCCAGACAATGACAGATATAGCTAAGAGATCTGGTGGGACTTTGATTAATTTTGGCCAGGCGTTAGCCGATGTTCAAATCTCATTTATAAATAAAATGATGGATCAAGTTACTGATTCTGATATAAAGGTCATGGAATTAAAGAAAAAGGTTTCTTTAGCTCAAGCAGCTTTAAATGATTTAAATGCCGCCGTTCCAAAGGGAGATCCAGATTATGAAGCAGTAAAAAAGACACTAGATGACATGATCGCCGTTCTTGAAGTTGAAATAGATCAAAATAAAAAACTAAAAAAGCTTCAAAAAGAAACAACACCAGAACTTGAAAAACAACTTAAAATATATAATGATTCTAATAAACAAAGAAAACACGATCTAGATGAAATAGTTTCTAAAGGTGAAAGTTATAAACAGATTACTCAAGACATAGCAAATTTAATGTCATCCTCTGTATACGATGAAAAACAGATATTAAACTTTCAACAACAAAGGCTAGAAGGCCAGAAAGACTTATTTAAACAACAGATTGCTTTAGTCCAACAATCAGAACAGGAAGAGTTTATTAAGTCTAAAGCTAAAGAGTTGACAGAAGAACAATTAAAAATTAGTCAAAAAATGGCCACGGTTGATATTTCAAAAACCTTCCAACAGTTAACTACAGCCACTAAGGAGTTTACTAGAAATTTACAGGAAGCTCTAGGGAATATACCAGATGTTTTAATTTCGGGTTACGAAAAAAGACATGATCTAGTCCAACAACTAAAGGAAGAAGGGACGCTTTTAACTCAAGCAAGAATAGAAGGTGACTCTAAAGCTACTCAAGCCGCTGAAAATAAAATTAAAAAACTTAGAAAACAATTGAAGGAATACGCGGCAGGTTGGTATGAAATTAGGACTATTATCACTGAATTTTTAGGATCTGTTTCTGGTTCATTATTTAAAAACATAGCCGATAGATTTGGACAAGCTCTTAGCGATATCCAAATAGGTGGAGATTCACTAGGGGTCAAGATGGGCCTTGCTATTACTGGTGAATTTCAAAAAGGCACTAAAGATTTCATCAATGAGTATGTAAGTGCTGAAACTAAATTTCTCCAGGATTATAGAACTTTATTAGAATGGAATATTGCTCAATTAAGTCAAATAAATTTAGAGTTTGCACCTTCTGGCCCAATGTCTATGATTGGGGCTAATCCATTAGAATCAATACAAAAAATTGCAGACCTTGCACCGGCTGGCCCAATGTCTTCAATCGAAGATAGAGAAAAAAATAAAAAAGCAATTCAAGATGCTATGAAATTAGGTTCATTGTATTTTGGACAGATTGTTTCTCGCTCAATTGGTCAAGCAGGTGGTAAATTAGGCCAAGATATAAGCGGCATATTAGAAGTGGTGGGAAAAACAGCATTTCCAAAAGCTGCCGCTGGACTCGGAGGTTTAGGTGGGCCTTTAATGTCTATTGGGGCTGGGCTTCTAGGTGGACTTTTAGGGTCTTTATTTTCTCCAGAAGAAAAGGAACAAACCATATCAATAGATCGGAATACTGAGGCAATTCAAGGTCTTACAATTACGATGAAAGAATTTGAACGTGGTATTTTTAATGCTGCTCCTAATTATGTAATTCCCTCATTTGGAATGGGTGGCAATATCCAGAGTGGGGCATCAAATATAGGAAACTTAACAATAAATGTGAATGCAACTTCTCCCAATGTCACCAGTCAAGATGTTGCCAATGAGTTAATGAAACAAATTGAAAGTGTTTACCAAGGGGATACCAGTCGTCAACGCACTAGGGGAAGTATTTATATTTAAATTCAAACAAAATTCAGTTTGTGGCGTATAAAGAGTATGGTAAAAGAAAAGATTTGTCCAAAATGTAATATTAAAAAACCGATTGTCAAATTTAGTTTTATTCGGTTAAGTAGTGATGGGCACCAAAGTTGGTGTAGGGAATGTAAAAAGCTTTTTGGAAAATATTGGCATAAAGTTGATATAAATATAGTAGAAAAATATTGTCGAACATGTTGTAAAAATAGACTTGTAGAAAATTTTTATAATGACCATCATATAAAGATGGAAAACATTCAAGTGGGTTTTATAAATATTGCCCACATATTAATGAACATGTATTTTTTAATGGCGGTGGAATATAATGTTGAAAATTAGGGTTAGCACTTCTTCTACTGGAATTGAGGATGCAACACATCATACATATAATTTCCAATATAATCCATCGGAAATAGATTTTCAAGATTCAAAAGATATTTCTATGTTAGAAACACTTCATGGGAGTCCAGTTTTTCAACAGTCTATGTTTGACGGAAGAGTTAGGAAATTAATATGGCAAGGACCATTTGGAGCCTCAAGTGGGTATTCTCCTAATTTAAAATTATTCGTAGATTCAGCCAGAAGTTGGGCCGGTTCTGTGAGATTTTTTGATTTTAGAGATTTATCAATTCTTAACCTTTCCTGGCCCTCTTCAAATCTTTGGAAGAAATGTCGTATTATTGACGTACAAGCAAAGATAAAACAGGGGTTAGGATTTAGGTACGAGTCGGTAATTTTAGAGATAGTCCCTGAAATATGATGGGTCACAAGGAGAAATTTATTTCAGGTTATGAATATGATACTTTAACATCATGGCGTCACAACCTAAACTGGAAAACTGGAGAGCGAAAAGAAATTAAGAATAGAATTTGGAAAAGAATTCGAAAAGAAACTAGACTAGAGTTAAGGGAGGTAACATTGGGGCATTGTTCAAGTTGCGGAGAACCTATTAATTATGGAGTGATTTGTGAAGTTTGTAAAGAGTTATATTATGATTTCAAGAAAGGAGATTCAAATGGCCAAGAAGAAGAAACCCCTAGAGAAAAAGCCAAAACCCAAGAAAAAGGAGAAGTAAATGGATTTTGAATATGGTTATGAATTTACTGATTATGGTTTAAGACCGAAAACAAAGGATATTAAATATGACTAGTAATCAGAATACTTATGGGAACATTTCTACAACTTATAACAACTTTGCTCAAGTGTGTCCATTATGTAAAGGTAAAGGGAAAGTCAAGAAGGGATTCTATGAAGGGAAAGCCAAAGATAAATCTCCTTTGACTGATTTATGCAAGAGTTGTTGTGGAATGGGTTTAATTTATAATTTCTTTTCTATCCCATATGTTCCATCTATACCAGATGTAGATTATATTCCACCATCTTGGATTAGTGATACAATTGATTCACTAAAACCTTCTTTATGGAGTTAAAGTGTTTAAATGGTTAATTAAGTTATTATTTTCACGCAAAAGACACAAAGGGCATTTCTCTTATAAAATAGGTATGCCTATACGAAAGGAAGTTATGTTAGAACTGGTTTGTACTAATGAACAAAAGATCAAGGTAACTGTGACCCCAGTAACAGCGGCAGGAAGTTTTGCCCCTCTAGATGGGCCTATTAGTGTCTCAGTACAAAGTGGATCAGGTACGTTTGAAATGGTGGATGAGAAGTCATTCTGGATTATTTCTGGAGATCCCGGTGATACCCCTTTTCTGGTGAGTGGCGATGCTGATGTTGGCGAGGGAATTGAGACTATTTCTGATATTGTGATGTTGCACGTTGAAGGCGCTAAGGCTTCTAGTCTTGGAATTACTGCTGAAGCTCCTGTGATTAAGTAGTTTAAAGGATTTATAGTGCATAGTTTTACAAAAGAAATGTCTTCTCTTGGCGGCAAGATTAGGGCGATAGAACAGCGTGGGGACTCGATTCGCAAGTATTACGAGTCCCCCAATATTTGTAAAGAGTGTGACAAAATAATTTTTGTTGGCGATAGAAAAGTAAAAGACATTAGAAACAAATTATTCTGTAACCGTAAATGTGCTGCAATCTTTAATAACAGAAAACGTAAAAAACTATATTTTAAAATTTGTTCGATTTGTAGGAGAGAAAGTTTTAGAAGTCCAGTTAAGAAAATGGGCGTTTGCGGATTTTGTAATAAATCTATTCTATTTGGACAGAGAGAAAAAAGAACTACAACACGTAGTGCAATTGGCGGAAATGCTAGATATATTTATATACGCAGTGGTTTACCAATAATTTGTAGTGCTCCTGGCTGTAAATATGATAAACATATTGAGATATGTCATATAAAAGGGGTTTCCTCATTCCCATCAACTGCTTTGGTTAGTGAGATTAACATTATTGAAAATCTTAAAGCTTTCTGTCCTAACCATCATTGGGAATATGATAATTTGAGAGCAATTATATGAAATTTAGGCTATCAAATTTAAACCAAGCGAATTTCACCCCTGACAGTGAGGGCCATTTCCCATATGAAGGAAAGTGGTCTAAACCAGTTAGTAAAATTCACATAGCAAAGTCTGTAGGGACAGTCAGATCACATGGTTTAAGTGCTCGTTGGTTTTCTAACGCCAATAAATATAAAACTGGATCAAGAATTTCTTCACTAACAAATGGAGAAGAAAAATACTTAGGAGTTTTACCAATAGTTAAATTTTACTACGATGTTTCTTTCCCGCCCATGCTATCTCTTTCCGATACATTGAACGGTTGGGCACTTAAACTTACTGGTTATTTTAGAGCAGAAACTACCGGCACTTATAACTTCTATTTTACAGGTGATGGGGAAATTCATCAATTTAAGATTGATACTATTTCTAAACTTACTAATTTAATAGTATTAAGTGACCGTTTACAGAGTGGAACATCATTTAGTTGTACCGCTGGAGTTTGGTATGCTCTAGAAATTATTTATTTAAGTAACAACGTCCCCGGCACTAGAGCAAGTCTTGCAATATTATGGCATGATGGGATTTTACCGGAAAAAGTTTTACTTTCAGCGGGAGTTACAGCCAAAGATAATGATATTGTAGCCACAGGTGAATTTCCTATTCCTTATCTAGAATTACCAGATTGTAATAAAATTTCTCTTAAGAAAAATAAAGATAGTATTTCCCAACTCACTGTTACTCTACCTCTAGTTGCAAGTGATTCTATATATGGAAAAGGTTATGCTTATCGAGCATATGACAATTCTTATTATAATTTAACAGATACTAGTATAGCATTCAAAAAGTTTAATACTATTAGATTTATGGATGGCTATGTTAACTCTGGGGTAAATGAGCTAGTAACTCAATTTGTTGGGCAAATTAGAGACATTAAAACCAATCTAAATCCTAAAGGTGATTCTATTGATGTTACTGCAATGGATTTTTCAGTATTCCCTAAAGACCAAATCAATAAAGATTCTCCCACTTATATTGACTATTTAATAGCCGGACATACTTCTAATGTATTTGGTCATGTGAACGGGGAAAAGAAACCTCAAGCCTATGACGGGTGGGAAGTTCATAAAGCAGTCGAAAATTTAATGATAAATTCCTACATTGATCCATTTCTATTTACAAAAAGAAAAGTATTCACAAATAGATCTGGGGCAGCAGTTAATGGTTCTTATTTAATAAAAGGAATAGGATTAACTCCACTAAATTATTTACCAATTCCTAAGAACTATGGAAATTCAGATTTTATCAATGGTAATCAAGGAATTGCAGATGATGAGTATTTATACAAAGTTTCAGTGGGAGAAAATTACTATGATACTATAAATAAATTTCTAGAACCTTATGCAATGAGTTGGGGATTTACTTCAAGTGGCTATCCCTACGTTCTGGGTTATAATGTTCCTACACAGATATTTGATGATAGAGAAACTTCTACTGTGACTTATTCGGCAGGATGGTCTAATGGAACAGATATAAACTGCATAAGGGCCACCTATAGATATACTAATACTTTATCGGCATCTTGTTCAGCTAACGTAACAGGAAGTAAGTTTGCTGCCATATGCCGATTAACTCCTAACGCCGGACATCCTAGTAATCCTAATACTAAAAATGTCAAAGTAATAATTAGGAAAAATGGTATAATAATTACATCTTCCTCATATAACACCTATTATTCTTCGACTCATGCATATTATAATGGAGTTGCACAGGGTTATAATTCTAACTTAGCAATTCTTGAAGTTGGGAACAATTTAACCTACGATACCTATAATATAAGTTTTGTTGATATCAATGCAAATTACACAACATTATTTGATGCTTTTTTTGCCTATGATGAGGATGTTTCTAACCCTTATATTAAATTGAAAAGTGGCGACCAGTCTACACCGGCCTCTATTCTTTCGATGAGTGTTGGAGACCAGTCTTCCTATTTAAGAAATGAAAGTGTAGTGATAGGCTCTAGACTAGGAACTAAAGTTGCTCAGGGAGACTCAAAAATATTCGACACTATTAACCCTAATAATCCAGTGTACGAACATATAGTTTCTAGAACCTTAGATCTAAATAGTATTTACAAATCCACTGCCTCTAATTTTGTTGGACGGCCTTTAACAACTCTGGTGTTTGATCCCGCTATAACAGATAACGATCAAGCAGACTTCATAGGGTTTGGAATAGTTGATGAATATAGAAACCCCCATAAGGAAATTTCTCTGTCAATTATTAACAATCCTTTAATAGATATTGGGGATTGTATAGCCGTAAAAGATGATGGCAAGGGCACGGTAAACTACGAAAAGGTTTGGATTAACTCAATTGAAGTTGAAAGAAATGGTTCACAAGCTATTGGTAAGATCGAAACCACACCAGTAAAACCAATTACAAGTTGGTTTAGTAAGCCAGAACCCAGACTTTCAGATTTTGGAAATCAACCATTTCAAAATGTTAAAATTTACAATGGTGGGACAATTACTGAATTATCTCAGACACTTTCTCCTAGTGAAACTACGGTGATGTATGTTTCTGGGGATTTAGCTAGTGCTCCTTCTTCTGGTTATTTACAAATGGATGGTGAAACCAGATACAATTTAGCTCAACTTCAAACATATATCCCTCCATCAGGTTATGCTTTTCCAATGGCTCCACAAAATGAAATTATTAGATATGAGTCTAGGTCTACAGCTGGTATTATTCCTGGGAGATTATATGGACTTACTAGGGGGTTGCAATATACCTATATTGGGGGAACAGTTGATGAAAATGTGTACTGGGGGATTGGGGATGTAGTTTGCGTGGGGTGGGACCCATATACTCAAGATGGGTTTGGGATAGCTCCAATTATAAAGTTTGATTTGTTGTGCGGTGGGGATGTGCAATGTTTTATTAGTGTTAAATCTTCGCTTAGTAATTCTAAGTCCAATATTAAGACAAAGGTTGATAATTTAGCGTGGAATGGTAAAGATGAAATAGATAAATCCTCTAGATTTTTTACATGGGGGGCCGACAAAACATTTACCTATGGAGGAATGGATAATTATGGTGTCTGGAATCAGGCAAGTTTAGATCCACTTTTAAAAGTTTACAAAAATACATTTGTATCTGAAAAATTTAAAATAACAAATAGAAGTGAAGACAGAGGTTTTTATAAAGAAAAATATATTGAAGGATATGTAAAATTAGTTTTAAAAAAATCTGATGGTCAGAAATATGAATATGAATTTGGAAAAATGATATTAAGAAGGGGGAATGTTGGTAAAGTTAATTTTTCAATAGATTATAGTGATACATATTTTTATGGCGCTCAAAATCTTTTTAGTAGTGTGGGTGTTAAAACTAGTGGTACTACAGGTCCATATAACAAACTAAATCCAAGCGCAGTGTATAAACCTGTATTTTTTGATGAAAATTCTAATAATTTCAGAGGTATGAAATATAGGATTAAAGAAGAAATTCCTCCATTAAAAATTCCATCGGTATTTAGAAATGATTCGATAATTGACAACAAATATTATAGATATTATGGTGGATTAATTACGGCGAATATAAGAACTTTATTAACTAGAAGAACAGCATCTATTGAAAATGTTGAGAATGGGAATTATATATCTGAAAAAATAATTATGGAAGTAACTGAAAAAATAGACATATTTGAACAAAAAGAAATAAACCAGCTTTTTAATGAAAATATCACAGGAATAATATCTAGATATTTTAACCCAAATCAACAATCAGATTTATCATGGATACCAAAAGAAATGATTATTGAAATGCAAAAATATTTTGAAGGAAACCCAATTAATAGTGATAATGATTTAATTATAATAAAATTTATCTTTTTTACTGGGAACTTTATTGATAAGTCTGGTAGATATGCTTTCCAATGGCCGACTATTTTTTATAATTATTTAACAATACCGGGATTCCCAGGGGAAATGCAATATGTAAGTGGATACCCAACCGGTCAGGGGCCATTAGGAGGATATGAGTCTGGAGAATCAACAAATGGGTATGGTAGTGACTATCATAATATCAATATTTCTAATAGAGGTTTTTATAATAGTAATACAGATATAAATGGAGAAGCAAACTTAAGAGGAAATTGGATAGGATGGGAAGATACATTAGGTATTGGTAATGGTAAAATTTGTATTCCAATAATAACAAAAGCTCCAAACGCAGAAAACTTAATACCACCAATATTTACCACTGGTAGGTTTTATAAGCGTGAGGATATGTAATGTTAAGTAGGAAAGTTTTAGATCAGATTACTAGATTTAATCGTAAGGATTTAGGGAATATTAAAACCCCTGCTCCCCTAGGTCTAGTATTTAAAGAGTCTTCCTTAGTTTCCCCACTTACTAATAATACATTACAATGGGTTAAAAGATCTTATATCCTAGATAGAAATAATTTAGATATTTTAACAAGAGATTACTTTAATGATACTGAAAAATTAATTTCATACTCAGTTCTTTCGCCAACTGTAGATGGGAGTTTGTCTGATTCAAACCTATTACCATTCACTAATGCTGAATATGCTATAGAAGTATACACTGAAATCAAAAAAAGCTATCAATTTAGAGTTTCTTGTAACCTAGGTTCTATATTATCTATCTACACTAAACGTCAAACTGGTGATAGCTATGAAATAGGGACTATAAGTGAAGGATTTACTGGCGGATCTATAAATATGAATTTTAATGCCAATGAATGGGTTACAATATTAATTTATTACTATACTCCAGTATTAGGTTATATATTAGGATTTTCCCCTCTGGTTCAAGTGGCAAATAGCTGGAGAATCCCAGATATCTCTCCACCTCCGGTCCCGGAATGGGACACCATTGCACTTACCACAAGTGGAAATTCATTAACTGGTGTTGTGGAAAATGTGTTACACTGGAAAGTTCCCTCTAGTAAAGACTGGAATGGAAACGGAATCTATTATCATGAAACTCAAACTACAACTTATAATGTTTTAGAACAAAACCCAGATTCAAGTTTAAACGCTTTTTTCTTAGACTCTGGGACTTCAACAGCATTGGCAGCTTTTCCAAGTGGATCGAGTATATATTTATAATGCCTATATCTTATACACCAATAGCAACTAAATTAGCTAAGGCTAACTTTCTTTCCAATTCTATGTTTACCTCTAGAACTGGGGTAAATTGGAATAACTGGACTTATACTAATCCCACAGGTGGAATGTCCACCCCAGGCTATGAAAATTTCTATACTAGAGGGGTGTGCGTTAAGTCTTCTTGTCCTTCTTCAGGAACTAAAACTGATTCATATATAACTTATTCTAGTTTTGTTTTAATCCACACGGCAGAAACCTACCAATATATAGTAAGGTATATGCATTCTAGTCAGTGTAAATCTTCTTATGCTGACTTGCTCTATTATAATGTTTCTCAGGTAGCGTGTTCTACGGCCTACCATAGGGCACCATTATCTAGTTCAGATTCATGGGCAGAAGCCAGATTTAGGATTTGGAACCACACCGCTCCTTTAAGTGAGAGGTTGACTGCTACTACTTCATTTAGTTTTAGACTTCCTTCGGATTGTAAGTATGTTAAACCTAGAATTTATTATAGATACTCAACTACTCCAGCTAGTATATTCCTTCTGGATTCTGTCAAGTTAGCCAATTACTACAAAGGAGATATATTTAGTTCGGCGTTGAGTGATCGTGTGGCAATTATTTTACAAGACAACTTAATGTTTCCAGACACTAATTATTGCGGGGCACATATCAAGTTCTTAGGGAATGTCAATGATACTCCCAGGGGCGTTACTGGAACTATGGTAGGAACTGCTAATTATTTTAGTAGTGCTTATTTCTCAAGATTTTCTACTTCCATAATGTATGCATCACCAAGTAAAAACTGGATAAAAAATGGACATTTTAGTTCTTCATTAGCTAAAGGTACAGCTAATTGGGCAAAAAATACTCTAGCAATCTTTGCTACAGCTAGAGGTGTCAATATATTTGGGAATAGAAGTTTAAAATTTGGGGGTACTGCTACCTCTCAGTATACAAGTCAGGCAGTTTCTCTTTCAGGAGATTCTGTTAAAACACTTTCTTTTTATGCTAAAAATGGTATATCTGATGGGTTGCGTGTAGAGGGTTACTTATCTGGGGCAAAACAATTTTTACGATCCCAAAACTTTTCCACATCATCTTGGGAAAGAATGATTTTCTCAGTATCAACTGTTGACTCAATAAGGATTTACCCTTATGCTAGTCTGTTATATAAGAATAATTATTGTTTTATCCAAGGTATACAACTTGAAAACTCCCCAGGCGGTTTAATGTTTGAAACACCATATAATACAGAACATATCAATGGGAACCAAACTAGAACTAGGACATATACCCAGTATCTTAGTACATTAATTGACAAAAATCACGGAACGATGGAATTTTGGATTCGCCCTCAAAATTTACATTTGCTATCAGATATGTTAATATTTGATATATATTATACTGATGGTACTGGGATAGATCTGTGGACATTAGGACATCGTTATACAAACGATCCAGATCCTTTAATAGGTGGAAAATTTTTATGGTATCATTGTAATATACTAAATGGTTTCTCACCATATGCAATAGTTTCTACCGTATTCCCATATAAGCCAAATGAGCCGATACATATTGCAATGACATGGGATAAAAATTATGGAGAACTTTATGTAAATGGTTTAAAATCTCCAGATTACCAACCTTCTGGGCTTAATTTAAGTAAGCAATTATTATTTCCAAGCCCTGGGGCTACAGTATTTAGGATTGGTGGGGCAATGTATAACACATGGGATTCTCTTAATGGATATATGGATGAATTCCGCATTGAGAAAACCAGATATAATGATGCTCAAATTTATCGGGATTATTTAGCAACTAAGAGAAATGTAACTTAGGAATATTACAATGGCTATTTTAAAGTCTATATTCACCCATATTAAAGATATAAATAGAATTTCCGGTACTGGGACTTCCCTTTCTTATGTTCATTCTCCAGTGAAGCAAAATACTACCTATGAATATGCCCTAGATGCTTACGATTCTTATGGGAATAGAAGTCCACTTTCAGAAATTAAAACTATTACTGCTGGAGACTTTACAGCCCCAGGTCCCATTACTTCGACTTCTTCAATAGCTGGTTATAAATCAATAGAATTTAGATGGACCAACCCTTCTGATGTTGATTTTACAGGGTGTTATATTTATTCAGATATTGGAAAAACCATTAAAATACATGAAATAGGTGGATTAACCCCAAGTTCAGTAATGAAAAAAGTTTTTACTACTGGTGCCGATCTAGAACAAAAAGATATCTATGTTACTACTTTTGATCATAACAGAAACCAAAGCGTTACTCCAGTCAAAATTCACGGCCAAGCTTTAGCTGCCCCTGGTGGTGGATGGAATATTACCGATACTATTACTCTAAGTCTAGTTGGCAATGATGGTAAACAATATAATGCAGACGCTAACTTGTCTCAGGTAATGAGTCCAATGGTCTTAAATATTCAAACCAGTACGGTTTTAAATGTTACCGCATCAGATCTAGGGATATGGGTATATATAGATGGTTCTGGAGAGTATTTAAGATATTACGGAGCAGGGAGTATAACTTTAGTTGAAAGTTGGCCTGGGTATAAAAAATATACTAGGTCTATGAATTTTGCAGCATTAGGGGTTGGTGGAAAGGGTTATATAAAAATTCTGGCTAGAGATGCTAATAATGCTCAATTGCAACAATCTCTTCCTATATTTTTTGACATAGTTAAACCTACCATTACAAGTTTAATTATTGATAATGGGGGTACGGTTACTAACGATAGGGCTATAGATATAAAACTAGTTCATTCAGATGGTAATTTAGGAATAACTCCAGAGTATAGTTGTGGAATAGCGGCGTATCAGATTTCAACAACTAATGTTCTAGGAAATAATTGGGAGGCTATAGCTGCTACTTCTAGGGGTACTTTAAATATTTCTTATACTTTACCTAATGTAGAGAAAATTTATAACATTTATGGATGGGTTAAAGATAATGCTGGTAATACTTCAAATGCTAAATCTCCAGATTCAGGTCAGACAATTAAATATAATCAAGCTCAAGGTGTAGATAGTATAGTATTAAGTGTTATTAGTAAAAATGGAATTGAATGGCAAAAAAATGCTTACCTTTCAAACGCAACAGATGTTTCCCCTATAACAATTCATGTACAGTGTTCCACTGCGTTAGACGTTACTGGGAGTAACTATGGTGTCTTCTGTTATGACTCAATAGGAACTAATTGGGCAACTGGTGATACATTAACCACAATAACTAACGCTACAAAATATAAACTTTATTCCACTGCTAATATTTCTCTCACTGCGCCAGTCGAGGGTAAAGGTTATATCAGATTAAGGGCTAAAGATTCTCTAGGTAGAGAGCTTCAGGATTCAATGACAATTTTTATTGACAAAACAGCACCTACGATTAGTGCGTTCACAGTTGACAATGGAGCAACCAAGACCAATAGCAGGACAATAAGTGCCTCAGCAACTTACTCTGATGGAGCAGCTAGCATAGCTTCTGGGGTAGAGTCCTACCAATTAAGCACTACTAATTCTAAAGGAAATAATTGGACTTCAATAGGGTCGGCAGCGGGGCATTTTAAAGTTCCTTATACTTTGCCAGATGTTGAAAAAACTTATACTATTTATGCATGGGCCAAAGATAAAGCTGGGAATATTTCAGCATCATTGGCCTCTAATACTATAGAATATGTAAAAACTAAATATCCTCCAATAGGTTCAATAGTTTTATGGAATAGTACATATACCCAAAAAGTCTATCCCAATGAAAATGGGTGGGTTGGAACAGCCGAAGCTTACAATGCTGGGTTGATACAAGCAAGATATACAGTGTCAGTACCATCAAATGCCCCAATTAGCGTGGTTATATCAAAAGTTTATTATAGAATTGACACTGGTAGCGGGTTTGGATCATGGATTAATACTGGGGTTGCACCGGGGAATCCTGTAATAGTAAATATTCCACTTTCACAAGTTAGGAATATTCTTGAATTTTATTCCGTTGATAATAGTGGAACAGTAGGGGGACATGCAAGAGTAGAAGTTAATATGGATTTTGTTGCTCCGTCAATGGTAGCTGGGTCATTTTGGAATTCAACTAAAACCGAAAATATTAATAGAGAATCTTGTTTATTTTGGAATAAATCGGCTGGTGGAGACACTACTTCTGGGCTGTGGAAGACTTATATCTATAGGGGAGAAACTAGTGTTTGGTCTGCTGCCTCAATTATAGAAAATGTTGACATAGATAGAGAATGGATTATTGATGATGATGATCTACTAGTAACTGGTAAAACCTATTACTACTGGGGGAGATTTAAAGATCGTGCTGGAAACTGGTCGGCTATTTCTAATGTTAAGGCTCTAGTAGCTACTTATGACTGGGAATACGAGTACAGAAATTGGGTAAGTAATGGGAGTTTTGAACGTACTATTGTTGATGGGGCAATTAATAGAGCTATTGATTGGATTGTAGGTGGCGGAAACGCTGCAACACTATCCGATCCTTATTATGGAGCAAAATCATTATGGATTTCTGGCGTCACCCCCGCATATACCAGCGTACACATACCATCAGATAAAAGAGTTTTTACATTTAGTTTCTGGAAAAAGAATTATTCTGCATGGGTAAATCCTGGAAGTTTACAGTTCAAATATTATAAACCAGATGGAGATTTATTAAAAACTGTTTCCCAAACTATAGCAGTTGCGGCATCTTGGACCCAACAGTATCTTAATTTACTTTCATCTGGTTATTCTGGTTGGACATGGACTATAAATTCAGCTATCCCGTCTAATGCTGGTTATATGACGGTTAATTTTATTGGTGTTGCTGCACAAAATTTTTCTATTGATGGTGTTCAATTAGAAGAGGGCCGTGGCCCAACTAAGTTTATTGACAATCAGGCTATTAACACTCAGAGGTTAAACGCTGGAATTATTGATGCCAATCATATAAGGGTCAATTCGATAACAGCCAACTTAATTAAGGCCAATACTATTACAGCGGCACAAATAGCTCTTCTTACGATTGTAGATGGTAATATTTCTGAAACAACAATTACTGGTGGAAAAATAGCCACTCAAACTATTGATTCAACAAAAATCGTAACACAAGGTTTACATATTAAATCTACTAATGGTATGGCAATGTTAACAGTGGGAGATTCGGCCTCACCAACAATATCTAAAGAATTCACCGTGTTAACCCCAACAGATATGTATTATAAACCATATGGTTATGATGATAGATGGAGATTTAATAAACATATAGAAGTTGGAGATGCTGTTTTTGGAACTCAAACCAATTTTAAAAGAAGATATTTGGACCAAAATGGTGTTGCGTATAGCCCTGAAGTAATTATTGTTTCTAATAATTTATTATACAGTTCTCCGGCTCAAGGAACTATAAGGAGATGGTTTAGTGTTTATGCGACTGCTGGTGGACTTATTCCACATTGTGCAACATTACAAAGAGGTGGACAAATTACGGAATATCTGACCGCTCCAGTTACAGTCAATGTCAATTCTGGCACAGAAGTAATAAACACAATGACTATAATGAGCAGCGCCCCATCAATGAGTATGTGGGTGCATATCCCATGGGCTGGGCCTAGTGGAACATTACAAAAGGTTAGATATGAAATACTTACCGCTAAAACTATTGATGGAACCTATACAAGTATGGGCGTTTATGAAAAAAACTATAGAGGACCTTCTCTTGCGATTTCTGACCCATATCAAACATTTTTTATAAATACTCTCAATATAGGTTCAAAATATATTAAGTTAAAATATCTTAGCAATACTAATGGCCCAAGCTATATTAAGTTTGGTAATATGATATGCGATGGGTTGGCTGTGAGTGCTAAAACTTGGTATATTGACGGTGAATCAGCTTTGACCGGAGATCTCTATGTATGGGCATATGCTAAATATGTGGCTTTTGATGGGTTTTTACAAACATAATTATTTTTTTTGTAAATCCCCTCTCTTCTCTGTCAATTTGATGTTTTAGCTGTTGATGGGTTTCTGCCACACTAGCTATATTTTTTTACAAAACGTTCATGTATTTTAATAGACTCTTCTTCACTATCTGAATCTTCAATATGTTCTTCTATACCATATAAATATAATGTAGTAACAAATAGATCACAGTCTTCATATTTTATTGTTTCGATGTAGCTTTCAGATGGAACGCCTGGTCCGGCTGAAATGTAAGTTATAATTGGATAATTCATTATTATTACTTTTTGTTTTTAGTATTAAATAAATAGAAATCAGTTTTTTCTAGGCATCTAGCTATTTCATCTATGTGTTCTATCACGGCATGTGCTTCATCTGGAAAGAGATAAACTTTACCATATTTATCATAATTAATCAGGATACATTTTAAGCCTGAATCTCCCCAAGTAGTAAGTTCTACCTTGGGCTTTTCAACTTTTTTTTTCATTTTCCTTCTTTCTTATCCATTTGGGAATGTTCTTTTAATTTTTACCAATTCCCACTCTCCGCACCAACTCTGAGCAGAGGTCTCAGGCCATCTACCCCCTCTATTCATAGTCCCGTCGTACGGAGACCTTAATCTACAATACCCATATCTAGAAAATCTAATTAACCAAAAACGACAAGATTGACAACATTCAAAATCTTGCAGTTCTTCTATTATATAACGATTATATTCTTTGTATTCTAGTGTATTTGGATCTGGGTACATTATACCATTGGAAGCCATTTTTTGTGGACATTCTGGTAGTTGAATTTCCTCATTTGATTTCATCTAGTGTTTCCCCTAATAGTTTTAAATTACATATTGGGCATGGATCCCCCCATATAAAATCGAAATAAGAAAATTCATTTTTACATATTATACATTTATAATTTCCACGATTTATGCTTAATCTATGTAGCGTATTTGACCAAATATGTTCACCACAATTATCTTGGATGTAAGTAGTTGGCCATATAGGTTCTGCGTTAATTGGTGCTCTTTTTCTACATAGACCATATTTTCCATTTGATTTCCACCATCTACAATATTGACAAATCTTTAAAGCTTCTAGCCTTCCACGGTATTCTTCAATTTCTATTTTAAGTTTATAATTCATCGTAACCCCTTGATTTAGAATTCTTCTTTATGTTCAGCATTCTTTCTTAATCCACAATTCTTGCAGATAAATTCTCCCTGTTTGAGTGCTACATTTTCGAACCTAAGCCGGTCGATTTTTTCAAGGCATTCACGAACCTCCGAGAATTGAACTTCATCCCATGATCACAATTGTTTTAGCCGTTCATTGCTCATCTTAACTCCACCTTATTTAACCAAGTTTCTCCAAAAAATTCATTTAATGTATGTATTACCACATCTACAGTCATTCCTATAACTGAACTTTCTAACCAATTAGGTATATAAGGTATGTCGATTAATTCATTAAGTAATTTAATTGTTACTTCTCTTTTTTGGTCAGAAGTTAATCCAGGAAAATCTTTAGCTACCATTTCTATAGCCCTAAAGATGTATGGGAGCATAGAAAGAACAACTGTTTTAACATCATTTTCTACAAAAGGAACTTCTACTATTGTTAATCTTTCATATTTACCTTTAATAATTGTATATTGTGTTCTAACTTCATCTAGAAACTTATCTGTATCCATTTTTTCTCCTTTTAAAATAATAAAGTCTCGTTAAAATATAACAGATCCGTTAGGATTCGAACCTAAGTTTTAACTTTCAAAGAGTTATGTCCTACCAATTGAACGACGGACCTTAATATTACTGGATTTCCATGTTAATTATTACACCCTTTACTGGAATTGGAACACTTGAAACATGTATAATTTGTCCACCAGTTAAGTAGTGTTGATGATAGACGCCCTTAACATCCCACCAGTAGACATAATCTCCTGAAGATCCATATGTACCATCATCTCCCATATCCTCTCCTGACTCAATATGATAAAAATCACCGCCACTACTAATACGCACTATCGGAGATAACCGTTTTCCACCGCTTGTTACTTTACCGTCAACCGTGGAATAGATAATTACCTGTCCTGAGTAGGAAGAGATCACATAAAGATGTTTAATAGCCCCAGGTTTATTATCTTCAATTAGTCTATTACGAACATTTTTTTGTTCAATTGTAATGCCTTGTGAATTTGTTTCTACTGTTGTGATAAGCTCTTTTACTCCACTTTTAGCAACCTTGTCTGTTGGTACATCACACCCAAAGAATGCAATTACAACGCAAGATAGAATTATTTTTTTCATATTCCCTCACTTTGTTATATAGGGTTTAAATTCTCTTGGTAAAGGTTTTTCTGCTCCAGAGGGTAACGATCCTATCTCACAAAATCTCCAGTTAAATTTTGACATTTGTGAGTTGTATTCTGCTGCTAAATTGTTGTAAGAAAGTGCAACACCGGCAACCTCCGATTCCCATAGGTTAAATTGTTCACGATCATCCCTAGGCCAATTGATTCTAGAAACTCCAGTGTAAATTTCTTTCATTGATTTTGAACGCTGTTCCATTATTCCTAGAGATGCAATCTTAGAATCTAAAGAAGAAGCAGCGTCTTTGAACCATTCATACTTTCTAAGTAATTCCCGTGGCCCAAACTCCTCCATTGCAACTTGTTTAGCTTCAGAAAACCATCCTAGTACTCCTCCGATTACTGAGAGAGTTACTATAATTAATATTAATGGAAATAAAACCTTAAAAAATATTGGCAAAGGTCCCCTTTTTGCTGCCGACTGATAAGAATTCCAACCCATTTTACCTCCTAGTCTGAATAAGGTATATCTTGAAATTCTGGGAAAATTGCTTTAGCTATTCCTTCTGGTAATTTGTCGCCTGATCTTAAAACCTCACGAAATTCTTGTCTGTGTTCCCACCCTTCTACAGCATCGCAATAGGCCGACCATGTTCCCTCTATCCTAGTTTGAGCAACTGCCAATACATTACTAGCTAATGCTTTATAGCGAATTGTTTCTTGCCATCCCATATTAAATACCTCCTGAAATAATAACAATATTTGCTACTCCATCTATTACCGGGGCGTCAATATCTTTATTTTTAGGTTTATGATCCCCCACCCATATTTTTAAACAATCAATTGAACAAAAATCTTTACCAACCTTATGGGGAAGAGTCCCACAACCAGGTATTGACCCTTCGTGATAAATAGTTCCTTGAAAATGAAATCTAGGGCCTGGTATTATTTCGGAACAAAGATCACACTGATGTAATAACATATTCCTCCTTTTTCAGTCCTCCCGGCAGGGTTCGAACCTGCGTTTTACATCGGATATAAGCCGATAGCTACAACCAGCTTAGCTACGGGAGGATGTTTTTTGAACCAATGAGATATGTAATTTCCCATAAGATCTAGTTTTAACTTTAGCATTGCATCCAGATTTCTTTAACCTACTTACTAGACTAGTATAATTGCCAGTCCCATGAAAAATAATTTCACTTACAACTATGTTATTAGAGATTAATATTTCCACTATGTCTTCAATATTTAAAATGCTTAATTTTTCTCCTATTGAAATTTTTTCAATCTTTTCTTTTACTAAAGAAGTCAATAACTTTTTGGGAGTTTTAACCCACTTCCAGTCTTCAGGTGATTCTTTTTCAGAATCAATCCATAGATTCATATTTAGCCATCCTTTTCCATAAATTTTTCCAGTTACTATTGAAATTGTTTTTGTTCATTATTAATAACATATCACATTAACACTCATTACAATACTCGCTTATATTAGGATGTTTATTATTATTCATAAAAATTTCTTTTATTTCCGAATCTAGAGTATTTTCTAATTCTGATGGAATATGTGTATTTTTATCTAAACTTATTCTATATAATATAAACCCTAATAGTTTATCATAACTCCCAAATGTTTCTTCAAAATGTTCTCTACAAGTTCTAGTTAATTTAGGATCAGATAAAATCTTACTTTTATATCCTCTTTGGTTATCGTCTAGATCAAAAGTATATATTGCATCAATAAAACTAATTTCACATCTTATGGCATTTGTATCTGTAATTTCTCCGCAAATTTCTCCTACCTTCCCAGAAGTCTCTGAATGACTATTTTTAGATGGGTCAAAAACAATTACCCAATCATCTTCTTTTTTGACGGCCCAGAAACACCCTGCATAAGACATTATTCTACCTCCACATATTCCATAGCAACTCTTAACAGGTTATTATAATCTCCAGACATAGCTTCTTTCATAAAACTTTCTACTTCATCATTATACCCTGCCTTCTTAAGAGCTTTTTTAACTTTCCCGATTATTGCAAAAGCGTTACCATCTTCACCGACTAATTTTACTGTGATTTCAGGAAACTTTGGCATTGTTTCTCCTAGGTGATTACTTGTCTTAATTCTTTCTATTCTACTTATCATGAATTTTATTTTTAATATTATCATATAACTCTTTATATGGTCTCCATATCCATTAAAATCTTCATCTTTTTACCTTCCCATCAATATACCTTTTTACCTTTTTATCAATATACCATTGTTCACCTTGTAATTTAATTAACACCGAGTCTCCACGTTTGACCCTGCGGTCGTAAAAAGCATACACCCAAGTAGAATCTGATTTTACTACAGCCAGTTCTTCATTTATAACCTTAAGAACTACGGCTCCTCTTTCTGTTTGTTTGTAAAAATCATCTAGGTTTCTATCTCTATTGATAAAAACTGTACAATAAATAAACACACCAGTAAAAACACAAAAATAAACTAAGGTTATTACCAATAACCAAATAGGAAAGAATTTAAAAAACTTATTCATAATTTTTCTGGAAATTTAAAATTAAGTTTTAAATATTCAATAACAGCATGTATCACATGTGTTGCACTTCCGCCGCAATTACTATGCGCTTTAATCATACGCCCCATAATATCATCGTAAGACCACATTTTATCTACTTCTATTTCTGTTTCCATTAATTTTCTTAATTCTACTATATCATCTTCTATTTTTCTAAGTTTTTCTAACATTAAACCTCCGTTAGAATTGCATCCCAAGGAAAAGCCGCCCCTGGATCATTTTTTCTACCAAAAGCTATTTGGTCGTGACCAACTATTTTAATTAATGAGAAGCGAGTTTTTATATCCCTTATTAATTCAGTAACAGATGCAAGTTGAATAAAGGGATAATAATCCCAATAGATCTGATTAACAAATTTAAATCTACCAGTGTGTTCTGCCCCCGTCCATCTGCATATTTTCCCTAAATTATTTTTATAAAGACTTCCCCAGTTTTCCATTTCAATACCTATACTACAATTATTTAAATCAGTAAGCCCATCATAGAAAGACTTCCCAGCATGAAAAGCAATGTTTTCCTCTTTAACTAGTTGTGTTATTTCTCCCTTTTTGGAAATAACATAATGGCTTGACAAACCTCCTGGTTGGGTTAAGGTTTGTATTGCACCGTCAAACCCTCCAGCTGTAAAATGTAACACTATAAACTGAGGGTTGTTCCCTCCACGAAAATTAGGACTTGGTATCCATTTTATATTCATTTATCTCCTTCAAAAATTGTATTTTATAATAACTCTTTTCTGGTAGATGGAAAACACACTGTTTCTTCGATGGTTTCTAGATCACATAAATACTGCACTAGTCTGGGAATACCTAATCCAAAACCACAATGAGGTCCTATCATTTTACCAAAATTCCCCATATCATCTAGATATGTTTTAAATCCCGATTCTTTAATTCCCAACTTATTCATGGTGGCAAACATCTGTGATTTTTCTAACCTTTCTTTAAGTAGCTCTACATCAAATACCCTTTCTGCCCCACCTAAACACTCGCCAGCTTTTGGTAGGATGAGGTCGCAAGACAGAACAGTTTTACCTCCATCTTCTGGGTTGGGTTTCATATTGAAAAACTTTTCGATTTCAATTTCTTTATTCATGGGATGTTGGTTATTAGGAAACTTAGTTAATAACACAGGCTTATTATTGACATCTGTTAAAATCTGTTCAGCCTTAGAATGAATATCATCTCCATACTCAATTCCCTTACCGTCAACTATTATTTTTCTGGTTAAATATTTTTCTAGAGCATTACTATATGTGAGTGTGCAAATTTCTTGTAAACTAGACAATCTATGTATAATAAAATCTTCATTATATTGGTTTATTAATCTCCCTCCAATATCGTAAAACATTTTACTAATTAATCCCTGTAATGCCGCAAAATCTCCGCACATTTCTATTTCTAGAAGTGTAAATTCTGTTAGGTGTCTTCCGTCTATTCTTTGTTCGGCCCTACAGCTAGGCCCTATACAAAACACCTTTTCGTGGTGCAAGAGCACTCTTTCTAGGTGAAGCTGACCAGTTTGAGCCAAGAACGCCTGACCTTTATTCCACCAAGTATTATCTGGGGACTTAACATGGAACAAGGTTGCAACAGATTCACAAGCGCCACTTGCAGGAACAATCACAGGTGTAGGACACCACACAAAACCTTGATTAGTTAGAAACGAAGTACAAGCATTTAACACATCAGAATTAACTTTCATTACTGTTCTTTTACTCATCAAGCCCCCGATCATGTATGAAAATTTTATCTTCAGAATCCAGAGAAAGATTCTTATCATCAGGCGTGTAATCCCAATAATATAAATTCATAATTTTAATAGTTTCTTGGGAATTGCCGACTTTCCACATTCCATTAGTTGTACTGTCTTTATAGTATAAAATTTTCACTGATGCTGTTAACTTATCGGTATCAACAACAACTCCCTTTTTACAAAAACCCTCTAGACTAGAAGGAGTCTGAACATAGGTCCCTATTTCATAGTAGTCCATTTAATTCCTCATTTAAAGATTCTAATGTACCGGACTTTCCACACCCAAAACAATAAAAAGAACTAGTGTCAAAATATTTAACTAAACTAGCTGTACTATCTGAATGGTAGGGGCAGCAAATTATTTCTTTATCTCTTTCTCCTTGAGGTCTTTCTTCATAATTCTTGTACCCCATTTCGTATTTATGGAGTTCTTTTTTAATTCTAAAAACCTCATCTAAAGCACAAGACTTATTCATTAAGTTTTCAAAGTCTTTTTTACTATGGGTTTTAAAAAACTCTGATACATCATTTTTCTTTCCCTTTTTGGGAAGTTTAATTATTCTAGCCAACGTCCCACAATTAAATAGTTTAATAGCTAGTGATCTTGCCCCTTTTTCTCCTGCTCCATTTTCATCATTATCAAAACAGATAAATACTTCTTTCCCTTTTAGACTTTGTATACCAAAATCATTATTTGTCCCTAGATTTGCTACTGTATTAAACCCTTTCTGGTCTAGATGTATTGCGTCAAAGGGTGACTCCACTACTATTACTGGACTTTGAAGTCCTAAACCATCATGGTTAAAAAAGGTTGATATAGATCCTGGGAATATGTGTAAATGCGGAATTTTTGAGTCGTTGTAAATTGACCTGCTGGTCATCCCTTTAATCTCTCCATTAAATGTAATTGGTATTATTATTCTATTTGCAAGTCTATCATAATAGTTACCTCTAGATTTCGTAAAAAATAGAGTATTATATTTAAAATATTTTCTAAAATACTGCCATCCTAAGTTATCATAAGTATAACCTAGATTAAATTTCTCAATGCTTTTTTTTGAAATTCCCCTGATCTTTAAGTATTCTAAGGCAAGAACGTTTTTCAATAGAATTGAGTGATAAAAATCCATTAAGGAATTCACTTGTCCGGGGTTCCATGAATTCTCTGGCATCTAAACCCAATACCTCCGCTATTATGTAGAGTTTGTCCACTCTAGGTAATTTTTCACCAGTTCTCATACAATGAAAAACCATTGTCGATAGACTGGGTAAGCCAGCAATATCAATACTTTCTATTATCTCTTTAACAGTCATTCCGCATTCAATTAATTTAATTTCAGTATTAACAGCTATGGTGTGTTTAACCCTACTAATTAGGTCCATTTCCCGTCCCCTATTTTTTAATTATTCGCTATCCTTAAAACCGTCTTCTTTTTCACATTCTTTTATATCTTTAAGAAAAAGTTTAAATCCTTTCTCTAGACATTTTTTATTATCAAATTCATAGTCTAAGTCATAACCATAGTAATCTATTTTAACTTTTATTCTAAGCCCGCCTGACTTATCTTCTTTTTTGCATGAATCGCAAAATCTTTTAATCATTTTTCCTCCATTAGTTGGCCATTAAGATACCATTTTTTGTCACCATTGGCATATTCAATGGCTGGACCATTCTCACGATGGCGTTTTCCATTAAGATACCAATGTTTATTACCATTGGCATATTCAATAGCCGGACCGTCCTTACGATGAAGTTGACCATTGAGATACCATTTTTTATCACCACTGGTACATTCAATGGCCGGACCGTCTTCACGATGACATTGGTCATTAAGATACCATTCTTTGTCACCATTGGTACATTCAATGGCCGGACCACCTTCACGATGAAGGTGGTCATTAAGATACCAATATTTGTCACCATTGGCATATTCAATGGCCGGACCGTCTTCACGATGACATTGGTCATTAAGATACCATTCTTTGTCACCATTGACACGTTGAATAGCCGGACTGTCCTCGCGATGAAGTTGGCCATTGGCATTTATTCCAACAAACACATATCCGCCAAGTTTCATCATCTTATTCATGTGTCCGTTACGAATTTCTTTTGCCACGCTAGGATGACAAGGAAATCCTTCTTTATCTTCCCCCTTGATATTTGGAAACATAATTCTTATTGCGGAATGCCCGACATAATCGAATGGTACTTTTTGCCTGCTTAGGTCCGATTCTCTTTCGGCGACATCCCGATCCGTCAAGAAAAAAACTTCTCCGTCATTCTCGATCCAGCTTGGGAATTTACACATTCAATTCTCCTTAATAGTTATATTTAGATGATTTTTTTGAACACCCAGAAGCTATTGCTAGGATCGATTGAATTAAAATTCCCCTCTGTCCCATTAATTGTTGTCTAGCTACCCCAGAGACATTTTTTAGAACCCAATCTAAGACTTTTTTATTATTCATAAAAACTCTTTTCCCCATCCTGTACTGGATTGTTATTTGGGACTCTACATAATACTTTTTTTTGATTTTTTTCAACTGATCTTTCAATAGTAGGTAGAGAATCTTTTTGATTGCATTTGTGTCACTAGAGGTTTCTGGATCTTCATAATAAACTATTCTTACAAAATCGCACTGTT
>ERZ1292625.275-Hain-H41-01um-R1-275-length-87266-cov-12_pt1 | contig 87266 bp, 97 predicted proteins | sample MGYA00564400_ERZ1292625 | MGnify/ENA primary metagenome ERZ1292625 (study PRJEB36523, sample SAMEA6512639) | groundwater metagenome | collected 2019-01-08 | study: AquaDiva: Metagenomics assemblies of 32 groundwater samples | reverse complement strand
TCAGTGGGCCTAAAACCATTTGAAACTTAAGCCCCTCATTCGTGTATGTTGCTACAAAGACCTTTTTCACAGCTACATTGTGCAATAAAAGCGACATCGTGGCAACACGTTGCAAGGCGCTCTCTGCGACAATATCACTGCTTGTATCTTTGTAAAAAGAAGATAGGATAGAGGTAAAGTGTTCGACGATCTTCCATCACTTATTCGAGCCGCTGGCTACCTCGGTATTGCCGGCATTTTGTTTGCAGAATCTGGTATTCTCATCGGACTCTTTCTCCCTGGCGATAGTCTGCTGTTTACCGCGGGAATCCTGGCGTCACAAGGGTATCTCCATATTGGCATCCTCTGTGTTATTGGCTGGGTTGCCGCTGTTGCCGGAGATTCTGTAGGATATGCCTTTGGCCAGCACGTTGGCCCGCGCATCTTTACACGAGATGATTCACGTTTTTGGAATAAACACCACATTGAACGTGCCCGCGCGTTCTATACAACATATGGGGCAAAAACGATTTTACTCGCACGCTTTGTCCCAATCGTTCGTACCTTCGCACCAGTACTTGCTGGGGTTGGCCACATGCGCTATCGCACGTTCTTGCTCTATAATATCATCGGGGCGGCCTTATGGGCCGTCGGGCTTCCTCTCCTTGGCTACTTCCTTGGAAGTATCATCCCTGACGTCGATCGCTATCTTCTTCCACTTATAGCTGCTATCGTGTTCATCTCTTTAATACCAGCAATCGTCCCCATGGTTCGTTCGTGGTTCCGTAATCGCACACATACATTATGAAAAAAATATTGCTTATCGTAGTCATTGTAGGAGTTTTGATAGCATGGGGTGCCTTGCGGCAAAAAACACCGAAGGATGTCCAGTCACCGAATGAGCCGCGATCAACTGAAGCAACTCTTACGGCACTCTCACAGCCAGTTTCTTACGCGAAAGATGCACAGAGTGCATTAACAAAACTCGCACAAACAACAACTGTCGCCGAAGGAGCTGTCGTAGAAACCGGAGTCGGTGGACGTGCGCGCGTCACGTATCCCAACGGCACTATTACGATGGTAGACGAAAACACACGAGTAATCATAACCACACTCTCTCGTGATGGTGGCACATCACTTATTGACCTTGTTTCTGGTGGCATATGGTCAAAAGTACGAACCGCGCTCTCTGGAGATGATGCGTATGATGTACGCACTGAAACGACGGTCGCGTCTGTGCGCGGCACCATTTTTGGCACAGAGTATAAAAATAAAAAAGCGCAGATTACCGGCATTGAGGGAAAGGTAAAAACAAAAGCACGCGACCCTGCAACACAAAAAGATATTGACGGAACCGACACCGATGTAGAGCCAGGTGAGACTATTAATGTTGATGCCACATCACTACCAAATCCAAAACAAAAATTGGTAAAGCGCATGCTCGCGTCAGATGATTTCAAAAAACCGTTTGTGCAGAACATGCTTCTCGATATTGAGCCAGATGACATTAAAAACCCAGAGAATGCTCAACTAAGAACGTTTATCCGCGACGCCATTGAAAAACGCATCGATGACCCTGTATTCAAAGCAAAAATGCAGGATCGTCCGATTATGCAACGCATCATACAGCGAATTCAAAGCCCGTTGCCATCGCGTCTTCCTGCGACACGATTACCGTCTGCATCTCCGCGCCCAAGCTTGCTTATATCACCATCGCCGCTCATAAAACCGAGTCCGCTTGCAACGCCCCTTACAACGCCATTGTCTTCGAGTACGCCAACAAGCTCACCAACTCTTGTGGTATCCAATACGCCAGAGCCCCTTCCTCCACTACTTCGCTCGGTGTTGCCCAAAATAGTGCGCCCGGGCGAACAGTTCGCTTTAAACGGTGAACGGTTTGTTGAAGGGAGAAATCTTCCGGCAATCGCTGAAGTAATGGTTGGGTCAGCAGGAGTACCATTTAGCACCATCGATTCATTCACGCTCTTTGTGACAACGCCAGAGCTTGCCCCAGGAACATACACCGTTTTTGTACGGGCAAAAAACGGCTTGAAAGCCCAGCTCCCCGATGCGTTAACCATCTCACCACTCAACTAACACTCCATGATCGCGCGTTTTATCCTTGGCCTTATTGCTCTTATCGCCATCACGCTCGGCGCATGGTTTATTGATCTTGGCACCCTCTGGGATGCGCGCCTCCAAGACGCACTCCTTCAAACACGTCTCGTGCGCGATCGTATTGTTATTGTTGACATTGATGACGCAAGTCTTCGCGCTCACGGACAGTGGCCATGGCCACGAGCCTCATTTGCACAGCTCATTCAGCGCATTGGTGCCGCGGATATTATTGGTATAGATGTAAATTTTAAAGAACCGTCGCGCCTTGGCGCGCACGATGATGCGATGCTGGCACAAGCGATAGCTCGCACATCTGCTTCTATTGTAGTGACAAGTGATGTAACACGAGAAGGGGCTCTTGCACCGCTCATTTCAGCAGTAGCTCGCGCAGAGAAAGGGTTTGCAAACATTGCGGTTGATGCAGACGGCGTCGCACGACGCGTGCGCATGTATCGAGGCGAGACAGAAAGTTTTAGCGCACTCGTTGCGCGACTTGCTGGTGCACCACTCCCACGCCACACGCAAGACTTGCGCCGCATTTTCTTTGCTGGTGGCGAGCAATCGTTCCCCCATGTGCGCGCTATTGATGTGCTTGAGGGCGTTGTGGATACGTCGCTATTCACGAATAATATTGTACTCATCGGCGCCACTGCCGCAGATCTTCAAGACACTCACTCAACACCATTTGGGGTGATGAGTGGCGTCACCATACAGGCGCATGCCATTGAACAATTCCTCAATAATACTCATGAGCGAAGCGTTGGTGATTGGGTTCCCATCTTTATCATCGTAGGGTACTGCATAGGATCTCTTGTCATGCGCTATTCGCCCATGCACATCAGCATCCCAAGCATTGCCGGCACCACATTTGCATATGTGGGCGTAGCATCGTTCCTCATGTCCCGTGCAATAACGCTTCCCATACTCTATCCGGTCGTCGCGCTTATTGGAGGCGCAAGTTATGGAGTTATTATGCGTTATCGCGCGACACACCAGGAAAAGAAATTCATTCAAGAAAGCTTTTCGCGATATCTTGCACCTGCCGTCATCCAACAAATTGTACAAAACCCGAGCATGCTACGCTTAGGCGGATCTCGCGCAACGCTTTCTATTCTTTTTTCTGACGTACGTGGATTTACTACTCTTTCAGAAACACTCACTCCAGAACAGTTGACCGCATTTCTGAACCGCTACCTCACGCGTATGACCACTATCATTTTAGGGCGTCGCGGAGTGATTGATAAATATATTGGCGACGCAATTATGGCATTCTGGGGCGCTCCCCTTCCTTCACAAACACACGCACATGACGCTGTGATATCTGCGCTCGAGATGACGACAGCGCTCGACGTATTCAACACAGAAAGTGAGACGCGTGGCGATCCACATATTGATATTGGCATTGGTATTAACACAGGAGATGTTACCGTCGGAAATATGGGTTCGGAGCAGCGCTTCGACTACACGGTCATGGGAGATGCGGTGAATCTCGCCTCACGACTTGAAAGCCTTACAAAGATGTATGGGGTACGCATACTCATTACTGAAAAAACTAAACTCGCCCTCGGAAACGAAGCTACACACATACCCATGCGCAACATTGATTGCGTGCAAGTGAAAGGAAAAACGGAGGGTGTTACTATTTATGAAGTAATCCCTTCTGGACGCGTGAGCTTGTGGGAGTCTATTGCGGCAGACTTTATTGAGCTACGTAATGCATACGCACAAGGCGCATGGGATCGTGCCTCTCTATACGCACAACGCGCTCTCTCGCGCGCGCCACACGATGGCCCCACACAGCTTCTTGCAGAACGGATCGCTTATTTTAAAGAGCATCCACCTGAAACATGGAATGGCGTATACGAAATGAAGCATAAATAATATGCGCATCACCGTTCGCGTACAAACAGGAGCGTCGCGTGCGAGTATCACCACTCTTGAAGATGGCACCTACCGCGTCGCGGTACATGAGCATCCTGAAAAAGGAAATGCAAACGAGGCGGTTCGCAAAGCTCTTGCGAACCATTTCCACACAGCGCCCTCTCGGATTTCTATTATCGCGGGACATGCTGCTCGTACAAAAATTATAGACATCACATAATAAAGAAAAGCGCCCGCACACCGTGGTGCGAGCGCTTCAGGAAGAGCTGTTAGGCGGCGTGGCCAGCTTCGGGATGTGCGTTGAGAAAGCCCATCGCAACGCGGATGATCTCGTGTTGCTCTTGTAATGAAAGATCGCGCTTGTCTTTCTCATGTGATATGACCGTTCTTTCTTCTTTTTTACCGGTTGCATCATAAAACACTTGGACAACACGCAGATCCCCTACCGAACTTCGCACGCCCACGATGAGCTTATACGAGCCGCCCTCGAATTCGATTCGCTGCACACGACTTGCGTGCCATGTTTCTTGCTTTGTTTCAAAACTTTTTTCTGGTTCCGGCATGCGCGCATCGTACAAAACAAAATATTTTTTGTCGAATGTTTTTTCTGTGAAGTTATCCACTATTTTTTTATCATGAATGCGCACGACGCGTATAATTATATGTAAGAGTACGTTGCAACGTAGAACGTGTGGCATGTACGGTGCAGAAATTGTACGGTCGGTGTCGCACATTAGTACTCTAGAAGGAGGGATGAGATGAAGTGTTGTGAATCTTACATCCACACATTTGATCTCTGACTACTAAACGATTCATATGGCAGCAAAAAAGAAAAAAGCAGCAAAGAAAAAGGGCGGCGCCAAGAAGAAGCGCCTCTAATGGCCTTGCGAAAAATCCCCCACTTCGGGGGATTTTTCGTTATATCGTTAGAGATATTTTTCAGGCACTCCGTACTGCTTCCAAATGCGTAATTTAGTAATGAATCCTTGTGTTTCTGGGGCTAGTTCAGCAATCCAATCCTGTCCCGCCCCAACCTCACGTAGAGCATTTAACGCACGCGCAGGAGGACCATTATATGCGGCGGCAAGATACTCTTCAAGCCGAGCGTCGGACGCGATCTGCTCTCCAAGATTTCGCATAAAGTAGGCAAGATTCTCATCGTGGAGAAGTATCGCAGCCTTCATGCTATTAAGATGATCCGACGCTCCTTTTTTAAAGTCGGATTCTAATAACGCTTTCGGGTATAGTCGGCGCAATTGTGAGTATGTTCCAGGTTGTGTGCGGATTGCGTTGTCAGTAAACTGTAGCCACCCACGCGCACCAACAGAACTTTCTGTATTCGCAAATGCACGCGCACCATTATAACCAAGTGTTCCAAGCACGCGCCGCGCAACATATTCCGCATCAACAAGGACTTCAAGTAAGTCGCCCTGCTCTAAAAATGGGATGCGTTGAAATATATCTGCGGGCAGTACATCAACAATAAGCTTTCCAGGAATGGCACGTGATTGCACTCCTTGCGCGCGCAGATCCTCACGCGCCTTTGCAACAATATCAGCAACGTAACGAGCGCCTGTTTCAATAAACGGGCGATCATTTAATTCTTCTGTGTATGCGGTATACAGAATTGGTTCAATTCGTGTTTCTGTGGCGCGCCCAACGCGCACCGTCTCGGAGAGCGGAAATTTTGTCATAATGACCACGCGATGCTTTGGTTCTTCAATGACAAATTGTGTTGCCCAATAATTCCATGCGATACCATTTACACGTGGCGCAATACTGATGCGATACCCGTCGGGAACAACTATATCGGCGCCGCGCTTTATGACTGGAACAATTGATACCTCGCCGCTTTTTATATCAAGCACCGCCAGCGCGAGTTGGCGTTCTACGTCTGTAAATTCTTTATTCACTACAGCCGGTCCGCCCCCATTATTAACAATGCGTTGCTCCGCATACGTAAGCGGTAGCTCTCCAACTGAAATAGGTGCGTCGTTGAGAAGCTCCTCCGCCAGAGCGAGAAGTGCTCGCATATTGGCCTCATCAATTGGATATGTTGGAGAGAAAACACGATCAAACGCAAGGGCGCTTTGAATATCAAATGAACGGACGCCAAGTGCATCTGGCTTCTGTAAGAACCAGATAATCGCACAGAGGCCAAGCACCGTGCTCGCGGCGGCAATAGTAAAAAATCGTCGCATAGATTATTCCCCCAAGTTCTCTTCGATGGTAGCAGCTTTCTTTTGGATAGCGTTTGCGTATGAGTTACATGAGCTCGAGGAACATTTTGAGTTGCCGCTATAGTATGCCTTCGATGCCGCGATTTCACTCGCTCTTGTTTGCGCGGATGCTCCGCCGCGAGCCAGCTTAATTGCTGCCGCCATAAATGCATCTTCAATATTCCACGGGTTCGCCGGAGATCGACCTACAAGACGAGCAACTTCCTCCGCATATGAAACCCATGTAGAGGGAATGAACTGCGCGGGGCCCATTGCGCCGCCCCATCCGAGTTGTCTACCGTTCACGATTTGGGGGCAAGAGACAGGAGTACTATTACGGTCAAGTCCCAGCTGTTCTGTAACTACAATGAATGGCTTATGGTCTCGCGTATGCATAATGACATCCCACTTCTTCGATGGAGGATCATCGGCGCGATTACAGCGCCCCACATTGCGCCCAAGACCTGATTCTACCTCTAGCACTGCAATAAGATATGCGGGACGAACACCAGCCCGACGCGCCGCCAATTGTCCAAACTTCACTGCATCTTCTGCGCTTACACCGTTTTGCTGCAGGTACGTGATCTGATCACGGATCCGTTCAAGATCAAGTTTTTTCTGCTTTACCAGCTCTTGATATTTTGATTCTTGCCCCTTGGTTTCACGTAGCACACGATCTTTTTGAGCCTTCGTCGTATCAATCATCCGCTTTTCTATTTCTTGGATACTCTTGAGACGCTCAAGCTCTTCTTTCTTTTCTTCAAGCGACATCTTCTTTTCTTCAAGACCAATTTTTAACTCGCGAATACTTACGATGGCTGACTTTAGACTATCTTGCGTTGTTTGTACATTATTAAGGTCGTTAAAGAAATCAGAGAGTGTATCATTATTCAAAAGCACTTCAGTGAGTGAAAAACGGTCAAGCTCATATGCGTATTGCACATATTTACTTAAAGCGCCTTTATGTTTCTGAAGCTCTGTTTCTGCTTCGGAGATATTGTCCGCAGTACCACGGATATCAATAGTGGTGCGCTCAATAGAGAGATTCAGACTGCGAATCTCAAGGTTTAGTTGGTTAATCTGACCGTTGAGACGACTAATTTCTCCTTGCAATGTCGCCGACTTACCTTTATTCGCATCGACTTGCGCCTGAAGCTCATTAATTTGGCGTTGGATCTCCTCGATTTGACGGGTCCGCTCTGCGATCTCATCAGTAACCGCCGCATGTGCTAGTTCGACAAAAAATCCTCCTACATACGCGGATATAATGAGCACGCCAACAGAGAAAAAAGAAAATGGTTTCACGATATGCTATTGCACACGAATAACCCCTTTAAATATAGTACTGGGGTTTGTGTGACTATGGAACGAACACGTTTTTACTTCGGGAAAAGTAACTGTATACGATTCCCCGATTGCCATGCGCTTTTTAACATCAAAAAATGGACAGAGCGTATGTGATGGATGTGGGTCAGAGGCAGGCCACGCACCTTCTACTTCTTCGTTTACGAACGTTACAGAATCCCCAGGACGAATAGCGAGCTCTTTTGGCACAACGCCGGACGCGCGAATGGCAATGGTGTAATTTTTACTTACTACTGGCGTTATACTCGGTATAGGTGTCGCTGATGCCAAAGGAAGCGCGCTTGTCGAGGGGGCTTCGCTTGGAGATGCCGCACTTGAAGGAGAGGCGCTCAATGAAACCGTCGGGTCAGATTGCTGATCTTGCGGCCATAACCAAATACCAGCCATTACGCCAAGAAGCACCACAAAGAGAATGCCGAGCGATTTCATAATCCCATGATACAGAATGACCTTAGAATCGCAACGGAGCTTATAGACACTTCAATAAAAACAAAGCAAAAAAAGGGATATAATGAAGTATATGCGCACACTGCACGTCTTTTTGGTAGTTTTTGCAAGTTCTATCGCTTTTCTTTTCACGCCCCAGCAAGCTTACGCCGTATGTACCCTCACCAGTAGTCCCGGCATACGTTGGGGTGTTACAGGCACAGTACCAGTAGGGCAATCTGTGCCCATAAACATTTCCGCAAGTGAGTGTCCAAATATAATTGTGTATGTGGATATCTATAAGGGCGCTGATCGTATACGTAAAGCCACAACCCTTCAAGCAACATTTGATGCAACTGGTCAAAGCGCCACGGCGCACCTTACTTTTACCCGCGATATGTGGGAAGCTCTTGCGCCAGATGCATACAATGAAAGTACGGGGAGCATGGCACTGCAAGCAGTGGCACGAATTAATATAAGCGAAAGAATCTCTGAGTCTGTGCTGCTCCTTTTCAGTATGCCCGCGCTAGCCGAGACACCGTCACCAAGCGGTTCACCTCCCCCTCCGGTCACCACGGACAAAACGCTTGGTGGCATGATCGCTCAAGTATATGAGTGGGCAATATTGTTACTCGGCGCAATTATGTTCTTTATAATCGTTAAGAGTGGATTTACTATTCTCATGAACGCGGATAATCCGAACGCAGTCACCAAGGCGCGTAGTGATATCCAAGACGTCTTTGTGGGAGCCCTCTTTCTTCTCGCTGCATACGCTATCTTAAACACAATCAATCCTGATCTCGTAAATTTCCAGCAGAATCTTCCACCACTTCCCACGCCGGCACCAAGATCATGATATATCTCATCCTCCTCGTAGGAGCCCTTGTGGGGATCTTCTCGCTTTCATTAGGACAGCTTCCTTTTCCTGATCAGATCTCTTCACTGCGAAGCCAGCTTATAGAAGCCATTATCCCAAAAACACAGAACGAGATACTCATAGAGAACCTTACGCCACACCAAGAAGCTCTCCGCACTTTTTTTACCGAACAAGCTCCGCTTCTTCTCAACTCAAAAAACATAAGCGCCGCAGAACGCACAACGCTTCAGCAAGCGGTGGAACAATTCAACAATTCAGACACCGTTATACAATCGCTAAGCGAGTCCATATCCGAACGATCTCCAACGCAGATATTACTAGATCGCTTTAGCTCGTCTTCGCCAGAGCAACCTTCACCCACCACAAGCGCTTCACCCAGTGCCACCGCGCTACCTCAAGCGAGCACCTCTCCAAACTGTGAAGTGATCTGTAAGTAACAACCGACGGGGATGGTGATTATTATTTCGCGAGTATTTGTTCAATCGCTGCCTTAAATGTTTCGTAAGGCTGTGCGCCCACAATGAGATTGCCATTGATGAAGAAGCTTGGGGTTCCTGAAGCACCGGAGGCCGCTCCATCTTTGAGGTCTTTTGCGATCTCTTCATTATACTTTCCGCTGTCTAAACACGTATTAAACGCGGTTTGGTTAAGGCCCACCTTGCCTGCCCAACGCTTAAGATCATCTACAGAGAATGAGATCGTATTTACTCCCTTTGTATCCTGCTCGGCAAAAATCATGTCGTGCATCTCCCAAAACTTACCCTGCTCCTCGGCACATTCAGTGGCATGAGCTGCGGGAATCGCCCCGGGATGGTTTGAAAGTGGGAAATCGCGGAACACTAAGCGCACCTTACCTGTTTCGATAAAATCCTTCTTAAGACGAGGGTAGGTTTCGCGCCAGAATGCGCGACAGTATGGACATTGGTAGTCGCTAAATTCAATAATGGTGACTGGCGCTTTTTTGTCACCCAATACCGCATCGTCGTCGGCAGATACTTTCACAACGGGTTGAGCGCCATCAGAAGCTTTTCGCATATCTGTCCACACTACCGCGCCAGCCACCAGCACACCAGCAAACACGATTGCCCCCGCAAGAATCAGCTTATTTATATCAAGTGGTGGGCGCTTTTCAACAGCGTCATGGAAAAATGGAGCTGGAGCATGTGGCGCGCTATCAGAATGTACTTCGTGCGATTGTGGGTCAGTATGGTTCATGATAAATATGGTTATTTCTTTTTTGCGACGTACTGCGTAAAGAGGCTTTTCGTTTTATGCTCTGGCTCGAAATCGTAGAAGGTATGTTCAATGGTGAAATATTCACTCAATAATGATGCCATTTCTTCTGGAAACAGCGGGAAGATGTCGAGCTTACTCCAAATCTTTTTCTCTGTATCGTAAAAGTGCATCACTACAAGGCTATCGCTTACATAGGCGGGAAAGGTCACCACGTGACTCTGGAACCCGTGGTAGTACGTTGATGGATCTAACGTGACCTCGCCTGCGCGTTGCGGCTCGTGCATGAGTAATGCGAGGTGGCTGTAGTTCCGCAAATCGATAAAGATATGTCCTCCGGGCTTAATCAGCGATGCGAGCCGACGGACAACACTCTTCTGAAGCGCACGTGTATGCGAGAGCGTCCCTCCGCCTACATAAGAAAGCGATGTGCCTGTAAGGATGCCAAACTCGAAAGACTCTGGCGCATAAGGTGGGATGCCCTCTGGAAAATCAAGCCAATTTGCCTGATGAAGTTCAACCTTTTGCCCTCGCTCTTCGAAAAGCTCACGCGCACGACTCAAGAAAGAATCTTGCACATCATTTCCAGCAACTCGTTCTAATGAATAACCACTTTCGGCAAGCCTTGTGATAAGTGCCGAGAGTGTCGCGCCGCTCCCTACGCCAAAGTCGATCAACGATTGCACCTTGTGGTCCCGAATAAATGTCGCAAAAAATGATGTTTCTGCGTCGCTCACCCCAGCCTTAAACTGTGGGTGCATATCACGCTCCCAACTCACAAAAGAGAAATCCGAAAATTCTTGAATCGGCTTTGCAATATTCGGAATGCTCGTGAGCTTTTCCATAGAGGTTATTGCTGTTCAATAACTGCACGGATGCTGTTGAGAAATCCTTCGCTCGAAGATGGAGTGAGTTTCGCGCCGTTTAAGAAGAAGGAGGGAGTGCCTGTTACTCCTGATGCAGCGCCCGACGCAAGATCGCGATCAATGCGCGCCTGGGTAGCGTTCGCGTCCATATCGCGAACGAATTGTTCCGCATTGAGACCAAACTGACGCGCATACCCAATCATGAGATCGCGCGCATTTGAAGCAGTAGACCACGTCTGTTGTTGCGTAAATAAAATTCCGTGCATCTCCCAAAACTTACCCTGCGCGCCAGCGGCTTCCGCCGCTTGTGCTGCTAGATTTGCATTTGCGTGGATCGTGCGTAGCGGGAAATGACGATATACGAGCGTCAGCTTATCACCAAATGCATCCTTCGCTTCCTGCAAAAGTGGTTCAAATTGCGCACATGCAGGGCACTGGAAATCGCTATACTCAACAAGTACCGCGGAAGCGGCCAGAGACCCCTGAATACGATCCTCCCCTTCTACTGGGGCACTTGAGAGCGTACCAGAGCCATTTTGAGAAGGCCGGTACGTAAGAAGGACGAGCGCGGCTATGCTCGCCACCATAATCAATATAATCCAAAGGGCGCCGCTCCCCCGTTGTGTAAAAGGAAATTGCATATCAGTGAGTATACCCTGTCCTTCCGTGAAATCAACGCATAGCTTGGCGCACGACAATCATTGTTTTTATGATACGCGGCACCGGCTCATGGTCACCCGTTGGATAATCACGAATGCCATTATACAACGTAGCGTAAGGATACTCGAAAGAAGCGCCGTGGCGCGTCCCGGGGTCATTCGTAATAAAAACGCCGTGCGCATTATCATACCCAATGATAAGCACCATGTGATACGCGGAGCCAGGCGGCGTGTAGTATGGGTTCCCGATAACCTGCCCATTCGTAGGTACTGCAACGACGGCTCCACTCGCAAGCGCTCTGCGAATATCATCTATTGTGGGGTCGTTTTCCACGGATACATTTGGGTGATTTAAAAATTCTGTCGCGAACAAGGCAGTATCTTGAGCCGACGTATCACGGATTGTGCCAAAGCGATTCTTACCAAAATCAGAAAGCGCGAAAATATCTTCTAAAACCGTGGCCGGATTGATAGTCTCGCCCCGAGCCCATCGCACCGCCATGAGCATCGTAGATTCCTCACACGCCCCTTGTTGGCGCGGATCTGCCCAATCACCAAACGGTGCTTGGGCGACGAAAGAAACGCTGTGCACGACGCGTTCTGGAAGAATAGATGGGGATGGCAGTGGAGTTGGCGTCGGTACTACCTTGGATGTAAGCGGCATGAGTAGCGGAGAAGTAGTTGGCATACCCTCCTTCGCATCTGGAAAAGCGCCCACCATGTATGCTCCTACAACGATGAGGGCTCCTATCCCAAAGAAAAGTGAGATAATAATATTACGCATCTCGTTTTGCCATATATGCTGCGATAAGTGTCGTTGCAGGAACGGCTAATACTAATCCCGTAGAGGAAATCAGAGTGCGCACAATTTCTTCGGCGACGATTTCTCCATTTATCACAAAAAAGAGTGGGAACTTACGAACGCTCACTAACAACACTAAGGGGAGAGACGCGCCAGCGTATGCAAGCATGAGTGTATTTATCACTGCAGAAATGTGATCGCGCCCAACATCCATAGCCCGTGAAAAAAGTTGCATGCGCGTCAAGCGTGGATCTGTGTGTGCGAGACTAAATACAGTAGCCGCTTGTGTGATTGCGATATCATCAAGGACCCCGATTGCAGCAATAATAATACCCGCCACTACCAGCGCCACAAGGTTCACGGCGTGCTCTGATTCCATATTAAGGTAAATAGCCTCTTCAGCTGAAAACCCGGGGAAGTGGAGAGCGCTCACGGTAACGCTTGATAAGGCACCAACAACTAAGAGAGCGATCAAAATTCCTAAAAGTGCCGAGATAGATTTTCGGTTTACTCCATATGAAACCGCAAGCGTGACGGTCAGAATAAGCATAGACCCAATAAGGCCGATGAGCACCGGATCATTACCTGCGAGAATGCGCGGCACAATCCATGTGACAATAAGCGCAAAACTGAAGATAAGACCAGAAAGCGCATAAAGCCCCTTCTTCCCTGCCATAGTAATCACAGTGCCCACAAAGAGCGCTACAAGCGCGAGGAGACCACGGCCACGCTGCACATCAACAATAAAAAACTGCTCACTCTCACTTCCTCCCGTTTGCTGTACATACACGCGATCACCGGCGGCAAGAGGCACAAAATCATTTATCACCACGACAACACGCACACCATCAGGAAGCGTCGTATCCACTGAAAGTTTCTGCTCACGAATCGTTCGACCAGGTACAATGCTTGGGACCGTGCGCTCTTCGAGTACCTCGGTCACCACACCAGAGAAAATACTCTCGTCTTTTAAATCAATTGTCCGATCAGAAGAGAAAAACCCAGCATACCAGAGCATGCCGATGGAAAGGCAAAAAACACCCACTGCGAGGAGGCCATGTGGTTTGTGGTCGTGTGCATCGTGATGATGTTCGGTCATGTTATTTTTCCGTACGTATTCGTGTGTGTTCTTCGTGTGCGGTTACTAATCGCTCAAATGCTTCAGCGGGGCGCGCTCGTCGTAAAATGCGCAGCGGTGCTATAGAACTATGTGGCGAGGCATCTAGGGCATCTCCAATATACCAAAGTGGCTCATCCGAAACCACCCACTCCGCGCCGAACCGCTCTAACGAAAATGGCCGTGAATAAGCGCGGAGCGTCTTCTCTCCCGAATCAAGGAAATATTCGTGGAAATAGGAAAGCGCGAGCTCGCGAACTGTTCGATAAATCGGGTCTCGCCATCTCAAAACCGCATGGTTTGTTTTACTTATTGCGCCCCATAAACCATCGCGCCGGAATAACGCCACCACGTGATCGAAATCATGAGGCGCTGTTTGTAGATCTAAGAGCAGTGGCCGTTGTCCATGATACCAGAGCGTTGCTGCGGCAAAAAGAGCTCCTTCAAAACAATGAGCTGTGCGATTCTGCATAACGAGATGCGGCGAAAGGCATGAATCCCCTTCAGGCTCATGATTTGCAGGTAACGCAGAAAGAAAATCCTGTACGCGCTCTGGCGTACGCAAAGAGCCCATGAGTGCACGCTCCTCGGATGTGAGCAATGCTCGAAGTGCCCGTGTTAGTTTTTTGGCTTGAATTGAAGACACGCTGAATTAATACAAAAACGCTTTCCTCCAGCTTCCTGTGGACCATCGTCAAATACGTGCCCTAAATGAGAGTCGCATTTCTTACATCGCACCTCAACGCGCACCATGCCGTGCGACATATCAGATTGGAGAATAACATGCTCGCGATTCACGGGATCGGTAAAACTAGGCCATCCAGTGCCTGAATCGAATTTTGTATCGGAGGAGAAGAGCTCTTGGCCACATGCCGCACACATATACATACCTGCCTCTTTCGTAGCAACATATGCTCCTGAAAATGGCGCTTCCGTAGCTCCTTCGCGCAGTATGCGATATTGATCTTGCGAAAGCTTCTCTTTATATGGATCACGTGAGGTCATGCCACATATTCTCACACTTTACATCCCTGTGAAAGTATCAAAAAACCGACATATGTCGGTCTTTTGATAGTGTTACTCTCTTAGAGCCCTTGAGCCGCGTTATCGATTTCTTGTAGCTCCTTATCAAGGTCTACGTCTTCAATCTCATTTATCTCGAGCGCATCGGGTGATGCGGATACTTTAGCCGAGGGCGCTGGCATCTTTTTATAATCAACGTCTTCTGGAGTGCCCTGTTGCATGAGCACCCATCCTATAACACTCGCAAGCGCAATAAGCACAATCGCCCACAGCCAACTGAATGAACCATGAGAATCATTCATCAGTTTTTATTGGGTTACCGCAGGAGATGTGCTTGGGAGTGGAGACGGGGAAACTTCGTCATCATCTTCACGCCCACGGATAACCTCTTTTACCACTTCGGAGAGCTCTTTAACAGCACTGTGCGCTTCACGCACAGACTCCTGTGCCTCCTTGAGATCTTCATAGAGCGACTTACGGACTGTACTTACTGCAGAGCCAAGTTTATCTTCCGTGGTAATAGTGATCACATACGCTTCGCCAGCTTGAACCTCAACGCGTGCGCGAGCTGTGGCTATCGCTTCCTTCGCAGTAACAATAGCGACCTCTGCCTTCGTGACATCTTTACCCGCACTCTTGAGGTCGGCAACGCGAGCCTCAATGCGGGAAAGGGAGACTTCTATTTTTTCAAGAACGCTCACAAAGTTTTTTGTGATACGAGCATTGAGCGCGTCAATTTGACCATCAATGCGCTCTACGATCTGCTTCTTCTTTTCATCTTTCAGCCCCGCAAGCTTTTTCTTGAACGCTTCGCGCTCTTGCTCTCGCTTATCTTTCATTGCCTCGCGCGCCTTCTCTTCCTTCTGCTTCAACGCTTCGCGCTCTTCTGCGCGCTTTGTTTTTTCAACCTCCTGCTTCTTTTTTAGTGCTTCGCGCTCTTTCTCTCGAATCTCACTCTTTGGAGAAGGAGACACGGAATTATCTTCGCTTTCTGCATATGCAATAGGCGCACCCATGAGGCCCAAAGCAAGCGTAACTGCAACAAACACGATTGAATGTCGTTTCATACACCTAGTATATAACGTCACTTCTCGAGCGCAAGAACGCTTATGCACACGGCATTCGAGAAGTCCGCTCGTTAAAATCGTATATCCCAAGAATCCTTTGCGGAATCGAGCGTGTGAAAGAGTGCTGCAATAGGATTTTTCCAGACGTCAGCAATCGGCTTATCAAGGAGTGGGTCAAAGCGACCATCCCCATCATCGGCATAGAGTACCGCGACATACCCTTCTCCGTTTTTACTTGGCCCAGAAAGCACGATCTCTAAGCCCTGATGCTCTCCAACTGCAAGGAGCGCCGTAGCTCCCGCATAAGAGCGCGCGCCTGGACGAACAATTGCATATTGAATAACCACGAACCCTGGACGATCAAACGCCGCAAGCTCAACACGAACCGCAAGCCCCGGGCGCTGATCGACAACAAGAAGTGCATTCTTCCCCACCTGCACTCCAGGAAAGGTGATGGTTTGACCCTTGAGGATGAGCCAGCCCACGGTAAATAGCGCCACTGCAAAAAGCAGAGGATATCCGTGTGCGCGCACGAATCCCTTTAGTGTGTGTGCGGTCATACTATGAGACGCTCATGAAAAACATCATCGCGACACCAACAAGAGATCCGGCGCTTATAAGGGGCGTTGCCCCAATCAGAGAACCACGTGCAGACATAGATAAGTATATTCTATCGCATTATGACGCGGATCGGAAGAGCTACGCATTAACCAATCTGTCTGGACCTGGCACGTGCGCTTCCTTGCGACCAAGAATATACGTCTTACATGGCATAGCAAATAACTCGCGCGCAAAGAACATGATGTCTTCAGGGGTTACATTGCGAATGTGTTCCATCAACATATCTACAGACCAAAACTCAACGTTCGTAAGCAGAGCGTTCATGTGCGCATCGAGGATAGAATCATAAGAGTCTAGGCTCATTTCTAATCCTGTTAACAGTGGCACTTTTGCACTCTCTAGCTCCTCACGCGAAACTCCTCTCTGTAAAAAATGAGTCGCCTCATCACATATGGCGGAAAAGACTTTTGGTATGTTTTCAGAGGTTGCCGCAAAGGAGATCGACCATAATCCGATATCGCTGAACATATCAGAGTCTCCGCCAATATGGTACACCAAGTGTTCCTGCTCGCGGACACGCTGGTATAGATGTGAGGCGCTCCCTTGAGCAAAAATCCTCCCGAAAACCATTGCGCGCGTAACATAGGTAAGCGCATCCGGATGCACCCTGCCAATGCCTGGGAGCACCATTTCTACTTGTGCCTGTTCTATATCACGTTCATACCACCGAGTATACGAGCCTTCTCGTAAACGGGCGGGACTAGGAGGTGTCGCCGCACCAAGCGTGGGGAAGGAGTTAAAGGATTGTTCAGCAAAACGCCGCGCATCCGATTCGCTGATGCCACCACCGATGCCGAGTACAAAGTTTTCTGCACCGTATACGCGTTGCATATATCCACGTAGAACATCACTCGTCATGGATGCAAGGAACTCTTCGTCTTGAAAAATAGTTCTGCCCAGCGGATGATTATTTGCGATTACATCCCTCAACACCATGCGCGAGAGCGCACTCGCCGGATCGGTCTTCCGTAAGGCGGCTTCTTGAGCAATCACCTTTCGCTCCTTAACAATATCTTCCTGACGCAATAGAGAATGTTGCGTAATATCTCCTAGATAGCTAAAAATATATTCAACCTGACTTCGCGCACCACTGGCCCAATATTCTACATGCTCGGCGCTCGTGACTCCATTACGACGAATGCCGTGCGCCTGCGTAAATCGTGCAAGCTCTTGTGATGTCGACATACGCTCGGTGCCATCGAATAACAGATGCTCTAAAAAATGTGCAGCCCCTACCTCTGTTTCATGTTCCGCACGACGCCCTACATTACCCTTGAGCGTCACAAGCACTGAACGACGGTCCATTGGTACATATACTACACGCAGGCCATTTGATAATGTGAATGACTCCATAGCATACAAGCCACTACTTCGTTTTTTGAATTTCACGCAAGATGACCTCAACGCGGGCAAGGCTTTCGGAATCGTGGATAGAAAGCGGCGTTGCCTCAACGCCTATATTCTTAAGAGCGGCAACATGCTCTGCAAACACTTCTGCCGTCACCATATCACTCTTACTCAAAAATACGCGTTCTGGTTTTGCGCCAAGCGTCTCACGATATGCTGAAAGCTCACCACGCACTGTTTTATAATCAGCAACGGGGTCGGATGATTCTGCCGAAATTAAATGAAAAAGTGTTTTCGTGCGTTCCACGTGCTGCAGGAAGCGAATACCGAGGCCCTTCCCATGCGAGGCGCCTTCAATGAGCCCCGGAATGTCGGCGAGGATAAGTCCGTAATACGAGCCAAGGTTTGGTTCTAGTGTCGTAAAAGGGTAGTTCGCGACACGACTCTTTGCATTGGTAAGTTCGTTTAGAAGACTCGATTTTCCAGCATTCGGAAGCCCGACAAAACCAACATCAGCAATGAGCTTCAACTCGAGTCGAATATGAAAAAATTCACCAGGCGTACCTTCTTGGAATTCTTTCGGGCTCGTATTGATTGAAGATCGAAAATGGAAGTTGCCCTTTCCACCCTTTCCGCCACGCGCCACAAGTACGCGATCACTCGTGCTAATAATTTCCTGATCCTCTCCCGTATCAAGATTATGGATAACGGTCCCAACAGGAATTTTGAGTACTACCGGCTCGCCATCACGCCCATCACGAAATTGAGGGTTGCCGCCCTCTCCGTCTGTCGCCTTAATCTCTTTTACATTGCGAAATTGGGTGAGCGCGCCAATGTCAGCTACGCCTTCCATATACACATCTGCGCCATTGCCGCCGCTGGCTCCCGAAGGACCAAGGCTCATTTTATTCTTATCAAAAGCGACGGCTCCTGTGCCGCCATCTCCTGCTTTTACTGAAATAGTAACATCATCAACTAACATACAAAGAGTATGCCACAAACAGGTAGTATATGCTACGAACTAGAAGGAACGACGACGAGGGCGGAATCCGCGGCGTGCGCCAAACGTGCGACGACGGCCTGCGAATGGACGCGAACCCTGGCTACTTTGGCGATCCATTTGGGGCATTCCAGGACCTTCCGATGTAGGAATTTCCATGCGAATAATACGCTCAATATTGCGCAATGTGATGCGTTGGTCGGGCGTCGCAAGAGAAATAGCATGTCCGCCGGCACCTGCGCGAGCAGTGCGGCCAATGCGATGTACATAATCTTCAGGATTCATAGGCAAATCAAAGTTGATGACCAGCTCGATCCCCGTCACATCAATACCACGAGACGCAATGTCAGTAGCAACGAGCACACGATATGCTCCAGATTTAAACCCAGCCAACGCTTCACGGCGTTGCACTAACGAGCGATTTGCGTGGAGCTCTGCAACGGTGTGCCCCATGCCACGGATCATGTCGGTCAGCTTGCGTGCGCCGTGCTTTGTCTTTGAGAAAATAAGCGTCGTTCCTGAATATTTCGCAAGAAGCTTTTCCACCATAGGGATCTTTGCGTCACGCTGAACGATAAAGATTTCTTGCGTCACGCGAGAAGCCGTCGTACCCGCTGGTGCAATTTCAATACGAATAGGGAGCTGCATGTGTCCCGTGGCGAGTTTCATGATCTCTGCTGGCATCGTTGCTGAAAACAACATAGTTTGTCGCTCTGTCGAGATCATTTTCAAAATGGTCGTGATCTGATGTGCAAACCCCATATCAAGCATGCGATCAGCCTCATCGAGCACCACAACGCGTACGCGCGTGAGATTAAAATTCTTCTGCTTGAGGTGATCCATAAAACGTCCGGGAGTCGCCACAATGACGTGTGGGTGATTACGCAATGCGCGTACCTGCGGATACATAGGCGCGCCACCAATGAGCACCGCAGTGCGTACGCCCATACCAGCGCTTAATTGCTGGATAGATTCTTCAACCTGTGAGGCGAGCTCGCGCGTTGGCACGAGCACCAACCCCTGCGCATCCATGTTTGAAAGACGCTGAAGCATTGGCAAACAGAAAGCGAGCGTTTTTCCTGTTCCCGTTTGTGCGATACCGACGATATCCTTGCCTTCAACAGCAATAGGAATAACCTGCTGCTGAATGGGCGTCGGCACGCTGTAATTGATACGTGTAAGCGCCTCTAAAAACAGAGGGGCAATGCTTAATCCAGAAAATCCAGCTACCGGAAGTGATGTGTTTTGTTCCAAGATAAAATACGAACTAGAGAACCCGCCGCGCGTTTCATAGAACCTCACCGCGAGAGATCAAAGCTACGTGTAGTAATCATACCATAAAACTCAAAAAATATCAAATAAAAGAACGAACCCCGCACGATACATTCGCACGGGGTGTTGGTTGATAGCTATTCGTCCTCGTCGGGATCACCGATGTCCTCTTCGAGTATGAGCGGCAGTTCGGTACTTCTCACCTCCGCCATGAGGCGCTCCCAATCTTCCTTCGGGAAGTGCTCCCGACAATATTCGTTTGCACTCACTCTCGAGAAGAGCGGAGACGACCAGATCGGGCGCTCCTTCAGGCCCAGGGGGATGGCGTAATGTCCATGTGCCCAGCTGGTGCTACACCTGCCACCTGTGCAGATGAAAAAGGATACGGATCTCTTTTCAACTTCTTCTGTTGCCATGCGAGCCTCCTTACAGAGAAGGTATACACTACTACCCGCTAGAGCGCAAGGAAACGATATACCAACAGCGCGGGCCAGATGAATGCTTTGAGGAGCCCTACAATTCCCGTTCCAAACGAATCTGCTTGCTGAATGAAATATACTGCCGCACCAATAAGCCCCATCCCATACACCGCATCCGAAGAAGTATTGTGATTCATATAATAACTGTACGCTTTCTCCTCTGAATTAAAAAGAGCTTCTGGGCTCTGGGAAGGCGTTTTATCGCCGCTTCGCGTTTCAGCGCGGCACTCCGTGAGCCGCACTTCTCTGTATACACCATGCGCATCGCGCCGTGAGCGCGCGTATAGTTGCCGCCCTTCCCCGCCTTATGCTCGCGCAAACGACGCGCTACATCAGTGGTGATACCCGTATACAAACTGCCATCGCGACACTTCAGAATATAGACAATGTACATCCGCTACTCTTTAGGCATGCCCCACTGCCATCGTGGCTTTTCCCCTGTTTTATATGCAATGCGCAAAAAAGTTATCGTAAGAAAAAGAGCAGGCAATATAAATAAAAACATAACTTCACGACGCGGCGAATCATCATCGATAGTAAGACCGAACAGTACGAGCAACCCTATATAGACAACCGTAACCAACCACCCCTGCCACGTTGCCGGCGTCCAGCCCCATCCAAACCACTTTCGCTTAAACCATAGGTGCTGTGGGTTGTCTCGTATGTATGTAAGGTAAGTTTTAAACATAGAGTGGGGCTAGGCGCAGACGCGTAGACTGTCTATTGAGTCTTAATGACTACTGACGCTGGCAAGCGCGCACGGATACCTGCGAGATCCGTTTCCGAATACAGATTACCGGAGATATTGAGTGTTATGAGCTTTGAAAGGTTTCCGAGTTCATTTGGAAGCCCTGTGATCTTGTTGTTGGAAAGATCAAGCACCTCTAAATTCGTAAGCTGGCCGATCTCTGCAGGCACTCCACTGAACGTGTTGTTGCTCAAATTTAACACCTTCAAGTTCTGGAGTTGACGAACTTCAGCGGGCAACGAGCCTGAAAGTTCGTTGTTCGAAAGGTCTAATACTGCGACTTCACGAGCGTCAAACACATACGATGGCACCTTTGTAAGCCCCTTGCCGCTCATGTTCAGCGTGCCACCCACTGGTGTTTGCTGCGCTTCCTCTGGTGTATCCACATATTCTCCCTTGAGAAGATACCCCGCACCGCCCAAAACAAGTACTACGAGAACAAAAATTATAGCGTTTTTCATCCCCTTAGTATACCACTTTCTGAAGAACGCAAGGGGCTTTGTCACATATGCACCACTTCGTCAACTATTCCCCTAATTCGAGTATTTCATCAATGCGAATCTGGTGCACAAACTCTGGCACGTGGCTCACGAGTATCATCGCCCCCTGATATGCATCAAGCGCCTTTGCGATGACCGGAATGTGCCGAAAGTTAATATGGTTCGTTGGCTCGTCTAAAATAAGGAGCCCCGGCTTTTGGAGCACGAGGTGAATAAACGCCACTAAGCCCTTTTGACCTTCAGATAAGCTGCCGATTTTTGTAAAAATAGCATCCCCCGTGATAAGGAAGCTCGCCGCGACACCACGAAGTTCTTCATCACTCATTCCTGTATTAAGCTCTTTTAATGATTCCAACACCGTATGGTCGAACGGTAGGGTTGAAAAATCCTGCCGGTAATACCCAATCTTCACGCCCGGCGAGATTACTGCGCCCTTTGTGTGACCCGATGCAAGCGCCTCAAGGAGTGTGCTCTTGCCGATGCCATTCGGACCCGAGAGAAGCAGGTGCCGATTTTTATGCAAAATCACATTCACCTTCTTTTGTGTGGCTTTGTGGTTCTTGATCACAGAAACCGCAGAGATGCTCACCACGGGTCCGATGAGCCCCTGCTGTGCCGGAATCGTAAAAGGACGAATTGTTTTGTCTTCTTTGCGTACATCCACCTGCTCGTCTTCCATTTCTGCAGCATCTTCACGCATGCGTTTCGCGAGTAAGCGCAAACGACCACCTTTCATGGCAAAATAGTTTGCCTTCTCTTTCTTCTCTATTGCCTCTTTCGCAAGTCGCGCATTTTTACTGTTTTCCTTTTCGATACGAGCGGCAATTTGCTCTACTACATTAAAATAGTTGCCTTGGTATTGTTCGATCTTGCGCGTGTAGATATCTAAATAGAGCACGCCATCTGTGAAAGCATTCAAGAAGTCAGCATCATGTGAGATAACCACACACGTCTTCTTATACTGCACTAAAAACTGTCGCAAATGTGCGATGCCTTCTTTATCAAGATTATTCGTTGGTTCATCGAGTAGCAACACATCCGCATCTTGAATGAGCGCAGAGGCTAAGAGCAGGCGCGCCTGCTGGCCGCCAGAGAATGAACGCACCACGCGATCATGAGGCGCGTTCAGATTTACCACCTCAAGCACGGCGTCAATTTTCGGATCGATATCGTGTACTTTATGCGCAAAGCATTGCTGGAAGAATTCGCGCACGGTCATGTCGAGCTGATTGCGCGCTACCACCTGACGCGCCATCGCAATCGTGAGTCCGGGCGCACGGTGCACTGAACCAGATTCTGGAGCGAGAGCTCCTGCGTGTCCTGTTGGAGTAATCAGGTGGAACAGCGTGCTCTTGCCGGCACCGTTCTGCCCCATAATCGTAATTTTCGCACCACGACGAATAGAAAAATCTACCTCGGTGAGGATGGGTTTCTTGTGCCCATATTCGAAGGACACCTTCTCAAAGCGGATAATAGACTCTCCGTGTGCCATAACTAAAAAAGGAGATACGAGTATGCCACATTTTCTCTGCGTGGTAAAGCATCCTCCCGTTATCCACAAGGACATTCTTGACGCCCTCTCCCAGAGGCGCACCCTATATACAGGGTTTGAGAGTACGGAAGTTGTACCGCAAGGGATAGCTGGGCGGCCGTACTGCAAGGGAAAGTCGCTGGGTAAGTAAGATTACTCGTGTGCTCTTAGGCCCTACAAAAAACACCACGTATTGTGGTGCTTTTTGTTTCTCCAAACTGAAGATGACCGAGCTATTCAGTGTTTAAGAAAACCAATACCTAACTATGTTTGCTAAAGGCCGAGTGACAAAATAAAGCGAAAAGCTTACGAGTCTGTTTGCCTGAAAGATAGCTAGAATCTAACGAAATAGATACGAGTTACTGGCTTTCTGAAGCCCTGAAAGTGAGAGGTGGTGAGCCCTACTGCTCAGTGTTGTCATACTATCATATTTCGCTAAAAAAGTCAATAGGCGCTATCCCCACCCGCAAAATCACCTCTGTTCACCTGGGCATAGCGCGAACTCACAATGTGGCCCAACGCGCCCTACTGCGGAGCCGTCTGGGCACAATTTAGCTTCCATGGTGCAAGGATAGTCGTACCGAGGAGGCTGGGTAGGCGCGTTATCAAAAGACGCGAACACCACACCCAGCACGATAACTACCAACACTGCAAGCAGAATGTTTAAGTAGTTCTTCATATACTCATATCCTACTCGCTCTCTCCGCCGATACCAAGTAGGAACTTGAACCTCTTTGTATCCTTTGTTTTAAATTTCATGCCATCTTTTGTCGAAAGGATAAGCACCTTTCTCCAAATCCAGATGCGAATGTAATAATCAGTAATTTTTTTAGGCAGAAGAAACTTTGAAACGCGCCACTCGTTCGCTCCCTCTTCTATCTCCGTAGAAAAGAGGCTACTATTTCCTATTCCCATTTCAGAGAAAAGATATTTCATAACAATCTACTTACTGGGTGACTTCTTTCAAAGTACCGCTTTCCATGCGAAACGTACGAGAGACCCCAACCGTTGGATCGGCAGTCATGGGCTCATCGGGCCTACGGTCAGCGTAGTTTACAATGATAGTTCCGTTACGGATCTCTGTTGTTTGAGGCGCAATGCGATCACCAAGCAAAAGAGCATTCGTGCCCTCATAGCCACCACCGGCCACTCCTCGCGCTACGGCAATATAATAAAATGTCCCCGTGCCCCCGGGTTGCTGTGCGAGAATAAAGGCAACATCAGGGATACTATCCCCCGTGAGATCCGCAGATGCTTCATTCCCAAACGCTTGCGTAATCACCGAGCCTACTTCCGCTTCGCCATCTACCAACTGCACGCGCTCGCCTTCAATGATATATGTTGCATTGCGATAATCTCCAACGTTTTCTGGAGCAGTCGCAAGGCCTTTCCAAAGCAGAAACCCACCACCCACAAGAACGACAATAAGAGCAAGAATAGTACGCATACCAGTATAGTAGCACACCTCTAGCGATGCGCCGCACCAACCGCTTCGCTGATATGAGAATAACTATCTCGCGCAAGCAGGCGCGCAAGCCCCTGGTTAATCTCCCCAACGCGTTGCGGGCCGAAATAAATCATGCCGGTGATGAGCTGCACGAGTGAAGCGCCAAGACGAATCTTTTCGTAGGCATCCTCTGCGGTAAAAATACCGCCACATCCAATAATTATAAAACGCTTGCTGTAGTGCCGTGCCACGTGGCCAATGAGTGCATTCGCCCCATCACGCGTTGGCGCACCGCTGAAGTTGCCCTTCCCTGCACGTGCCACTTCTTCATGGTCAAGATGCGGGTTACTGCGATCTTTCACAAGATTCGAAAATACAAACCCGCGAATGAATGCGAATGGTTCTGCAATTGCAATAAGCGCGTCTATTTCTTCAAAGGAACGCTCCAGCGGCATTTTAATAAACACGGGACAAACGATGGGAAGCGCCGCAAGGGCGGTGAGAATGCGCGAGAGTCCTTCTGGCGTATCCGGACGCTCTGCAAACGATGTCACATGAATAAGGTTCGGACAGCTGATGTTTAATTCAAAATAAGAAAAGAGCGGGTGCGCAATCGCCTTCTGAAAACCACCCGTAATATCCGCCACCACCGCATCAAACGAAGGGTAGGAGCGGTTCGTGGAACCGATGCTTATCCCTACAGGTCCATGGGCACACTGTGGCACGCGCTGGAGCACGTGTTCCATGCCCGCGTTCTTAAACCCCTTATTCACCAAAAGCGCCTGCGAGCGAGGCAAGCGGCCCAACATAGGGCGTGGGTTTCCGGCGTAGGGCTGGTTAGTTATCGTGCCAACGGTATGAAATCCAAACCCCACACTCGGGATGATATCTATAAGCCGGCCATCGTAATCAAAGCCGGCGGCAAGACCAACGGGATTCGAAAATGTGATGCCCGCGACTGTAGTTTCCAGTCGTGGATCAGTAACCGCACAACACACACGCACGAGCCATCGCAGAGGCGCCACAGTGCCGCTCCACGCGCCAAGGGTAAGCGCCCACTCATGCACGCGATCCGCGGGAAAGAGAAAAAGAATGGGTTTTACAATATGGCGATAGAAAGTGCCTATAAGGAATGCCATACCTTCTCACTCTACGCCCCCTGGAAGTAAAAAGACAAGCCCCGATATGCATGCAGCACACCGGGGCCTCCTCACGCGTACTCGCCGAGGAACAGGCGCATCACCTCGAGCGAGAGAAGACACGCACTCATCACCAGAGACTCAAGGAGCGCCTTGTCGCGCACCTCCCGATACGTAAGCTCCCTGTGCATCTCTTGGGTCCCGCCGATGAACCGCCTCTCGATGGTCACTAGGCCCCAGTAGACCGCTTGCAGAGCAGAGGTGACGCTCCCTCCAAGCAGTACGACAGTCGCCAGAAAGACCGAGGCTCGCATCAAACGAAGTAGCACGTATTCACTCAAGCTCCACCTCCTTGGGGTAAGTTTTTACACTAAAAGAGAGATACTGTCAATTACCTCCCGCTTGAGCCGAAGCCTTTTGTACCAAAGAAAAAGCGGCTTGATGTTATCGCACCGCTTTGTACGTCACACTCTTTGTCTTCTCCTCAATAGTGCGAGCGCCACAGCTACAAGCGCCGCGCCGGAAACTATCCATGCCGTAGAGAGCGCCACGTAGTGTGCAAGCGCCCCACTCACCAACAACCCGATCATGCCTCCTATATGTCGGGCAATCTGGTCAAACGACATGAGCGTCGCACGTTCTTTGGATGGGATGTTGTCGTTCAGATACACATCCTTGAGTGGCACAAAGAGCCCTCGCGCAACTTCGTGTGCGAGAAAAGCACCGAGCGCAAACCCAAAGCTCGACGCAACGACTGTGGCACAGATACAGAGTCCGGTAGCCACTTGGGCATATAAGATTGCCCTTCTCTCGTCTCTCACGTTGCGAAGAAATGCCGGCGCAAGCGTTGCACCAGCCATCGTGGCAAGAACAATTCCTCCAAACAAGATGCCAAAAAACATCCTATCGTGAAGGAATTCTCCAAAGAGTGGTTGCCACTGCATGTTTGGAGCCTGCATGGCAAACTGTTGCGCCGCACTCGCGATGAGAACAAAGCGCATAGCGCCGCTTGTGCGTATGTGTAATGCGCTAGAAACTATCGTTTGCCGCATTGCATACAGCCCGCCACCAGACAATGACCTCCTTAAAGTTGGAGCATCTGTTTCTCTCATGTACGCTGTGGCGATAAGAGCCGCAAGGATCATGCATGCACCACCGACAAACCAAGGCAATGCCATGTCTCGGTTCGACGTGGCGGCACCAAGAATCGCCGCGAGAATGCGAGTAACGCCGTTCACTTGCTGCTCTCGAGCGAAGATATGACTTAACGACCCGGTAAATCCTTGGCCGCGCAAACGATCAACAAGCCATGCGGTGAATGCGCCACTTGCAAACGTACTACCAACAGCACACACCATCTCCGCAGCAATGAATCCCCAAAATGAGTCGGCGGATCCATAGATGAACATCCCCGCACCAAGCAACGTACAGGCGGTAACATAGGAGAACTTTCTCCCAAACACATCAAACATCGCATAAAACGCAACAACAAACGCCATCCCGAACCCAGTCGTCGCCTGGAGCACAAAGTAACACCGCACCGTCTCACGCATTTCTCGCGTCATAGCGCCTCCATTTTTGTAAAAGAACTCTTTAGATAGAACAAAAACGCCTCGGTCTATCTAACCGAGGCGCTCTTGGGAACTAACTGATAAAAAAGAAATTAGAACAACATCGCCTTGGTCAAATAAACAGAATAACGGCAAAAACCCCAGACCGTTTTCTGGGACGTAAGTGCGATATAGATGTGGCGATTTCTATTGTTCATATGCATGTGTAAATATACAGTATATATTGGTATATGTCAATCACTTCCCACTAGAACCGAAGCCTTTGGCGCCACGCTTCGTGGTGGAAAGAGAGGCGACTTGTTTAAAAGAGACGTGCTCCACTTTCTGTATAAGCATCTGCGCTACTTTGTGCCCTGCTTCAAGTATTACGGCTTTCGTACCAAGATTTATGATCCCCACCTGCACTTCACCACGGTAGCTAGAATCGATCACACCGCCCATCACCTTGAGGCCATGCTTTATCGCTAATCCACTTTTATCCCAAATGAGCCCCACCGTGCCACGCGGGAGCGCCATCGCAATGCCTGTAGGCACCACCACAAGCTGTTTTGGTTTTATCACCACACGCGAAACGGTGTAGAGATCCATGCCCGCATCACCAGCGTTGGCGTAGCTGGGCATGACTGCATCTGAATGTAAGAGTTGGATGTTGAGTTTCATGGTGTTGAAATTATTTCTTCTTGCCTGGCGTCTCGCTGAAATCATTCGCTATTCTCCGAAATGCCCCCTCGCCAAGAATACCTTCTACTATGCGCGCTAACGGAAGATAGCGTCCAGAGAAATGTGCCTTGGCAAACTCTGCGAAGATCTCTGATCGTTGCGTATATGCACCCTGTGACTTCTCAATAAGCTCATCAAGAAGTCTATAAAACTTTTTACGCTCAAAATACCTTTCCTTCATCTCAACAGCTCCGCGATTTTTCATACCCTCTATAAGGCCGGCTGCATATGCCGATCGCTTCTCTTCAGACGGATACGCGACTTTTATTGTTTCCAGAGCGCGTATTGGATCTTCTACATATTTTACTTCCTCCGCAAACTCTTGCATCTGCTGTTGTGTCCAGCCTAAACGACGCTGGTGCGCATTCGCCAAATTACGCAATGTTCTCATAGCCTCCTCTTCTTCACCAAAAAAGCCCTGTTGCCCAAGTGTTTCTACGAGTTGCCGTGCGCACTCTGTGACAATTGCCTCCTCAAGCTGGCTAAAGTACATCTTCTCGTCACCGAGCTCCGCAGAAGGATCTTTTTGATCAACCGTCTGAATGCCACTACGATAGAGAGTCCCCTTGCCATCTGGTCGGATATAGAACGATTTAAAACCCTGTGCGTGGAACAGCTCGTGTGCAAGAGTGCCACAGAAAGGGATCCTTGATGGACGCTTCTCTACGCCGATGCGGAGAGAAAGGGACCTATGAATGCCAACGCGAAGCTTTCCCTGTGTAAGCTCAAATACAGCACCCGGCTTGAGAAGGTGTATGTTCTCAAGCGGTAGTTGCTTCGGCGCACCTCCGTACTTTGCAGCCATTTCATCAACAAGCTCTTGGACCTCATGAATAACGGCAATATCTTCTGGAGTCTTTTCAAGCTCAAATTCTGCCAAGATTTCAGGTGGCTTTGAAAAAAGCCTTTGGAGAAATTCCATAGCCTCTCCTTTGTCTTTCTCACTTCCACCGACGACGTGTTCAAAATGAGTTTTTTCTCCCATGTCTTTATACCCGCATCTCGCACTATCATACTAAGAAGACCACGAATATGCCATCCATCAGGAGCCTATTGACATAACACAATATAGATACTATAGTCTTCCCATTCTTTTACAATAACAATAACGGGAGGGCGAGGAGAAGAAATGCAGCTATTACTCGAAGCGTTGCTCTTTGTCTTCTTCGGAGGCGTCCTGGTGTTCAAAGTCATGATCCCATTGGCTCGCACTGCCATTGGAATCATCGACACCACCATGCGACGCCGAGGGAAGACGCTCGATGAGCTCCGAGAAGAACTCCGAAGAGATGCGGAACGGGAGGAGGCGTTTCGCATTCAGCAAGAACTCGATCGACGCCGCTTCGAGCGTGCGGCGATCTTGGATCAAAAACTCCATGGGATCTTCGATCCCGAGGAGTCCACAACGGAGACGGTTGAAAAACCAGCGAAAAAAGACGGGCTTATCCACTAAACCAGTGCCGCAACAAACGAAGAGGTGAAGCATGTACGAATCCAGTCGCGCGCCGAACACGATCAAGCCGATCTTGATCGGCATCCTCTGCGCCGTGGGGATCTACCTCACGCCACGCACCGTGGAGCACTTGGACGCCACGCAGGTCATGGTCGTTCAGTACCCGACCGGAACCCTGGTCTGGCACACCACACCAGGCTTCAAGATGCAGTGGTTCGGGTCTGTCACGAAGTATCCCAAGCGGAGCCAGTACTGGTTCTCTGCGAAGAGTGAGCAGAACACTTCCGACCAGTCCATCAAGGTACGGTTCAACGACGGCGGTCACGCGCAGGTATCTGGCTCGATCGCCTGGGAGATCCCACTCGACGAGAAGGCGCTCACCCTGCTCCACACGAAGTACGGTACGCACCACGCGCTCGAGCAACAGCTCGTACGCACCATCGTCGAGAAGGCGGTCTACATGACCGGGCCCCTGATGAGCTCAAAGGAGTCGTACGCCGAGCGGCGTAACGACCTCATCCGATTCATCGAAGACCAGATCAACAACGGAATCTACCAGACGCGGACCGAGACCGTGAAAGAAAAGGATCCGCTATCTGGCTCGGATCGAACGGTCAACTACGTCCGCCTCGTCGAAGCGGAGGGCGTGATCCAGCGCCAAGAAGAGAGCCCTCTCAAGGTGTTCGGCGTTCGGACATTCAACCTTTCGATCAACTCCGTCACCTATGACGACACGGTCGACAAGCAGATCGCCGCACAACAAAAGGCCATGATGGACGTGCAGACCGCCATGGCAAACGCCAAGAAGGCGGAACAGGACGCCATCACCGCGGAAAAGAACGGGCAAGCGCAAGCGGCGGAAGCCAAGTGGAAGCAGGAGGTGATCAAAGCGACCATGGTGACCGAGGCGCAGCAAAAGCTCGAGGTTGCCAGGCTCGACGCCGAAGCAGCTGCCCAGGAGAAGCGCAAGCAGATTCTGTTGGGCGAAGGTGAGGCCGAGCGGCGAAAGTTGGTGATGGCCGCCGACAATGCGCTCGACGCGCGTCTGGCCGCGTACGTGAGGGTGAACGAGCTCTACGCGCAGGCGCTCAAAGAGATGAAGATGCCTCTGGTTCCGACGGTCGTCTCTGGAGGTGGCGGCAACGGGAACGCCACGAGTGTCCAGACGCTCATCGACCTCTTCACGGTCAAGACCGCGAGAGAGATCGGCATCCAGGCGACGCCAGGGGGCAAGTAACAGGCGGGGGTAGTGAAGTCTTCGTGGCTTCACTACCCCTTTTTTAATTCCAAAGAGAGCCTAAGAAAATGGGCATAGCGCTCGCCTGCTTCGTGCACTGCGGTTTTCACCTCTGGAGAAGGTTTATTGAAAAAGTGAAGTGAAATCTGCACGGTGTCTTTTGTGATCACCCGCTTCCATGTGCCAAGCACCTGCCCATCAACCACAATAATAGGTTGGAGCATGCCATTTGCGCCCGGGTTTATGTGATGCGTGTGCATTGCCTCCAACGAGGCGCTCCGATCACGGTACGCAACAAAGAATTCATCAAACGAAGGAAGGAGAAAGGCCTCTCCTGTTTTCTGCGGCACTACTCGACGCGGCGCCATCCAATACGTTGTACCCTCTACAGCAACGCTCGTGAGCGCCTTGACTGCGTGCGCGATGCCCGCGCGGATATCTTTGAGAGCAAGACCGGACCACCATGCGAGATCTTTTTCCTGCGCAGGACCGTGACTGGTGAAATACCGAATCGCCAATTCACGCAGTGCATCATCTCGATCTCGCGGCTTTCCAACGCGCGGCACCCATTCGTCAAGAAGCACCAGCGTTTGTTGTTTGCCTCGCCGTGGGCCAAAACAGAGCAACTGTTCGTGCGCTAAGCGCCCGATGATGTGCAATCCCAAACTTGCTCGCTTTGCAGGAATGCCCGCAGATTCAAGAACCGCATAGAGTTCTTCGCGCGTCAGCGCCTTGCCACCCTTCAGCGCTTTTTCAAAAAGCACCCTACTTTTGTCATAGGTTGCCGTGGTGATGCCATGCATGCGCATGCGATGCGCATAGGCGGAAAGGACGCGTGGTGTCATAAGATCAAGCATCCAGCGCACATCTTCTCGCGCAACAAAGTGAAGCGTGGAACGCATGGGCCACGTGCGCACAATGCGCTGTTCCGCAAGCGCATCAAGAATAGTCTGTTCATTCGCACGCTTCATGCGCAGACCAACAGCCCAGAGCGCACTCGGGATATCTTGTGCTTGTACTGCGCCTAAGTGGCGCACGACTGCTGCAACCGTTGCAAACGGCGTGCGCCCAATGCGTTGGCTCTGCAACCGAAGTTGTGCGATATCGGAAAGATTCACGTACCGTATACTAATTGAGAAGAAGCGCTAACACAAACGCGATCACCAGCGCAATGCCCATAGCCCTCAACGCACGATTCCATGAAAAAAATCCCTCCGCCACCATCTGACGATGCACCTCAAACCCCAGCGTAAACCCCGCAAACCCCGCGAGCATGTATAACAATGAATCCATAGCTCTTACCATACGCTACACTGCACACTGTCACAAGCTGGTACAGCGCGAAATAGGCAAAAAGAAAATCCCGGAGTGAAGGCAAGGCCCCACTCCGGGAAGAAGAACTACCTGACGACCTCGAAACCGACGCGCTTGAGCGCTTCGGCCTCTTCCTTGCTGATCACCCACCAGAGCCACTGGGCATAGTTAAAAGCCGGAGTGACGATCGGTCTCCCGCCTCGAAATACCACGTCGTCGCCCTGTTGCACGTTGAGCACCCGCGCAGAGAAGCCGCAGAGCTCTCTCCCCTCTACGGAGATGCAAACGAAGTCCAGACCCCCGCCGACGCTCATGACGCGCTTTGCGCGCCCAGCGCGCAGACTTCGATCTGTCACGTCAGTCTCGCGCATAGGGAGCTTCTCCAGCTCTTCCGGCACTCCCATCACAGGGGCTAACTTACCCCGCTCCATCTCTGTGAAGTAGTAGGTGGTGTTCGTACGTTCACGCGCAGAACGCGCTGACTCGTAGTATGCGACGCCGAGCGCGAGGAAGCCCGCCATAGCGACACAGATCAGCAGACGCAGAGTCGAACCCGCGAGCCACTTCTGGGCGAAACGCCGACGCCAGTCGTTGGCATCGATGCCGGCGATCTTGTTAGCAACCCACTGCTGGGCTCTGCTGTAGGCAAGCGATGGTGGAACACCCGAAAGACGAGCCGCGAAATTGCCACCGAAGAACAGTGCTTCTTGCTCATTCGCCGCGAAGTACCTCTCCGAAGCAAACGGCACGAAGAGAGTTTTCTCCAGCTTCTCCCTCTCGTGATACACGAAGACAGTGGCAACCAGGTGTCGGAACTTCTCGGATGCGTTGCCGAAGACGACGACACTCGGCACTACCAGAAACTTCCCGTCAATCGTCCAACGCCTTCCGCGCCTCTTCGCCTCACGGTACTCATCAACGCCGCAGATGGCGGTGATACCGCCTACCGTGTTGTAGAGAAAGTAGGGCATCTCACCCCACTTCTTGGCCAGCGCGCTCACGGCCAGGAACAGCAGAAACAGGATGCCCGCGATACTGATGCAGGCACCCGCCAACGTCATGTGATCCACGTGAAACTCCTTGTTAACGTAGCGCCTTCAGCCCTTAAGCTTCCGGTCACCACAGCCTCTGGTAGTGCCTTAGCACCCCAGTGCACATATTATGCATAGCTAAGAGTTACGTGTCAATTATTATATTGACCGGTTATGCCGTGCCCTATTCCTTACGTGCGGTGATGCGCACCTGAAACTCTTTTGAGAGCGCGCTATCATATTCCTCTACGCTCTGCACTTTCCCATCTTTGATGCGCACCTTCAGCACAAGGCCCCGCATCGTTGCTTCTGAAAAATACTGATCAAATATAAAATTACCAAGGCTGTAGGCTATCCAGCCATCTTTGTAGCGTTCCACCTCTTGCACCACGTGCGGATGGTGCCCGATGACCAGATCCGCCCCCGCATCAATCGCCGCCTTCGCAATGGTCTCCTGCTGTTGGTTGTGCTGTGTTTTGTATTCCTCGCCCCAGTGCAATGAAACCACCACGATATTATTCTCCTGCTTTGCGCTGGCAATAGCGGCGGCCATGCGCTCGGGATCCCACCGGCTGATGCCCGCCGATGCCTCCCCCGCCACCGCACTCTGCAGAAATTCGGTATAGGCCAAAAACGCCACGCGCGTGCCCTGCACGTCTCGCACCACGGGCCGCTCTGCCTCTGCGGCGTTGTTCCCGCCGCCCACGAAATCAATGCCGGCCTGTGTGAGATGCGAGAGCGTATCAAGGAACGCTTCGCGCCCGTAGTCCCACATATGGTTATTCGCGATAGAGACTACATCAAAGCCCGCGAGCACAAGCCCTTCGATTGTTTTTGGATCAGCGCGGAACGAGTAGATGCTCCCCACGTTCTTTCCCCGAGCAGAGACTGGGTTCTCAAGATTCGCGAAGGTGATATCCGCATCTTGGAGAAACGCGGCGGCGTGCAGGAATGGAAAGGTGTAATCATTTTCTTTCGCCATGCGAATGCCCACGGAACGCGAGAGCATGATATCTCCCACAAAGATCATGCTTCCCTCTTTGCTGGAAAAGAAAGAAGGAATATCGGGGAACGAAAATGGTGATCTCGTTTCAGTTCCGTTGGTGATGGTCTGGCTCCTGTCACTCAAAAGCGAAACGCCGCCCACCACGAGCATAGCGAGCACCAACGCTATAACACCATAAGAAAGGCGTTTCATCGCGTTTATTCTATATCAACTATATAGCTACCGAGAAATGTTTCTACCGCTCGTATGGTGTCGGCCCTCACCTTCGCATTGCTTTTCGCAACCCAGACTGCAAAATTATACAGTTCTTGTGTATCAACTTTCATCCACTTCTTATTCCGAAAGAGAAAAAAGAAGAGCGTCGTCATCGCTAATCTTTTATTTCCGTTCTGAAACGGATGATTTTTGATCATCAAATAAAATAGTATCGAAGCCTTCCTCACAAGGCCGGGATATAACTGCTTACCACCAAAGGATTGGAACGGCGCATCAATGCACCGCTCAAGCGCGTTTGAGTATCGTGTGCCGAAGTCAGGGATAGGTTCACGCCACGACATCGTTTCTTGTGCAAGTCTATGTGCGACGTACTCTATATCAGTGAGGGTGAGCCGTTTCAGCTTCATATTATTCTTTCCCTAAAAGCTTGAGTGTTTCGCCGTATTCTTGGACAACTCGAGCAACTGCCTTTTTAATTTCGTCTTTTTTAGGTTCCGTGAGCACGTCAGACTGCCCCTCGTTCACAAACGCGAGCGCATCTTCCATGGAAATAACGTACATACGCCCAATTTTGTGGGCTGGAATGTGTCCCTTTTTAACCTTACGAAAAGCCGCAATACGGCTAATGCCAAGCATTTTGGCCAATTCTGGGACAGAGAGGAATGTCTTTTTTGTAGTGTTTTGCTCCATATGTTTCGTTAACCCTATCGCTCCTATAAGGTTAACACAAGTTAACCCATACATCAATAGTGCCTATCATGAAACGTTACATTCATTATATACCACTAAAAAACAGACGCCCCGTGCAACGGGTACATAGGGCGCGTAGGATAGGGTTAGTTTCCCTCTCGGGATTCGAGCGCGGCAGTTGCGGTACCCACTCTAGTGATCGCATTTATAGAATGCATACTAGAGGGTTAAGTCTTTAGCCAGAGGCAGAATGAGGCTCATTGATCTGGGAAAATGAGATAAATTGAGACCCTAAATAAACACTTAGGGGGCTATAAGCATCTATGCCGGCATAGTAATCTCTCTCTCTTCCGTCAACAAACCGACCAGTCTCTCATAGTAGACTCTGGTTCTCGCTCTTTGCTCATCAGGGAGGCTCTCAATTATCTGCAAGAGTTGCTCTGGGTTAAAATTAGGTACAAGAGCACCGTCACTATATCTATTCAACCACGGATCGATAGTATCCACATATTTTAACCCATCAGTGGCATCAAAAAAGTTTACCCTATTTGCATCCGCCGCTATACCGAGAGACCATAGATCATTCTGAAATTTCTTAAACCGGCTAGTTCTGCGAAAACCCTCCTCCATTACATGTAGTTTTTCTAATACCCGATCTATTTGGGTGGGGTTGAGATGACCCCTATTTTGCCTAAGACGGTCGCGAAGTTTTTTATAAGGGTCCCCATCCAATCGTGATGCTTCAAACCTTTTCTCTGCCGCCAGTATCATTCTTGGAAAATAATCGAGGAGAAGAGTGTTTAATATTTTATAAAAATAAAAACGGGCCTTAGCTTTACGAACTGAATCAGGATGATCCTCGTTATACTCACCGATTACTCTATCTGGGTGCAAGGGATGTTGGTAGATTTTTTTCTCAGCCCCTAAGCCAATCAAGCCCGGGGTGATATCCTTGACTTGTTCTTCAAAATACCCCGCCAATTGGTCAATTTCTTCAGAATTCAAGGAGAATTCGGCATCAAAATCATTTTCTTCTCGATCCCCGATAGACCCACGGAACAAATTAAAGGACTTGAATACACGATCAAGTGAACCAGTGATGGTCTTTTTTACTCCCTGCGCCTTGCTTCTGATAACCCCAAGAACTCGGTCTTTAAGCAACTCTAGCTGTTTTTCATCAGAAACCTCAAGTTCTTCCTTAGTTTTTAAGGATTGTTGTTCCGAAACTTCCAGGGGCTTTATTGCGGGAACTACTTCTTGATTATCCATTAGTAGATAAAGATCTTTTTAACTCTTTGATTTTTCTCAATCTTAGAGTTTCTGAGAATTCGTCAATAATCTTTTTTCTCTCATGTTCTAACTCTGCAAGTAATTCCAGGTATGCTTTTAGGTTTACTTCGATCTGTTCGGCGTGTTGTTTTAACTCTGTTTTACTCATTTTTAAAATATAAACGATTCGCCTCATACTAATAGCAAAGAGGCTTGTTCATTCCTCATATTCTCAAAAGCACTAGAGAAAAGCAACAAAAAGCCCCGTGAGGGGCTTAGGGCTGTAGCTATTCGTTCGGGATAGCTTTGCGGATCGCCTCGATGCATTGATCGCAACGGTCAACGATGTCGTCTTTCTGTGCTTCGTAGGCTTGCTGTGCTATAGATTCAAATTCCTCAAGTGCTTCAGAAATGAACCCAGCGGTAAGAAATATCCCCGCACGAATCAGATCTGCCTCCCAACGACCCTCATCAGAAAGGGCTTCACGCGCAGTCCACCACTCTTGAATGTACTGCTGGGTATGCTCTCCGACAAGTCCTTCGGTGCGCAAGGCATTGAGTAGACACTCTGCGAGCGTTGGTTCTTGCTCTACGCGCTCCGGCGGCTGTGGTATTATTGGTTTTTCGTGTGACATAGATAGGCTCTATTCTACGCGCTCGCACATGAGAATGCTAGGCAAAACAAAAAGCCCCGCCATGGTCCGTGAAGGAAACCACAGCGGGACTGGGGGCTGACGAGCTCGGTGCGGCTAGGCGCTCGGGCTCTCGGGTGACGAAACCACGAAATAGGAGCCTTTCTGCCGCACGTTCATGTTGCCCAGCGAGACGACGTCGTAGTACCACTCACCGTGCAGCCGGCAAGCCTCCACGATCTGCACGTCCACGCCGCTCGCGTCCATGATGAACGCCATGACGCGCTTGGTGAGGAAGAAGAGAAGGTCGTTCTGGAGAATGTCGACGAAGTGGGACAGCCACACCACAGATCTCCGAACTCCCAGCATGGTTGCGATGGACAGGCCATCCGCCTCCTCCAACAGCGTCATGATGTGAACCTGCGACGCTGGGATGTTTCGCTCCACAACGTTGAAAAACGCGTTCCGGAATTCGCGCGAGGAGTTCTTGCTGGTGAACATGTCCTTGACCACGAGTTCCTTGATGACGGGGAGCGGGGTCGCCCTCACCACCAATCGCAGAAGCTTCTGGGAGTTCGGGGCCAGGATCACATCCCCGCGCTTGAACGCTTCGGCTCCCTCTTCGCCACCGAGACGATTCATGATGTATTCGAAGTAGTTGTGGGGCAGGTGTCCGTATTTGGACATGACGTTCTCCTTCCGGCTGAAAGTCGGTATTCTTCCCGCGCCTGAAAGGCCGGGGCCGCAGTGTGCGGCGGTATATCGGTTTCGGTTTATTGTAAGGTGCGCACTAACAACAATATTATACAGAGAAGATAGTAGCAGTGTCAAGTATCGGATGCGTACTCTCGTTCTACGCGCTCACACATGGGAATGCTAGGCTTTTGCAAAGAGAAAGGCGGCTATCGCTAGCCGCCGTGCGTCGTTGAGACCGAGGTTGTGCTACTTCTTGTTCTTGCCGAGGGCTGCTCCAGTGAGCTGATGCAGAGTGCTCATGCGTGCACGCATGAGCGTGTTCCACCCCTCGGTCCTCGGGTCCTCAGGAGGAAGAGCGTTTCTTCGCACTCCGCCTGAAGCGCGGTGAAGAACGTCGCGTCGTCGAGCGTCTCGACGACTTCTTCTGCTTGTTCTCGAACGCTCATGACGTCCTCCTTAGTGAGCCGAGATGCTGATGGTCTTCCCACGTGGGGAGCGAACCATCACCTGGAACCCATTGCAGCAGCTGTCTGCAGCGATGAGCGCACTCGCTCCGCTGAAGCCCGCCTCCGTCAGGCGCCGGCGGATTTCCTCCTCCGAGTGCGACGATCTCACGATCGCTTTGACGATCTTCTTCGCCTCGCTTTCCGTCAGCTCGTGAAACGGCTTGCCCACTTGAGCCACTTTGTGCCTCCTTGTAAAAAACATGGGGGAGCTATGCGAGCCTCCCCCATGTCACGACCTTGCCGTCAGCTGTTGCACTTCTTGCAGTACTTGCACCAGCCGTGGCTGCTGTTGCCGGTGTGGTTCTTGGTACCGCACTTGCCACTGTGCGAACAGTCGCGCGCCATTTTCTTCCTCACCTCCTCCCCAGAAAGGTACGGGGGAAAGATCGATATATAGGATACAATAATAAATCGGAAGGGTCAATATCCCCTACGGGAGCGTCTTGATGTAGGCCGCACTATTAAGTACAGAATACTCCTTTTATCATGGAAAAAGGTGTATACTTTTCGTTATGGAAAAAACACCTCTCTCACATGAACCGGTTAGTCACGTTGAGGCCGCTGAGACACAAGAGCCTCAAGAATCGAGGCGATTAAAGCTATGGTCGCAACGCATGCGCGAACAGGCTGGAATCACCTATCTCGCTCTGTTTGCCGGTCTTGGCGGTGCTGGAAGCGTCGAAGCAAAGACTCATAAGGCAGAACTCGAAACAACAGTAGCGGAACAAGGGTGGGAAGCAAAGTGGCCGGACGGTCATTTGGCATTTTTTTACAAAGACGACAAGGGTGAAACTCGATTTAATCCATGGTCACTCATCGCCCCCTTCCAAATTGAAGTCTCTCGAGACATAAAAGAGGAAATGGAGCGCACAGCTCACTTGCCTTATGAATACAGTCGCGGCTTTGACACGGCAACATCGGTTGATCCTGAAGGGCAAGAACGTCTTGTACAATACGTGGATCAAGAGGTGGAGAAACAGCTCGCGGACGTGCTTTATGGATTCGCACGGAGTAAAGAAGTCTACGGGCTCCATCACGAGCAACCTGGACTGCAGGATGTACGCATTACCCGCATCGCCGTAACCGGTCTGGCTTCACCGGAGGGTCCGGAACACAAAGGCGCGAATACGTTAGAGCAAGAGGCCATTGATCAGGAAAATATCGCGCTCGGAGAGCTTCGCGCTTCTCATGCGCTTGAGGCGATGAGAGAAGGGTTCGCCCGCAAAGGAATCAGCGCCGATCAACTCGAAGCGGCCGCCATGCAGGTGCAAGGTGAAGAGCTTCAGTTTAGTGAATCCGAACAGGCAGAGCTTGCAGAACTTGCAAAGGATGAGAATGGCGTTGATTCTCTTGAGAAGATATTTAACCTCATTCGTAAATATAACAACAATGAACCACTGGAACACAAAGGGCGCCTTGATGAAATTCTGAGCTCAAAACGAGGGGTAAAAATCACCGTAAGCTATGAAGGAGATAAGAGCGAAACGCTGATCATACCAGTACCTCTCCTTCTTTTCATTCCTTTGTTGTTGCCACGTCGGAGAAAAGGAGAAGACCAAAAACCAGCCCAACCAGAACGCCCCGATCGTCCTATTCCAGACAAGGTGCGGGAAACGAAATTGCCACCATCGGGTACTCCTGAGTACGAAGACATGGAGGAAAAAACGTGGATCGACGACCTCTATGTATTTACCGATCACCGCGACGCGCTTCGCCGAGGGTTAAGCTATCGAGGCATGATCAGTCGTGCCGCCAACGCATACGATAGTTATGCCGATAACGAATCTCGAGAACTGTACTGGACAACTGAAATTCTGGAAGCGTGGAAGCACCATGACCGAAAGGCTCGAGAAGAAGCCGGAGTGTCGGAAGCGGAACTCGACAAAGGCCTTGATTACGAGAACCAGGAGCAGCAGGCCCGCTGGGCTCGCATGCACGCAAAAGCGCTTCTTGAGCTCGCGCAGGCCGCTCAAGGAAAAAAGGATGACGAGCGATACGATGCTATTACCAATGCACTTGAACGTCGCACAACCGCTCTCTTAGGTCGTCGCATTACGCGATATGAGGATCGCCGTTCAGCCGAACTGAATTAACTGATCCTCTCCATCTAAAAGAGAGCTACCAAAGAGTGCATAGTGACCGAGAGGTAAGTTGAATTTTTAGCTCTAGTAAAAATATCGCGTTACTCACATTGTCTTACTTCATGCCCGGCAAGGGTGTGTATGGCGCATCTAAACTACGAAAACATGCGGTACGCTGAAACCCGGGTATGTTTTCACATATGCTCGGGTCATTGGCGGCAACCGCAACATCAATCAGACAATACCCCTTCGCTTCGCCTTCAAACCTATTGCAGTATGAAACATTTTTCGTTTCTTTCGCCTTTTCTATCGTACGAAAATCTCCAGTTCCGATATATGCGCCAATTCCTAGCGCACCAATTGCGGCAAGAATAAGGGGCCAAAAAATAATCTTAAGACGCGAATGGTAGAGCACATATAACCCCCTCCCGATAAGCATCCAGACAAATCCGCTCAAGAGCAACCCAAGCGGTGACGGCAAACCGAAGCCGGCGGCCTCAACAACCATGTAGGGAATACCGACTTTTACCGCAATAAGCATCGGCCATAGCGCCGATACTAATAATATATCAGTGAGTGCCCCTAGGTATGCCGCCGTAAGTCCATTTCCGAAGGGTGAGCCGGGACGAGAAAAGCCAATCCACGAAGCAAAAAAGACTATCGGGATCAAAATGCCAACCAACCACGACCACACGGGCTTGTACTTGGATCCACCCGAGTCGGACGGTGCTTGAGACGGTATCAGCGGTGGAATCGGCGGAACTGTATCTATCATGTCATCAGTATACGCCCAGCTCTCTGAAACACAAACGACTAGCGCCCACCGGCATCCTGCAGAATATGCTCAATCGTTGTTGTGGTGGCTACGGCGATAAGCGAGCCTAAGATAACGAAGGCACCCATGGCAACTCCGCCGGCGGAGTCATCACTGCCACTAAAAAACCGAATAAAGATGATCCCGGGAATAACAAAAGCTATGATGGCTACTGCACAGTGTTTGATCGTTCGCATCGCACGCAGAGTCGCTTGAGAGAATGTGTTGCCACGCCTTACGTGCCCCAGCACCTTGAATGCCCGATGAAGCGCCACAAAGAATGGAATAGATGCAATGTATGCATATACTAAGAATGGATCGTTAAAGTAAATCTGAAAGAGCGTGGCATTTACATTCCTGCCTTCAAAGTGGGGTTCTATAAGGAGAAAAGCCAGCGCACCGATGCCGATGAGCACGATGACTGCTTTCAGAAAGAGTATTGGGAGGTTTTTCATGGTTTCTCCCAGCCGCTCCCTAGGCGCGGCATATCACCAAACGGCCAGTCGGCAAGGACAATATTCAGCTCGGTAGCCACAGATTTCTTATCGCGCGCAAGAAGTGCTAATGCGCAACAGCGGTGCATCCCCTCAACAATTACAATATCTCCATTTGAGGTTCGTATCGCCATAATCGTCGTGGCCGCAGGGAATGTTTTGGCAATGTCTCGGATGAACCAGTGATTATGCACTCCTGGATGTTCAAGTAAATCTCTCAATCGTGGCGGCTGTTCGGCAAGCATCGGATAGAACCACTTAGCCCACGAGTGAAACATTCCGCCTCGCCATTGTGGCACCTGATTGAGCGAGTCTGATACTTTGTATAGCGCCCAGGAGAGTTCGGGACCTCGCAGGTTGGCGTGGGTTTTCTCTCGCCACGCCTGCCACGATGAAAAGCCCTTCGCCGACCAAAACTTCTGCCAGTGCTCTAGGTTTTCTTCAGTTGAACGCCAAGTGTCTACAACATCTGGCCAAGAGAGGCCGCGTATTTTTTCAAGATTATTCATTGAGAAGCGCATCAAAGTTGTTCCAAAACTGCGCGATGATACCCACAACTGGCCCACTCTCCCGCATCTGGCGAACCAAGGTATTGATCTCATCTGCTACAGTTTTTGGAAATCCAATACTCATCATCAAGCCCTCGCGACTTATATCGTCTGGAGTTTTACGAAAATAGTCCGCTAAAAGATTATGCCAACGCGCAATATCATCGGATGCTACCCCGTAGGCAGTTTCTTCCGGCAATGTCTTGTGGAGCATCGCAACATATACTGCCCAGTCCGACACTTTGGGATAGTAGATTTCATCTTCCAGGCACTTTATCGCTTGAGTAATATACTTTGATTGTGGCACTAAAGCGTAGAGGCCCTGTTCGATAATAAACTTTTCCCGAACTGCATCAACGAGGCAGTGATACTTTACTCCTGCTTGAAATGCAGTGTTTTCACCATCGAGTATAGCTGGTAGTAAAAAGTTTGTATTATGGGTTCTTTCTCGGTCTATGACGCCCAGGTATCTAATATCGGGGAATACTGTGCCAATAAAAAAATCTTCTTTCCCAAATTTTGAGAAAAGTGAGTCATACTTCTTTTCTGCTAAAGCAACATGGGTGATTTGATTAGCCATTGAGTGGCTGTAGTATACGCCTTATTTCTCATTTTATTTCTTTCGTCGGACAACGAAAACAATGGCCCAAACCAACACTAAAAGTCCTCCAACTGGGATAACTAAATAGTTGAAAACCAGAAAGGCCATTGAGTCGTACCTTCCGGAGTTAATCCCCGCTAACGTATCCACTGTTATGATCGCGAGGCCAAGTATAACAACTACACTCGCCCACCAAGCTATTTTTGCCCACACGGGTAAAGTTTTAATCATGTGTATTTTGTATCATCACGACTTAAGGATTCTTTGGGGGTTCAATCATGCCACTAAGACTTCGTCTTACTCTTTCGTAGTTATCAAGCTTATGAATGGCATGATCGAGGCGAGTGACTGGAGCACTCCTGTTTCTCTTAATTTGCTCCGGTGTATTAGCTAAATCTCGTAAAGTCAAAACTACCGATTTTGAAAACTCGATCGCCTGCCGCAGATCATCGAGACTCATATCTTTAAACAGTTGTCGCACTGCTGCACCTAAGACCACTGGGTTAGATTCAGCGGCTGCTATTTCTAACTTAGCAAAAACTGGGTTCGCTACCAAGGAAGCGAACCGTTCTTGGTTGTCATTTTCTACTATAGAATCAGGCCCCTTCTCTACACTCGTATCTACCCCTGTGGGAAGTCCTTCTTTTGACATATGTCTGTTTTAATTGCAGCTATTATAAATTTAGAAGTCTCGACAGTGATTACTACTCGTCAACTATACTCCGACATTTATGTATTTTCAAACTTAGACATAGGCGTGGGGTGCGCGAGAGGATATCCGCCCTTCTGGCACGAAAGCCTATCTCGACTTGGCTGCGGGGCCTGGACTCGAACCAAGATTCACGGCTTCAAAGGCCGCTGTCCTACCATTAGACGACCCCGCAATAGGGCCATAGTACAGGAAAGATGAGTGTTTTTCAAACAAGACTATTCCTCGTGTCGCACAATGACGCAGTGTAGATGGAAGTGTCCGGGGATGGATTTTTTGTTGTGTAATGCCTCAATAATATATTCGTAGCCTTCGTTGATCTCGCCGCTCTTAAGCGTGAGTAGTTCTTCGCGCTCTTCTGATGTGAGGCTGCCTTCTGGAACGCATCGCTTCGGAATGAGCATGTGGTGTACGCGTGCGATTTTGTCGTAGGGGAAATCGTTTACGATAAGGCGCCAGTGCGTAAACGTTTTTATAGCTTCTTTCGCGCACAACGGGCACGCACCTGCGAGCGCACCTTGTGCTATAGCGTTGCGATATGCCTTTTCTGATTCAGGAAGACGGAATGTGCCCATGAGTGATTTTTATATAGTAGCGCAGTGATACAAAAAGTCATTTTGCTTTTTTCTATTTTTATGGTATGATAGTGACTTCGTAGCACTGCGAGCGCGCCAAAGGCGCGAGTCGCGAAATGATAACCGCACACATGAGGAGGCTCCAGGGAAAAGCTCCAACCGAGGTACTGCGGAAACAGGAGGGGGCGGCGCAACGTTAAGCGCCGTCCCCTTTTTCTATTTCTGGTCGCGGATAAACACGAGTAAGAGCGCGCTGGCGAGAAGACTAAAGCCAAACCCATGTGCGAAGGTGAGCGCAGGAGAGAAATCCCACAGGAATCCAGCGATGAGACCAGCAGGAATAGCAGCAAGTCCCGTTGCGGCTTCAAAGGTTCCTAGTGCTGTTGCGCGTTGCCCTGGATCCGAAAGATCAGCGACCATAGCACGCTGTGATGCATCAATGAATGCACGGAAGACACCATAGAGCGCAAAGAACACAAGCATCACTAAAAATTGCGAAACGGTTGTGTGTGCAATATACGGCACGGCCATAAACCCAAGCGACACGACGCTAAACAACAAATAGCCCGTGAGAATAATGCGGCGGCGGCCAAGCTGGTCAGAGAGAGCGCCTGCAGGTTCGGAAAATACGGCGTCAAAAATACCAAAGAAGATGTAGAGCACCAACGCCAACGAAAGCGAATCTTGGAATGAAAGGTCAGTAAATAAACCCTGCGCACGCAGAATGAAAAACGCGTTGCTAAAGTTCGCAATGGCAAATACGGTTGCGATGGCGATGAAGTAACGCGCCTTTATAGGAAGTTCGCGAAATCCAATGCGCTTGCGCGAGAGCGTGAGGTTGCTTGGCACGCGCACAAAGAAAATAGGAATCACCGCGACAATGCCAATCAGTGCGGCAAAGAAAAAGAGCGTTTGGAGAGAAAGTCCAAAGATGAGAAATAGCACCAGCACCGCCACGGAACCAATGAGCGCGCCGACGCTATCCATCGCACGCTGGACGCCGAATGCTTTGCCACGCATGTTTGGAGGAACCGACTCTGAAACGATGGCGTCGCGTGGTGCGTCACGAAACCCTTTGCCAAGGCGTTCAATGGGACGGAGAATGGCGATGCTTTGCCAGCTCGAAATGAAGGGGTAGAAAAACTTTGCAAACGCAGAAAAGAAATAGCCGACGAATACAAACGTTTTAAAACGCTTTGTGCGGTCTGCCCAGTATCCAGAAAACACCTTCATGAGTGCCGCAACGGCATCGCCTACACCAAACGCGAGTCCGATCGCCAATCCACCGCCACCAAGCGATTGAATAAGGAACGGGAGAATCGGGACGATCATTTCACTGGAAAGATCCGTAAGGAGTGATGTGATCCCCAGCAAGATGACATTGATCATATCTCCAGTATACGCACCCACAGAACTTCTCGCAATAAAAAACCAGGCCGGGCACGTAGTGAATACGTGTCCGGCCAGAGTGGCTAGAAGATGGGAGGGAGACGGGATCCGAGCATCGCTCCGATGTCCCACATCAGCCACGCGAGGCGCAGGCCCACGACAACGATGACCCCCGAGGTGCCGATGTCTCCAAGTGAATCACGATCCCATACTAGCACCGAGACACACAAGAAGAGGCCGTACACCAACACGGCAACCGAGAAGACGAGCATCAGGGTGTATGCCAGCGCTACACCTAGGAACGTCGCGACAAGCTCCATGACTCCTCCTATTCAAGAGCTTGCATACTTTACCACATATTTTATAAAAAACCAGATGCTATTTACCCTTGCACTGGGAGCATAAGCTCTAGCACTGCGAGCTCAAGGGGAAGTTGTGGAAGAGATGCGGTGCGCATGCGCGCGCGGGCATCGGTAAATGCCATGATGATGCGAATGTGATGCTCTGGTGTGCAGGCCTGCCCATGCGCAGTAAGCGTTGCGTGATCATGCACGCCACTCACCCCCGCAAGGAGCGCTGGGTTTGCGTGAGCGATCATAGCGGCGCGTGCGTATTCAAGAAAATCGCGAGCAAAAATATCGAGATTAATCCCCGCTTCGGTGATACGTGCTAAAAATGCGAGTGCGTTGGCACGATCATTCGCCACGAGGTATCCAAAAAACTCTGGATGCAATGCATGGGGTACGAGCCCGAGCACGTCGGTGACCGTGGCAACATCGAGTGCCGGAACGTTCATGCCGTGCATTTTCGAGAGAAGTACTTCTGCATCGCGAAGCGCGCCATCAGCGGCGGCGGCGATCACGTGAGCGGCATCAGGCTTGAGGGGCATTTTCTCCTCTTTCGCGATGCGCAATAGTTTGTCAGAAATCTCGGTAATCGTGAGACGGCGCAAATCATAGCGTTGGACACGCGAAAGCACCGTTGCGGGGATCTTCTGTGGATCCGTTGTCGCGAAAAGAAACATGACGTGCGAAGGCGGTTCTTCAAGCACTTTTAAAAGAGCGTTAAACGCGCCCGTCGTGACCATGTGCACTTCGTCAATGAGAAAGATCTTCTTATTCGCGCTTGAAGCGGCAACCGATGCCGATTCTTTCAGCGCACGGATTTCATCAACGCGCCCATGGGAGGCGCCGTCGATTTCGATAAGATCAAGGGAAGATCCGTTATCTACCGCGATACAGTGCGGACAGGCATTATCAGGCTCACCACTTGCGCCACGGTTCTGACACATCACCGCTTTTGCAAAAATGCGAGCAAGGGTTGTTTTTCCCGTGCCACGAGGGCCCGTAAAAAGATAGGCATGCGCAATGCGCCCGCTCGTTAACGCGCCCTTGAGGGTGCGAATAACGTGCTCTTGCCCTACGACATCAGCGAATGTATGCGGACGATGCGTGCGATACAACATAGAGGCACCTTACCAGAAAGAGGGCGTCACGCAAAGACTACCTTTCGAAAACCGGTGAAGCTCACTAAGAGCGCGAGGAGAGAGCCCGCCACAGCTCCTACGCCGGCCCAGGCGCGCAGAGAGAGGTCAAACATAGGTCCTATGCCATTCACCACGAATGAAGCTATGCCGACGTTCACCGCGAGGGCAACCAGCGCCACGGTAGTAAAGCGAATAAAGTCACGGCGGTTTAAACCACGGCCGTGGTTAGAAAACACCCACAGTGCGTTCCAGGTGTAACTGTGGCCTAATGCAACTATAAATGAAGCTGTTTTAAACAGAGAGAACCAGCCGCCAGAGGCAATGCCAGTCTGCGCAATGAGAAAATACATAATGCCGAAATCGACTGCGGCGTTCGTAGAACCTACGGCAACAAATTTTCCAAAATCAGCGAAGACGGGGGCAACATATTTCCCTAAAAGGTAGCCTTTGATCACACCGAGTAGCCAAAGCACGGGGACGAGCACAACCAGCCACGCCCATGAAAACCCAAGATAAAGCGGTATATCAAACCACGAAAAAATCTGCCATGCGATACAGCCGGTCGTAGCACCCGTTATAAGTGCGCCGAGATAGTCGAGGCGAGATAAGCTAGGCATTGGTTCGATAACCGCTCTTCAATTCTTCCTCTATCAATGCACGCGGACGGCCATGCGTCAACCGAGAGAGTTCTGCAAGTGCGCTCACTAAGCGAGGATCCCCCGCAGGTTCACGAATCGTTTGAATGGAAAAAGGGCGCGCATTTTGCCCATCGATGAGCATACGCACATGCGCGTTGAAGTTGTCGATGCTGGAAAGATCCGCAGGCGTGAACACGGGTTCAAATTTATTCTTCAACGCTTCGGCGTCATCGGAGCCAATGCGAAACGCAATCTGCGAACCGACGTTACCAAACACGGCATCGCGGATTGCTTCGGGGATCTGTTTGATGTACTGGTGCGCGATGATGAGATCAAGGCGATATTTTCGTGCTTCTGAAAGAATCGTAGCAATACTGTCTGTGGTAACGTTTTGGAACTCATCAACGTAGAGGTAAAAATCGTTTCGCTGTTCTTCGGGCAGGTCAACGCGACCAAGTGCGGCCATAAGCAGGCGCGAGACAATCATCATGCCCAACAAGTTCGCGTTCATTTCGCCAATGCGGCCTTTGGAAAGATTTACAATAAGAATCTTCTTTCCATCCATGATGGCACGAAAATCAAACGCGCTCACCTTCTGCCCCACAATGGGACGTAAATAGTCATTCGCTAAAAATGGATTGAGCTTTGAGTTGATGTAGGGCGCCATGTTGGCCAATGCCGCATCGCCACCTGCTTTTTCTGCCTCCAGTTCCCAGAATGATTTCACGAGCGGGTTATCTTCGAGCGCAAGCTTTTCGCGGCGATAGTCTTCATCAACGAGAATGCGCGGAATGTCCGCCATCGTAGGAATGAGGTGCTCTAATCCTTCTTTGGAACCCTTCTCGCGCACTGCGCGCTCGTAGACATCCATCACGAGTAAAATGGCGTTCTTAAAGTATTGCTCAAACATCGGCCCGAACGCTTCAGGAAGTGATTTATACAGCGATTTAATAATCGCCAACAGCTCGTTTGCAAGGAATGTTTTTTGTTCTGGCTTTGCGGGATCGAATTCAAGAATGTTTAAGCCCAACGGACGATCAATGTCTCCCGGATTGAAATAGACAACGTCATCGACGCGTTCTTTCGGAATCACTGAAAGCGCATATTCGGCAAAATCACCGTGGGGATCAATAATGCATACGCCTTTCCCGGCACGAATATCTTGCGCGATCATGTGCTTCATGAGCGTTGTTTTGCCAGTGCCCGTCTGTCCTACCACGTAGAGGTGGCGACGACGATCTGAATCTGTCATACGCACGGGGCGTTCTTGACCCCGGAACACATTCGCGCCCAGAATAATGCCTTGCTCTGGAAGATTTGTGGGTGGCTCTGCCGCTTTTACATGCGAGAACGCAACGCGAGGTGATTGACTATGTTGGAGTGGAAAATGGTAGATGCTTGCAAGCTCTTCGCTGGAAAGCTGCATCGTGTACGAATCGTTGAACATGCGGAATGCATATTCGTAGGCAAGTTTGTCTTTCCCTTTAGCGCGCAAACCAACGGGCGTCAGTTCATTTAAATCTGGGCTCCCCAACTGCACAAACGACGACTGAATGTCGTTCAGCATGGCGTCGGCGCGATCTTGAGTCTCGGCAGACACGAGAATGCGCACGTTGGTATCAAAGAGTGGTCGTGATGCTTTGCTCTGGAGCGCTTTAATGACGTCGTCTTCAAATGCAGTAGCTGGTTTTGCCGATTCTTCTGGTTCTTTTTTCTTGCTGGATGTTGCGCGTGAAAAAGCTTCTTTGAATGGATTGCCTTTCTGCATCTCCTGCGCGACGCGTTGTGCGAGAGAACGAACGCTCTCTTGATGCGATGGACGAATGAGTACCTGGATTGCCGCGCCCTCACCTTCTTTTTCTAGTTTTGAGAGCGCAGAAATAATGCCACCAAGGGGATCGCTTTCAAGGCGCGCATAGGTACGGAATGGGAGAATGGCCTCTTTCTTTTGCGAGAGATATGATCCGGCAAATGCGCCCGTCGGATGAAAAATAGTGTATTCGGGAGACTGCACTACTTCTGCAGTTGGATACAGGCCGTGTACCTGCTTCACGAATACCGCTTCGTAGTTTTTAGGAACGGCACAATAAAAGAAAATGTCTTCACCCATGTGGTGCACTGCCATCTCGAGCGCGAGGTATGGCTCGCCGTATATAAACTTATTCCATCCGCGCGCGTGGATACTCGTGATAGAAGCAAAGAGTTGCTCCATCACTGCGATCAGCTCGCGATCTTGTTTTTGCGCTGGCTGGACCTCACGTGGCAACGTGATGCGATAGAGCGACATATCCATGCCGCGCATAATACGTCCTCGCGCACGGAGGGAGCCAAAAAATACGAGCGCGGCAGCCGCCGTGAGTATAAACACCGCACCGTAAGCAATAAGAAAAATACCTGACACGAAGAATTAGAGTGCTTTTACAAAACCGCGCTGGAGCATTTCTTTCCAGTACACGTCCGCGAGCGCGTCATGCAGAGCATCGATGAGTGCAGGGTTGTTTGTCGCGCGCGCGGCTACCACTGCGGCATCAAGACCGTCGGAAAGAGCTGTTTGTACCAATGCTTGCACCTGCGAAACCTGATCATCGTTTAATGGAACCGCGGGCCCGTGCCCTTCAACGGGTGCTGGCGCTGGAGCACCTACAATGTGTTCACGCACTACCTCACGAAGTGCCGCTTGGTCATCATGTTGCTCCCCTGCATTCTGCTCTACGGCGCTATCGCGCGTGGCACGCTTCTTTGCGAGCTCACTTTCAAGGCGACGAATGTCTTGCTCAATTTGGACGTGTGTTTCTTCACTCATACAGTGGAAAGTATATCACACTTTCCACTTGTCCAAGCCCATCTCCTGCGCATAATGTGCTATATTTTACCATTATGCATCTACATCGAATCGCGCTTGGCGCACTTATCCTCGGTACGCTCGTTGTTTCGTTGTTTAATATCGGTGGTATTCCTGCTGGCATCTCTGGTAGCGAAGCACAACACGCTATTCGCGTTCTCGCAGAACCAGAAAGCGGCGTGTACGGCGTACTCCAAAACGTATCTATCCACATTTTTGGCCCAACCCCATGGGCAGCGCGCATTCCATCACTTCTCTTTGGCATTGGGTCGGTTGCCGGCCTCTATTTCCTCGCACGCAGACTGTTTTCGTGGGAGATCGCTTCGCTTTCCAGCATTCTCTACGCGGGTTCGTTCTGGTATTTCCTCATTTCACGCACCGCACTCCCTGAAGCAAGCCTCGCCTTCTTTGCGACGTGGGGATTCTATGCGCTGTGGATGGCCCTCGCTACTCACACGCATGGTACCTTTGCGGCGGCGGCTATTATCTGGGCGGCGGCGCTCTCTACACACACCCTTGCACGCCCCATGCTCCTTGCTGGCGCGATCGCCGCGGCGGTGTATTTCCACATGACGCGTGTACACACGCAGGATGCTCGTGCACAACGCGCGCATGATTCACTGCGGAATGGATTTATTCTCTTTGGTATTGTTGCGCTCTTGCTCGTTTCATATTTTGGCGCACAAAACATTTTGCCCGCATCTGCAGGCACCGCGCTTGTTGCAGATTGGAGCGCCGGCGTTCGCACGGCGCTCGCGCGGCTTTTTATGCCTAGCATTACGCAATGGCAGAATGGCATCGTAGGAAGCTCGCTCGTGTTCTGGCCCGTAGCTGCGCTCGCGCTCACTGGGCTCTTGCGCAATATCATTAAGATCCTTAAGGAGCTCAACGGAAGCAGCCACGTATCGCCGACCCACACGCTTCTTGTTGCATGGTTCTTCTGTGGCCTTGTGGGAGGAGCCCTCATCGATGATCTGCGCGTAACCATACGCCTTGCGAGCATTGCGCCGGTGGTATTCCTCTTTGCAGGACAAGCTCTGTGGTGGTTCATGGATCGCCTCGCTGACTGGTATCACGCCAAGCACCCTCATGATTTGAGTGTGCGTTTGCCACACGGAAGCATGCACGTGCAGGAAGGAGCTTTGACCGCGGTTATGGTTGCACTCACGTTTGTGCTCGCTATGGGCGTTGCAGAAACAGTGCGTGCGCACGTCATTTGGGGCACAAACCCTGATGTCCGCGAGCTTTATCGCGCTGATGATGTCTCTATGCTCAAGCGCATCCGCGAACACGGCGGGCCGGTGATCATTATTGCACGTACTACTGCCCAGAGCGCACCGATCCGCTTCCTCACGCAAACGTTCACCGAAGAACAGCAACAGATCAAAAACATTCTGTATCTCTCTCCAGAGCAATACAGTAGGGTGCGCATCTCTGACGGCACGCTCGTGCTCGTACTTCCGTAGGTTTGTATAAAAAAGTACCCCCCGCAGCAAAAAGCTTTGGGGGGCAGGCGGGCCTACTGGCCCGCAACGGAAGGGCTCGATGGCCCTGACTTGCGGAAAACGGGAACGTCGGAGGGCTTAATAGCCCGGTGGCGGAGAAGAAAGGAGCTGAAGGCCGATTGGCCTGGATTAGGAAATCTGGGGAGTATAGAGGCGCGCCGCTCCGCCAGACCGTCGTCGAGAATCGAACGCTTGAGCACTGTTGCGGCTTGGCCGTCTCCATGCGCACCGACGACTACGAAACACTTACACCAGCCTCATAAGCTTTTTGGCGTATCGACCTGCTTGACAGGCCTTCAGGATACGGTAGAGGTCGGCAAACCGCTTCCATGGTCGCGTTGACCATCCATAAGCTTCAGTGCCCAGGCGAGACCTGCAGATCAAGACCCGGAAAAAACAAGGAATACTGCTTCTTTGCTTTTTCCGAGCCTTGCGGCCCGGTTGTTTAAAGAACTAGGAGGCTGTATCTATTATAGCATACCCAGCGAGCGAGTCAATAGCCCCCATTACGGCGTATTTTCTCCCCTTTTCTTTACGTAGACGCGCCCCGGAATGCGCATGTCGAGATACTGATACGCTCCGATAGTGCCGGGTGTATCGCGCAAAAACACCGCAAGCACGGTAATTTGTTTTTGTATGTCGTCTTCTAAGCTGAAGCGTAGCTCACTTCCTCCGGCAACAAGAATGCGGAGCTCTGGAACTGCTGTTTCTGGAAGATCCCATGAGAGTGGTTCGATCTGCATCGCACGAAACTGTGGGAGAAGCGTGTCGATGATATTGAGAATGGCAGTATCGCTCTGGGGCCAGCGCATACCATTTCGCATATCGCGAACCATAGGAAGACTATCGGGCGCGGTGTTGCCTATTGGGTCCCAGCGTACCGCAGAAGCATCGATGAGCGCGCACTCTTCACCAACGCACCAGCGCGCAACGGGAGTACGCTCACGCACCGTGAATGTGATGGAATGGGGAAACTGTTTATCTGTAGTGACAGTCTCAAGTATAGGAAATGCGGCAATCAATGATGCCGCGATGTGATCGGGACGCGCAAGGATCATATAGTGCTCACGCGCGTATCCCCATGTGCGGCGCTCACGTTCTGTATGAATGTGGGCGAGGAGCGTTTCTTGGTCCAGTGACTGCATGCCCTCCACACCTATCGAGCGCACGGAAAGCCACGGTGAGAAAAAGAGTGTGTACACGCTTCCCACAATAGCCACAGTGGCAGCGGAACCAAAGCTCCAGCGCATGATGCGTTCGCGACGCTCCCTCCGACGTGCAAATCGGTCCGACGTGCGCACGGACGTTGATGCGAGAGGACGTACAGGCATATTAAACGATTTCTTTCTTACCCCCCATGTACGGGATAAGAACTTCTGGAATTTTTATTGTGCCGTCCTTCGTTTGGTAATTCTCCAGAATTGCTATCAATGGACGAGGGGTTGGAAGTGCGGTGTTATTCAAAAGATACGCGAATTTCTTTTCGCCAGACTTTGTTGTATATCGAATGTTTAATCTACGCGCCTGCCAATCTAAAAAGTTGCTCGCCGAACCTGTTTCAGCCCAACGCCTTGAGCCAGGAAGCCAGACTTCAGTATCAAACATTTTGTATTTGCCTAACCCCATGTCACCAGTACAGATTTGAATTTGTCGGAACGGCAAACCAAGGTCGGCATGAATCTCACGGGTGATCTGAGTCATCTCTTGCTGAAGCTTGTCGCTATCTGCAACATCGGCGGTTGTTATCACCACCTGCTCCACCTTCATGAATTCATGGACGCGATATAAGCCCTTGGTGTCTTTTCCGTAACTACCAATCTCGCTCCGATAACACTGACTAAAGCCAGCTATACGAATGGGTAAGTCGTCTTCCTTTACTATCTCGTTTCCATAGTACGCAAGAAGAGAGGGCTCGGCTGTGCCCACAAGAAACTTCTTTTCTTTACTTTGCTCCCCGCTCATATTACGATCTTGAGACGCAATTTCGTAAATCTCATCTACTGCGGGATCGTATTCCAACCCCTTAAAATACCCGCTTCCAAATAATGCCGCTCCCTTAACGAGGGTTGGCGGAATCATGGGCTGATAGCCTTTGGCAATCATTTTGTTGAGCGCGAACATCATTAAAGCCAGCGCTAACTGTGCGCCCTCATTTTTCAGATAGTATCCACGGTAGCCAGCAACCTTTGCCCCTCGTTCAAAATCAATCACATTCAAACGCTTAGCTAATGCAATGTGATCCTTTGGCTCAAAATCAAATTTCGGAAGGTCGCCCGAGCTGAATACTTCAACATTATCATGCCCATCTTTCCCTACTGGCGTATCTTCTGACGGGATATTCGGAACTTGAGCCATCAACCTCATGTACTCTTTTTCAATAAGCTCAAGCTCGGCCTCAAGTTCTTTAAATTCAGCTTTTAAAGCAGTCGCCTTTTCACGGTCCTCGGTCTTTTTCTGCTCGGAGCGGAGAGATTCGCTCTTTTGCATTACAGTGCGGCGTTTTTCGTCAACGGCAATAAGTTCCGCGATATCAAGGGTGAGGCCCTTTTGTACAATGGCTTTCTTTACTGCGTCTACGTTCTCTCTAATAAATTTAATGTCGAGCATATACGTTATTCGTTCTCTTGCGGCTTCATGAGCGGGAAAAGGATTACTTCTCGCAGTGAATGAGAGTCGGTAAGGAGTGCGACAAAACGATCAAGGCCAATGCCCCACCCGGCGGCTGGTGGCATGCCATATTCTAATGCCTGAATGAAATCTTCGTCCATGCGCTGTGCTTCTTCGTCGCCCTTTGCGCGCTGATTTTCTTGTCCTGCGAAGCGCTCACGTTGATCTATGGGGTCATTGAGTTCGGTGAATGCTTTAATAAGCTCGAGGCCGCCTGCATAGAATTGGAAAGCGCTAACCACTTCAGGGCGCTCTGGGATGCGCTTCGCGAGCGGGAGAAGCTCTACCGGATACTCGATAACAAACGTGGGTTCAACGAGGTTAGGACGTACTACTTTTTTGAAAAGCTCATCGGCAATGCCCGGCTTCGTCACGTGCTTTTCTATGGTGACACCAAGTTTCTGCGCCGCGGCTCGCATATCGTCTTCTGAAGCTTCAAGATATGAAACGCCGGCGTGCTCTTTGAGGAGCTCGAAGAATGTAGCGCGGACGAACGGACGCATCCAGTGCACTTCTGTGCCTTGGTAAGTTGTGGCGGTGCCTAATTGCAATGATTCCAACACGTGCGCCATAAGCTCTTCGGTAAAGGTCATCGCCCAATCAAGATCTTGGAACGCGGCATAAAACTCCATGCCAGAAAATTCTGGGTTGTGGTCTCGATCGATGCCCTCATTGCGGAAGTTCGTGGTGAATTCACACACGCGCTCAAAGCCCGCAACCAGCAAGCGCTTTAAGTACAGCTCTGGAGCGATGCGCAAGTAGAGGTCTATATCTAACGCGTGCATGTGCGTCTTGAACGGGCGCGCGGATGCACCGCCATAGAGCGGCTGGAGCGTTGGCGTCTGCACTTCAAGGAACCCGTGCGTCTGCATGAAGCTCCGCATTGCTTGTACGATACGCGAGCGTGTGATCATCTTTTCACGCACGGAGGTGTTTAATAAAATATCGAGGTAGCGCTTGCGGTAGCGCTCTTCGACGTCTTGCAGGCCATGCCACTTTTCTGGCAACGGCAAGAGTGTTTTGGTAAGCATGCGCGCACCGCGCACTTCGAGCGTTCGCTCGCCACGCTTGGTAACAAACACAGTGCCCGACGCTTCGATGATATCTCCGATATCGAGTGTCTCGGTAAGGAGCGCATAGACAGCGTCACCCAGCGCATCACGCGTTGCGTGAAGCTGTAACGTGCCGCTTGCATCCATGAGATCAAGGAACATTGCGCCGCCATGTTCACGACGAGCCATCACGCGCCCCGCAAGTACGAGCGGTGCTGCTTCTGCATTCAAAGAATCGAAAGAATCAAGCACCGCACGAATAGTGTGCGTGCGGGAGGTGTGTGCGGGATATGGGTCTTGCTGTGATGCGAGAAGATGCGCGCGCTTTGCTACGCGACCATCACGAATATCGTCCAAAGGCATATCGAATATAGTATCATTTCACTTCCGAATTGCAACGAAAAACCGCCCGGATGGGCGGCTTCTGCGTCTCTGGCCTACTTCACGTCTACGATCTTGTAGGTGATAAGGCCGCGAGGCGTTTTGATATCGATAGAGTCTCCTTTTTTGCGGCCAAGGAATGCAGAACCGAGAGGAGATTCATTTGAGATGAAGCCTTGTGCGGGGTCTGATTCCGCGGGGCCAACGATAGTATAAGTACTTGAGCCGCTCTTTGATTCCACCTTTACGGAAGCACCGACAGCGACGATACCGCCCTTTTTACGCTCATCATCAATAATGACAGCATTCTCGAGGATTGCTTTGAGCTCTTCAATGCGACCTTCGTTGATTGCTTGAGCTTCTTTTGCTTCTGCGTATTCTGCGTTCTCGCTCAAGTCACCTTGCTCTTTTGCCTCGCGAATACGGTGCGCGATTTCAGATCGCACTGTTTCGGTGCGTTCGGTAAGCTCTTGCTTGAGTTTTTCCAATCCTTCTTTGCTGAAATATTGTGTATCCATAGACTAAACCGCCTCTCGGCGGTGCTTTTCTGTTGGTCTATACTACTCCCCTTTTACAAAGATGGCAAGGGTTCCGCTGGGGATGACGGGGATGGGCGCGTAAAGAACCATTTCAAGAATGCGTGGGCCGTGCGGCTTGCATATCCTTCGCTGTAGATTGAGCTTTCCACCAACACCGTAATAGCAACCTTTGGATTTTCTGCTGGCGCGAACGCCGTGAAGAGTGAGTTGATCTTTCCATGCTTCGTCACTTCCGCCGTACCTGTTTTTGCGGCAGATGAGACGGGAAGATTTTGGAGTATTTTTGCCGTACCCGTGAGGACCGTCTCACGCATTGCTTTTTGCATGGCCGCGATCGTTGTGCTACTGAATGGCATCTTCGCAAGCTCGGTTGGTGCGAACACGGTATCTGGAGTGCCGGCGCCATACTGGATACGCTGTGCAACGCGTGGCTGGTAGAGTGTCCCTCCGTTTGCAATGGCGCTCACATACGCATTAATCCATAGTGGAGAGACGGAAAGATCTCCTTGGCCGATGGAAACGTTATACGTATCACCTTGGTACCATGGCTCACCACGCTTTTCTTGTTTCCACGCCGACGTTGGTACAAAGCCAGCGACCTCACCCGGAAGATCAATGCCCAGCACCTTATCAGCAAATGCCCTCTGCAGATACGAAGCTATGCGCTCAATGCCTAGCCCTTGAAATGCATCGCGTCCACCGCCAACAGTAAAGAAGTAAATATTGCACGACGTTGCGATCGCTCGCGCAAGATTAAACGGCCCATGCTCTGGTCTCCAGTTTTCAAAGACATACGGGCGTGATGGATTGCTCGGGTTAGGAATGGTGATGTTTACACACTCCCAAATATTGTCGGATGGGCGGATAATATTCTCTTCTACTGCTGCCATGCCAATAAATGGCTTAATGGTTGAGCCAGGGTTATAGGTGCCGCCGATGACGCGATTAAAGAGTGGCTTGCGCGATGACGTGAACAAGCGCTGGTATTCTCCTTGTGAAATACCATCCGCGAATATGTTGTTATCATATGATGGGAAGCTCACCATGCCTAGCACGGCGCCCGTTTGTGGATCTTGCACAATTGCAGCAGCCCCAGAAACGGCTGCGCCCCGTAAGACTGAAAATAAACTATTATAGAGTGCCTTCTGCGCATCTGCATCTATTTCAAGCACCACCGTGTGTCCCGGAATGGGATCTTTTTGGACACTTTCTTCTCCTCGCGAAAATGTGATACTCCCGTGCGAACCACGGAGCTCTTGCTCATATTGGGCCTCTATCCCCGCGCGACCAACACGATCAGACGACGCATAGGATGTGTCGCGCTCTCGATCGGTAACCGATACCCGTCCCGTATATCCCAGCACTGTTGAAAATTGCTCGCCATTGAGATATGCGCGATCCGTTGTAGTTACCACGTGTACGCCATTTCCCAAAAGTTGGGAGAATTGCACCGTTGCTTCTTTTGGCACGCCCGTCGCAGCAAAAAAGACGCTCTGCGCATGTGCGCGTTCAAGAAGTTGCGGCACGAGCACCGCAGGGTCTTCTTTGAGAATAGAAGCGACTGTTGTGAAGAGCGCCTCACGTTCTTCAGGGGTCGCTGGAAGCTCGCGAGAGACGATAGCAATTTGAAAACTTGGGGTATTTTTCACAAGCGGAACTCCTGTGCGATCTACAATGGCGCCGCGAGGAGGACTCACGGAGATCTGTACTGTGCGATTCGACTCAGCAGCGGCAGAGAGCGTTTCATGTTGTTGTATCGCAAGAGCCCCGGAAGCAAGTACCAGTGCGAGAGCGACAAGCCACACCGCACCTCGTGCGAGAGCGAAAATACGAGTATCCACTGGGCGCTCCAGATCAACGTGGCTACTCCCCACGTCAACAAGCGTTTCTTCTGGAGCAACCCAATCATCGCCATCAAGAGAGACGGCGTATGCATTGTTGCGACGCTTAAAAAACGACCATCGAGCCATATCTGCAACTCTACCCCAAGCGACGAGCACGCGCCAGCGCTACCCCGAGTAACCATAGAGAAACGCTAATAAACGCGCTCGCGAGCATCCATGACCAACGCGCCCAGAGAGGCATCCACGCACGAAGTGCCTCTCCAGAAAGGGAGTGGACGACAACTGCATCAATGCTCCAACCAGCCAGTGCGAGAACGTAGGCGCCGATAAGAGCAATGCCAATTTGAGAAAACGATGGAGCGCGCACGTCTTCAATAGGATGTATGACAACGATTGATCTAAACACCGCGTACAGGGCAACCATACACAGTGTTGGCAGTATGTATGTTCCAAACAGAGTACCGAACAACACTTCGCATACCCATGCAGTAACGAGCACGCGTCCCGTCCACCCTACACCTCCAAACAAAATGACACTCGCGAGGGAGCTATATATAATGGGATAGGTAAGCGGGATTAAAAACGAGATCCCCCAGAGAAGCGCACAAAGGATGGCGAGCAGTAGCCACGAGCTACGAAGTGAGGGCGCGGAAGAATACATATTATATCGAAGGAGGAACGAGGATAAGCACGCGTCCATCAAAATCACGCTCAAAGAGCGGCGAAGCGCGCACTGATTGGAACACAGCAGCTGCATCGCGCACGACGCTCTCAATCGTTCCGATGACGAGACCGCCAGGAATTGCATCAGCTCCGGTTGTTACAAGCGTCTCTCCTGTTTGGATAGCATCATCTATAGAAACGAGTTCGAGACGCAATCCGCGATCCGCGTCACCTCGCACCAGAAGATCAATGCCTCCCTCAAGCGTACGCGCCGCTACAGAAAATGTTGGGTCCATAATCAGCCGTATGTGTGCACTTGTTTCTGCAACCGAACGGACGGTTCCCACGAGTGCTCCGGCCTGCGAGATCACAATGCCGCCTTCACGAATTCCGTCACGAGAGCCGCGCTGGATACGTGCACTCATACCGTCTCCGTCCATGCGGATACTCCACAAGCGCGCCTCGATACGCTCATATGTTTCTGGCAACGAAAGCCGAAGCAACGAGCGCAGAAAAACATTTTCATCTGCAAGATCTTGGGCACCCGCAAGACGCCCTGAAAGAGATATAATGTGCGCTTGGAGATCATCTTGAGTTTCGTGTGAGATTTGCCACTGGCCCACCCAGTGAACGGCACGGGTAAGGCCTGGCATGCGAGCGATTGCGGGCTCAACGATACGCTGTGTAAAGCGTTGCGCCGCTCCGCCCATGGCAGCATTCACGCCTCCAAGCACAACGACACACACAACAGCGATACTTAGCGTTCGTATTCCCGAAGATCGTGTCATTCGCTACGATGAGAGCGATGTGTATGCTTGGCGATCAATCGCCACGAGCATCGAACGAAGCTCATCAATATTCTCTAGTACCATACCACATCCCCGAGCTACTGCGGTCAACGGATCGTCGACAATAGTTACATTCAACTGCGTCTCTGCTGCAATCATAGTATCTAGCCCACGCAAAAGCGCTCCGCCACCAGCAAGATATATTTGTCGGTTAATAAGATCGGCGGTGAGCTCTGGAGGTGTTTGTTCAATAGTATCTTTAATCGCCGTCACAATACTGCGGATAGAACGCTGCATCGCTTCACGGATATCATGTGACGTAACTGCGATTTCGCGTGGCAAACCAGATACGAGATCACGGCCTCGAACAGTACCTTTTAATTCTTCTTGAAGTGGGTGTGCGGAACCAAGAGTAAGTTTAAGATTCTCTGCTGTTGCCTCGCCAATGAGAATGTTACGTTCATCGCGCATGTAGCGGATAATGTCATCAATAAGTTTATCTCCTGCGATGCGGAGCGAGCGAGATGCAATGAGTCCACCCATTGAGATCACCGCTACTTCAGTGGTGCCTCCGCCCATATCAACAATAACGTTTGCGACAGCTTCCTGAACGGGAAGTCGCGCACCAATTGCCGCTGCCATAGGTTCTTCAATAAGAAAAACCTCGCGTGCGCCGGCATTATAGGTCGCGTCTTCAACGGCACGCTTTTCTACTTCAGTAACACCCGATGGGATACCGACCACAACGCGTGGGCGAGGAAGTAAGGTAAAACCTTCGCGATGCACACGATCGATAAAATACTTGAGCATCTGCTCGGTCACATCAAAATCAGACACCACGCCGTTCACCATGGGGCGCGTTACCACAATGTGCCCCGGCGTACGGCCAACCATACGGCGTGCGCCTTCGCCAATGGCGAGGATCTTGCCCGTCTTTTGATTGAGGGCGACGATCGAAGGCTCGTTGATCACAATACCTTTGCCACGCACATATACGAGGGTATTTGCCGTACCTAAATCGATGCCAATATCCTTTGACCAAAATCCAAAAAATTTACTGAGCATGAGAGCACACCAACCCTAGCAGAAAGCCCTAGGAGACGCAAAGACTACAAGGAACGGCAGATATTGATAAGCTCTTCGTAGGTTACTAGTTCTGGCTCTGACGAGGTGCGACGCTTCATCTCAATAGCATCTTGGGCGATTGTTTTCTCGCTCATAACACAGCGTACAGGGCATCCGATAAGATCGGCGTCAGCAAATTTCTCACCCGCCGTTGCATCGACTCGATCATCATAGAGAACTTCAATCCCTTCTTTTATAAGTGCGTTGTAGAGCACATCTGCGCGTCCTGCGACATCCCCCAGTGACACGAGGTGCACTCGATAGGGTGCTACGCTTTCTGGCCATATAATACCGCGGTCATCGTGCGCAATTTCTACAATTGCCCCCATGAGTCGCGTAATCCCGATACCGTATGAGCCCATGTATACAGGAACATCGTTACCCTCTGCATCTTTATATGTCAGGTTGAAAGGTTCGGAAAACTTAAATCCAAGAGAGAATATATTTCCAACTTCAATCGCCTTTTCTTCGGTCAGTTTTGCACGCTCCAATCCGAGATCAGCAAGCACGTCATCGGTAAGCACCTCACGGTTTACCGCGATACCTTTTTCGGCATCAATATAGATAGTGTCTTCGCCCGCGTCTGAAAGTGCTTGAAATTCGTGAGAATATTTTGAGAATGTGCCTCCAGACGCAAATGTTATATATGTCTGTGCGCCGATGCCTACACGCTCAAAGACGCGACGGTATGCTTCTTTTGCTTGCTCATAAAACGCATCGTGCTCTTCTTTGTTTTTCGAGAACGAGTAGAGCGCCTTCCAGTAGAACTCCCTCCCACGAAGAATGCCGCTTTTTGCTCGCGCTTCATTGCGGAAGATTGTTTTAAAATCGTACGGATACACCGGCAAATCTTTATAAGAGCTCACGAAGTTTTTGACGATTGCCGAGTAGGCTTCTTCGTTTGTGAATGACAGTCCAAGCTCTCCACCACTCTTCAGTGTCGTCTTAAACCAGTTATCTACGACTTCATCGCTCCAGCGCCCCGTCTTCTCCCATACTTCTTTATTTTGGAGGACAGATGTTCTCATTTGCACGCCACCGATAGCATCCATCTCTTCTGCGATAATGCGCACAATCTTCTCTATAACACGAAGACCTAATGGCAAGATGCTGTACACGCCAGCCACCTCTTTATGCACAAAACCGCCACGGACAAGAAGTTGTGCATTCACGGCCGCTTCATCAGATGGAGCATGCCGCAGTGTTTTGGTAAGTAATTTTGAAAATCGCATATCGTTAGAGTAATTGCATAACGTCACGGGCAGTGATAAGAATCATCGCCAGGAGAAGGACAAGAAATCCTATGCCATTCACGAGACCTTCGGTCGTGTGCGCGAGAGGCGCACCACGAATTTTTTCAATCGCAAGAAATAAAATACGGCCACCATCAAGTGCAGGAAATGGAAATGCATTGAGCACGGCAAGGTTAATAGAGATCATCGCCACAAATTGGATGAGGTAATCCCATCCCACGCGGGCAGCCTGACCAGTAAGTGACGCGATGCCGATAGGGCCCGAAAGATCCGCTCCTACCTTTCCCGTCGTCACCAGCTGTACAAGGACGCCGACATACCCTTGTATTGTAACCCCCGTGAGGCGCACCGCATCAAGAAAGCCGCGCACTGGCGCCTCATACCATGGGTGTGACACTTTCCCAATGAGTAATGGGGAGATGCCAAGCGGGCCTTGGCCTTCTGGTGGATCAGCGCGGAGCATGACATCTTTTACGAGCACTTCATCACCACGCTTAAATGTAAATTGTACCGTCTTTCCTTTATACACATTGGTGAACATTTGCACGTCAGCCGCAGTCATAATCGGTTGTACGGCACTTCCATATTGCGCAGAGACTAATACATCCAGGGTGCGCATTCCTGCGGCCTCTGCGGGGCTCTCGGGGGCCACACGAGCAACGTACACCGCCTTCTGCGTTGCGTTCGCGAGAGCACTTTGGTCTGCCTCATCAAGCGCCGTGCGTACACCCACCGCATTATTTACAGTGAGGAACACGATTGCGAGCGCAAAGTTCATAGCAATGCCTGCAACAAGAACCGCGAAACGCTGCCACGCAGTTCCAGAGGAGAAACTTCGAGGAGCAGCGGCGTGCTCTCCATCTTCACCGAATACTTTTACAAACCCTCCGAATGGTATCCAGTTAATAGAGTACACGGTCTCGCCGCGAGTGATGCCCCACAAGCGCGGCGGAAAACCAAATCCAAACTCTTCAACGCGCATACCCGCACGTTTGGCCATAATAAAATGACCAAATTCATGAACAAAGATTAGCAAACTGATAACGAGGATGAAGAGGATCGCGGTCATTATGATTGCATGAGCTCCTGCTCTTTCGCGTGCGCAAGTGCATCAATCTTCTTATGAAGCTCATCGACTACCTTTTGTACTGCATTCTTTGCGTGATGAAGATCGTCTTCGCGAGCTTCTTTTTCACGCACTGCGACCTGCACCTTTTTGAGGATATCTTCTCGTACCTGACGAATGCGAATGCGGGCTTCCTCCATTTTTGCATGTAGCGTGCGGACGAGTTCTTTGCGTCGCTCTTCGGTAAGGGGTGGAATGTTGAGTCGAACAGTCGTTCCGTCGACAACCGGGTTGAGCCCCAGTGTGCTTGCCCGAATGCCTGCTTCAATTGCGGACAATGCGCCCTTATCCCATGGCTGAATAAAAATAGTGCGTGCTTCAGGAACGGTAATACTCGCGAGCTCTTTTACCGTGAGGCGTGACCCAAGGTATTCAACTGGAATATCAGACACAATACTGCCGTGTGCACGGCCAGTGCGCAACGAAGCAGCTTCCTGCTGTACAAAGGTAAAAATACTATCAAAATCCTTCTTTTTTGACTGAATGAGTGCTTGATACATACCCGCCTAGTGTATCAGAGGCGCGCCAGAAACAAAAGTCAGAAGCTAAGTAGAAAACTCTCGAGCGCAATGCGTTGGTTCGCATTGGAAAACCGAGCACTTTCTGCAAGGTCTAGTAAACCACGAAGTATATGAGGCCGCGACGCGAAAGCGGATGCGTTTCTTTGCGCAGCAGCAACCCACACATCGAGCGCTTCCGAGAGCGCTTCATCAGCAATAAGCTTCTGCGCATAGAGCATTCGTTCTGCAACGCCTTGTGTTTGTAGCCGCTCAAATGCAGATGCGTGTGCGCACAACGTCACAAGCGCGCCGTCTGCATGAGCGCGCTTTACCCACCCAATACGCCCGCAGGCAATTGCGACGGCATTCGCACGATCCTCTTGTGCTAATGACTGTATTTCAGGAAGGACAGTAATAACGGCGTCCGCGTGTGCAGAGAACGACTCGCCTACACATCTCGAACGGATCGTAGGAAGCACCGACCCCGGTCGACTGGTAATGCCAATGAACACTGTGGGACCTCGCGGCTCTTCTAGTGTTTTAAGAAATGCATTTGCCGCTTCACGACTAAGTGATTCGATATCATCAATAATAATGCACAAAGGTCCGTGTGCAGAGGCAAGTGTGGTAAGCGGGATAATGTCTCGAACCGCTTCGATAGAGATGGTGTGGTCGCCCGAGTCATCTTTCGGAGCGATAACAATGCGCGCACCAGGATCTGGCTGTATGCGTTCAGTAAGCTCAAGCGCAAGCGTGCGCTTGCCGATACCACCAAGACCAGACCACAGAAATGCGTGAGCTCCCGCAGGAAGTCCCTGCTCCCACCTCTTTTTTTGAGCTTCAAAACCAATAGTGCGCCACGGCATAGTGGTTAGAGTATACTCGTGAGCACGGCATCTGCAATGCGTATTGCGGCATCTGGTTTTACTCCCGTGCGCATCAGCGCGCTCACGCGCTCTCGTTCGTTTGGTTCAAGAAGTGCGCGTACTTGATTCATGAGAATATGTGGCGTGATATTTTCTCCCTCAACAATGCGCACGCCAAACGATGCAACCGCAGCAGCATTCGCAAGCTGATGCCCATGTGCCGCCCACGCAAGTGGTACAACCACCGCAGGCTTTCCAAGAAGCACAAGTTCAGCGAGAGTGCCGGCGCCAGCACGAGCTACAACTACATCAGCAAGCGCATATGCGTCAGCAAGATCTTTTCCATCAAGAAACGGCACGGCAACATAGCGTGCCGCGATGCGGTCACCGTACGATCCTGCGCCATCGCGAATGAGTCGTTCTCGCTCCGCTTGCACTGCAGGATGCTTTATAACGCCACATTGATGGATCACGTTCACTGTCTCGGTTATTTCGGAAATGCCGTTCAACATAATATCGTTGATTTGTTGGGCACCCTGGCTTCCGCCAAGCACTAACAGTGTTGGAATGCCTTCTTGTATATGAAATGTAGTAATCGCCCTAGCGCGATCTCCAGCCGCGATATCGGGACGCACGGGATTACCCGTTACAATGGTGGGTGTTTTCCCAAAAAAACGCTGTGCTTCTGCAAAACCAAGGAAGATTCCTTTTGCGAAAGGCGCCAATAAACGCTGTACCGAGCCTGGCACGGCATCAGACTCGTGGAGAAAAAGCGGGATCATATAAAGACGCGCAACAATAGATGGTGCGAGAGAATCATACCCGCCCTTACTTATAACTGCGTCAGGCATGAACCACAGTAAGTACCACAGCGCTTGCAAAAAACCAATGCTCGTTTTAAACGCCTCCCACGGAAGGCGCAATACACTACGATCTGTTTTTCCTGCGAAGATAGGCGTGTATGAGAATCCGTATTCCGTTGCGGCGCGAGCGAGAAACCCATCGCGACCTCCTACGCCCATCATGAGGATGCGCACCGAGTGACCTTGCGCGACTCCACGCTCGGAAAGGGCGCGACCGATAGCAGCAAGCGGAAAGGCATGCCCCCCTGAACCACCACCAACAAGAAGAAAACGAAGTTCCATAATGATGCGTTACCCCATACGATCTGGGGTTGGCTTCACAGCGCCCCGTGGTACCTTGCGACGAAGATCGTTGTATATCAGCAACTGTACACCCATCCCAGCCATCGTAAAGAGTCCCGCAACAAAGAATACGGACTGGAAGCCAAAGCGTGTTGCGAGTAATCCTCCTAGAGCCGCGGCGCACGCTCCAGAAATACCAATAGCCACTGACTCCAGCGACCATTCCACATTTTCTTGTCCCCGGTCTATGTGACGTGTAAAGATGGCATACCATGGCGGCACCGTAAGTGCTAAGCCAAGACCAAATAAACCTTGGATAAGATAGATGTGTAAAGGGAGTGATGCGAAGAGATAGAGAAATGGAGTAGCAGAGATAAGCGCAGTCCCAAGCGTCATAGAAATAAAGTCGTCATACTCTCCGTGGTTCTTATCGAGGTAGCGAGCTGTTGGGATCTGAAACAGTACCTTGCAGAGTTGGGCGATCGCCGTGCCAAAACCAACAACCTGCACCGATCCTCCATCGATCTGTTGCGTTACAAAGACTGCAAAGATCGGTCCAAAAGATGCAAATCCAGAATTAGTAAGGAAGTCTGAAGTAATGAGAGTCTTAATGACGTGGTTGATTCGCATTACCTCTATTGTACCGGAAAACAAAGCGACGCCGCAATGCGACGTCGGGGATTCTTTTTAAAAACACTCCTTACTGACTCATCACTGGCGTACCAAGACCCGATGCATTGTCTTCGCCTTCAGGACCTTGATCCCGAGCGATCTTCTCTAACACTTCGCGTACATAATATGCCGGATTTTTTACCGTTGTATTCCACACCTTCGCGGCAACGCCTGCAACGTGTGGTGCGGCAACTGAAGTACCAGAGAGCTCTGCATATGCACTCGTAAGCCACGGACCCTGCACACGCACTCCAGGAGCGGCGAATGCAATGTCGCCATCTTCGAGCACGCCCAAAAGTGAGCGGGAATTCACGCCACGCGAACTCCATTCTGGAGTAGCACCTTGCGCATCGAGTGCGCCAACAGCGAGAACGCCGGGCAAGCGAGCTGGAGTATCAATACTCCCTGCGTATGGCCCATCATTTCCTGCCGCAGCAATAACAAGAACGCCTTTATCAAGTGCGTATTTTACCGCGCTCGCGAGAATGCTGTGAGCAGAATCAGCGCCCATACTTACTACAATGATGTGGGCGCCATCATCAACGCCAGCGCGAATCGCGGCGGCAACGTCATCAACCCAACACTCACCGTCTTGGGAGCACGCTTTATAGATGGCAAGAGATGTCTCCGGCGCGACACCGAATATACCAAAACCATCTTCGCCGCCATCAGCGGCGATAACACCAGCAATATGCGTCCCGTGACCATTAGTGTCAAGACACGTGCTGGAGGCTCCCCTCGCAATAGTAAAGTCTTTACACGTTGTGACGCGACGATCAAGATCTGGATGCTGTGCGATGCCCGTATCAATAACCGCAACCGTGACGCCCTTACCGCCAACGGGGCGAGTGGCTAAAGAGGGAAGATCATACATCGCGCCAACGCCCCATGGAATAGAAGCATCTGGAAGGGCGCGCTCTTGAGTAGATTTCTCCAAGATAAAAAGCTGGCCGATCGGCTGCACATCAATATTCAGTGCGCGGGCAACACGAAGATGCCAATCAGAGAGATTTGCGGAGAAGCCATCAGGGAACGTGTGACGGGCACCGAAACTATTGCGCCATAATGGCGACTGCGATTTCACAAAAAACCGGGACTCTGGGTTCGGTTGCTTTGGTGCCGCACTTGCGGAATGCGAGAGCGTGAGCGCTAAGAAAAGCGCACAAAACACCGCATATTTCCTAAGATTCATAGTGTTTTAAGAGTATACCACACCGAAGCCCCATAAACAATGTAAACAACCTTAGGCACGAGGTCCGAAAAGTATACGGAGCCACTTATGCGCAAATGTGTGAATGCGCTCTATTCCCTCCGTGACATCAAGATATTCGGAAATAACTGTTCGGAAGAGCATCCGGAAGAGCATAATCAGCGCAATGGTTACAAGCGCCACCATAATCATGTTACTCACACTATCCCAATAGTCCACAAACGCCTGATAGCTCGCACCGAAGAAAAATCCAAAGCCAGCGACGATTCCAACCCAGATAATAGATCCCGTGATGTTGTAAAGCGAGAACTTTTTAAAGGGATATTTTAATGAGCCCGCGAGAATCTGCGTTACAATAGTAATAGAAAATGTAACTTTTGCGAGGAAGATAACCGCGCCACCATATTGCTCAAACGCTTTGCGCACACGGACAAGAAGTCGTTCGCGCCCGGGGTGCTTGCTCACAAACCATTGGAGCGAAGCTGCGCCACCCCACGCACCAACGCCGTACCACATGTATCCTGCTAAAATTTCCCCGGCGGCTAACACAAGCACTCCCGGCACGAGCGCGATAGCGCCGATAGAAATAAGGAATCCACCGATAAGAAGCGCACTAAACCCTTCGATAAAAAGCCCCACAAACAAAATAGGGTACCAGTATTGATCAATGCTCCCAATGTATCCTTGTAGCGTTTGTATAAGTGCTTCCATGCTAGTGCATCACGAGATGTATAAGTTGAGCGATATCTTTTTGGAGCTCGGGTAACATAGTACGATTATACACCGCAACCGCGGGATGGTAGAGAGGCATGACGTGGATGGCACCCCATGGCGCAGTTCCAAGGAATGCAGTGCCGTGAATATGGCTAATCGGCCTTACCTCGTGACCGACACCATATAACTGCATGACGTATGCCATTGCGAAACGTCCGAGTGGTGCAACTACCTTTGGCTGAATGATGGCAAGTTGTCGCTCAAGGAATGGGCCGTAAAGGGCAATTTCTTCGGGAAGTGGGTCTCGATTCATTGGCGGTCTATCTTTTACTACATTCGTAATGTATACGTCATTGCGCACAATCCCAGCTCCTGCGAGTAATGTGTCGAGTACTTTTCCTGATGCGCCACAGAATGGCCTGCCGGTCATTGCTTCATTTTTTCCAGGCGCCTCCCCCACAAACACAATACGTGCATCGTGACTCCCCTCACCGATGACTGGAAAAACGCCTGCCTGAACACGCTCCTGATAAAGCGGTGAGGCGGTGAGGGCAAACATTTCATCTTTTATTGCCTTCATCAGTTGCGTTCTTTGTAGTGGTTCGTTAGGCGTCATACCAATGTGTGTGCATTGTACTGAACACACCAAGCAAAAGCCAGAATACGACGCGACCCTGGTGGATTGTCCAAAAGAAATGATCGAAAAGGGCAAGTAAAAGCACAATAGCGCACACGCCCCAGAATATGTAGTCATTCCTCCGCAACGAGGCCAGCTCTTTGCCAACTCTTACGAGCCACCAGATAACAAGCATCGATCCGATAACACCAAGCTCCGAGAATACGAGAATGGGAACGCTATGCGCTGGTTGGTAATACTGACGTGGCAAAAATGGGACAGCACCCGCGAGCCACGTAGTATATTGCCCAATCCCAACACCCGCGATAGTAGAGAAGCTAAGCGGATGATGAGACGCTTCATTCACTGATTCTCGAATATACATCGCCCGAAGACGCACGGCCTCTTCGCCAGTATCAATGCGAGCGCGAGTAAGAAAGTGCTGCGGGAATAAAAGAAAGATCGAAACTGCACCGAGTCCAACTCCCCACACAAGTGCGCGTGGGATAAGATGCGCTTTTTTCATCAGCAGCATACCGAGTGCGATAACAGCGCCCGCGAACCATGCAGTACGAGAGAAAGAGAGCGCATAGGCCCACGTCCACAATGCCGCTAGAGCTCCCAAGAGCCATGAGCGTGAGAAGCGAGATAATCCCATGGCAATACAAAGTGCCAGGAGCATCCACACGGCAAGCACGTTTGCGTGCGGGAAAGTGCCATATGCACGTAGGATAGGAACGTCGCCCACAAAGAACGAGGCGACACCAAACATCCCCGGAGCAAGGAGTGTTTCACCGAATATCCGCAACCCTATGTCGTGTTGCAGTATAAATTGCGCTACAGCAATCACCGCCTGCGCTGAAACGCCGATTGCCAACGCACAAGCTGTTCGCGTGCCAGACACGTATCTCCCAATACTGCTCCGTACCATCACATATATACCAGCTCCTTGCACAAGACGAAGCCAGGCATACAAAGCGGCTCCCATACTATCGGCCCATAGGGTGCCCACAAGAGCCCACAAAAGCACAGCCAAGAGAGCTTTGTCACTCGCACGCCAGAGGCTACTACGAGTACGCCACACTCGCAGTAGCCATAACACAAACACAACCAAAAAGAGGACGTCAGAAGCATAGAAAAATGCCGAGCGCCATTCAACGAAATACCAGTCAGCAGACCATAGCACCCACCGCAACTGCATGGGCACAAGCGCGCACCATGCATACCACGCAATGCGCTCAATACGACCTACATACTTACGCAAAAAGAAGCTCATAAATAACCCCTCCTATAAATACCATAGCAAGTGCAACCTGAAGTGCAACGGGGATATGCACATTGTATTCGGGGTCACGGGTTCCCTCTTTTTGCGAGCGCCGATAGAGCATAATAAGCACCACTGACTCAATGCCAATCGCTAGAGTGCCAATAAGACTGATCACCGTGATGAAACTCCGCAAACCAAGGAGATATAAAATAATAGGCGGGACTCCTGCAAGAAGCAGCGCCCATCGTCGCGGAATATCATAGTCAAGACGGAAAATGTCCGTGAGTGCCGTGCCAAGCATGAGATATGAGGTTGTGATTGCAACCACACCAAATAAAGATCCGAGCGTCACAATAAGATGTCCGACACCCCCGAGCGTATCAGCAAGATTCGTGAGCGCTTGTGGTTCAGTGTTCGGCCCCATAACGCCAACAACCGCAATAGTAAAGAGAAGAAAGAGCGTCCCCACAATACTCACTGCGGTAATAATAGAGGGGCGCAATAAGCGTTCTTTTCCCCGGAGCACTTCGCGCTGGATAGGTAGTGAAGTGAGCCCAGCAAATGCAAACAGCAACACGCCATAAGGCAAGAACCAGAAATCACCGTTGAAGCCCTGGAGATGCTCAATGGAAATGTGTGGAATACTCACACCGACGATAGAGAGAATAATAAAGGTAAAAACAGTAGCTAAGCCAAACTCAATAGTTGCGATAGTACGAAAACCAAATGGCAAAATACATGAAACAACGAGAAAAAAGGAGAGTGAAAACCAGTCAGAGCTTAATGATGTAAAAGAGCCAAAAAGGCCTGATAAAAATTCTCCCGATGCAATAATATAAGCGAGTAGGGCCCCAGAGATGCCTAGCACATTTGCAAGAAGCACAATGCGTTGCGCCCCAATGCCCAGATATTCTCGCGTATATCCGACCAACTGGTGTTTTCCTCGTGTTCTCAATATAACTTCCGAAAACATGAGGTTCATTGCAATAGTCGCAGAAATGGTGAGCGCGAAAAAAATAAGGCCCATGCCGAAGCCAGCCTTTGCAAACGCGAACGGAATACCGAAAATGCCGACGCCGACCATCGTACCCGCGAGTACTGCAGTAGCGTGAAGAAATTGCGGATCGAAGAAATACCCAGCGCGCATACGCAGAGCATAGCACGCACCCTAGGCGCCAGAAAGGGATATGTTATGCCCGCAGTGCGATTTTAAGCACATCATCCATCGTGCGCACAAAGTGAATCGTGATGCGCTTTTTTATTTCAGTGGGGATGTCTTCCAAGTCTTTCTTGTTCTCCATTGGGAGAATAACATGGCGAATGCCAGCGCGATGAGCTCCAAGGACCTTTTCTTTTACACCGCCGATCTCGAGTACCTTACCGCGCAATGTCACTTCGCCAGTCATGGCAACGTCACGACGCACGGGGACGCCAGAAAAGAGGGATATGAGAGCAGTTGCAAGGCCAGTTCCTGCGGAAGGACCGTCTTTCTTTATAGCACCAGAGGGAAGGTGGATATGCACATCAACCGCACCAAAGTCTTCTTTAGTTTTTTTCTGCTTCGCCACATACCCACGAGCAAAACTTAATGCCGCCTGCGCAGATTCGCGCGCCATGTCTCCGAGTTGCCCAGTAAGCGTGAGTCGGCCCTTGCCAGGCATCATTGTCGCTTCAATAGTAAGCACATCGCCTCCTGTCGGCATCCATACCATACCAGTCGCTACACCAACCTCATCTTTTGCTTCCGCCTTTTGGTGCGTGAACTGTACCGGACCCAAATAGGTGTGCAGTGTCGTGGGGGTAACAGCAATCGAAGTTTTCTTTGGATTTTGTACGAGTCTGCGCGTAGCTTTACGGACAACGGTAGCAATCTGCCGCTCGAGATCGCGCACGCCCGCTTCATAGGTATGCTTCGTAACGATGTCTTTTAACACTGGGGTAGGAAATGTTACCGAGCGCTTGGTGAGCCCGTGGTTCTCAAGTACTTTTGGTAAAATGAACTGCTTTGCGATCTCAATTTTCTCCAACTCAGTGTATCCAGGAAAGCGGATCACTTCGAGACGGTCACGAAGCGCGGGAGGAATGGTATCGAGTGCGTTTGCCGTTGCAATAAATAACACATCCGAGAGATCAAAAGAAACCTCTAAGTAGTGGTCTGAAAACGAACTATTCTGCTCTGGGTCAAGGGCCTCGAGGAGTGCCGCGGACGGATCGCCGCGGAAGTCAGCGCCGATCTTATCGATTTCGTCGAGCATGATAACCGGATTTTTTACCTTCGCATTGTTGATGCTCTGGATAATGCGGCCCGGCATCGCGCCGACATACGTGCGCCGGTGCCCACGAATTTCTGCCTCATCACGAATGCCGCCCAATGACATACGCACGAAGGTGCGCCCAAGAGCGCGCGCAATAGATTTACCCACTGATGTCTTGCCGGTTCCCGGAGGGCCTACAAAACACAAGATAGGGCCGCGAAGCTTAGCAACTTTCTTTTTAACGGCGATGTATTCTAAAATGCGCTCCTTCACTTTTTCCATGCCATGGTGATCGGTGTGGAGAATTTTTTCTGCCTCTTTGAGATCGATCTTTTCTTGAGAGATCTTCTGCCATGGTAATTCAATGAGCCAGTCCAAATACGTACGAATGTATGAAGTCTCGGGGCTATACGCGGGCATACGAGCAAGGCGTCCTAATTCTTTCAGTGCCTTTGCTTCCGTTTCTTCAGGCATGTGCGCCGCGAGAATCTTTTCGCGCAGTATATCGAATTCGGCCTGCTCATCATCAACACCGAGCTCTTTTTCGATGCTCTTCATCTGCTCACGCAAAAACATTTCCCGTTGCATTTTGCCAATTTTCTTTTTTGTTTCACGCGCAAGTGAGCGCTCTGTTTCAAGGATTTCCAATTCGCGGGCGATAAGAACATTGAGGTGCGAAAGTGCGTCTTTAGTCACGACCTGCTCTAACACACGCTGCTGATCATCTGGACCACCGTGATTTACGTTGACCGCAACGAAGCTAATGACCTGCTCAACATCTTTGCTGTTTGAAATCATGAACGCTACTTCTGGAGCGACGGCCTGGACTGAGCGTAGTTCTGAAATTTTTAAAAATTGGTCGATGACACGACGCAAAAGCACCTGTGTCGGCAAATCATCGTGGGTATGCTGCAACGGCATTGCGGTAACACGAACACGAAACAATGGGTCATCTTGAAGTACACTTTCTAGGCGCACGCGCATGATGCCCTCTACATCAACCTTCGAAGAGCCGTCCGGGAGGCGGAAGACCGAGATAACGCGGCCCACCACGCCGACACGATAGAAGTCATCTGCAGTGACGTCATCACGCATGTCTTTCTGTGCGACAAAGCACACGAGCTGATCTCGTGCCATAGCAATATCCAAGGCATGCACAGACTTCTGCCGCTGTACCACTAAAGGCATGACAATCTTTGGGAAAAGTACCGTATTTTTCAACGGAATTAGGGGCAGTTCTTCTGGAATTGAAATAGTTGCCATACAAATAGAATGACGGACAAACGACCCATCCTAGCACGGTGGGCCACTAAAATCAACCCGTTTTTTATTTCTCGTCAAGAGGAAATGAGGCACCCTGATCTGGGGTAAATGCCTCAACACCAAGCTCCGATGTAACACGTTCTCCCAGCGCCGCAACAGCATCGGGCTCGCCTTGTACTATGAATACGCGTGCGAGGTTTCCCTTTGCGTGGATCTGCTTCAGAAAATCCATTAGTCCTCGCTGGTCCGCGTGCGCAGAGTACCCGCCGATTGCCTTTACACGGCACTTCACTGGAATAAGCTGACCAAAGATCGTGACATGTGGCTCCTTATCTAAAATGCGGCGACCAAGACTCCCCTGCACTTGATACCCCACAAATAAAATGGTGCTCTTTGGGTCAGGGAGATAGCGAGTCTCGTGGTGCAAGATGCGACCGCCTTGCGACATACCTGATCCTGCAATAATAATTTTCGCTCCATGAACGTTATTAATACTCTTTGATTGCTCAACGGTGTGCGTAAACGTAAGCCACGGGAATGAAAAGAGTCCTCCATATTTTTCCAACGTCTGCACCGCATCACTGTTCATGTAGTTCGAGAATTTACTGTAGACTTCAGTAATGTGAATGGCGAGCGGGCTATCGACAAACACAGGAATCGTATTAGGGATTTGGCCCGTGCTAAAAAGCTCTTCAAGCTCTAATAGAATTTCTTGCGTGCGCTCGATGGCAAACGAAGGAATCATGAGTGTGCCCTCTGAACGCACCGTTTCTAGGATCGTATCGCGAAGAATGTTACGCCGCTCATCCCGATCTTCGTGTAAACGATTGCCATATGCCGCCTCAATAACAACGTCGCGCGCCGCGCTAGGCTCGTCGATAGGATTTAAAATAGCTGAAGGAGGGTTGCCGAGATCTCCCGTAAAGAGCACTAATCGCTCACCAGATTCTTCTGGAATACGAACTTCAATGAACGCAGAGCCGAGAATGTGACTCGATTGGCGAAAGGTGACGGAAAGAGATCCAACGCTTCGGGGCTCGTCATAACGAATGGGCTCAATAAGCTGGAGCACCGCCTCAACATCTTCGCGATAATACATAGGTTGGCGCCCTTCTTCCTGCGCGTCTTGCATCATTTTTTCGAATGTATCGAAGAGCGCAACACGCATCACCGCCGCCGAAGGCTCCGTAGCAAGCACTGCGCCACGAAATCCATCTTTATATAGCTTAGGTAGCCGGCCCACATGATCTGCGTGGCTATGAGTGATGCAAATAGCACCAACAGAGACGGGGTTGTAGGCAAATGGTTCAAAGTTAAGCGACTCATTGTAGCGAGAGCCCTGAAAAAGACCACAGTCTATAAGAATACGTGCATCGTCTGTCTCAATGAGATAATTTGATCCCGTGACCGTCTTTGTGCCACCGTGAAATGAAAGAGTTTTTGACATGAGTAATGTTAGCGTACCATGATTGCACCCGTTTCCGAACTATCGCGTTCGTTATGATAGCCAAAAATTCCAACTTTCGTAAAGGTAAAAGCGAAATAGCTGCCCTGCGGGATATCGGAGACGCTATCAAACCCGGGCAACCCAGTATGTGCGGGGTGTGGGTCACTCGCAATACGGAGTGGAGCAATGCCATCATTTCTCATGCGCACCGTGTCGCCGATATGAATACGTAGGTTCGTTGGGCTAAAGACGCCACCACGGTATGACACCGTGTACATACGAGGCTGACGCACTTCCGCCTGCGTAGGAGTCGGTTGGATCGTTGCACTCGGATCAATGGGATCTCCTGCACGAAATATAAAAACGGCGGTAACGAGCAACATGAGCACAAGCACGATAAGGCCCCAAAAACCGCCCGTGTCACTAAGCGTGCTTAGGCGCTGTTCCTCGCTACGCGCAAGGCGTGCATAGAGCTCCTCATCCATAATAAAAGTATAAACCAGTCAGCGGGGGTTGTCAGGGCCTCAATGCCTGCTGGGCAGTCTCTACATCTGACCACGGAACACGAAGGCCGTGAGGGCCCGCGATTGATGTCTCCGAGCCTTTTCCGGTGATGACTACAACGTCTCCGGTTTGCGCCAAACGGATGGCGGCACGGATAGCTTGGCCGCGATCCATAATAACACGCACCGACGCACCCGCAGGGATACCTGCATGTATCGCGTGGACAATGGCATCTGGATCCTCATCATAGGGATCTTCGTTCGTTAGGACAATTTCACTGGCGTGCTCCCCCGCTATTACGCCGAATTGGGAGCGCTTCCAGGTATCGCGCCCTCCACCGGCTGCACCAAGTACTACGATAAGCCGCGATGGTTTTTGTGGCTTAAGCGTTTCATATACTGCTCGCAAAGAATCAGGCGTATGCGCATAGTCTACAACAACTGAAAATGGTTGGCGCTGGATATATTGCATGCGGCCAGGCACCACCGCAAGCGCCCCGAGCGCAGCACAGCTTGTAGGTACATCAATGTCATACATGGCCGCAGTTGCAATGGCCGCCAACGCATTCATCACCATGAAGCGCCCGCCCAATTGTAATGAGCACTGCGTATCAAACACCTGAAATGATGCTGTATGCGCGTTCACAGAAACATGGCTTGCACGTATATCTCCTCGATCGATGCCAAAGAAAATAGTGCGCTGTGCAGGATACTGCGCGAATGACTCACTCACTGCGTCGTTCGCATTGATCACATGCACGCCAGTCGTAACCGCAAAGAGTTTTTCCTTTGCTTCGCGATATCGATCGAGTGATCCGTGTGATTCGATATGCTCGGGATGTAAATTTGTGAATACTGCGCAATCAAAAGAAACACCGTAATGACGATTCTGTGCAAGGCCTTCGGAGGTAACCTCCATAACTACGTACTCACATTGAGCTTCTCGCGCACGTGCTAAAAAACGCTGTAAATAAAAACGGCCCGGCATTGTCATCTTGAGTGTGTTGGGCCATGACTGGCTCCCAATACGCGTGCCAAGAGACCCAATGGAAGCAACGCGATGGCCAGCGGCTTCGAGAATATGTGCCAGCATGAGCACCACGGTTGATTTACCCTTCGTTCCCGTCACACCGATAACCTTCATGCGACGAGAAGGATAGCCGTAATACCACGCCGCAAGATGCGCGACACTTCCGTGATACCACGGAGCGATAGCGGTCTTCATGCGACGAAGGAGTGATTTCATGAGAATCGGAGAGAGTGAGCGATACGATATACCGCATGCCATCCACGCGATATTGTCATATCACATGCGCCCGGATATTCAACCTCTCTTCCCCCAAACCCCGTCTTAAACCGAGTGACGCCAGGCCAACGATCATCATCAATGCCCCAGAAATTATACCAGTGGATGCCCTTACTCTGATAATATCTAATAATTTCCCAGCGCATAAAACTGGGTGCTTTTAATGTCTTGTGCGCGCGATCCATAGCTCCATGGAGATAATACATAGTGTCGCCATGTGTCAGGATGATAGCGCCCGCAACAACGGTGCCTTCGTATCGCACTAAAAAGAGCTGAGTTTGTAACACGCCGGCACCCGCGAATGAATCAATGAGCGCTTGATAATACGACGCTGGGTGCGGAGAAAATCCATCATGTTTCGCCGTCTGCTGCATAAGTCGCCAGAACGCAGTACCATCCATGCTTTGCTCAAGGCGCAACCCCTTGCGTTCACCAAGGCGGATATTATAGCGCGTCTTATGGTGCATACCAGAGAGAAGTTCTTCCTCGGATTGAGAGAGGTCCAACAGGAGAGAGCGGGTTGGCTGTAACGCTTTCGTACTGTGCGTGAAACCGGCACGGATAAGCATCTGCTTCACGGTATCGTGCAGAGGCTCGCATTTTATAAAAATACTTTGCTCACGCTTCGCAATTGAAACAACCTCATCTATACATGCACGAATAGCACGGTCATATCCGCCAGGAGCTGCCTCGGTATCAAGTATCGGTCCGTGGGGAATGTAAAGGTAGTTCTTCCCAAAAGGAATGTCGTGGCGGACGATATTCGCCACCACACCACCAGCGTCATAACGCCACGCGCTACGGCCAAGCTTTTGCTGGAACGTAAGCCACTCAGGAGTTGTAAGAAATGAGTGATGCATCTTATGAGTGTTTACTAAGTACGCGCAATGCGTCGCGTACACGCTCGCGCGCATCGCGAGCGTCAGTAGAAACATGCGAGAGCGCGTCTTTCGCCTGATATGCCGAGTACCCAAGCGCGATGAGCGCCTCCATTGCCTGCCGCTCTGCGTCTAGATCAATATCAGGCATTAATCCAACGTCCATACCTTCGATTTTTGTCTTGAGTTCAATAATCAATCGTTTGGCAGTTTTAGGACCCAACCCAGAAACAGTGCGCAGATATTCGGCATCCTCCTTTAAAACTGCGGCTTTCAAGAGCGCTGGATCAACGGTTGCAAGAATACTCATGGCGTTTTTAGGACCAATACCAGATACAGAGGTCAGGAGGACAAAAAGCTCCCGTTCGCGTTCAGAGAGAAACCCGAAGAGGTCGAAAACTCCCTCGCGCATGTTCATTTGCGTATGTACAAAAACCTTGACGTTGACGCCTATTTTTGTTACACTTTCCTGCAATTTTGACGTACAGACAAGGGTGTACCCCACCCCTCCTGTGGCAATAGTGAGGGTGTGCTCACCGCGCGCAACCACGATTCCTTCAAGATAACTGATCATACGTATACGCCAGAGCATAGCACGATTTTTCTCTCCGCGACATGTCACTCTTCAACCTCAAAGAAACCTATGAACCAGCCGGCGATCAGCCAGAGGCTATTGCACAGCTCGCGCAAGGCCTAAAAGAAGGCCTGCGCGATCAGGTGCTTTTGGGTGTCACGGGCTCAGGTAAAACATTTACCATGGCGCACGTCATCCAGAAGTGCAATCGCCCGACACTTATTATCTCTCACAACAAGACCCTCGCAGCACAACTCTATCGCGAGTTTAAAACCTTCTTTCCCGATAACGCGGTGCACTACTTTGTAAGCTACTTCGATTACTACCAACCGGAAGCATATCTCCCAACGACCGATACCTACATTGAAAAAGATTCAAAGATCAATGAGGAGATTGATCGCCTGCGCCATGCGGCGACACAGGCAATCATGAGTCGTGATGACGTCATTGTTATCGCATCGGTCTCATGTATTTATAACCTCGGTTCTCCAGAAGACTATAAAAAAATGGGGCTCGAGCTTTTCACAAAGAAAAAGATGACGCCTTCAGATCTTGCGCGAAATCTCATGCGCCTTCAGTACGCACAAGATATAGAACTGAAGCGCGGTACGTTTCGCAAAACGCGCGACGAAATTGAGATCATCTCACCAAGCGCGCAAGAAATCACTCGCGTCACTTTCAGTGGAACAACCATCGTTAATATCGAGCGAGCTATTATTCCAGACGCTGATGAGCTCGCCACGCTCACTCCAGCATATGAGCCCATCGAAGAAATCACCATTTTCCCTGCGAAGTACTGGATTGCCGACGATTCAAAAAATGGCATTGCGATCGAAAACATTAAGAGCGAGCTCCAAAAACATGTAAAGGTACTCAAGGCGCAGGACAAACACCTTGAGGCTGGACGCCTCCATGAGCGCACACTCCATGATATGGAGATGATCCGCCAGACAGGCTACTGCCACGGTATTGAGAATTACTCGGCACACCTTGATTTTCGTAAACCAGGCGCACCTCCATACACCCTCCTAGACTTCTTTGCACAAAAAGGAGAATTCCTCACAATTATTGATGAGTCACACATTTCAGTGCCGCAATTACGCAGTATGTATGCGGGTGATCATGCGCGCAAGACTACGCTCGTGAACTATGGCTTTCGCCTCCCATCAGCAATCGACAATCGCCCACTGATGTTCGTGGAGTTCGCTAAACGCATTCAAAAAACGGTTTATGTTTCTGCAACGCCCAGTGAATATGAACTTAAGAAGGCAAAGAAAAAAGGCATCGCCGAACAACTTGTACGCCCCACGGGACTCCTCGACCCAACGGTTGAAATCCACCCGAGCGAGGGGCAAATTAACCACCTCTTGGAACGCATCCGAGAACGCGTGGCACGAAATGAGCGCGTCATCGTCACCACACTCACGAAGCGCATGGCAGAAGATCTAGCCGAATTTTTGGCACGGAATGATGTGAAAGTAAACTATCTTCATTCGGAGATTAAGACGCTCGATCGTCTCCAAATTCTAAAAGAGTTTCGCCTTGGCACGTATGACGTGATTGTAGGTGTAAACTTACTCCGAGAAGGCCTCGATCTTCCCGAAGTATCACTCGTTGCCATTCTTGATGCAGATAAAGAAGGATTCTTACGCAATACGACAACCATGATCCAAACCATGGGTCGCGCGGCACGTCATGTACAAGGGCACGTTATTCTCTATGCTGATAAAGAAACGAAATCTATTCTCGCCGCCGTTGGAGAAACACAACGCCGGCGAGCGCGTCAAGAAATCTACAATACAGAACGCGGCATTATACCGCAGAGCGTTCAAAAACACATTGGTGGCTTTGATCTCCCCGTAAGCCGTGCACCAACAGAGGCACCGAAACCAACAATTGCACAGCTCGCAAGCTCCGGTTCCCAGGGCGCCGTTGCGCAACTGACAAAAATGATGGAGCGCGCCATCCGAAAAATGGACTATGAGACCGCAATGAGTATCCGAGACCAGATCCAAAAAATCAAACACCGAGATAACGCCGATACTTGATTTCATCAAGTCATTGTTGTATACTCGCGTCCATGCCAAATACGAAATCTGCAGAGAAGGCACTCCGCCAATCAAAGACGCGTCGCGCCCGTAATGTCACCCGCGCGAAAGCGTATAAAGACGTTGTAAAGCAATTCCGCAAACTCGTGGAGGCAGGCAACGTTAAGGAAGCGCAAAAGCTCCTTCCCGCCGTGTTCCAAAAGATTGATAAGGCTGCAAAGACTGGCGTCATTAAGCCAAATAAAGCCAGTAATTTGAAGTCAGGAGTTAGTAAGCGCCTTGCAAAGAAATAGCCGCCGTAACACCTTACAGCTATAAAACACCGCCTTTTGGCGGTGTTTTATTTAGACACGCTGTTCACGTGCGATAGCTAATGTCATGCCAACGCCCGCAAGGAGCGCAACAAGAGCCGTACCTCCAAAACTAATAAAAGGAAGGGGCACGCCAGTAAGTGGGAGGAGGCCGACCATGGCAAGGATGTTCACGAGCGCTTGGATCATGATCCATGCCTGCATTCCTACGACTACAAGCTTTCCATACACGTTATCAGTTGCACGCGCAAGCTGCGCATAGGTCACGCAGAGCGCTCCGAACATCATGAGCACGAACATGCCGCCTACTATGCCAAGCTCTTCACAGATAATAGCAAAAATAGAATCACCCACCGCCTCGGGAAGAAAGCCGAACTTTTGAGTGCTCTGCCCAAAACCATTTCCAAAGACACCACCAGAACCGATAGCAATGAGCGATTGATTCACTTGATATGAGCTTCCCCGCGGGTCAGAGATCTTTCCAAACACAACTCGAATACGCTCCAATCGATATGGCTGTACCGCCACGAACGCTCCAAAAAGGACGACGCCTAAGAGCGCTACAATGCCAAGCTGCTTGAGCGGCATCCCCGCCGCAAAATAAACCGCACCAGCTATGAAAAAAATGATCGCGAGCGTCCCCACATCTGGTTGGAGTCCAACCAGAAGCGCTATAATCCCAAGCATCACCAAGAATGGCACCAGCCCCACGGACCAGTGCCCGTTTCGCTCTTTCCTACCACTCAACCATGCTGCAAGGTAGAGAATAAATCCGAGCTTTAAAAATTCTGTTGGTTGAAACGAAAGACCCCCAAAAAGAAGCCAGCTTTGTGCGCCCTTGCGCTCATCGCCAAAACCGGGGATTAACACGAGGACCAACAGACACAGAACAGCAAACAAAAGGAGTGGCGAAATGCGACGCCAGAAACGAGAAGGGGTCGCGCGTGCGATGCCAAGCGCGACAAGCCCTGGGAGCACGCCAACGGTTATTTGGTGCAATACAAAATAGTATGAAGAACCAAACTTCTGTTCACCCAATACAATACCGGCCGATGAGAGCATCACGAGGCCGAAGAGTACCAGTCCGCCAACGAGCCAGAGAATGCGACGCTCCACGAGCAAAGAGACTTATCGGAAAAGCGGAGGAATCTTGCTGTCCACCAAGAACAGAATGAGCCCCACCGCAGCTCCAATTGCATTAATCATCCAAAACCGCATAGTGATCTGCGTTTCGTGCCAGCCAAGCGCCTCAAAGTGATGGTGAATAGGTGACGAATGAAATATCTTCTTTCCACGAAGCTTCTTTGAGATCATTTGCGCAATCACCGAAATCGACTCTATCACGGGAATAATCGCGATGAATAACAGAAGGAATGGCGTATCGGTAAGCATCGCTACCACGCCCGCAGTAAACCCAAGGGCCATTACTCCTGTGTCACCCATAAAAAATTTTGCAGGATAGATGTTGTACCATAAAAACCCAATAAGGGCTCCCATAATCGCCGAGAGAAGCGCGGCCATATCCATGCGTGCTTGATCAAATGCGATCACTACAAAAGCGCCAAAGACCGTAAGGAATACCCCTCCCGCGAGGCCATCGAGGCCATCGGTTTCGTTCATTGAAAAAGCCGTTGCAACAATAATAAACACAAAGAAAAGAGCATACCAGAGTGGACCAACTACAAACTCTCCAATAAGCGGGACCGTAATGGCATCGCGTCCAAGTTTCTCTACAAACCACCATGCGCCGATACTCGCCACAAAGGTGTAGAGTAAGAGGCGTTGCTTCATAGAGAAACCGCCACGCTTTAAAATACCAAATACGTCATCTGCCATCCCCACTAAGCCGGCGACGATTAAAAACCCGAGCGGCAAATACGTCTGGGGACGCGACAAAAAGTTCATCTTTGACCAAAAGCCATCAACTGTTTGAGAGAGTGCTGCAAACAGTGCAGCTATAAGTGCAACTGTCAGCCAAATAGGGAGACCGCCCATAGTAGGCGTCCCCTCTTTCTTTTTGTGAAGCGCGTTAAAGACGGGCGCTCCCTCTTTTTCTATTTCCTTTCCCGGACGGAAGTACTTAAACAAAACCTTCGTCCATAACCACGTCACAATCAAGTTGAGTACAAAAGCAATAGTTCCGACGGCAAAGAGACGGACAACATTGAAAACGGTGAATTGTTCGAAAGCGATTGAGACGTCCATAGGTTATTGCCACTGAAATGCGGTACGCGCCCAAGTGACCAGTTCCGCGGTATGTGTGAAACGATCTTCAGAACCAAGCACCACCGCAGCGATAGTGTCGCGCGTTTCTGGCACCCATACGAGCAGTATCATACACCCACGCGCACCATCTGTATACCCCGTTTTCCCACCACGAATTCCATCAAGTGCCTCGAGAAGCTGGTTCGTATTTGTCACCGTAATAACTCTGGTTTCATCAACCGTCTCTAGCGAAAGCGCCTTTTCCCGAAGTGGCCCAAAGATCTGATCCTCATAGCGAAGCGCATACCGAATCAGAAAGCTCAAGTCACGTGCCGTCGCATGTGCCGTATCATCAAGGCCGGATGGATCTTTAAAGGCCGCATGCGTCATACCAATGCGTCCAGCGGTATTATTCATTTCTTTTACAAAATCTATGCCCCGTGCGCGCGCATACACTGCCAGCGCCGTAGCCGCATCGTTTGATGATTGTACAAGCATATACCGCATAAGATCCGCCACGGTAAGACGGTCTCCCGCAGAAAGATCTCGTTTCGTTCCATCAACGCGGATAGACTCTGCGGTTACCGTCACGACATCCTGTGCATGTAAATGCTCGAGCACCACGATCGCGCTCATGATTTTTGTAAGCGATGCGATGGGAAGGCGCATGTCCTCATTCTTCGCGAAGAGGGGCCGTAACGTATTCACGTCAAAGAGATATGCGGCACGTGCTGGCGTGATCGCATCGGCGCTCTCTGCTTTACGGACGGGGAAAATACTTGATTCTGCTAATGGAAGCAGATATGCCTGCGCATCATTGATACCAGAGATCGCCTGTCCCCACGCAGGAGTTACTTCAGCGGATGGAGGCGTAGGCCAATGCACAAAGGCGCTTATACCAAGCGCCATGACACCACCGATCACAACAATAGTTGCTCCATAGATGCGTCCCATAAAAAGGTGTGCCTTACGAACGAGTTACGATGTGCAACTCCCGCTGCTGCTTCTCCTCAATCGGCGAAGGGCTCTGCATCATGAGGTCTCGCGCATCTCCCGTCTTTGGAAATGCAATAACCTCCCGAATGTTCGGCTCATTTCGCAGAATAGCCATAAACCGATCGAATCCCCACGCGATACCACCGTGTGGTGGCGCCCCAAACTCAAGCGCCTTGAGCATGTGCCCAAAGTTCGCTTCAATACGCTCTGTCGGGAATCCCATAATTTCAAACACTGCACGAAGCGCTTGTGGTTGATGGTTCCGAATGCTCCCACCACCAATCTCAAAACCATTTAATGCAACGTCATACTGCGTAGTGAGAATCTCCCCAATATTCTTCTGCGCGAGCAAGTCTGCCATGTGCTCTGGTTTTGGCGCAGAAAAGGGATTATGCGTGAACGTCCATCCACCCTGCTCTGTTTTCTCGAAGAATGGGAAATCAGTCACCCAGCAAAATGCAAGAAGATTTGGATCCTCTTTGTCTGCACGAAGGTCGGGACAATCGGAACCATACTTCTCCATCGCCTCCTTGTATGAGATGCGCGGGAACGGAATTTCTTGAATTTTCTTTTCTGGCCAGAGTTTCTGCACCACGTGAATGAGCAGTTCTTCGTTGAGCGCCATCACATCCTCACGTTGCACAAAGCTCATTTCCATGTCGAGTTGAGTAAATTCGGGTTGGCGATCTCCGCGAGTATCTTCGTCACGGAAACATCGAGCAATTTGGAAATAACGCTCAACTCCCCCCGCCATGAGAAGTTGCTTATACTGTTGTGGGGACTGCGGAAGCGCATAAAATGAGCCCGGATACAGACGCGAGGGCACAACATAATCACGAGCACCCTCTGGAGTAGACTTGGTAAGAATGGGAGTTTCTACTTCAATGAATCCGCGGTCCGAAAGCCATGTACGAATAGCAAGCGCGGCCTTGTGGCGCATCTCAAGCGTGCGCGCGATGCGATCACGCCGCATATCGAGATAGCGATATTCCATGCGATGCTCCTCGCCGATGTCATAGCCAGGGCCATCAAGCGGGAACGGAGGCGTCGGGGATTCGTTGAGAATCTCAAGTGCTGTCGGCTCAACTTCTACAGCTCCCGTAGGGAGATCAGCATTCACCATCTTTGCAGGCCGCTCTTTTACAAGACCCTTGATGCGAACCACCCATTCATTGCGTAGCTTCTGCGCATCCTCATACCCGGGAGAGGACGGCGTAAATACCACCTGCGCAGATGCAGAGCGGTCTCGAATATCAATAAAAATAAGCTTTCCGTGATCGCGACGGTTCGCGATCCATCCATAGAGCTCAACTTCTTTGCCCGCTAAACCCGCTATGTCTTTAACCCACGTTTCTTTTGCCATGATGGCCAATCGTACCACATCACACTACCCACAGAAAAGGCCCGTTTCCGGGCCTCGTCTTTAGTGGTGTGCCGCGTCGGCCTCTGCCTTCGTAGCGTGTATAGTGCCATCGGGGTGCTCTGGTGGCGTATAGAGCGTATAGAGGCGCATCGACCCACTCCCCGTGTTCACGATGTTATGCTTTGTGCCAGCAGGAATAACGAGCGCAGAACCATCGGCGAGATCGTAGGTAGCATCATTCAGAAAGGCCTTACCTTCGCCTGCTTCAATACGAATAAACTGGTCATGCTCTGCGTGCGTTTCTAGGCCGATTTCCTCTCCGGCGCGAAGTGTCATAAGCACCAATTGCGAGCGTGGCGTTGTGTATAATACTTTTCGAAAAAGCTCGTTTTCGAGCGTATCTTTTTCTATGTTTGTGTGGAATCCGTCCATATCTGTCATCATATGCCGTCCAAAAAGAATACACAACGTGATATGCTATATGTATGGATAGCGCATCTTCTTCAACAGAACCAAAAACACTAAGCCCGGAACAGGGTCTGAAACTTGCCGAGCAACTGGAAGCGGCTGGAGTACGAGAAAAACCAGCACCGGCCCCAGATCTCTCCAAGCGCCTCTCGTCCAAAGATGGTGCGAAAGCATGGGGCATCGCTCAAGAAGTTGCGCGACAGCGCGCAGCAGTCGAAGCACGAACGATGCGTGAGGCAACACCAGCGCGGCCAACCGAACCCGACAGCCCGGTTCAAACACTCGCAGTCGCGGACATTCTCAAAGCACTCGCGGAGAAAGATCGCACCGAACGAGAAGAGAAAAAGCGCAGCATATACGGACAATTACAAGAAATCTACGGATCTTGACGCTCGCGGTATGAGATGGTACCTTCTTTACGGGTCAAGCTCTTTGAAGAAGAAGATTTCTGCGGAACGCCCGATGTACCTCTGTGAATAGCTTGGGTGCGTCGTCCGCCGAATAACCGGCCTCGCTGGCTGGCATCTCGCGAAGCGTAAGCTTGTCGTAGGATTCGTTCTACGAAGGCAAGCGCCTAGAGAAAGAAGCTCCAAACTACCCGGCGTACCGGCCTCGATGTGACTAGCTAGTCCAGCCGGATTGCCGCGTAGGGTGAGGGGCGGTTGCACACAGGCAGACCAAGCGCCGTGTTCGTAATAAGCGACTTGAAGTCTCGTCCTAAAAAGGTGCCGTTGGTGGTCGCTCAAAAGCTTCCACCGCGTCCCGTCCGTCACGTACGGCGGGGACTACCCAGACAGGGCTTGCAACCCTGAGCAAAACGGAGAGCTTGACCCAACCTCTCCATCATTCAGTTCCTTTGTTCCCCCGAGCGCTCCACACGAGCGCTCTTTTCTTTATGAGGGGAAGGGTGTATCGAAATATTCGTAATGACACGTATATCCACCAGGATTCTTTTGCAGGTAGTCCTGATGATAGGCTTCGGCTGAAGAATAGTTGGAAAGTGGCGCAACCTGCGTCACGAGCGGATTTTTCCACTTGCCCGATTCGTTGACGATACGGATCATCTCTTCCACCGCGTGCTTCTCTGCTTCATCCTGATAAAAAATAACGGAACGGTACGAAGTCCCCACATCATTACCCTGTCGGTTCAGTGTGGTAGGGTCGTGTACGCGAAAGAAGTAATCAAGAATCTGTGTGAGTGATATCTGCGCAGTATCGTAGGTAATACGAATTACCTCCGCATGCCCCGGATGGTTTTCATACGTTGGTTGTGTGTTTTGTCCTCCCGCATATCCAACTTCTGTTTTCGCAACCCCTGGAAGCTTGCGAAATAGCTCCTGAAGTCCCCAGAAGCACCCGCCACCCAACACAATATCTTTGAGACGTGCGCTCATATTCAATAAGTAAACAACGCAGCACATTCATTTTGGTGTGTCTTTACAGTTTGGCTCGAACTCATTTTATCCGAAACTCCTGAACGAA